>Ga0209963_1000565_pt1 | contig 46662 bp, 47 predicted proteins | sample ThiBio_1000_biof_2_FD_183957 | JGI IMG/M metagenome (GOLD analysis project Ga0209963, IMG submission 183957) | Wastewater bioreactor microbial communities from Cape Town, South Africa - Thiocy_cont_1000_biof (SPAdes) | ecosystem: Engineered > Bioreactor > Thiocyanate-remediating >...
GCCGTAGAAACATGATGCGGCGAGTCTAACGAGCGGAATCCGCCGATGGGAACGGGGTCGGTCTTCACTACAGCGGTTTTCAGCCAACCCCGCGCAAGATAGCCACGAAATATCAGTCACTTATCATAGAAGCACGATAGCTTCCTTTCCGAGGCGAACGAGGTGCTGCATGCCGGATTGCAGGCTGCGTCCTGGGTCTCGGTGGATGACACCGGGGCGCGGCACAAGGCCGCCAACGGCTTCTGCACCCAGATCGGCAATGACTGCTTCACCTGGTTTGGCACGCGCTCATCGAAGAGCCGGCTGAACTTCCTCGACCTGCTGCGTGCCGGCCATACCGATTACGTGCTGAATGACGCTGCTTTTGGCTATATGCGCGACCACGCTCTGCCGGCGGCGCTGATCGCTCGGCTGGCCGAACAGCCGCAGACCAGCTTTGCCGACCAGCCCGCCTGGAACGCACATCTCGACCGGCTCGGCTTCACCGCGCTGACCACCACGCCAAACCCGGTGCAGATCGCCACGGAAGGCGCACTCTGGGGCAGTATTTGCGCCCACGATTTGCTGCGCGACACGGTGGTGCTGAGCGACGATGCCGGACAGTTCGCCGTGGGCCGCCATGCGCTGTGCTGGGTGCACGCCGAACGGCTGGTGCACAAACTGGAGGCCTTCACTGATGCGAACCGCGCAGCCCAGCAGCGGGTGCGTTCGTTGATCTGGGACTTCTACGCCGATCTCAAGGCATACCAGGCCAACCCCAGCAAACGCCGCCGCCTGGCATTGCGGGCGCGGTTCGACCGTATCTTCCGCCGCCGCACCGGCTTCGTCTCGCTGGATCGCCTGCTTGCACGTCTGCATGCCAACAAGGCCGAGTTGCTGATGGTGCTGGACCGACCCGAAACGCCGCTCAACACCAATGGCTCCGAGAACGACATCCGCAGCCAGGTCACCCGACGCAAGGTCAGCGCCGGAACCCGCAGCGACCAGGGCCGCGACTGCCGCGATGCCTTTCTTGGTCTGGTCAAGACCTGCGCCAAGCTCGGCGTGGCGTTCTGGGATTACCTCGGCAACCGGCTCGGCGTTCCGGGATGCCAGAACATTCCCCCACTTCCCGACCTCATCCGCTGCCGCGGCCAGCCCGCCTGATGCCGGCGGCTGCCCGGAGTTCTGCCCCTATTACGCCAGACCCGAACCAATATCGCGATTTCGGGGGTCGAATCCGCGAAGTCGGGCTAAGAGCGTTCGTTTTGGTGCGCACCCGCATGCCTTGGTTCTCGAAGGAGCTGAAAACGCACGGTCAACGCGCGGCAGCCCTGGCCTTCGGTGGGCAGTCGACGCCGATCAGATCGAGCAATCCTTGCGGAAGTTCGGGGCCCGCTTCTCGCGATGCGAGCGCACGCCTTCCTTCACGTCCTCGCCCATGAAGCCAAGCATCTCGAAAGCGGTGGACGCATCGAAAATGGGACCGGCGTGACGCAGCCAATTGTTCAGCGAATACTTCGTCCAGCGGATCGCGCTTTGCGAACCATTCGCCATCTCGATGGCGGTATCAAGGGCAACTTTCTGTAGCTCGTCGTCATCCACGCACATCGACACCATGCCGATGCGCTCGGCTTCCTCGCCCGAAATCGGCTTGCAGGTCAGCAGATAGTATTTCGCCTTGGCCATGCCGCAAAGCAAAGGCCAAATGATCGCCGCGCAATCCCCGGCCGCGACGCCGAGCCTGGGATGCCCGTCCACGATCTTGGCGCGCTTGCCCGCGATGGAGATGTCCGCAAGAATCCCGACCACCAGCCCCGCACCCGCCGCCGGCCCATTCAGTGCCGAAATAATCGGCTTGTTGCAGTTGATGATGTTGTAAACGAGATCCTTAGCTTCCTTCCAAGTCTTCATGACCTCGTCCATGTTGCCGGCCATTCGCTCGATCAGACCGAAATCGCCGCCGGAGGAGAACGCCTTGCCTGCTCCTGTCACCAGGATCGCGTTAATGTCCGGGTCCCGATTGATGTCGACCCACATGTCGGTCATCTGGGTGTGGGTCTCGGCATCGACCGAGTTGAACGTCTCGGGCCGGTCGAACGTAATTCGCAGCACGCGCTCGGCCGGGTAGTCGAATTTCAGTTTGGTGTAATCCTTGTAACGGTTGATCATCGGTGTTTCCTTCACTTGGGTTCCGAGCCAATCCGGTTCTTGCGGCCTTCCGCGAAGGTGAGGCCCGGCGCGTGCTCACCTATGCCGGTGGCCTGACGGCCAATGAGCGCCACATCAGTATTGTCGGGGTCGGTATGGACGCTTTCTCGTGCGGCCCTGGCTGGATGTTCAGACATGCGGCTTTCCCTCCGGTGGACGTTGATTCTAACGAATGTTCGGTTGAACGCCAAATGGCAGCCTTGTCAACAGCCTAGCGCCGGATCACCCGGTACAGGGCGACCGCGATTCAAGCGCAAAACCGTGGACACAAGCCGTTAACACAATCAATGTTCCCGTGGCGCCAACACCCGGCAGGAGCAGTGCGACAGCGCCATGAAGCGGTCGCGCTCGGCGCGCTTCTGGATCTTGCCCGTGGCTCCGCGGATAAGCTGGTCCCGGATCTCGATCGATTTTGGGGTCTTGAATCGGGCTAGTTTCTCATGACACCAGGCCCGGATCGTCTCGCTGTCATGCGCGCATCCCCGGCGTAAGACAACGGCGGCATGGATGGCTTCTCCCCATTTCTCATCCGGGATGCCGAAGACCGACACCTCCACCACGGAAGGGTGTTGGGCGATGACGTTTTCGATCTCAACCGGATAGACGTTGTATCCGCCGGTGATGATCATGAACTGCTTGCGATCGACGATATACAGGTAGCCCTGCTTGTCGAGCCGTCCGATGTCGCCAGTGACCAGCCAGCCGTCCCGCAACGCCTCGCGGGTTAGCGCCTCGTCATGGAGATACCCGTCCATGACGAAATCTCCGCGCACGCGGATTTCGCCGATCTCGCCTGCCGGGGCGGGCGTGCCCTTGTCGTCGATGATCTGCACGAGGCAATGCACCATGGGCCGACCGCATGAGGCCAGCAGCCCCTCGTCGTGGGCGAGCGCGTGCAGGTGGTCAGCCGGCGTGAGTTTCGTGAACCAGCCGCCGATCCCTTCGGTTGAGCCGTATATCTGCTCGAAGTCCACGCCCTGGAAGATCCTCATGCACCGCTGGATGAGAGCGGGCGTAGTTGGCGCGGAGCCGTAATAAATCCGTCGCATGCGCGACAGTTCGCGCGGCCGTGCCTCGGCCGCCTCACAAACTTCCGTCAGCATCGTTGGAACCATCAAGGCGAGCGTGCAGCCATGCATCGCCATCATGTCGAGCACGAGGTCCGTCTGGAAGCGTGGGACCACCACTGTGGTGAAACCCAGGGCGCAATTCCATATCGCCGCGACCGACGGAACACCGGCCGCTGGCAGGCAATGAAGGAATACGTCCTCCTCCCGGAAGCCGAGTTCAAGCGCGGTGAAAGCGATGGCGTTCAGCAAGGCGCTGTGACGCCACAGCGCGCCTTTCGGACTGCCCGTCGATCCGGTTGTATAACATATCTGCGCGAAGGGATTTTCGCCAGTGTGGGCCGGAACAGCGGTCACCACCGACTCGGTCAGGGCTTCGTATTCATGCAGCTGGTCCTGACCGTTGCCTGCGTCGACAAATCCTAGCTCAGGTTGGCTGCCGGCGAGCAGCGGCATGAACTGCGTCTCGGCCACAACGAGCCGGGCGCCCGAGTGGGCGATCAGTTTCACGATGTCGGCGCTGGCAAAGCGGTAGTTCAGTCCCACCCGGGTCGCCCCGACCCGGGCGGTCGCATACAGCAATTCGATCTGCACTGGACCATCGGTGACACAGACCGCGATAACGTCCCCGGCCCGGATGCCGCGCGCGTAGAGCCCCGCCGCGAGCCTATCCACCCGCCGGTCGAGCTCTCCCCACGTGATATCCCCGTGACAGTAGATATAGGCCGCCCGCTCGGGGCGGACCACCGCATGGCTGCGCAGGAAATCAGAGATCGTCGCCCGCGTCATTTCCTTCCCCTTTCATACGAGCGGCCCCGCCGGGCCTGCCGCATGGTCTTCTTCCGGCCGGTGCTCTGGCGGCGCCGCGGATCAGTCCGAGATGCGTGCTGTCACGCTGCCTACATCGCCGATCCGCACCTCCATGCTGTCGCCCGGTTTAATCGGTACCATCGGGCCGAGCGCGCCGGACAGGACGATGTCGCCCTTCAGCAACGGTCGCCCGACCTCCAACATCTTCCTTGCCAGCCACAGCGTCGCCGCCAGCGGATTGCCGAGACAGGCCGCTCCGATGCCGGTCGAGACCGTCACGCCGTTCCGCGTCATCAGCATGCCGCACATCACCGGATCGAAATCGGCGAGCGCGCGCGGCGTCGTGCCCAGGACGTAAAGACCGGCGCTGGCGTTGTCGGCGATGGTGTCGAGAATCCCGATATTCCAGCCGGCGATCCGGCTGGCGACGATCTCGATGGCCGGCACGGCGAAGGCGACCGCCCCGATGACGTCGGCAATGGTCAGTGTCGGACCGGTCAGGTCGGCGCCAAGGCAGAAGGCGATCTCTCCTTCCGCCCGCGGTTGCTGCAGGCGCCGGGAGGGGATTTCCTCGCCGTCCGCGAAGGCCATGTCGGCGAACAACATGCCGTAGTCCGGCTGGTCGAGACCCAGCATCGTCTGCACCGCGCGCGAGGTCGCACCGATTTTCCGCCCGCTCAGGACGCGTCCCTGATCCAGCCAAAATCCGGTGTTGATCTCCTGGATGGCATAACCGATCGCCGGATCGTTGCACCCCAGACTTTCGCGCAAGGGCCCGATCGCCGCGCCTTCGTAGGCGCGGCGAAGCGAATCGGCAGCGGCATCGAGGCCGCTCGGATCAGACATGCGGTTCCCGGACAACGTCAGGTCACCACGCTCAGGAAGGTGTCGTTCAGCTTCTTATCGTAATAGAAGATCGCTTTGCCGGCCTGATCCGCCGTCCAGGTCCGGGTGGGGTTGTCTGGGTAGAACTGATAGCCGCCCGAGAAAACCTCGTTGCGGTTGCCTGATGGATCGAAGAAGTAGATGGTCTGGCCGCGGGTGGCGCCATGCCGCGTCGGGCCGATGTCGAGCGATATATTGTGTTGCGCGATCAGGTCGGCGGCGTGGCCGATATCGCTCCAGCTTTCAAGCAGGAAGCTGACATGGTGCAACTTGCCGTCCTCGTGATGGCGAACCAGCGCGATGTCGTGCGCCTTCATCCCGCAACTCAGGAAGATCGCGATCGGCTGACCGTCCGGCGTCACCGCCACCTCGGAGGTCGCGAACCCGAGGACGTCAGTCAGGATCTTCGCGGTTCCCTCGATATCCCCTCCGTGCAGCAGGCAGTGGTCGAACCGGAGCACGCGCATGCCCCGCGGCTCGGTTCGCCACAGGTCCGGATTGGTGACCATCGGTCCCTGATCCGACAACGCGATGGTCGCGTATAGTTCGATCCGATGGCCCGTCGGCACGGCGAAGCGCACACGGCGCCCGACACCCGGCTGCTCCCCCTCGGGGATCGTCGTCGTCGCTATGCCGGCGTTCCGCAGCCGAAGCGCCAGCGCATCCAGTGCCGTTCCGGATGAAACCTTGAAGGCGACCGTGTCGAGGCCGGACTCGTCGGCCTGGCGCAGCACGATGCTGTGCCGGTCGAATTCGTCATACGCCTTGAGGTAGGCGCGGCCGTCAGGCGCGACCTCCACCAGATCGAGACCGATGCGGTCGCGATAATGCGCGATCGCCTCTTCCAGATCGAGGACCCGCAACTGCAGAATGCCGGGCCGCAGAACATCCGTCATTGCCATGAGTATTCTCCCTTGTTTTCGGCCTTGATCATGTCGACACGCGCGCTGAACCGGTGCTGGACGCGCGGCGGCACAGCAGCACGAGATCGCCCTCGGCGTACAGGCGGCAGGCCAGCGCATAACCCAGGCTCGCGTCTTCTTCCGTGACGTGGCGGCGGCTCATTGGACCGGTCCGGTACGCTCCCCTTGCCACCTGCACGCGGCAGATGCCGCAACCGCCGCCGCGACAGCCGACGGGGATGTCCGTTCGACCCTGCCGCTCCATCGCCAGAAGGACCCGTTCGCCAGGCCGGCATCGGAAACCGTCCGCGTCCTCACCGACGCTGATCCGGAACCCGTCCTCCGGCACGCTAGGGGGGAAGGACCCGGCGCTCATTGCGGCGAGCCGTTCGGCGCCGCCGGCGCGCTGATCACGATCCAGTCTTCTTCCACCCTCGCCTCATAGGTGCGCAGCGGCACGGTGCAGGGATGGCCGACCGGTTCTCCGGTGCGGATGTCGAAGGATCCGCCGTGAAACGCGCATTCGATCACCGTCCCGTCCTGCCAACCTTCCGTCAGCAATGAAGCGCCGTGAGTGCACAGGTTGTCGGTCACGAAATACGCGTCTCCCACCTTGTAAACCGCAAGCGGAGGCAGGCCCTCCACGGTTGCTTCCAAGGGCTGGCCTTCCCGCACCTCATCGGCCCTGCAAAGCCGGTGATAGCCGGGAGCCGAAGCATGGCCTGTCTGCTGTTCTGTCAAGTCGTCTCGCTCTCCGATCATGTCGCGTCGCCGGCCGGACCGCCGCCGCTGATCTCGCCCGTTGCGCGCCAGGGCAGCGGCGCCTCGGCCCCGGCCAGCCATTGCTTGAGATCGGCCTTGCGCACCTTCGACGTTGAGGTCTTGGGCAGCGCCTCCACGAACACAACGTGTTTCGGCGTTTCCGGCCGGCTCAGCCGATCGTGGCAGATCGTCAGGACGTCGGCGGCGGTCGCATCTTCGTGGCCCGGCTTGCGCACCACGATGGCCACCACCGCCTCGCCCCATTCCGGATGCGGCGCACCGACCACCGCGACTTCCTCGACGGCCGGGTGTTCCACCAGCACCGCCTCGACCGTCGCGGGGAACACGTTGACGGCCCCGGTGATGATCATGAATTTCTGCCGATCGAGCAGGTAGAGGTAGCCGCGTTCATCCAGCCGGCCGATATCGTTGGTGCGGAGCCAGCCGCCTGGCATGGTTTCTGCCGTCGCGTCGGGAAGATTGCGGTAGCCCTTCATCAGGGTGTTGCCGCGCAGCCAGATCTCGCCGGCCTCGCCGGGCGCCACCGGTTGCCCGGCAAGGTCGCGAATCGAACACTCGTAATGCGCGCCGACGCGCCCGACCGACCGCAGCAGATCCGGCTCCCCGTCCAGCGCCCGCTGGTGGTCGGCCTCGGTGAGATAGGTGATCCAGCCGCCGGTCGCCTCGGTCATCGCGTAGGTCTGCAGCAGCGGTACCCGGAACGTCTCCCTGGCGTCGCGGATCAGCTTCGGCGTCGCCGGCGAGGAGCCATAGATCATGAGCCGAAGCGCACTCAGGTCGTATACGGGGTTCTGGCCGATCTCGCGGATCGCCCGTTGCAGCATCGTCGGCGGCAGCAATGCCACAGTGACTTTGAAGCGCTCGGCATCGCGCAGATAGGCCCGCACCTCGAAGGCGTCATCGGGCAGTACCGTGGTCATGCCGTTGCCAAGGCCGAATGCGTTCATGATGACGACGACCCAGGCCGATGCCGCCGGCATGTACCACACATCGTCGGGTCCGAACCCGAACGAGATCAACGAATGGACGATGCAGTTGAACCCGCCCTCCTGGGTGAGCATCGCGCCCTTGGGAAACCCGGTCGTGCCGGAGGTATAGCTGATGAACAGCGTGTCGTCGGGCCGCAGCGGCGGCCATTCCGGCGCGGCCGGCGCCTGGACGATCAGGGTCTCGAAATCATGCGGGAAGGGATGGTTTCCACCGAAACCGACCAGCACGATGCCCAGATCATCGAGCTCGCCGCGATGCTCGGCGACCAGGTGGAGGCAGCGCGCGGCGACGATCAGGATCCGCGCACCGCTATCCTTGAGCACGTGCAGCATCTCGGGCCAGGCATACTGAGTGTTGACCCCGATCCTGGGGGCGCCGATCTTCATGCAGGCGAAGAAGATCTCGTAGATTTCGATGGTTTCCGGGCTGAGCACCGCAACGCCGTCGCGATGCGCCGGCGTCAGGCGCTGCAACGCGGCGCCGAGCCGGTCGGAGTGGCGATCCATGTCCGACCATGTCGCCTTCCGGTCGCCGCACAGATAGGCGGTCTTGTCCGGATAGTTGCGCCCGCAATTTCGAATCAGGTCACGCGGCAGCATGCGGAGGCTCCTGGCATGGGCCGAACCACAGGCCGTGGGAGTCGAATCCCGCGCGCACCGCCATGCCCGCGCTGACCTCCGCCGGCGTGACCTCGAGGATGCGGGCGATCAGGGTGGGCCCTTCATCGAGGGCAATCAGGCCGTGCACCAGCGGGACCGGAAACCCAGGGTCGTATTGCCGGCGCGTCACCGTGAACGCCAGCACGGTTCCGGTCCCGGCAGCCGGCCGCCACTCGGCCGCCGCGCAGCGGCGGTGCAGCCCGAGCGCCTGTCCGGTGGCAGGGTCGAACGGCAGACGAAGTTCGCGCGCGGCGATGAAATCCAGGAAGGTCCGGTCATGGGCGCCGGGATATGACGCTGTCATGTGGCTGCTCCCGCGCCAAGGCCGCGATGCGGGCTGACGATCAGGCTGGCGTGATAGTCGAGGCAGCCGCCATTGCCGCTGACCAGCACGATGTCGTTGCGGACCTGCCGCTCACCGCCCTGTCCGCGCACCTGGATCAACGCCTCCGAGATCGGGGTCATGCCTTGCAGGTAATAGCCGGAGAGATGCCCGCCCCCGGTATTCACAGGCAGGGGTCCACCCGGCGCGGTATGGCCGTCGGCGACGAAGCGCCCGCCCTCGCCCGCGGGGCACAGCCCGTAGGCTTCCAGGCTGAGGATGCCGGCAAAGGAGAAAGCGTCATAGAACTGGCACTGGCTGATGTCGGACGGCGCGATGCCGGCCGACCGATAGGCGGCGCGTCCAGCCTGCACGGCGCCGATATGGAGTTCCGGCTCGTCGTCGCGCAGGCCGGTCCGGCCGCGGTGGCCCTGGCCCATGCCATGGATATAGGCCGGTGGGCATGGCGCGTCCGCCGCCCGGTCCGCCGCGGTCACCACAACGGCGGCGGCGCCGTTCACCGGAAAGCAGCAATCCAGCACCCGGAACGGTTCCACCACGAACGGAGAGGCGAGGTAGTCGTCGAGGGTGAGCGGCTTCCTGAGAAAGGCGAGGGGATTGGCCTGTGCCCAACGGCGGCACGCCACCGCGTAGGCGCCAAGCTGTTCGGCGGTCGTCCCGTACACCGTCATGTGCCTTTGCGCCGCCATGGCATAGCCGGCCACCGCGCCAAGAAATCCCTGCTGCCGCTCCCAGCCTTCGATCCCGGACAGCGGCATGGCAATCGCAAACGTGTTGCCCGCGCTGCCGGATTTGACGGGGGTGTCGCTGAACACGCAGGCCACGGCCCGCGCCATGCCGTGCCGCACCGCCAGCGCGGCATACTGCACCATCTGCACCGCCGAGGACCCCTCGGAATCAATCACGGCGAGCAGCCCGAGGTCCCGCAGCCCCAGATCGTTCTGCAGCAGCAGCGGGAGTTCCTCGGCCGCAGCGGTGGGGCTCCTGTTCAGCAGTAAACCATCGACATCAGCGACACTCAGCCCGGCATCGGCGATCGCCGCCAGCACCGCCGCGCCGGCAAGCTCCCGCACGGTGCCGATCGGCGCGCGCGACATCTGGCTGAAGCCAAGCCCGGTGATGGCGGCGATCGGTTCCCGGCCACGCGTTCCCATCGGCGCGGCCCTAGATGATGAAGGCAAGGCTGGGCAGCGGCTCATCGCCGTTGATCAGCATCACCTTCTTGAAGAACATGCCGAGCGAACCATCCGGTCGTCGGCGCAGACGATGTTCCACCCGGCCGGCCCAGACTTCCACCGTGGCGGTGGACGACCGCCGCAGCTCGTGCAGGATGAAGTTGGAGAACACCCGGAATTCCCCGTTCGGCATCCGCTCCGCCTCGATGTTGCCGACGACCCGGCGCATCGCCGACACCGGCACCTGGGCATGCCGCTTGCCCGTCATCAACTGCCTGATCCGGGTGCGCAGGCGGGATCGGTTGTCGGCGGTGATCGAGATATCCAGGTTCATATCGAACTCGCCCTCGCCGCGAGGAACCCAGTAGAGCATGTCGTCCTCCACCAAGGACTCCCATTCGGCGTATCGGGACTCATCGGCCAGCCGCGCTTCCCGGAACAGGAAGGCGCTGATGTGGTGATACTCTTCCAGACCGACCGTCGTCTGGCCGGGCGCATCGGCGATCGTCATCGTACTCGTTCCCACGTTCAGGCGCTCAGCGCCATCGGCCGCGGTCCGACGCCGGCCTCGCCCGTCATGACCTTGCGGTATTGCTGCCAGAACCCGCGATTGGTCCCCTCGTCGGTGACGTGCCCGACGATGACGCCCAGCTCGTCGATCCGCTCGCGGTTGAGGCCGCGGGAGATATCGAGCCAGTCGGCGCGATCCCGCAGCGCCATCTGCTGCCGTTCGGATATGACGCTATCGTCCGCGAGAAGGAACGCGGACGGTCCCATCGCCGCTTCCGAGTTGCGGATGATGCGGCTGTTGATGCTGTCGGGAACGTCCTCGAGCAAAAGCGGTGTATGCCACTGGACGGCTTCGCTGGCGCTGACCGGCTGGAAGATGACGATATTCATCTCGCCCAGGAACAGGTTCGGGAAGATCACGGCGTGCGGCGGCCCGTTGCGAAGGATGCGGTTGCCCTTCTCCTCCCCATAGGCGGCGAGCATGCGTTGCACGTACTCGGGAAAGCGTTCCGGTGTCGAATTCAGCCATTTCAGCGGCGCGTCGTAGGTCGGGGAGAAGTCGAGTTCGGTGTGGCCGTTGCCCCAGTCCTTCGCCTCGGAACGCATCATCGTCTCGCTTCCCATCGCCGCGGCGTCGTATTGGGAATCGATCGCCTCAGCGAACGAGGCATGCACGTCGTTGACGTGGTAACCGTCGGTATCGTTCTCGGGCAGCATCTTCCAGTTGGCATAGAAGCGCTGCTTCGACCAGCCGGCGGTCAGCCGGATTCGGCCGGTGGGCGACATTTCGCAAGTTCGGTCGATCAGGATCGTGGCCTTGCCGAGATGGTCCACCAAGGGCGGCACGGACTCGGTGAAACTCGCGAAGACGAAACCGCGATAGCTTTCGGACCGCAGCGCTCGCAGCGTGAACTCGGCCTTGTCCTTGGCGAACCCGCCCGGATACGGCACGTCGCGCAGCTTGCCTTCCAGATCATAGACCCAGCCGTGATAGGGGCATGTGAGATACCGCTCTTTCCCCTGGTTCTTGATGCAGACGAGGTTGCCGCGATGCGCGCAGCGATTGGACATCACCCCGACGGAGCCGTCGCGGCGGCGCACCATCAGCACTTCCTCGCGTCCCAGCGTGCGCCGGACATACTGGCCCTGATCCGGGATCTCGGAGTCGTGGCCGACGAACACCCAGCCGCCGTAGAAGATGCGGGACATTTCCTGTTCGAACACCGCTGGGTCCGTGTACAGCCTGCCATGCACGCGGTCCGTTTCGACCAGCGAAGCCACATCGACCAAGCCGGCCCGATCATCGATCGCCTTCGTGAAGCCGTTCATCCGATTGCCCATCCCCTCAACGAATGCAGTTCCCTGGTCATACCATCGCCGCTTCGACGGGCGGTGTCAGCAACACCTTGAGCGCCGATCCGGCACGGCATGCCTCGAACCCGTCCAGCGCGTCGGGCAGCGGCAGGTGATGGCTGACCACCTCGTCCAACACGACGCGCCGCCCGCGCAGCAACGTCGTCGCCTGCTCCCAGGTCGAGAACAGCCGCCGCCCATGGATATTGCGGATCGTGATGCCCTTCAGCAGCAGGTCCATCATGGCAAGCGGCACCTCGCCCTCGGCCACGCCGACCAGCCGCAACTCGCCGCCATGCGTCACCAGCGCGGGCATGGCACGCAGCGAGGCCGGCTGGCCGGAATACTCGACGGCGACATCGACGCCGCGCCCGCCGGTCAGGTCGGCGATGACCCGGTGCAAGTCTTCCCGCGCGACATCGACCACGCGATCGGCGCCGAGGCGCTCCGCGGCGCGCAGGCGCTTGGCACTGATGTCCGACGCCACGATGGTGGCGGCTCCGAGCGCGCGGGCCGCGGCGATATTCATCAGCCCGATCGGACCGCAGCCGGCGATCAGGACGATCGCTCCGGCGACGCCGGTTCCCTCCATGCTGGCGTGCACCGCGATCCCGAACGGCTCCATCATCGCGGCGGCCTGATCCGAAATGTCATCAGGAACCGGCCAGATGATCCGCGCCGGCAGCAGCACCCGGGATGCAAATCCGCCATCGAAATCGACACCGGGATAGCGGGTGTTCGGGCAGACATGGCTCCATCCCCGGCGGCACGCATGACAGCGTTCGCAGCACAGGTGGCTTTCGACCGAGACGCGCTGGCTGCGGGACAGGTGCGACACGTCCGGCCCGACGGCCTCGATCACGCCGCAGATCTCGTGGCCCAAAGTGGTCGGCAGGCGCATACGGCGGGAAAACGCGCCACCCTCGAAGATATGCAGGTCGGTGCCACAGATGCCTGCTGCCGTCACCCGCAGCAGCACCTCTCCGGCGCCGGGTGGCGGCGGGGGCGGTACATCGGAGAGCGCCAGTCCGCCGAAGCCGGGATCGATCTTGCGAAGCGCCAGCATGCCGAACCTCTTTCAGACGCTGTAGATGTCGAGACGGTGTCGATCCTGTCGTTGAGGACCAAGGTCATCTTGCGCCGGATGCCCCATCCATCGGGGCGGCGGGCCAGCAAATACTCGGCCCGCCCGAAATAGCCGGTCACTTCCCGGTTGCGGAACAGGTGGGTGGTCCAGTGCGTGCGCACCCGGCGGGCGCCGCCGTCCGCCGGGTCGATGCGGATATTGCTGATCATGTGGCAGGTGCGGGGCAGGGGCGTCGAAGCCGCGGATTTGCCGGTGCAGATACGGAACACCCGGTCCTCCAGTCCCGTGCGGTCGGGATAATACATCAGCGACACTTCCGATTGCGGGTCGCGCGTGTGTTCGTCCTCGGAATCCCATGCGGGAATCCAGTATTCGGCGTCCGGCTCGAACAAAGCGAGCCAGTCGTCCCAGCGCCGCTCATCAAGGCTGGCGGCTTCCTCATACAGCAGGCGGACGACGGCTTCGTCATGCGGTGAGGCAAGGGCATCCATGATCAGAAATCCCCGGTGAAACCCATCAACTCGGCCCAGCGCCGGTGCTGGCCGAGGAAGATGCCCTCGTCCGCCACCGCCGGTCCGCTTGCCGCCGGATCGATGCCCAGGGCGCGGGCGTCCTCGTCGGGGCCGGAGACTTCGTGCGCCGCGCCGCGGGACATGTCGCTGTACCGCATGATGTCCGCCGCCTTACAGCCGGCCTGGGAGAAATTGAACTCGGTCAGATCGTCAGGTGTCGCCATGCCCGAGGCGTTGAAAAAATCCTCATATTGCCGGATGCGCTTGGCACGGTCGCCGGCTGCCTCATTGACGGGGCCGAAGCAGACGATGGTGACTTCCGTCTTGTCCACCGCCAGCGGCCGCACCACGCGGATCTGCGTGCTCATCTGGTCCATCAGGAACACGTTGGGGTAAACCACGAGATTGCGCGAGCGCAGCACCATCCAGTCAGCCCGGGTCTGGCCGACACGCCCGACGAGTTCCTCGTAAGCGCTGTACACCGGCCGGTCGCTGGGATTGGTCAGATCGGTCCAGATGATGCCATGGCCATTGTGCAGATCGTAGAAACCGCCGCGATTGCGGGTGAAATCGCCGACCGCAACGACCTTCAGACCGTCGCTGCCAGCTTCGCGCAGAGCGCGGTTCTTGTACATCTGCACGTAATTGGCATGCACCGCGTCGACGTGATAGCCATCCACGCCGTTCTCGATCTGCATCTTCCAGTTGCCGTTGAACGTATAGGTGGAACTTCCTTTCAGTACCTCTATGCCGCCCGGCGACTGGTCCGCGATCAGGTCGATGAACGCGGCGGCATCGGCGAGATAATCCACCAGCGGACCGGCACCCGGATCCAGATTGGCGAACAGGAAGCCGCGATAGCTCTCGATCAGGACGCGCCGCAGGCCGAGTTCGCGCTTGTCGAACGCGTCGGGGTATCCGCCGCCGCGTTCCTTCATCGGCGCGATGAGTTGCCCGCGATCATCGAAGGTCCAGCCATGGAAGGGGCAGACATAATCCTTCGCATGGCCGTGCGCCGTCCGGCACAGAAGCGCGCCGCGATGGGGGCAGACATTGGCGAAAGCGTTCAGCTTGCCGTCACGATCGCGATTGATGATCACCGGCACGCGGCCGATCCATGTCGCCATGAAATCGTGCGGACGGGGGATCTGGCTTTCATGCGCGACGTAAACCCAGACGCGCCCGAAAATCCGCTCCATCTCCAGCTCGAACAGGGCGGGATCGGTGAAGACGCGACGATCGAGAAGACGTCGGCCACCCCCGCCGGCATGAACATAGCCTTTTTCGGGGATGAACGGGACCTGGTCCATGCGATTGCCTCCCTGTTTTATCCCCCTTCGCCGGCACACGGCGTGGATACGCCGGATTTCGGGAGGAGGGGACGGATCATCCGTCGCTCTCGGCGAGAAACTCGGCGACCAGCCGGGCGAAATCGGCGGCCTTCTCGATCTGCACCCAATGTCCGCAGCAACCGAACACGTGCAAATCCGAGCGTTTGATCAGTTGGTTGAGGCGCAGGGAGGTCTGTAGCGGAACCACCTCATCATCCCTGCCGTGAATGAGCAGCGTTCTGTGCGGCAACGTCCGGATCGCAACTTCGGGCGTGGCCAGAGCCTCGACCGAGCGCTGGCGCGGCGAGGGGAACATCGCGGAGAACGATTCTTGGAAGCCAGGCTGGATGCTCGCCCGGTAGCGCAGGGTGGCCAGGTCATCGCTCAGCACGCTGCGATCATAGACGAAATACTGCATCATCCGACGCATGTTCTCGACCGAGGGCTGATAGCCCCAGACCGCGTCGAGCCCGGCCGTTAGTTCGAACGAAACCCCGGCGGCCCCCATCAGCACTAAGCGGCGGACCCGCTCGGGGTGCTTCACCGCAAACGCAAGCGAAACGGCCCCGCCGAAGGAGTTTCCGACCAGGTCCACCTGGTCTAGCCCCAGCGTATCCAAAAGTGCGGACATCTGATCGACCCAGGTCGCGAGTTCATATCGGACGCCGGCCGGACGCTCAGTATAGCCGAAGCCGACCATGTCGGGCGCGACGACCATGCGGTCACGCGACAGAACAGGGATCAAACCCCGCCAGTTCGCCCATGCGCTCACCCCCGGGCCGGAGCCGTGGATCAGAAGCACCGGTGCGCCGTTTCCGGCGATATGGACGTTTGTCGATATGCCGCCCGCCGGGACGGAGCGGCCGATTTCGGGGTTGTCGGTGACGATCTGGTCCACGGCTTCCGGTCCCTCATTGTCACAAGGTTCAGGGCAGGCCCGTCTTGTGATCGCGTTGCGTTGCGTGCTGCACGACTTGGGAAGGCCATACTATCGATATTATATCCAGTCAACGGAGATAAGTAAGGAATTATCGACAAAACCGCTCACCCGATGTATCCATCCCGAACCAGCACCGGCAAACGCTGGTCGGCCGGGTAGAGGCTCGCGCACCGGATGCCAAACGGCGTTATAGAAGGCCCGCGGGGACACGATCCGGAGTCCGGCGGCGAGGAGATGAGATGATGGATGCGGACAGAGCCGGAAGCCCGGATCAAACGGAGACCAGCTCGGGAACCGCCATAGACTCGATTTATCGCGAACTCCGGCGCCGGATCATCGACGGCATCTATCTGCCGGAGCAAAAGCTCAAGATCGAGCATCTCCGGGCAGGGTTCCAGGTCAGCAGCAGCACGGTCAGGGAGGCGCTGACCCGGTTGACCTCCGATCACCTCGTCACCGCGGAGGAGCATAGGGGATTCCGGGTCACCCCGATGTCGATGGCCGATCTGGAGGATCTGACCCAAGCCAGGATCGTGCTGGAGTGTACGGCGCTCCGCGACAGCATCAGCCATGCCACCGAGGACTGGGAGCGCAAGTTGGTCCGTGCCTATCAGCGGCTTACGCGCGCGGAAAACAGGCTGCTTCACGATGCTGCTTCGTTCGAGACCTGGGAAGAGTGCAATCGGGACTTTCACGACGCGCTGGCGGCAAATTCTCACTCCATGTGGCTGAAGCGCCTTCGCCAGCTGCTCTTCCAGCAATCCGAGCGGTACCGGCGCCTGTCCAGTCTGGTCGCGACATCCAGGGCAGAGGTGCATGCCGAGCACATGGCAATCTTCGAGGCGGCGATCGCCCACGATGCGGAACGGGCGGCGGCACTGCTGCTCGATCATGTCTGGCGGGCGGCAAACGTGATCCGCGACAACGCGGCGCTGCGTGAGGCGCTGGAGAAAGGATCGAAGCGCCGGCCGTGCTCGAAATGAGGATTGCCGCCACGACAGCCTCGGGTCATGGAGTTCCGTTCTTCGCCACCTGTGACAGGCGATAGGCAGCGCAGGAACCGTAACGTTCCGCGCGGAATCGCGCCGGCGATGCGACCCGTGCCGAGCTCTTCGCCCGCCGCCGGATGCGACTTCAGGGGCCAGCCCCCCTCGGTCGGGCGGCTTTAGCGTGTCTGGGTCACGACAGGCTGAGCCCTCGATGCCGGCCCGCAGAGAGAGGCCCGAGGTCACCCGCACCTGCGACAGCGCAAATCAACCTTCCCGACGGACGGCTCACGCCTTGATTCGCCGCATGACGTGCCGCAGCGTCGTCGGGGGAAGGAACGAACTGACGTCACCGCCCAGCTTGGCGACTTCCTTGACGAGGCGGGAGGCAATGAACTGATGCGTCTCGCTGGCCATGAGGAACACCGTCTCTATGTCAGGCGCCATGCGGTAGTTCATGCCCGCCATCTGGAATTCGTAGTCAAAGTCCGAAACGGCGCGCAGGCCCCGCACGATCATGCCCGCGCCGACGTGGCGGGCGAAATCGATCAGCAGGGACTCGAAGGGTAGGACCTCGATCACCATGCGGTGGCGGTGCGCGATTGGCTCAATCTCGGCCTTTACCAGGTCCACGCGTTCTTCCAGGGCGAACAGCGGTCCCTTGCCGGTGTTGATCGCAACCCCCACCACCAGCTTGTCCAGCAGCCTCGCCGCCCGGTCGATGACGTCCAGGTGGCCGTTGGTGATCGGGTCGAACGTGCCCGGGTATAGTCCGACACGCCCTTTCCGGGGCGTGGTGTCGTCAGCCATCGCTGTGCTCCTTGGAGGCGGTGTCGTGTTCACGTTCCGCGCCCGGCCGGGGGCGTCACGGCCCTGTTCCGTGCCGGCGCTGGCCGGATGCCGGGACCCAAGCGCGCGGGAAAGCCACCGGCGCGGTTCATCCCCCCAGCCTCGGCGGCCTGATCAGCACCGTGCCCTGAGCGGCACAGCAGGGCCGGCCATCATTGGTCACTTCGATCCGCACCACGGCGGTCGAGCGTGTCATGGCGATGATGCTCGCCTCGGCCGTGACGGTTCCGGAACTGACCGGGGCGAGCAGGTTGAGCTTGAACTCCACCGTAGCCGCCCACCAACCTTGCTCCATATGGGGGTAGCACACCGAGCCGAGGACGTGGTCGCACAGCGCGGCCAGCACGCCGCCGTGCATGTTGCCGATGCGGGTGATGAGTTTCGGGTCTACCGGCATCCGCGCCTGCAGTCGCCCTGGCTCCACAAGCACGACGCGGATTCCCAGGTATTCCGGCAGCCCCGAGGTCGGGATCGCGCCTTCGAGGTAGCGTCGCGCCACCTCCTCGTTGAACGCCGGCAGGCGCACCGGCGGCGTCATCTGCCAGCCCTTGCGTTGGGGTTGTCGTTCGGCCGCTCCCGCCCGGGAGCGGCGCCGGAGCGTCGCCAGCGAAAAATCATGCTCACCGGCCGCGGTCTAACCCGCGGACCCGTTCCGCAGCAGGCGGCCGGGAAGTTTCGCATCCGCGTCCAGCACATCGACGCCGTTCCGCCGGATCAGCGCGCCGTTCACGATCACCGCCCCAATGCCCGTTGCTTCCGATATCAGGCGGTCCTCGCCGCCGGGCAGGTCCTGCACCCGCCGCAATGGTCCGGCACCGATCGTCTTGCGGTCGAACACGATGACGTCGGCGGGCCGCCCCACCGCGAGGCGGCCGCGGTCCTTGATCCCGAAAACATCGGCTGGGCGCGAGGTCAGCATGCGCACGCCCTCTTCCAGCGACAACACGTTCTTCTCCCGGACCCAATGTCCGAGCAGATGGGTGGAGAAGCAGGCGTCGCAGAGCTGGCTGGCGTGGGCGCCGGCGTCAGACAATCCAACCACCGTGGTCGGATCGCGCAGCAGGACGGCGACCTCGTCTTCGTCGGCATTTGCGACGGGAACGCGGAATCGCGCCTGCAGGTCGTCGAGGAGCGAAAGGTCGAGCGCGGTATCGATGGTATTCGAGCCGCGCTCCCGCGCGACATCGATCAGCCTGCGTTCGTCCAGAGCCGGATCGGAAGGACAATGCGCGATGACGGCGTTTTCCCAGGAGGCCAGCCGTGGTCCCCGCAATGCCTGACGGAACTGCTCGCGGAACGACGCATCGGCATAGAGCGCGCGGCGGCCGGCATGATCGGCTTTGTTGATCGGCGCAAAGACCGGCATGTTCTGGAACAGGAATGGCTGATCGAACCGGAATTCGAAGTTTAGGGGCCGACCGCTCACCTGCGGGAACACCGCGTGCCCCGCGGCGTGCAATTCCGCCGACCGGGCCAGTTGCTCAGCGACCGAGCCGACGTTCAGCACGCCGCCGCCGCTCAGCAGGGCGGTCCAGCTCACATTTCGGCCGGTGCGCCGGTTGAGTTCGGCGAACTCATCGAACGACAGCTCCTTGCCGACGGTCGCCTGGATGACGCCCGCCCCGGCGTCCCCGAGGGCGCTGGCGATTTCGAGGATCTCATTGAATTCGGCGAGCCGGCTTGGCACCGGACGGCCCTCATAGCCGACATGGGTCCGCGACTTCGAGGTTGCGAACCCCAGCGCGCCCGCTTCCAACCCTTCCCGCATGATGCGTTTCATTGCCGCGACCTCTTCCGGCCGGGCCGCCCGCTCGGTGGCTTCCTCTCCCATGACGAAGAGGCGCAATGGCGTATGTCCCAGAAGGGCGGCAACGTTGATCACGGTCCCGCGCCGCTCGACGGTGTCGAGATACTGGGGGAAGGTTTCAAATCCCCAGTTCTCGCCGAGCCCGGCCTCCAATGCGGTGACGCTCATGCCTTCGACGTTTTCGAGCGTTCGCAGGATCAGCCCGTGATGTTCCCGCCGTGTAGGCGCGATACCGAAGCCGCAGTTGCCGATGACGACCGTGGTGACGCCATGCCAGGGAGAGATGGTCAGCTTCCGATCCCAGAGAAGCTGCGCGTCGTAATGCGTATGGATGTCCACCACGCCAGGGGCGATGACTTGACCCTTGGCCTCGATGACGGTCCCGGCCTGCCCGGGCGCGGAACCGAGGGCCACGATCCGGCCGTCCCGGATACCGACGTCGCCGGCGTAGCCCGGCGCGCCCGTTCCATCCACAATGAAACCGTCTTCGATCTTCAGATCGTACTGCATTGGAACCCGCCCCCCGATTGTCTGCTCGCTGCTGGTGTTTCCGGGGAGAGGCGGCCGGCCTGAGCGACGCGGACGCCTCGTCCGGCCTAAAGAGTGATCTTGTAGAGCTCGGCCAGATTATCGTGACAGATCCAGTTCCTTTCCTGTTCGGTGAGGTTTCTGGTCTGCTCGTCGAGAACCTCTTGCGAGAGCGGCCATGTCGAATCCGAGTGCGGGAAATCGTTCGCCCACATCAGGCGCCGGACGTTGCACATGTCCTTCATCTGGAAGGCAACGATGTCGTCCTGGAACGTGACGTAGATGTTGTCGCGGAAGTATTCGCTGGGCAGACGTTTCAGGGGCGGCGCCTTCATCCAATAGCGGTGCCGTTTGTAGGCGTGGTCCATGCGATACATGTAATGCGGCACCCAACCGGCGTCCGCCTCGACACAGACGACCTTCAAATCGGGATGCCGGTCGAACACGCCGCCGAAGATGAAGGTGCCCATGACATCCTGGCAACCCCGGATGATCGTCAGGAACCCGTTGATCTTCGGACCACGGATCGGCACCCGGAGGTGATCCGAGTTGCCCGTCAGGATGTGGAACGAAAGCGGCATGCCGCATTCGACCGCCGCGGCAAAGACGCGATCGTAAATTGGCGAGTGATAGTCTTCCGCGCCCGGGTTGCCCGGCATCATCACGCCGCGAAACCCCATTTCCTTGGCCTGCCTGATCTCCCGCTCACCGTCCTCGGGCGTGCGCATCGAGACCTGGGCCAGTCCGTAAAGACGCGTCGGGGCCTCGGCGCAATATTCCTGGAGCCACCGATTGTACGCCTCGAAACACGCCTTCTTGAAATCGAAGTCGGGATGGTTACAAAGCATCATCCCGACCGTGGGATAGATCATCTCGGCGGCAACGCCGTCCTTGTCCTGGTCGGCGGCGCGGTGCTTCGAATCCCAGCCGCTGCGCCACAGTTCCTTGAACGACGCGCCATACGCGGAAAGATCCTTTGGATCTTTCCCCGCCGCGGCCACCAGGCCCATCGGGATGGGACTATCGAGACCCTCGATGATGTACACATCGCCGCGACCCTCGACGTATTTCATGTACGGCGCTCGGTCTCGAAACCTCGGATCGATGTAGTCAATGTAGCAGTTCGGGGGCTCTGTAATATGGGAATCTGAGGAAATCGGCGTACTTAACATGTCTCTCCTCCCTTTGACTTGTGTCGGTTATCTGGCCACACTCTCAAGCAATGCCCCTAACGCGTTACCATCTGGCACTTTGGCGCCTATGCTGACCTTCAAGTCTGCCCACGGAGGTCGGCTAACGCGCCTCGGAACCGGGTTTGCTGGGCCGCTGTTTTTGTGTTGATTGGCCGCCCCCAAAGCACGCTCTGGTATCTTAGCTGTGCTGTTCGTATAATGGAAGAGGGTTCGATTTTTGAAATTCGTCGAGGCCTCGCCCCCGGCCATGCCATGGTTTGCTTTCGGCGAGGGAATGAAGGATGGAATGGTTTGATTAGCAGCGATGCGAGCCAACAACGCACTGCGCGGCCATTTGGCTTCGACGAACCCGCCGAGGCGGGCGGGCCGCGCGCCTTGTCGCGTACGTTGCACATTATCGAATGCCTCGCCGGCGTGCCCGAGGGCAGTACCCTGACCCAGCTCTCAACCGCACTGGAATCGCCGAAAAGCAGCCTGCTCGGGCTGCTCCGGCCGCTGTGCGCCCTGGGCTACGTGGTGAACGTCAATGGCCGTTACACGTTGGGACCGGCGGCCTACCGTCTCGGTGTCAGCATCATGCCGACTCTGTCGATGGCTCGCATCGTGCAGCCGATCCTGCGCCACTTGGCGGACCAGTTCGAGGAAACCGTGCTGATCGCGACGCTTGATCGCGACGCGGCACGTGTGATCTACATCGACAAGGTCGAGAGTTCCCGTTCTATTCGCTATACTGTCCCGCTCGGGACCGTGCGGCCGCTCTATTGCTCAGCGGCCGGGCGGGTCCTGCTGGCCCACGCGGATACAGCCTTTGTCGAGCATTACCTGGGCACGGCCGTCCTCGAGCCTCTGACCCCGCTGACGGTGACCAGTCCGTCCGAGGTTCGCGGTCTCCTGCCGACAATCCGCGAGCAGGGACTGGCCATGACCGTGGGCGAAGTATCTGCCGACGTAGCGGGTTTTGCGGCGCCGATCTTCGATCATCGCGGCATTGCGATCGCCGCCCTGGCAATGGCCGCTCCCGTCAGCCGCGTTCAGACATACGCCTCGATGGCCGCCAAACTGGTTCAGGATGCCGCCGAAAGCATCTCGTTCGGCTTCGGCTATCCGAAAGCGAAGTGGAAGGTCTCCCTCCCGGAACCGGTGCCCGGCGATCTTCCGCCGGGTTCACTCCCCTCCGGTCCGCCAAATCGCTCGCGCCGCCGCGACCCGGCGGGGAGTTGACGCGTCGCGCCGCTCCGCCGATGCCCCGGTCACGCGGCCTGTCACTGACAGCCCGATCGCGATCGCAAAGACCGAACAACTATTTCTGGGTCCTAGGCCCCTGGATCGGAGCCCCGGCGGCTGGCCGAAAAGGCACTCACCGCGGTGATCCAAGAGGTCTACTGCCAGGGGATCTCGACCCGATCGGTCGGCGATCTGGTCAAGGCCATGGACATGAGCGGGATCTCCAAGAGCCAGGTCAGCAGGCTCTGCGAGGAGATCGACGAGAAGGTGCAGGCTTTCCTGACCCGCCCGATCGAGGGCGATTGGCCGTATCCGTGGATTGACGCAACCGACGTGAAGGTGCGCCAGGCCGGCCGGATTGTCTCGGTCGCCGTGATTGTGGCCGTCGGCGCCAACAGTGACGGCCGGCGCAAAGTGCTGGGCATGCGGATCGGCCCTTCCGAGGGAGAACCCTGCTGGGCGGACCTGCCGAGGTTTTTGGCCCGGCGCGGTCTGCGCGGCGTGAAGCTGGTGATCTCCGACGCCCATGAAGGGATCAAGGCGGCCATCCCGGCACCCGATGCGCACCGCATACTCCAGCGTCTGGAGTTTCATCACATACACAAGCATGACAGTTGGCAGAACATGGTGGAGATCGAGATCGGTTTACTACGTGGTCAGTGTCTCGACCGCCGCATTGGCAAGCGCGATGTCCTGGTGGCCGAAATCGAAGCGTGACCAATGTGACGAGGTACAGATGGTCTCGGCGAAGAGCAGCGGCTTGCCTCCTGGGCGGGTGGCATCGCGCCGCAGCCCGGCGATCCCTTTGGCGAGGTAACATTCCTGCCAGCGGCCCACTGTCACCTTGCTCACGCCGATCGCCCGCGTGAGCGCCATGACGCCAGTGCGGTCCGCGGAAAGCAGGACGATCCGCGCTCGCCACCAGTTTCCGCGGCGTGTTCCGCCCCGCCATCCACCCTTCCAGCGCCGCCCGATCCGCGGGTAACAGCCAGCTACATGCTTGTCTTGCCCATGGCGGCGGAATCGCCAGCGCTGGCCAGGATGGGAATCATCCGATAGGGTCAGTACACTAGGTCAGCGAGAGTGTTCGGTATCCCTCCGCGGCAATCGCGTCGCAGTGTTCGCGATACGCGGGATGACCACCGCTGTAGCGCATGATCCGAGGCTTCTGCTTGCCCTCCACGTTGCGATTGACGCCGGTCATCCACGATCCGACCTCGTTCATCAACTGACCCTCGCCAAGCGCCAGAACATGCTCGGTCCACTCCTCGACGCCCTTGGCGGTGGCCTCGATCCGCGTCAGCCCGCGCTCGGTCGCGAAACGAATCATCCCGGTGACCCATTCGACGCTGTATTCCGCGGTGCGCGTGTAGTTGCCCAGGCCTGCGTGCGGCCCCATTGCCATTAGAAGGTTCGGGAATCCCTCGACGAAGACACCTAGATAGGTCTGCGGCCCGTCCTTCCAAAGATCCCTCAGCCGCGCGCCATTGATGCCGCGAATATCGATGCGGTCGAAGGCGCCGGTGATCGCGTCGAAACCGGTTGCATAGATGATGATGTCGAATTCGTGCTCACGCGCGCTGGTCCTGATGCCGTGCCGCGTGATCCGCTCGATCGGCGTTTCGTTGATGTCGACCAGCTCGACGTTGGGCTGGTTGTAGACCTCGTAATAGGCTGTCTCCAGTGGCACCCGGCGCGTCCCAAGCCCGTGGTTTTTCGGGATGAGTTTCTCGGCCACGGCAGGGTCTTTGACGCGCTGGCGGATCTTTTTGGCAATGAACTCAGAGGCTAGCCGGTTGGCCTCGGGGTCGGTCAGAGTGTCGCTGAATTGCCCCAACCAGACGCCGAAACCGGGGGAGTTATAAAGTTGCTCCCAAAACGTTTCGCGGTCCTCGGCCGACGTTTCCAGTGTTTTGCGCGGGTCCGGAGCGTGGATGTAGCAGCCGGGCGACGTGCTGCAGAGCGCGAAGATTTCGTCATAGCGCGCCCGGATGCCGTCCATCTCCTGCTTCGAGATTTTCGCATTGTGCAGCGGCGCACACCAGTTGGGAGTGCGCTGGAACACGGTCAGGTGACTAACGGTCTTTGCGAGTTCCTGGATCGTCTGCACCGCGGTCGCTCCGGTGCCGATGATACCAACCCGCTTGCCGGCAAAATCGACCCCTTCCTTCGGCCAGCGATGCGTGTGACAGGACACGCCGGCAAATGTGTCTATGCCATCGATGTTCGGCATCGTGGCGGCCGAAAGAACGCCGATGGCGGTAACCAGAAAACGGGTCGAATGGCGGGTGCCATCCTCCAGCAAGATTTCCCAGCTGCGCGTGTCCTCGTGATAGTACGCCCCCGATATCCGGCTGTTGAACTGGATATCGCGCCGCAAATCGAACTTATCAGCGACGTGATTGAGATAGCGCTCGGTATGGGGTTGGGCGGAGAAATGCTCGTCCCAGTCCCACTCATCGAGCAGTTCCTTCGAGAATGCATAACCGTAGGTCCAACTCTCGGAATCAAAACGCGCGCCGGGATAGCGGTTCCAATACCACGTGCCGCCGACGCCGCTGCCAGCTTCGAACGCCCGCACCCGCAAGCCAAGCTCACGTAATCTGTAGAGTTGATAGAGTCCCGTCACGCCGGCGCCGATGACGATAGCGTCGAATTCGAGGGTCGCTCTCGTTCCGGATGCCAACTGAACTTCTTGCGCCGTGTCCATGTTCTCCTCCTTACCGGCGATGCGCCGGTTTAATTATCCAAGCCGTAGCAACGGCAAATTGTCTGACAGTCGCGCTGCCGCCGATTGCAACGAGTGGCTCAATGCCGCCACCGCGTCGCCGTCGAGGTCCCGTGGGTGACCTGCGGCGGTGAGAATCAGCAGGAGTTCCCATGTAGATGACAGGACCGGCACCGATACCAGCGTGGCATCGCGATACATGTTGCCTCGATCCACCGCGAAACCGTCGATCCGCGCTTCCTTCACGCGCGCCAGGAATTCCGCGAAGGAAGGCTGCTGGTACCACTTTACCTGATAGAATCGCGTCTCCAACTCCGTCTCGCAGCTTTCGCCAAAGGCCGTGAGGATGACACCCGACGCACCAGCCGGGCTGGGATGCGGCCGGCCGACCGCGACGTGCGGGTCGGGACGCAGCCCGCCCACCCAGTCCAGCAGCAGCATCGCCAACGGGCCCAGGACCTTGGACAAATAGACCGAGACGCGATGGGCGTCGGCCACCGCCTGGATCAGCGGTCGCGCGATGTCTAGCATGCCGCTGCGCCGCAAGGCGCCATGGGCTAGTTCCAGAATGTTCAGGCTCACCGCGTAGGTGCGGGTGGTCCCATCGAAGCTGACCAGGCTTTCGGCCTGCAGCGTTCGGAGGATGTTGTATGCGGTCCCGCGATGCAGGCCGGAGGCGCGCGCGACCTCGCTGGCGTTCAGCGGCCGCGGGGAAGTGTGCAGGGCCCGTAGGACCGTGGCGGCGGCGCTCACAGCGCCGACCGGTTTACCGAGCACGCCGATCCGCGCAACCGTGGATGCCTGAATTGGTTTGACCGCAGGGAGCCGGTTTTCGTCTCGCGCGACTGGGGTAGGCATGATCCGATCGGTCTGGTGAAAAGGCAGAAACACATGATGCACGGAGATACAGCTGACTTCAACCACAAACGAATGTCTTGAATAGGAGACGTAAGAACGGTCGTTTGTAGAGTTGGCGCCCGGATTTCTCGAACGAGATGCTTCCCAGGCGCTGAACAATCATGGAGATGAAGGCGATGGTAACGAACGCGATCAGGCGGTCCTCTAATGGCACTTGCGCTACAAGCTCAGCCTGCGCGATCTGAGCAAGATGCTCCTGATCCGTGGCATCGTGTTCAGCTATGAGGCCGTGCGGACTGGGAGGCGAAGCTGACGCCTGCGCTGGCTGAGACCCTGTGCCGCCGCCGGCGCGTCAAGGTGGGGCGCAATTGCTCGTGGATGACACGTATCTGAACGTCCAGGGCCGCTGGGTCTATCTCTACCCTGGCATCGACCGCGCCGGCGCGCTGGTCGACGTGATGCTGAGCGAAGCCGCGACATGAAGGCGTCCAAGGCGTTCTTCCGTTCCGCCAAGGCCGTCACCGCCATCATATCAACAAGGATTACGACGGACGGGCACGACAGGTACCCGCGCGCGATCCGCAGCGCGCGGGGGCCGGCGTGTGAAGCACCGACCAGTCGCTACCTCAACAACAGGCTGGAGCAGGACCATCGGCGCATCAAAGGCCGATACCGACCGATGCGCGGCTTCAAATGTGCCAAGTCGGCAGCCAAGTTCTGTCAAAAATACGATGAATTCCGCAACTTCGTCCGTCCCATTCTGCCATCGGCAGCAGTCGATCCCGGCCAACTACCGCCGCCTGTACATCTTCTGCGCCGCTACCGCGGTGATCAGCATCCTCCAGGCGGTGTAGTTCCATCTTAAATCACCTGCCGCTGATACTTGCCGGCGCGAAGGCTGACGGAACCTGGAGAAGCCGCATGTCCCCACCGATCCCCCGTGGATCTGCTAACCCTGGGTCTACAGCGCCGGAGGAAGCATGGCCGAGTGCCGATCTCCGCCCCCTGGCCAATAGTCTATTTCCGCTCGGCAGTACCGCCGGCATGAGAGTCGGTTCGGGTTTACCTTGCATGCTCGGAGAGGACACGGTCGGCTAGCTAGACCCGACGCAACAGCTGTTCAGCCGGTCTTTACTAGGACTCGGCCGTCCCGACCGAAGAACCACCGATGATTGGCACAAATCCGAACCTCGGAGATATTCTACCTAACGCTTGTTCTAGCTGCCAGATCAGGTTAGGCAAAACAGCAAGAAGGTGATCGCATGTGCGACGTACTGCCAACGTTTGAAAAAGCGCGACCCGATGCAACCCACAGTGGACAGGAGGCAACATGGACGCGGCGGTAGACGTGCGAGTTGACACTGATCCCTGGATCATGCCGCTCAATCGGGTCGGCGTGTCCGACCCATGGATGCACCAGGAAGACACCTATTACGACTATTTCCCCCGGCTGCGTCGCGACGATCCGGACCACCGCCTCGAGGATAGTCCTTACGGTCCGTTCTGGTCTATCACGATATTCAGGGACGTCTTGGAGGTGGAGACCCACCGCCACGTTTTCGCGTCGCGCGGGGACCTCGGTGGCATCTCGATCCGGGATCTTCCAATGCAGTTCCGGCGTTCGGCCTTCATCTCAATGGACCCGCCGACGCACGACGACCAGCGCAAGGTGGTGAGCCGGATCATGCTTCCATGAACCCCGCCGATACGATTCGCTCCCGCATCGCATGGGGCTGCGCCGGAATGGGAGAAACGTCGTATGGCTGAAATGGTATCTCGCGTTCCGATGCTGATGCCCGAGGCGGCCCGGAGCGCCGCCTCGGATGTGGAACTCAATCCAAGACTTGCCGGCCTCAACGTGTTCCGGGTGCTGCTGCGGGATCCCGAACTCGCGCGCGATCTGGCTGCCACATTGCAGCGGCTGCTCGCCGTGGACGCGGCGTTGGACGCGCGTCTGCGCGAACTGGTGATCATGCGCATAGGATGGCGCACCACCTCCATGTACGAATGGACCCAGCATTGGCGCGTGGCGCGCCGCCTCCAGATTCCGGAGGCGGATATCCTCGCGGTGCGCGACTGGCGCAACGCCACGAACCTCTCGGCCGCTGACAAGGCGGTGCTCGCGGCAGTGGATGAGACGCTTGATGAAGGAATGATTTCCGACTCGACGTGGGCAACCTGCGCCGAACATCTCGCCTCGCCGCGCGAACGGATTCAACTCGTCATCGTGATAGGCAACTGGACGATGTTCTCGCAACTTCTCAAGAGTCTGTGCATCCCGCTCGAGGAAGGCGCGACCGCCTGGCCGCCCGACGGCTTGGCGGGCCCAGCGAACGGGCCGGGAACGCATGCGTAACGGGGGAGCGCTGGCCGGCATACGGGTGGTCGATCTCACCATCAATGTGCTTGGGCCACTGGCCACGCAAGTGCTCGGCGACGCAGGTGCCGATGTCATCAAGGTGGAAGCGCCGGGCGGCGATCCCACCCGCGACATGGGACCGACCCGTACCCAAGGCATGGCGCCGATGTTTCTGAACCTGAACCGCAACAAGCGCAGCATCGTGCTGGACCTCAAGCAGCCGGGCGATCGCCGGATCCTGGATGCGCTGGTAACGGGCGCCGATGTTTTCGTGCATAACATGCGGATCGGCGCGGCGACCCGCCTCGGGCTCGATCCGGCGACGCTGCGCGCCGATCATCCGCGGCTGATCCATGCCGCCGCGACAGGTTTCCGTCCGTCCAGCGCGCTTCGTGACAAGCCCGCGTTCGACGACGTGATCCAGGGCATGAGCGGCGTCGCCGGTCTCAACCGCGATTCATCGGGCGCGCCGCGCTACACGCCGGTGGCGCTCGCCGATAAGTTCTGCGGTCACACGCTCGCCTCGGCCATCGTCACCGCGCTCTTCCATCGGGAACGCACCGGGGAGGGGCAGGAGGTCCATGTGCCGATGCTGGAGACGATGCTTGCCTTCAACCTGCCCGAGCATCTTTGGGGGGCGACGCTGTGCGAACCGGAGCTGGGGCTCGGCTACAGCCGGATGCTTTCGCCGCATCGCCGGCCATATCCGACGGCGGACGGGCATATCTGCGTGATGGCGGTGACGGATGACCAATGGCACCGTCTCTTTGGCGCACTCGGCCGCCCGGAACTGATTCGCGATCCCCGGTTCGCCAAGCTGGCCGATCGCGTCAGGAACATCGGCGCGGCTTATGAGGTTCTGTTGGAGGTGTTCCCGACGCGCGGCAGCGCGCACTGGCTGGCTGCGCTCGATCGTGCCGACGTGCCCTGCGGCCCGGCGAATTCCATCGCCGACCTTCTGGAAGATACCTATCTCGCCGAGGGCGGGTTCTTCCATGAGGCCGTGCATCCGACCGAAGGACGGCTGAAGTTGCTGTCGCCGCCCGTCACATTCTCCGCCTCGCCCACCTCGATCCGCCGGCTGCCGCCGAAACTCGGCGAGCATACCGAGGAACTGCTGCGCGAACTGAACATTCCGCCGGCGCCGGCGTCCGCCAGCGAGTAGCCGGCGCCGGTCCAGGGCGGATCAAGCTGCCTCGGCGATGCCGCCGATCGTCGCGTTCACCGGATGAGCCTTCAGCGCCGGCAACACCCGCTGCGCGAACAGCCGCATGTTGGCCTCGGCCATGTCATAGGGCATGCCGCCGAAACTGAAGACCGGAATGAAGCCGCCGCAATCCGTGAGGCTCTGGTATTGCAGCATCTGTTCGAGGACCTGATCAGGTGTGCCGCGCACCTGGAGATCCGCCAGGAAGTTGACGAAGGCATCGATCCCGTGCTTCGCGATATTGCGGGCCAGCGCGCCGTAATATTCGTAGCCATTGATGTCCGCAAGGCCTTCGTTGTGGAATTCGTAATGGGCCAGCGCGGACCGGCTGTAGCCGCGGGCATAGCGCTCGTGCATCTCCTGCGCCACCGCCGCGTCCTCGTGGCAGCTCACGAAGCAGAACATCAGCGGCTTCGGCGGCTCCTCGCCCGGATGCATCTGACGATAGACCGCGCGATACTCCTCCAGCTCGGCGATCGTCTTCTCCCAAGGCTTTTGCGCGATGATCATCACGCCGATCCCCAGCCGCGCCATGATCCGCGACGATTCCGGCGAAACGGCAGAGGCATACACACGCCCCTTGAAGCTGCGGAACGGCCGGGGCCGTATCTCGATCGGCTTCTGCTTGTACAGCGCGCCGTCGGCTTCAAGGATGCCAGTCTCGAGCGCGCGCAGCACGGCCTCGGTATGCTCGACGAAGCGTTGCCGCGACCGGCCCATGTCCAGGCGGAAGCCGTCGAATTCGATACGGCCGAGGCCGCGGCCAAGACCCAGGATGACGCGGCCATCCGACACATGGTCGAGCACGGCGATTTCCTCGGCCAGCCGCACCGGGTCGTGCCACGGCACGACCATCACCATCGAGCCAAGCCCGAGGCGTTTGGTGCGCGCAGCCATGTAGGTGAGGAATTGAGCGACGTTCGGACACATCGTGTAGTCATCGAAATGGTGTTCGGCCGACCAGATCGATTCGAACCCGAGCGGCTCGGCCAGATCGGCGAGCGCCAGTTCCTTCCGATAGACCTCATGATCGGTCAGGCCGTTCAGGTTCTGAAAGAAGGTGCTCATTCCGACGTGCATGGGTTTCTCTCCCTGGCGATATCATTGCCTCAGTGACGCGGTGCTTCGGCCATGAGGCCGAGCGCGCTTCGGATGGCCGTGTGATAATGCGTCAGCGCCGGTTCATTGCGGCCGAACACGATGTGCTGCTGTGCGCCGGAGCGGAAGGCGCGCTGCATTCCTGCCGCGAGCGGGAAATCCTCGTCCTGCACCGTGCGCATCAGCAAATCCATGTTCTTGTCCCAATACCGCCGCGCCTTGTCGGTCAGCGGCGGCTCCGGCGTGTATAGCGAGACGTGCATGATGCTCTCATCGGTGCCGTTGCCGGCCGGATAGACGCGCCAGGTTTCGATGTGGTCACCTTGCCAGATCAGGGCGACGTTCGGGAACAGCACGTAAACGACCGCGGTGTGCCTCAGCACATTCCATTCCGATTCCGGCTGCCCGCGGAGATCGCCGATGGTTTTGCGCGGAACGGCCATGCGCAGGTTGGGACCGTAGCCGCGAAAGGTCGCCGCGTTGCCGTGCAGCAGCGGCGCGATGGTGGCGCGATGCAAGATCGGTACGTGATAGGTTTCGAGGAACGTGTCGATGACCAGCTTCCAGTTCATCGGCTGCCGCAACACCCGTGTTTCGTAATGCGTGTAACCGGCGAGCCCATAGTCTGCGATTTCGGGTGCGAGACCGCTGAGCAGCGCCTCGGGGTCGATCGGGGCATCCCCGGAAGCGCGCACCCAGATGAGCCCGTCCTTTTCCACCGCCGGCAACCGGGCCAGCGCGTGCGCCGCGGGATCGATCTCGCCGAACGCGCGGCGCTGCGCGATGCTGGCCAGGCAGCCGTTGAGATCGTAAGCCCACGCGTGATAGGGGCAGATGAACAGATTCTTGGCTGCGCCACGGCCTTCGGCGACGCGCGTGCCGCGATGGCGGCATACGTTCATGAATGCCTTCACCTCGCCCTGCGCGTCGCGCGCGATCAGGATGGGCGGTCCGGCAAAGTCGTTGGTGATGAAGGCGCCGGGTTCCGGCACATCGCCGCTCAGACCCATGACCTGCGGGTGGCCGTGAAACAAGTGCTCCTGTTCGAGCGCCGCCTGGTCAGCGCAGACGTAATCGCTCACCGGATTGTGGAAAACGCTTTCGGCAAGCGCGGTTCCTCCGGTCTCGACGGCATGGAGCAACTGGTGAGCCAGTTCAACCTGCTCGATGTGGTTCATTGAAGCGACATTCCCCTAACCAATCGGTTTCGTCTTCGCCCGAAAGCGCATCGGAGGGCGGAGGACGCCGTGACGCGACCACCACTCCATGGCAGCGAGACCGCCAGATGGTCCCAACCCTGTTCGGGGGCCGGCATTGCACCTCGGCGAACCCCACATGGCGCCGCCGCGGGGTGGATACTCCGCTCTTGCATATTCTACCAAACGTTCGCAAGAATCCGACAGACCCTCAAGGCTGGGGCGGCGTGATTCCAGCTCCATTGGGCAAGGGGAGGCAAACGTGCTCGATCAAATCGTGTCGTCCGAACGAATTGCGGCGATGCGCCAGCAGGGTCACTGGCGAGACATGGTGCTGACGGACTTCCTCGACCGCTGGGTGGCCGAGCGGCCGGAAGCCGTGGCAATCGTGGATCATAACAGCGTAACGGGTGCGCGGACGGAGCTCTCCTTCAGGGCCCTGTCCGAGCGGGTCGATCGGCTGGCCGCGGGTCTCGCCGGGCTTGGCGTGAAACGCGGCGACGTGGTGTCCTTCCAGTTGCCCAACTGGTGGCAATTCACCGCGCTGCATCTGGCCGCTCTCCGCCTTGGCGCCGTGAGCAACCCGTTGATGCCGATTTTCCGGGAGCGTGAGCTTGGCTTCATGCTCGGACTCGCGGAAAGCAAGGTGCTGGTGGTGCCGCGCGAATTCCGCGGCTTCGATCACCTGGCGATGGCGGAACGGTTGCGGCCGGCGCTGCCGACGTTGCGCCATGTGCTTGCCATCGGGGGCGCCGGAGCATCTTCGTTCGAGGCGCTGCTCGAGCACGACGCGCCGCTCCTTGCGCGGGTCCGGCCCGATCCGAACGACGTGATCCAGTTGCTTTATACCTCGGGCACCACGGGTGAGCCGAAAGGCGCCATGCATACTTCGAACACGTTGCTCAGCAACGTGATCCCGTACGCGGAGCGGCTGGGCCTCACCGCGCGTGATCCGGTGATGATGGCGTCCCCGATGGCGCATCAGACCGGTTTCATGTACGGCCTGATGATGGCGATCTGCCTCGGCGCCAAGAGCGTCCTGCAGGATATCTGGAACGCCGATCGGGCCGCCGACATCATCGCCGCCGAAGGGGTGGCGTTCACCATGGCCTCCACCCCGTTTCTCAGCGACCTCGACGCCGTCGCGCAGCGCCGGCCGGAGGCGTTCCGCAGCTTCCGGATCTTCCTCGCGGGCGGCGCCCCGATACCCCGCGTGCTGGCCCGCCGCGCCGCCGAAACGCTGGGGGCGGCGATCGTGTCAGGCTGGGGCATGACCGAGAATGGCGCCCTGGCAATCGGCAAACTCGATGATCCGCCGGAGAAGATCTTCGAGACCGACGGCTGCCCGTTGCCCGGTATGGAAATCCGCGTCGTGGATGTCGATGGCAGCACGCTGCCTCCCGGGACAGAGGGCCGGCTGCAGGCGCGCGGGTGCAGCAATTTCGTCGGCTACTACAAGCGCCCGGAATTGAACGGTATCGATGCCAGCGGCTGGTTCGACACCGGCGACCTCGCGCGCATCGATGCAGACGGGTATGTCCGCATCACCGGCCGCTCGAAGGACATCATCATCCGAGGCGGCGAAAACATCCCGGTGATCGAGATCGAGCAGCTTCTCTACAAGCATCCGGCGGTGCAGGAGGTCGCCATCGTCGCGATGCCCGATGAACGGCTCGGGGAGCGCTGCTGCGCGTTCGTGGTGACACGCGAGGGCCAGGAATTCGGCATGGAGCAGATGCGGCAGTTCCTGGCGGCTGAAGGAATGACACGCCAATACATGCCGGAACGGCTGGAGATCGTGCCGGAGATGCCCAAGACGCCAAGCGGCAAGATTCAGAAGTTCCGGCTTCGCGACATCGCTCGGGACCTGGCGAAGTGACGTTCCGAACGACGACCGACTACGCAGCAAACCGTCTACTTCGAATGAGACAGTTCGCCGCGGCCAGTCCCGCGACGTTACCTCATGAAGCAACCTTCAATTGCTGATGTGCTGGCACGTCCAGCTTGAACAGCCGCGCGGCATTCAGGCCCAGAACCTGGGCCCGCTGTGTGTCATTCAGCTTCGGCATGGTGCGCTCGATCGCCTCCGCTGAATGCGGCCATGTGCCTTCGTGGTGCGGATAATCGTTAGCCCACATGAAACAGCCTTCGATATCCCACTGCTCCATCAAGGTCAGGCCGGAAGGGTCTTCCTGGAAGCTGGCGAACCCGTGTGCGCGGTAATAGTCGCTGGGCAGACCTTGGAGCTTGGGACGCACCCACATGTGGTGCTTGCGATAGGCCTCGTCCATCGCGTCCAGCAGCCAGGGCACCCAGCCGATGCCGGCCTCGATCGTGGCGAAGCGCAGGCCCTTGAACCGTTCCAGCACACCCGAGGCACACAGGTTCGCCACGGGTTCGATCGTGGGCGACAGGGAATGTGTCACGTAGTTGATCACCGCACCGCCATTGCCGCGCGACGCACGCGGATCGCGCCCGGTGGAGACATGGAACGTAATCGGCAGATCACACTCCTGAATCAGTGCCCACATCGGATCGAAATGCGGCAGATTGTAGTTGACGTGATCTACATCATGCGCGCCCCAAACGGGCTTACACGGCAGGGTCAGCGCTCGATAGCCTACCTTCGCGACGCGCTCGATCTCCTGCATGGCGCCTTCCAGATCGCCGGTGGCGATCGCGGCGACCGGTAACATACGGTCTGGATAAGGGCCAAACTGCTCCCAAGCCCATTCGTTCCATACCCGACACTGTGCCTGCGAGAACACCGGATCCGGAGTCGCCCACATTGCCAGCCCCTTGTTGGGAAAAATGACCTCCATATCCACGCCATCGTTGCTGTTGTCGCGGATGCGGTCTTGCACGTCGGCGCCGGATTGCGAGCGCAGCCAGTCCTCCCCCTCGAAGCTCATGACGCGGACGCGGTCCGGCCGATATCCTTCGCAAAAGCGCCACTGTACGCCCTTGTCGTCGGTGATGATGCGCGGCGCCCGGTCGCGGTATTTTTCCGGCAGCCGCGTCGCCCACAGATTGGCGGGCTCATTGGCGTGGCTATCGGTCGATACCATGAAATACTTCTCGGGGTCGCCGAGGCGCGCCGTGCGCTGCCACCCGGCATGACCGGGGGTCTCCAGCCGCCACAGATTCGGTGCATTGATTTCGACTGCTTGGTTCACTTGGACTTCTCCTTCTCCATTAGAGGAATCTGCGTCGGCCGTTTGCAAGGATCGGCATCGGCCCCCGTTGACCGAGTCCCAGGGACGTTGCCGCCGCATGGTGGCGGCAGGGCCCCGAAGGCGCCCCGGTGCGATCGCCGGCGCCGGATGGAAGCCGCGTGCAAGGTTTGTCGGGTACCAGCCGTAAATCGGGGCCTCCGTTCGGCGGAAACGGATAGATGTCACGTCATCTATTGTGGTGTCAATCACGTTGACGCACTCTGCGATGCGGGGGATGGGGCGTGCCCCAGCCTCTCTCGGGACGCGCCACCAGAAAAATCCGAACCGACGTTCTCGCTCGGGCGGACAGGCGGCCGCAACCTACCGGGAGTGACATGAACCGCGGAGGTGGCGGCTCTGCTCGAGCTGCCATATCCCGGCGCCGGTAAAATCGAACAAGCGGCGGATGGGCGGTTGCCAGATTAGTTGATATGTCATACACTGGCATCCCATGAAATTGACAGACGGCGTTCCCCGCACACGCGAAGGCTTCGGAAGCCTGGTTGCACGGGTTGCGCGGCAATGGCGCCGGATGGTGGACTGTCGTCTGCAGCCATTCGGATTGACGGAAGCGATGTGGCTTCCCCTGATCTACATTGCCCGTGCCGCCAGGCCCATGCGCCAGAAGGACCTGGCCGCGGCCCTGTCCGTCGACAGCTCATCCATCGTTCGGCTGCTCGATGAGCTGGAGGCGTCGGGGCTTGTCGAGCGCCGCGAGGAAGCCACCGACCGACGCGCGAAGATTATCGTCCTGACCGGGACCGGGCGGTCCATCATCGAGCAGGTAGAGGACGTATCGCGGACCGTCCGCGACAGGACACTGCAAGGCATAAGCGAGCGTGAGTTGGCGATCGCGGCCGATGTCCTACGCCGGGTCTGCGAGAATCTTGCGCTGCAGGCTGAAACAGATGAGTGACTCGCGCAGTATCGCGGTTCGCCGATCTGACTCTTCGACAGGCACGCATCGGTTACTGGTGACGATCTGCACCGTCCTGGCGACGTTGATGCAGTCGCTCGACAGCACCATCGCCAACGTTGCCCTGCCTTACATGCAGGGCACAATGTCGGCCAGCCAGGACGAGATAAACTGGGTGTTGACGAGCTACATCGTGGCCGCCGCCATCATGACCACGCCGACCGGCTTCCTCGCCGCACGCTTTGGCCGCACCCGGCTGTTCGTGACCGCGGTCGTGGGATTTACAGTCGCTTCGGCCCTCTGCGGTCTGGCGGACTCGCTGGGCGAGATCGTCGTGTTCCGGATCGTGCAGGGCATGTTTGGTGCCGCGCTCGTGCCGCTTTCGCAATCCGTGATGTACGAGCTCTATCCGCCGGAGCAGCGCGCCAAGGCGATGGGGCTGTGGACCATGGGTGTGATGATGGGACCGATCTGCGGCCCGATACTCGGCGGCTGGTTGACCGAGAATTACACCTGGCGCTGGGTTTTTTACATCAATGTGCCGTTCGGTATCGTCACCGCTCTCGGCTTGCTCATCCTGCTGCAGGAGACTGCGTCATCGCAGGCGACGAAGCTCGACTGGCTGGGTTTCAGCACGCTGAGCCTGGCGATCGGCGCCTTTCAGATGATGCTCGACCGGGGCAGACGCTCGACTGGTTCAGTTCGCGCGAAATCGTGCTGGAAGCCGGCATCGCCGGCGTCGCGTTCTATCTGTTCCTGGTCCAGTTCTTCCTTGCGCCGCACCCATTCCTCTCGCCAAGCCTGTTCGCGGATCGGAATTTTTCCGTTGGCGGGTTGCTCTACGCGATCATGGGCCTGATCATGTATGCGTCGCTGGCGCTTCTCGCACCATATCTTCAGACATTGATGGGCTATCCGGTGGTAACCGCTGGCATCACGCTGGCACCGCGTGGTGCTGGACTGATGCTGGCAGCCTGGATCTGCGGCCGTGTCATGGGCAAGATCAATGCCCGGTTGCTGGTCGGGGCCGGATTCCTCGTCGGGGCCTACGCCTTGCGCGAGATGACATTATGGACCCCCGACGTGTCCGAACCGACAGTCATGATCGTCGGCCTCGTTCAAGGCCTGAGCATTGGTTTCCTGGCAATCCCTATCAACATCATCGCCTTCGCCACTCTGCCCGCGCAGATCAGGACGCAAGCCACCAGCATTTACAGCTTGATGCGCAATTTGGGCAGCGCGATGGGCATCTCGATCACGGGAGCATTGCTGCAGGCGAACACCCAGGCCAACCACGCGCTGATCGCAGAAGATGTCAATCCGTTCCGCCGCATATTGCAGACCGGCGCGGCATCCCGCATCTGGGACATCCATTCGGCACCAGGCATCGCCCTGCTGAACGGAGAAGTCACCCGGCAAGCCCAGATCATAGCCTATATGGATGATTTCAAGCTCATGCTGGTGCTGGCTGTTCTGGTCGTGCCATTGCTCCTGCTGGTGCGAACATCACCTGCCCAAACACGATGACCCGCGGTTGGCAAATGGCCGGCTTCATCAGAATGTCTCGCCAACATCCGCCCAGATTTCCCCTTCGCGACAAATCAGCCGAAGAAACGTACATCAAGGGTAGACAATGCTACAGTTTCCGAGTCCCCAACCACCGGCTCCGAACCAGGTTGTTGAAATCGCCCCGGGGATACAATGGTTTCGGCTGCCGCTTCCGTACCGTCTCGATCATGTAAACATATATCTGATTGAAACCGGAGACGGCTGGATTATCGTCGATACAGGCCTCGGGACCAACGAATGCCGGCAGGCATGGGAGGCTCTCCTGCACGGACCGCTGCGGGGGCAGCGTTTGTCGTCGATGCTGGTAACGCACTGCCACCCCGACCATATCGGCCTTGCGGGCTGGCTCGGTCAACGCTTCGCAATTCCGCTGTCGATGCCCAGGCCCGAATACCTTTACAGTCTCGCCCTGCAATATGCTCCCGGCGATCTGGGCCGCGATATATATGTATCGTTCTACGAACGCCATGGTCTAGCGGCAGACGTGACCCGGTCGATCCTGAACCGGGGGCATCACTACCTGAGCCTCACGTCGGGCGTTCCGCCCACCTACCATCGAGTCAAACACGGTGACACGCTGGGACCCGCCTCGCGGCCGTTCCGGATCATGACCGCGGGTGGCCATTCCCTGGAACAGGCGATGCTGCACAGCCCTGACGAACGGCTGTTTTTCCCGGCCGATCAAGTGATCGCCAGTATCTCGCCCAACGTCAGCGTGTATGCAATGGAGCCGACCTTGGACGCGTTGGGCATCTTCCTGCGGTCCCTCGAATCATTGCGCGAAACGGTGGCGGACGATGTTCTGGTCCTGCCCGGCCATGGATTGCCGTTTCGCGGGCTGCATCGCCGCATCGCCGAACTCATCGAACATCACGCGCAGCGCTGCGACCTGATCGCCGGTGCCTGCCGATCGAGGCCGCTGTCAGTCGCGGAGCTTATTCCGTTCGTATTTGATCGCGCGCTCGATGAGCACCAGACCGGGTTTGCCTTCGGCGAGGTGCTCGCGCATGCGAACTATATGCTTACGCGCGAATGGCTGTCGCTGGACGTCGTTCGTCACGGCATCGACCGATATCGGACGCGATAACCACGGTCGCATGGCAGTCCTTCCCGTCACTGATCGCCAACCCAATCTTGCACAGAAAAACGGAGCAGTTATGAGTACAGTCGCAGTCGAAACACTTGATGCCATTGTCGTTGGGGCCGGATTCTCCGGCCTCTACCAGTTACACACCCTGCGTGACCAGCTCGGCCTTTCAGTCAAGCTGCTGGAGGCGGGGAATGGCGTCGGCGGGACCTGGTACTGGAACCGCTATCCCGGCGCCCGCTGCGATTCCGAGAGCCATTCCTACGCCTATTACTTCTCCGAGGAGCTGCTTCAGGAATGGACCTGGTCCGAACGCTATCCCGGCCAGGCGGAGATTTTGCGCTATCTGAACCACGTTGCGGACCGCTTCGAACTGAAGCGCGACATCCGGTTTGGCGCGCGTGTCTCGCAGGCGTCGTACGACGCGGCGGCCAATCGCTGGCAGGTCCGCACCGAGGCCGGCGAGACCTACCGCGCGAGGTTCCTGATCACCGCGGTCGGTTGCCTCTCGTCGGCGAATATCCCCGACATCCCCGGCCTCGAGTCCTTCGCCGGCGCCTGGTACCACACTGGCCAATGGCCTCATCAGGGCGTTGATTTCGCCGGCAAGCGGGTCGGCATGATCGGCACCGGATCGACCGGCATCCAGGCCGCCCCGGTGATCGCCGCCAGCGCGCAACACCTCACCGTGTTCCAGCGCACCGCGAACTACAGCATTCCCGCGAGGAACGCGCCGCTCGACGAGGAGTTCAAACTTTGGGCCAGGGACAATACCTCCAGGATTCGTGAGGTGATGCATGGCACTCCCAACGGGCACCCTTTCGTCATAGAGGACCGTTCGGCGCACGATGTCACGCCGGAGCAGCGTCAGGCGATCTACGAGGCGGCCTGGGAAAAGGGCGGCTTGCAGTTCCGCGCGGCCTTCCGAGACTTGCTTACCGATCAGGCCGCCAATGATACCGCCTCGGAATTCCTCCGCTCCAAAATCGGGGAAATCGTGAAGGATCCGGGCACGGCCGCCAAACTCGCGGCCATCGACCATCCGTTCGCCACCAAGCGTCCGCCGATCGACACGAACTATTTCGAGACCTTCAACCGAGATAACGTCACACTGGTGGATGTCCGCGCCACGCCGATCGAGCGCATCACCCCGGACGGTCTGATGACCCGCGACGGCACGCTGTACCCGCTCGACATCATCGTCTTCGCCACCGGTTTCGACGCCATGACGGGACCACTGCTGAAGATGGATATTCGCGGCGACGGCGGGGTGTCCCTGCGCGACGCCTGGCACGCGGGCCCGATCACCTATCTCGGCCTGCAGACTCCCGGCTTCCCGAATTTGTTTACCATCACCGGACCGGGCAGTCCGTCAGTGCTGTGCAACATGCCGGTAGCGATCGAGCAGCATGTCGATTGGATCACCGATTGCATCCGCGACATGCGCGCGCGCGGCCTGACCCGGATCGAGGCGACCCCTGAAGCCACACAGCGCTGGGTTGAGCATGTGAACGAGGCGGCAAATGCGACGCTACTGCCGAAGGCGGGGCATTCCTGGTACCTCGGCGCGAACATTCCGGGCAAGCCCCGGGTTTTCATGCCCTATGCCGGTGGTATGGCGCGGTATCGCGCCACCTGCGCCGATGTCGCGGCGCGGAATTACGAAGGCTTCGCTCGCACCGCCTGAACCGCGGCCGGCAGGGATCGGCGTGGCCCGGCAATCGGGCCACGTCACCCACCCCTCGGAACCGTTGTGGTCAGGCGCCAGCGTCCGCGACCAGATAGGGCAAGGTCAGCCCTTCCTTCACCGTTTCGAATTTGACTCGCACCGGCAAGCCGATGCGCAGCATCTCCGGCGCCACGCCACGCAGTTGCGCGTTCATCCGGACGCCTTCCGCCAGATCGATGGTCGCGAGCGTATAGGGCAGGTCATCCCGGACGCCCGGGTGGAAGGCGTGGTGCGTGATGGTCCAGCTATGCACGACACCGCGGCCGGAGGCCTCGACCCAGGTCGAATCCATCGAATGGCAAGACGGGCACATGGGCCGCGGATAGTGGCGGATCGTGCCGCAGCCGGCGCATTTTTGCAGCAAAAGCTTGTGCTCGTTGAGCCCCTGCCAATAGCCTGCGCTGTCGGACGTCGGCTCGGGTACGAGTTTATTGTATGTCTGAGTAGCGCTCATCATCCCCTCCACATCATGGCTACGGACCCATCGCCCATGTCTCCGTAGCCGCTGACGAGACCGATTTTGGCGTCGGCGACCATCGCGCCCATGGCGTACTGCACGGCCGCGACGCAACTCGCCCCGCCAAGTGGCGTCGTGGCGGAAAAGCGCAGATCGGGGATACCGAAATTTGTAACGAAATCATCCGCGACCACGGCACTTCCATACGGTATGATGACATCGATGTCCGAAGGATGCAGCCCCGCACCCTTGATGGCGCGCACCAGCGCTCCGAGCTGGGGGGACGGAACGCTACGGCCCGAATTGGCAGTTTCCCCTATCCCGGTGATCGCCGCCTTGTCGCGAAGTGACATCTCATCGCTTCTCCTGTTCGATCGGCCTCAGCCGGCGGCCCATCCTTGTGCGACCGCTGCGTCGCGCCGGCACTGCTCGGGGCTGCCGAGCACCTGCCGGTCGAAGGTGATGCGCTTGAACTGAAAATGCAGCCCCAGCAGGTCGGTGAAGCCCATGCCGCCATGCACTTCCGTCGCCAGCCGCGCGACCTCGCGCGAAACCTCGGCCAGATGCGCCTTGGTATGGTTCGCCGTGCTCGCGGCTTCCTCGGGGATGCCGTCCTGCGCATAGGCGGCGTACCAGACCATTGCCCGGCAGGGTTCGAGCATGGTCGCCATGTCCGCGCACATGTATTTCACGCCCTGGAAGCTGCCGATCAGGCGGCCGAATTGCGATCGTTCCTTGGCGTACGCCACCGCTCGATCCAGCATGTTCTGTGCCGCGCCCAGCATGTCCGCGGCCAGCATCACCCGGCCGGCATCGCGCACCCGCGCCGCCGTCTCGATGCCGTTGGTCGTCCCGATCACGGCCAAGGACGGGACGGCGGTGAACGTAAGGTCCACCAGCGGCCTGGTGCGATCGACGCTACGGCGCGGCGTGGCGGTCAGCCCATCCGCCGCGGCGTCGATAAGCGCGGCCCGCCCGTCCGGAAGATAGACGAGGAAATGCGTCGCGGCGTCGCCATCCAGAACACCATCCAACGCCCCGGACAATTCGCCATTCCGAAGTTCGACCGCGGCTCGGCCCGTCTGCCCGGAGATCGCCCCGAGGCCAACGCCGATTCGGATCTCGCCGGCGGCGATCCGCGGCAGCCAGTCGCGCCGCGGCGCCTCGCCGGCCGCGTCGAACGCCTTTGCCGCCATAACCACCGAGGCCATGAACGGGCTGGGAGCGGCGTGATAGCCGAGTGCCTCGGCGGCGAGAGCGGCGTCGAGAGTACCAAGGCCGGCGCCACCATATTCCTCGGGCACAAGGATGCCGTGCAGACCGAGTTCACCGAGCCCGTGCCAGAGATCCTTATCGAAACCGTTGCCAGGTTCGGCGAGCCGCCGCAGCGCCTCGACCGGCAGTCGCGACGACAAGAACGAACGCAGGGAATTGTCGAACAGTCTCTGTTCTTCACTCAGTCCGAAACGCATGGTCAGGCTCCCACCGCGGCTTTCGGTTCCCGCGGCAGCCCGAGCCCGCGTTCGCCGATGATGTTTTTCTGAATGTTCGAGGAACCGCCGCCGATGATCAGACCGATGTCGTACATGTAATCGATGTGCCATGTGGTGGCCGCGTCATCCTCGGCCATCTCGCCTTGCGGCTCATAGGCCAGACCGCTCGCGCCCATGACGTCGATGGCCAGCGAGGTCAGGCGATGGCCGAGCATCGTGCCGTGATACTTGACGATCAGACGCCCGAGCCCGGAGTCGACCCCCTCCGCCTGTTCGGTGAGCAGACGGAGATTGTGATGCCGGGCCGCCATGACTTCGCCCTGCAGTCGTAAAAGCCTGTCGCGCCACTCGGGCTGATCCAGAAGGGGCGTCCCCTCCGGCCCCGGCTCCCGCATCATGCGGAGGATAGCTTCGAGGCGCTGTTGCAGCTTATTGGCGTCGCCGAGGAGCAGCCGCTCGTATTTCAGGGTGATGTTGGCAACGCGCCAGCCATCGCCGCGGCTCAGTACGATCTGATCGAGCGGCACGCGTACGTCAGTGAAGAAGGTTTCGTTGAACTCGGCGCGGCCGGTCATGGTCCGCAGCGGCCGCACCTCGATCCCCGGGTTGTTCATCGGCACCAGCAGGTAAGACAACCCGGCGTGCTTCGGCAATTCGGGTTCGCTTCGGCAAAGCAGAAACATCATGTCGGCGTAATGCGCCGAACTGGTCCAGATTTTCTGCCCGTTGACGACGAAGTGGCCGTCCTGCACCGCCGCGCGGGTCTGCGCGGCGGCGAGATCCGAGCCGGAACCCGGTTCCGAATAGCCCTGGCACCAGATCGTCTCGCCCCGGATGGTCGGGCCGACCCAGCGGCGCTTCTGCTCCTCGGTTCCCACTTCCAGCAGGGTCGGCACCAGCATGCTGATGCCCTGGTTGTGGATGCCGGGAGAGACGCCGGCGCGACTGAAGGCATCGGCGATGATCGCCAACTCGATCACGTCGCGCGGTGCGCCGAAACCGCCGTAGTCGCGCGGTATGGTGCGCGCGAAATAGCCATGTTCCAGCAATAGCGCCTGCCATTCCAGGACTTTCTGATCCGGCCGTTTGCGTCCACCGCCGGGTTTTGGAGCGCGGTCGCGGTGCCGGGCGGTGAACGCGTTCACCGCGTCGCGCAGCGCCCGGTGGTTTTCCGTGAGCGTCAGGTCCATGGAGCGCCCCCTGTTCGCACATCAAGAGAGTTCGATTCGTGCAGGCGTGTCATGACAATTTGCTCGCTCCGAGCGGTTGGATTCGTACGTTCTTGCCGGCGCCGCCGGTCACCAGAAATTCCGCCGCGCCATACCCGGCCTCGATCGGGATCCTGAGCAATCGCCCATTTTCGGCCGCGCTGCTTTCCGGCCGCACCGTGACGATCGGCGCGGCGCGGGCGGCGGCGAGAGCCTCCGCCACCGTGCGGTGTCGTCCGACTTTCTCCAGGTTCAACCGTGTCGGGAATAGCACGGTCCGGCGCCCGGCATCGGCATCCACGCAGGCATCGCGCGGGGTCACCCAGATCGAATCGACCGATTCGCGGCCGTCATGGCTGAGGATGTGATCCGGCGGCGCCGCGGCGAGGAAAAAATGGGTATCGAACCGCTTGGGCATGTGCGGCGGCGTGATCCAGTGCGCGAAATGTACCAACTGATCGAAGGCGGCGACCAGATTTTCCTGGGCGATCATCTCGGCGAAGGCGATTTCGCCCGCCTCGATGGCCTGCCGGTAGGTGGCACCCAAAGCCGCTACCCTGGCGCCTCCGATCAACGGACCGCCGCTGGCGGTCCGGGCATACAAAACGCCGCATTCCTCGAACGCTTCCCGCGCCGCCGCCGCGATCACGGTCAGCATCTCATCGCCGATGCCTTCGGTGCCGTCGGTCAACTGGCGCCATCGCGGGTCCGCGTCGGCCGGATCGGCCGAACCGCCGGGAAACACCAGGGCACCGGACGCGAATTCTATTTCATGATGGCGGACAACCATGAAAAGCTCAAGGCCGTCCGCGCCGTCGCGAGCGAGGATGAGTGTCGCGGCGACGCGGGGAGTCACGGGATCGGTCACGAATATACCTCGGGGTGTGGGTTAAGAGCCGGTTTCGCTCCGGGCCGCGGGCGCCGCGACCGTCGCCGACAGCCGTTCCACCGCCTCGGCGTAGTCTGTCATGAAGTCGTAGACCACCGACCGGACGGACTGTTCCGAATTCATCAGCCCAACGCACTGCCCGACGAAATAGGCCGCGAGCTGTTTCGCGCCCGGATGGCCCGCCTCCGCGAGCTTGTCCACCTTGGCTGCCACCGGCCGCGTCAGGATGCCCTGCAACGGCATCGGTAATGGATCGGGGGCCTCCTTACTGGCCCAGGCGTCCGACCACGCGGACTGCAACTGGCGGGTGGGCTTGCCGGTCCGGCTGCGGGAACGGACCGTGTTCGCCGAGGACGCCTTCAGCATCTTCTCCTTGACGGTCGGTATCGTTTCGGCCTCCTTTGTGGTCAGCCAGACCGAGCCGCACCAGGCGCCGGCGGCACCCATCGCCATGCAGGCGGCCATCTGCCGCCCGGTGGCGATCCCGCCCGCCGCCAGAACATCCATATGCGGGTAATCCCGAATCGCGTCGATCACCTCCGGGACAAGCACGAGCGTCGCGATCTCGCCGCAATGGCCGCCCGCCTCTCCACCGGCGGCGACCAGAACATCGACGCCCGCTTGCGCGTGCTTGATCGCGTGACGCCGCGATCCGGTCAGTGCGCCGACCAGGATGCCCTTGGAATGCGCTTCGGCGATAATCGCCGGCGGCGGCACGCCCAATGCATTGACATACATCTTGATCGGGTAGCGGAACGCGACCTCCAGCATCCGCGCCGCACCGTGTGGGCGCATGATGGACGAGTCCCTGTCGTCGGAATTGGAAGACAGAGGTCGGACGAATCGATGCCGTGCCGTTCCAGCAGGTCCTCGACGAATTTCCGGTGCGGTTCCGGGACCTGGGCACGAAGCTCGGATTCGGTTGCCTCCGAGTCCCTGCCCATCATGACCTCGGGAATCAGCAGGTCGATGCCGAAGGGCTTGCCATTGACCCGTTCGTTGATCCAGTTGAGCTCGACATCCAGTTTCTCCGGGGTGAGTCCGACCGCGCCGAGGACACCGAAGCCGCCGGCATTGGTCACCTCGGCGACCACATCGCGGCAGTGCGTAAAGGCGAACAGAGGGAATTCGATCCCCAGCCGGTCGCAGAGTCTCGAGTTCATCATTGGGGCGTTCCTTCCTTCTGTTCCGCTGATCGTCCGCCACGGACGTCAGCTCATCTGCGGTTCCCGGTATCCGTCCGATGCTTTCCGTTCCCGATCCAAATTTCCCGGCGCGGCCGGGGTAGGCGGTACTTCAGCCCCGACGATCGATGACCTGGCGGCCGCGCCCGGTTATTTACCCCGTCAGCGATGAAGCCGGACCACAGCCCGTCCTGGCGCCGTGACATCACCCTGCTCGGTCTTTACGAACAGTGAAACCTCGACCTCGCCTTCGTCGGGCCGGACGGCCTCAATCTTCCCGCCCGAAATCAGGGTTTCGCCGAGATAGCTGGCGCGACGGTTCGAATACTCGAACTCAACGATGTTGCCGCCGTCTCCGATCCAGTTCAGGACCACCTGGGTCAGCCAGTCGCCTTGCAGCGGGCCATCCACCACGACACCCGGATGCTTTTCGACCTTGGTCGTATAGGATTCATCATAATGGATGCGATGTGCATTCCAGATCGCGGCGTTATACAGGAACAACGAAACATTGCTTGGCTCGTGCCGCCGTTCCGGCAGCGACATACCGACCTGGAAGTCGTACATGTTGACCATGATGGGCTTTCCTCAGCGGGCGATTCGGGTCTGCACTTCTTCGGCGATCCGTTCGCCGGCCTCGGTGCGCACATCAACTTTGTAGATCAGGAAGATCAGATCGCCCTGCGAACCCCGTTTCTCATATAAATCGGTCAGGCTACGGGTCGCCACAAGGACGTCGCCGGGCCTGACCGGCCGAAAGTAGCGGGTTTTCGTTCCGCCGGCCATGAAACGCTTCAACGGCAGGTCGGGCGTCAGCGAGGAAGCGGGAATGCCATCCGGTCCAAGCGCACCAATCGGCACCACAGGACGCAGCGCACCGAACAAGAACATCGGGGGAGCCTCGTCCCCGCTCAGGAATTTCTCCTGCTGCTGCTCCGTCGCAACGGAGTATTTGACGATATCCCTCCGCGTCACCTCAACGCGCATGGGAGGATCGGACGTGCCGATCATGCCGCGTGCTGCCTCTGTTATGAGGGCCATTTACTTTCCTCCGTTCTACTGCTCGTCACGCCCCCTTTTCGGACGCGCGAAATTCTCAGCGTGCACGTCCTGGCATCCTACCACAGGGTTCGTAGAATGGAAGGAGGTTCGAATCTCGGAATTAGCCCGACTTCGCGGATTCGACCCCCGAAATCGCGATATTGGTTCGGGTCTGGCATGATAAGTGACTGATATTTCGTGGCTATCTTGCGCGGGGTTGGCTGAAAACCGCTGTAGTGAAGACCGACCCCGTTCCCATCGGCGGATTCCGCTCGTTAGACTCGCCGCATCATGTTTCTACGGC
>Ga0209963_1000569_pt1 | contig 46386 bp, 32 predicted proteins | sample ThiBio_1000_biof_2_FD_183957 | JGI IMG/M metagenome (GOLD analysis project Ga0209963, IMG submission 183957) | Wastewater bioreactor microbial communities from Cape Town, South Africa - Thiocy_cont_1000_biof (SPAdes) | ecosystem: Engineered > Bioreactor > Thiocyanate-remediating >...
CCATTCCCATGGTGGGAGGCATGATCTCATCGACCATCCTCACGCTGCTGATAATTCCGGCGATCTATGCACTCGTGAAGGGCCGTCAGATCGGACGTGCATAGTGGCTGGTCGCGGACTGTCGTAGTTTGGGCGACCGACGGCTGGAATGGGCCATGATTTCATAGGATTGTGGCCTGGACATAGTTATCACTTTCGTCCAGCGTGGGGCGCCACTTCACCGTCGTCAGCCGCCAAACCTACGATAAAGCCGCACCGGCTGCGAAGGCGGAAATCGGAACATCTTCAATATCGTAGATTCGGCGATCCCGGACGGCGGAAAAGTTCGAATCGCTTCTGGTGAAATGGCTAATTTGTAGCCAATCCGCTTATTCGATGTTGGCTCAACCGATGCCCGCTGCTCCCTTTTACGGATGCCCAGCCGCCGCCGACCGTGAACAATTTGCTGTATTCTGTTCACGGGCATCCGACTTACTCCTGGTTGTATACCCAATAGAATGGGGTTTATGCTTCTCAAAAAATCCGGGGGCGGATGATGAAGCTAGATCGGCTTGAACTAATAAACTTCAGATGTTTCAGGTCGGAAGCCATCCAATTTGAAAAATACACAGCGTTCGTGGGCCCCAATAACAGTGGGAAATCAACTGTATTTAAGGCGGCCGATATTTTTTTCCGCTCTACGCAAAAATCAAATCCACTCTCGGTTAGCGACTTCAATGAACCAAACAAAGAACTTCGTATCGTCCTCACGTTCGATGAATTGCCGCAAAAGGTGGTTGAAGAATTCAGTCACTATGTCCGCCATGGTAAGTTAGAGTTTTTTATCCGCGCAAAGATCGTCGAAGGCCGAATACAAGCTTCGATACATGGGCGTAGGAGTGGCATCCGCGCATTTGGAGCGTTTCATGCAGCCGAAGGTGCGACCGCGCAAAAAAGTGTTTATTCCGAAACTTTGCGGAAAGAGTTTACAGAACTGCCGGAGTTAGCGCCACGGGCCGCCGTCGCTAACTATCTAGAGGCTCTTCGCAAATTTGAGGCGGACCACCCAGACCAGCAAGAAATGATCGAAAGCGAAGATCTAGCTTTTGGAGCAAGTGGAGTTGCTGCACGGCTTCGGAAATTCTTGGACTGGGTATACATACCCGCCGTGAAGGATGCCGCCGAAGAAGAGGAAGAGGCAAAGAACAACGCGTTCGGAACACTCGTAAATCGAATAATTCGTGCGCGGGTGAAAATCGACGAAAAGGTAGCCGTAATTCGCGCTATCGCGCATGACAAAATCAAGGAGCTAGTCGGCGATTATAAGGAGGAGGTCAACAGGCTCCAAAATATCCTCGACGCGGAGTTCAGGCGGTTATCATCGACTGATGCGCATGTGCATCTTGACTGGGCTGAGATGAATGAGGGCAACGTGACCCTCAATATGCCATTGGTTAAATCGATATTGCAGGACGAATCGTTTCGTGGCGAGATTTCAAAATTTGGGCACGGGCTGCAGCGTAACTATTTGATGACCTTGGTGCACTTAAACGCACGGCTGGCCATCGAGGATCAACCAGCAATCATATTAGCCATCGAGGAGCCCGAACTCTATCAGCATCCTCCACAAGCTCGCCATTTGCACGGAGCGCTGGAAGAAGTCGCCAAACAGGATCAGGTCCTGATAACCACCCACAGTCCGTACTTCATATCCGCGAGAACTTTTGAAACTATCCGGGTAATTCGGAAGGTACCTGACAAGCTCTCGACGGTTGCTAGTTGGACGGCAGACCAGCATCGAAAACTTATTGCCGATGCATTTGGAGATAAGCCCATCGGAGAGGCTGCCGCACTAGCGAGTTTGGAGCCCTTCATTCAGCCGGAGCTAAACGAAGCATTCTTCTGCGGCAAGCTAGTGCTGGTTGAAGGCCTGGAAGACAGAGCAATTCTAACAGCGGCTTTGCAACATGGCGGCATGTGGCAGGACTTCGTTCGCTGCGGTGGTCACATCGTAGGTGCAAATGGCAAAGGCGGTTTTATCAATATGATTGGGTTGGCTCGCGGCTTTCGCACACCGTTATTCGCCATGTTTGATGGAGACACTGATTGTGGTGGGAATGATGAAAAAAATACCAAAGAGCAGAATAGCAAGCTGGCAAAGCTGTTGAGGAAGGACACAGTTAAGTGGTCCTGGCCGACAGAAGACATAATGGTTGCTGATGCGATTGTCTGGAAAGAGGATATTCAAGCGGCGCTAAATCGCGATTATCCCAAGTGGTATGATGATGTAAAAGCGGTCTGCGCGGCATGTGGATGGAAATATGATCGCTTGAAGAAGAATCCCGCAATCCTATCTCGCACGTTGGAGTCTGTTCTAGGCGCAGGAACCAAGATTGCTTCTCTGGATAAGGCAATTGCCGTCATACTAAAGTTCGCAGCTAATTAACTATCTAGCCCTTCCATGGTCGGGAGGGCAGCCTCTGAGACAGGTAGGGTCACGGAGCGCGACGCCGACACCACTAATACGGGGCGAGGAATGACATCTTTCCGCTTTATCCATACTGCGGACGTTCATATCGACAGCCCGCTAATAGGTCTTACGCGGCATGAAGGACCGGCCGCTGAGCGCATCCGATCCGCGACCCGCGAGGCCTTTGACAATCTTATCGGACAGGCGATTGACGAGCAGGTCGCCTTTATCGTCATTGCCGGCGACCTCTATGACGGTGACTGGCGCGACTTCCATACCGGTCTCTTCTTTTCCCTCCAAATGGGCAGGCTCGCCAAGGCTGGCATCCAAGCTTTCGTCCTTCACGGCAATCACGACGCCGAAAGTCAGATCACGAAACGCCTGACCCTTCCTGATAACGTGAGCGTATTCTCCGCGCGTAAACCCGACAGCTTTGTCCTCGACGAATTGAAGGTAGCGCTGCACGGCCAGAGCTTCAGGCAGCGCGATGTCACAGACAACCTTGTGCCCGGCTATCCCGATCCTGTGTCTGGCATGTACAATATCGGCGTGCTGCATACGGCGCTGGGCGGCATGGCGGGCCACGAGAATTATGCCCCTTGCAGCCTCGATGACCTCAAGGCCAAGGGATATGACTATTGGGCGCTCGGCCACGTCCATAACGGGCATGTCCTCCATGAAAATCCACATGTCGTGTTTCCCGGCAACCTTCAGGGTCGCCATATCCGGGAAACCGGCCCCAAGGGCGCGCATCTTGTGGCGGTCGAAGACGGGGAGATCACGGACTTCACGACGCTTCATTGCGATGTTGTGCGCTGGTCTCGGCTTTCCGTGCCTGTCGATGATTGCGGCGGCCCTGCCGAAGTATCCGACCGCATACGCCAGTCTATTGAACAGGCCGTTTCTGCGGAGGCGGACGGCCGGTTGCTTGCCTGCCGCATCGAGCTTACCGGAACGAGCAATATTCACGGTGAGTTGCTGGCGTCCGCCGAAAATCTCATGGCCGAAGCACAAGCGGCGGCGCTCGGTATCGGCGATGATGCCGCGTGGATCGAACGGCTTATCGTCTCAACGCAGCCCCGGCGCGCTCCGTCGGTGTCTGCCGATCATCAGGATGCTCTTGGCGATCTGCGCAACATGCTCGCTGACGCCGGTAAAGACGAAGGCCTGTTGCAGCAGCTCGCATCCGATATAGGTGAGCTTTCCCGGAGGCTACCCACCGACCTGCGCACAGGCGTGGAAGATGCTGCGCTCAAGGCCGCCATCGACGGCGACTACGCCTATGTAATCGACCATGTGCAGGATTATCTGAGCGCACGTCTCACGGCGCCGGGACAGTAGAACATGCGGATTAACAGGCTTGATCTTCTCCGGTACGGACGCTTCACGAACGTCTCCCTGCCGTTTCCCAAAGCGAAGTCCGACCTGCACGTCATATTCGGGCCGAATGAGGCCGGTAAATCCACCTCGCTTGCCGCCATCGAAGACCTGTTGTTCGGAATTCCTCACAACTCGCCGTACAATTTCGTTCATGACTACAGCGTCATGCGAGCCGGCGGTGCGCTGGAACACGAAGGCAAGACCCTTGAGGTCCGCCGCCGCAAGGGCAACAGGGATACGCTGCTGGCAGCGGATGACAATGCGCTTCCCGCCGGCGACGGCGCTCTGGCGCCCTTTCTCGGCGGTGCCGACCGGACTTTCCTAACGCGCATGTTCAGCCTGAATCACGAACGGCTCGCCCAAGGCGGTCGCGAAATTCTTGAAGCCAAGGACGAGGTGGGACAGACGCTGTTCTCGGCAGGCGCCGGCCTATCGGGTCTGCGGGACCGCATGGCGTCCCTTGTCAAGGAAGCCGACGAGTTGTGGGCACCGAGGAAGTCCGGCCGCCGGAAATACTACATGGCGCTTGATGCCCTTGAAGAAGCCGACAGGGCGCAGCGCGAGCATACCGTCACGGCCGGTAAATGGCAGGAAATCAAGCGCGCGTTCGATGCTGCGCAGGAAGTTTACGAAAAGCTCGAAAACCAGATCGAAGAGAAGTCGGCCGAGCAGCGAAAACTCAGCCGCATCCGCCGCGTATACCGGCAGGTGCGTAGACTGACCGACGCGGAAACTGAGATCGCCGGCCTTGGCGATGTCGCCGCGCTTCCCGAGGATGCGGAAGCGCAATTGACGACCGCGATCCAGGAACAGTCCGACGCTCAGTCCAAGATTGACGAGTTGGATGGCCAGCTTTCGCAGGCAAAATCCGAGTACGCAAACCTGCAATGCGATGAAGTCCTTCTCATGCGCTCCGATGATATCGCGGAACTTCATAAACAGCGGATCGAGATACAAAAGGAGAAGGCTGATCTCCCGAAACGCCGCGCGGAACTGACCGCCAAGGAGGAGAACCTTGCCCGCCTTGCGGAAGATCTCGGTTGGGAGACTGACGACTCCGCTGCGATCATCGCGCGCATTCCGCAACGTGCCAAAGTCAGCGCCGTCCGGACATTACTCACCAGGCGGGGTGAACTGAGCGAAGCGGCGAAAAATGCGCAAACCGCTTTTGAGGACGCCAAAGACAGCGTAGGCGAGCTTCAGGATGAACTGGACCAGACGGAAACGCCGCTCGATATATCCATCTTGGCGGCTGCAATCAGCGCGGTACGCAGCGCTGCCGATGTTGCTATCCGCATCAAGGCGGCGGAAAAGGAAGTTGCAGATGCCAGTGCCGCCGTCAGTAAGCAGCTAAAGCCTCTTCGTCCGCAGGCTTCCAGCGAGGAAGAACTGGCAACGATGCCAGTCCCACCCCGCACCGTGATCCAGACCCACCGGGATGCCCTCCGCGACACTGAACAGGAGATCAAGTCCTGTCGTGACCGTATCGGGAACGCCGAAAAGGAACTCGGACAGCGTCGCAAAGCCTTTGAACAACTGGCACATGACGAAGATGTCGTCGTACCGGACGATCTCGAACATGCGCGCAAGGAACGCGATACAGGCTGGTCGCTTGTTCGCAGACGCTATATCGACGGGGCCGGAGTACCTGAACAGGACATACTGACCTTTAATGGTGACGCTCCGGACTTGCCGACAGCCTTCGAACGAAAGGTCAAGACTGCCGACACGCTGGCGGACCGGCGGTTCGACAAGGCGGAGGCCGCCGGCCAGATCGCCGTTATTGCCCGCCAGATCGTCGGGGCGGAGGAATCGCTTACAGCGCTGCGTGCCGAAGAAAGCGCGCTTGAGCAAAAGCGCCTCGGTCTTGAAGCGCAGTGGCAAGGCTTGTGGGCAGAAGCCCCCTTCAAGTTGCTTGCTCCCGAATTCATGCTGACCTGGCTTGATGCCAGAACAGCCATTCTTGACCTTGTTGAAAAGCGCAACGCAGCGACGGGGCGGATTGCCGCTCTTCAAGACGAGGAAGCGGAAGCGCGTGCGTCGCTCATTGCCGAGCTTGCTTCGCTAGGCGAGGATACGAAGGTGCTCGACGGTCAGGGCCTGAAAGTGGTCCTTGAAGCAGCGACGGGTGTCCAGCAGCGGCATGAAAAGCTAGCCGAAAACAGAAAGGCCGCCGAGGAGCAAATCCGCAGGCTTCGGGCCGACGAGACCCGCAAGCAAACGCGGGTCCAAAAGGCACAAGACGCCTGGACCGAATGGCTGGGCCAGTGGTCTGTGGCGCTGAAATCTCTTGCGTTCGCCGATGACGCAGCGGCCGAGACGGTTGCCGATCATCTTGACGTGATCGATGAAATGCGCGGCCTATCGCATGACATCGATCAACTAAAGCGCGAGCGGATCGCCAAGCTCGAGCGCGACATCGAGGGATTTTCCGCGTTCGTGACGACGCTGGTCAACGCGGTCGCGTCCGATCTTGCGAAGCAGGAACCCGAAGACGCCGTTCTCCAATTGGAGACGCGTCTTGAAGACGCGAAACGCATCAAAGGTCTGCAAGAAGAAAAGGACAAAGCGATTGCGGCGCTTGAAAAGAGAATTGGAGAATGCAAACAGGCCCGCACATCAGCGCAGCGGGTCATCGATAAGCTTCAGGATCTGGCGGGCGTTGATAACCCTGACCAATTAAGGGAAGTCATGCGTGTGTCGCGGCGCCGGCATGAACTCGACGTGGAAAAAACTTCCCTTGAAGAAACGCTCAACGCGGAAGGCGATGGACTTCCCATGACAGAGCTGCGCACGGAATGCGAGGAAGTCGATCTCGACCAGATCGCGGCGCGTGAGGAATCTCTGCAAAATGAGCTGAAGGATTTACGCGACCGTCTCACCCCGGCAACCGAGCAGCGCGCACAGGCCCGGCAAACTTTCGAGGCCATTGGGGGCGATGGTCGCGCGGCGCAGGCGGCTGCCGCCCGGCAGGAAGCACTTGCTTCCATGCGCGGTGCCGCCGAGCAGTATATCCGTGTGCGTACCGCCGCCACGCTTCTTCAGTGGGCCATCGACCGGTACCGCCGCGAGAAGCAGGCTCCGCTCCTAAAGCGTGCCGGAAGAATGTTTGGCACCCTCACGTTGGGATCGTTTACCGACCTGCGCGTCGAATACGATGATGAGGATCATGCCCGACTTGCGGGCATCCGTCCCGATGACTCCTCCGTGAGCATCAGCGGGATGAGCGACGGTACGGCCGATCAGCTCTATCTGGCCCTGCGTCTCGCTTCGGTTGATGAATATCTCGGCCGCGCGCATGCGCTTCCCTTCGTCGCCGATGACCTGCTGATAAATTTCGACGATGCCCGCGCCGCCGCAGGATTCAGAGTACTGGCTGGGCTGGGTCAGAAGACTCAGATCCTGTTTTTCACACACCACCAACATCTCGTGGACATTGCGCGGGCGACCCTAGGTAAAGACGTTAACATTATCTCGTTAGCGGAGGATAGGGTTGCTTCCACTGGGTAAAGCATCAGTTCTCCAGCTTTAAGCCTTCCTCGTCAGCAGTCCCCGACGCCCGTTTAAGCAGCTTCAATCCGAGCTCTGGCAGTTGTCGATAGACGCCGCACGCCGAAGTCGCGCGCCACTTCGACGGCGTCCCTTCCGATTTTCGCTGCTCGTAATTCAGCGAGCGCAATATCTTCGATCTGGCGAATATCGTCGATTCCTGCAGGCAGCCGCGCGCAATCCCAGCCGGCCTGAGAAGCGGCATCAATCCAGACAAACCGTCCACCGCCCGCCTCCAGTTCGACCACATTCCGCCGCTCGACAATCGCCATCACGCGATCGCGAATGATCCGCCCGGCGCGTTGGAAGCCATGCGCCCGCGCGATCCGCTGGACCAGCAGCGTCTCGGCGATCGGCGCCTCGGACGCCAGCACATGGTCTACCAACAAAACCAGCACGGCGTCGTAGGAGAAATCATAGAACCGTTCCGGATCGATCATCGACGCCAGCGCCGCGAAGTCGGTGGCGCGATAGAGGCCGTCCCTGTTAGATTGCACTGTGGCAACGTGCTCGACCAAGCGCGCGTAAACGCCCTCGGGCAACGCAGATTTGTCGTGCAGGATGTCGGGCGCGGCGATGGCAGGCTCCGATACCGCATGCGGCCGTTCCTCTATGGTCGGCACGGTGACCAGACCAGTTTCCGGCTGCGGCGAAGCGGCTGCCACCGTCGCTACTGCCGCGGCGCGTTCCGCCACAGTCGCACGATCCGCCGTCAATAATGCCTCGAGCTGTGTGTGCAGTTGATCGGCCGCACGTTCCTTGTCGATCCACCAGTCGGTGGACCAGATGCGAAGCAACGTCCAACCGAGCCCTTCGAGGATCGCGGCACGCACCTTGTCGCGGTCGCGCGCGGTAGCAGCGCTGTGATAGGCAGCCCCGTCGCATTCGATGCCGGCCAGATAATCGCCTGGCCGGTCGGGATGGACGACGCCGAGGTCGATGCGGAACTTCGATACGCCGACCTGCGGCACGATCATCCAGTCCCGCTTGCGCAAAGCCATCGCTACCGCCTCCTCGAACGGCGAATCCGGGCCGCCCATGGAACCTTTGTTCACCTCGGCGAGCGCACGTGGACCGCGATCAGCGAATTCGATAAAGGCCTTGAGGTCGCGCACGCCGTCAGCCGCAGTGCGAGTCAAGTCGATCATTCCGGGGTCGAACGAGGTAAACACCTTCATCTCGCGTCGCGCGCGCGTCGCTGCGACGTTGAGCCGGCGCCATCCACCACTCGCATTCAGCTTGCCGAACGCCATCGACATCGTCTTACCGCACGGCTCGGTCGGTCCGAAATTGATGCCAAGCAGGATGATGTCGCGTTCGTCGCCCTGCACCGTCTCAAGGTTGCGGATGCAGACCGGCTCCGTCCGATTCTCTTGGTCGAAGTGCGGCACGATCTCGGGATGGGCGCGCTGGGCTTTGTCGAGCAGGTCCTCGACCAGCTTCATCTGCTCGGCGTTCATCGTTATGATGCCGAGCGTCAGGGGTTCGCCTTTCTCGTCGATGAAGCTTGGATCACGCAGCCGGCGCACCGCCTCGTCGACGATCGCCTGCGCCTCGATCGGATTGGTGCGCGCGCCGGCGGTGTAAACGCCCGAGACGCGCTGCCAGGTCACCGCGCTGGGCCGGGTTTCGGGCGACGGGAAGGTAACGAGCTTGCTGTCGTAATAGCGTGCGTTGGAGAAGGCGATCAGGCTCTCGTGGCGGCTGCGATAATGCCAGTCTAGGCTGTGCTGCGGCACGCCGGCGGCAAGGCACTCGTCGAGGATGCTTTCCATATCGGGCACTGTGTCATCATCGACCGTGGTCGTGCCGGACCCGCGCGCGAAATCGTTGCTCGGGGGCATTTGGCGAGGATCACCGGCAATGACGATCTGCTTGCCTCGTGCCATTGCTCCGATTGCGTCCCACGGCGTGATCTGCGAGGCCTCATCGAAGATGATGAGGTCGAACAGCGACTGATCAGGCGGCAGATATTGCGCGATTGATAGCGGACTCATCAGCATGCAAGGCGCGAGGCGGGTGAAGGCGTCGCCCATCTCGGCGGCAAGCTTGCGGACAGGCATGCTCGGGCGCTGCAGTTGAAGCTGGTGCTTCAGCGTCCCATAGCCATCCTTCTTGCTGACATCGTTCTTGTCAGGGATCAGGCCGCACAGCTTGGCGCGGATATACCGCGAAGAGAGTTGGCCCATCCGATCGTCGAGTTCGCGGAAACGCGCGATGCGATCTTCCTGCTCTCCAGCAATGAAATGAGTGAGCAGAGGCTCTTGATCGATGCGGGTGAAGGCGAACCAACGGGCGTAGGCGGTTTCGAATGTGTCGACCGAAATATCGGGAGCGATCGCGTCGCGTTCGAGTCCTTCGACAAGCGGCGACAGGTGCACCTGCATGGCCTCATCGCGAACGCGGCGCCAGTCGGTCCAGTCCTTGAGCCGGCGGGCATGGGCAACGACAGCAATCGCGCGCATCCGCAAATCCTCAAAGTCCGGGCTGGACGTCCCGCCGGAGAGGGCATCGAAACGACCTGTGACAGAGTCGAGCGTCTCGAGGGCACGGCGGAGCTTCCCCACAGCGCCCGCGACCGGTCCGTCGGTCGCCAGCATCTCGTTGGCATCCACCACCAAAGCCGCGGTGGCATTTCGCAGCGCGACCAAGGTCTCGGGGTCGTTCGCCTCGCCCGCAATCGCGGCGCGCAAACGCTCGGCCTGCTTGATCGCCTGCTCGATCCCATCGCCATCACTCGCCGGTCCTGCCCAACCTGGAATGGGTGAAGCCTGCGGGGTGAGCGCATCGATCTGCACCAGCAGATCACGCATTGCGGCCAGCCGCGGCAGATCGGCCTCGGGTTCTACCAGGCCGGATGCGCCGCCCGCTTGCGCCAGAGTACGAGCCACCTTCCGCTTAGCCAGTGTGGCGAAGAACCAGAATTTTCCCGAAGCGGCTATCCAGGCGGCCTTGGCTCCTTCTATATCAATGCGCCGCGCTGCCTCAGTTGCATAAGGCGCGCTCAGTGCCTGTTCTTCCATCCGATAACGCGCGATCAGTGCCAGCGCCGCCCGTGCCGCTGCGACATGAGCGGCCATGTTGGGTTCGAAGGCAAAGCGGAGGTCGTGCCCGTGCATCGAAAGACACAGATCTGCGAAACCGAGCAGCGAGCCAAGTTGCGCCCGGTCTTCGCCGGACAGTGGAAGGCGGGCGACGACCGCAAGGCCGTCGCGCGCTGCTACCGCCGCGTCGATTGCGCCAGGCACTTCGCTGGCACAGATGACGATCTCTTCCTGCCAACCGTTGGACCAGTCGGTGCTGGCTACGCCATCAAGCTCGACTGGAAGATCGGCCACCACCTTGCGGGCAATGCCGAGCCGCCGCGCAATGTCCCGGAAACGCGCCATCTCCTCGCCGGAATGATGAACCGAGACAGGAAAGGCAAATTTTGGGGTTGCCTTGCCTGCATCGCGAACGGTGCGGCCAATCGCGCGATGGATGGTCCAGCCGTTCGGTTCGCAGCGGTGTAGCAGCGCCACCACCTCGTTGAGCTCGTCGCGAAGCCGCCGGCTCTCAGCCGCTTCGCGCTCCCATTCCTCCTGCGTGAGGGCGTCACGTGTCGTCCAGGCGCTATCGAGCTGCTTGAGGACGGCCGCCTTGGTCGCCTTGGCCGAATGAAGTTCCAGGCAGAAGGGAGCGAGCCCTTTTTCCGCGAGGCGACGCTGCACGACCTCGAGTGCCGCTCGCTTTTCGGCGACGAACAGCACCCGCCGGCCGAGCGCCAGATTGTGCGCGATTATGTTGGCGATGGTCTGCGACTTACCGGTGCCTGGCGGCCCGTCGAGCACGAAGTCACGTCCTTCGGCTGAGGCGACGACCGCGACCAACTGCGAACTGTCCGCCGGCAGTGGGGTGAACAGGCTCGCGGGATTAACTTTCGCATCCATCTCCTCGGGCCGCGGGAAGCTGCCCTTGTCGACCTGCACCGAACCATCGCGATCGATCAGGTGGCGTACTAACGGGCTTTCCTTCAGGCGGTCCGCGCGATCGACTAAGTCCTTCCACATGAGATATTTGGCGAAGGAGAAGGTGCCGAGAGCGACCTCGGGAACCACCTCGAAGCCGGCGATGTCGCGCACGACCGTGCGTACCAATCGCCAGATGCTGGCGACGTCGATACCGCTTTGATCCTTCGGCAACTCCCCATCCAAACCGGGAATGGTCAGCTCGAAATCCTGGCGCAGTAGCTCCAGCAGAGTAAGGTTGAAGCGCGGCTCGTCCTCATGCGCGATCATGGTCACGCCGGAAAGCGCACTTTTGCGCTCCAAACGGACGGGCAGAAGGATCAACGGTGCGCGATAAACTTTCTCCTCCGACACCGATTTCTTCCACTTGAGAAAGCCGAGCGCGAGATAGAGGGTGTTGGCCCCGCCTTCCTCCAGATCGCATCGAGCCTTGCGGTAGAGCTCGACTAGCGCGGAATCGAGTTTGTCCTTAGGAAGCAACGACAAGACCTCGCCGCGTGTCATCGCCTGCTCGGCGACTTCAGCGCGCAGGCTTGTCTGCGTCTGTTGTTCGTAAAGTTTCTCGTCACGGCCGCCGACCTCAAGATCGGGCATTGGCACGATCCGAACCTTCCGCCCGTCGGCGAGTAGGTCCTCCAGCTTACCCGGATCGAGGCAGAGCAGCTTTATCACGCTTTTGCCATCGCGCAGGCTCAGCAAGTTGTTGCTGGTCGTCAGGTTGAGCAGCTTACGCTGCCACTGCAGGATACGATTGGCGGCGGTCGGCGCCGCTTCGATCACCTCGACATCGAACCCGGGCAGCGCAGGTGCCGCCTCCAGTCCTTCGACAACCTGCGGCGCGTCAGGCTCGGAGGGCCGGCTCGCCGCAGCGACGCCGAGTGGCCGAATCCTCTGCATGCGTGCGCGACGGACGTCGATCGCCATCTCGAAGTTCGAATCCGCATCTTCGGCGATCTGCCGGCGGGCGGCTGCCATGGCCTGACTGAAGCTCGCGGGTGCGTTCTGGGTTGCAAGCGTTGTCTCGAACACGACCAGATCATCGAGATCGAGACGACGGCGCAACGCGGCGGCTTCATCCGTGACCAATGCCGCAAACTCAATCGGCTGCAACCAGAGGCCGACAAAGGCATGCCCCTCGTTTAATATTAGAAGCGGGTTGAGGCTCGCTTGCTCCAAAGCGGCGGCGAACAGCAATGCCGTGTCGAGGCAAGTCGCCAACCGGCCATCTAAGATCTGGGAGGGAGTACGGATCTTCTGCCCGGTCTGCTCAAAGCTCGCCGGCGGGAGGGCGTAAGAGATGCGCATGCCGGCCACCGCCGACCAGATCGCCGATGCCAGCTCCCATACACGCTCGCGCTTGCCGGATTGATAACCGTCAATGGCATCAGGCTTGCCCGCCCGGCGTAGAACGTCCGAGGCCCCCTTGAGTACGCGGTCGACCGCAGGATCGTTCGGCATCACGAAAGCCGGCAACAACTCGGCCATGGAACTCACGCCGCCCCATTGATTGTGGGCAAGCAGTTCCACTGGATGCAGGAATTCTGCGAGGATAGCGCCGGTGCTGTCGTTTAGCCTGAGCGAGAGTGATCCAACAACGCTTTCGGTCAGCTCATGCAACAACGTCGCATTCAGCGCGACATCACGATCCGTGATCCGCAAAGTATCACCGGGCATCATCGTGTCGATGCGCCAGGTCTTGGTTTGAATGAACGGTGGATCTGCCGTCAGCGACAGCGCCAGGTTGTTTCGCCCCGCATCCGAAGGTGCAGAGATACTAAGCTCGCGAATGATAGGGATGGCATTCTGATGAGTAGCGAAGCCGATCTTGCCTGCAACAACAGTTTCTATATCCCAACTCAAAAAAGCGCCCCTCCGCTAATCCCCAAAAAGATTATGGAGGCTAGGAGCCGATAATCCAATGCAATTGGTTCGCTTATGGATTTGGCAACCGAGGCGACCCGAAATGCGCCCATTTCTGATCGGAGCTCTATCGTGCCTGTGATTGGTGACCGTTGCTAACAGCAGAAATTGTGTGTGCTATCGGTTATTGCAGTTTTCGAACAAATACGGAACAATCGGTTCGATTGGGCTTTCGGCGATCCCGCTGGCTGGTTCGATCTGGCAGAAATGCCGTGGTCCGGGGCAGCAACATCGCACTCGCAAAAGGCACCATACGATGCCACCCATATCGTAGAAGGGGAGTGCGCGCCGTCGTGTTTCCGGCGACCTTCGACCGGCACAGGCCGCAATTTCATAGGGTTGTGGCCTGTATGTAGTTATCGCTTTCGTCCAGCGTGGGGCACCACTCATTCTCTTATTGAACGGCGTGTGGAGACGGTTGCGCGGAATATGGCGCAGCCGCGCGCAATTCTGCGGCTCGAAGCGGGGGTGGAGATTCCGATACCGCGGATTTTCTACGCGGTTTTGGCGCCGGTCTCCGTTTGCGGATAGGTGCTCCCCCGGTTTGCGCGGAAGTGGGGGACGCTGGTTCGAACGGCTCGATCGGACGGGCGCTCATCCGGTCCAGAACCGTCATGAATCCGGAGCCGCGCGGGAGCATAACAGGGAAATTTTTGCGTTTGCGGCCCTGGCTTCAGGTCTGGATGTGCATAAAATGCGATGAAATGGGCGTTTCTGCGAGGGGCGGGTTTCCGGACAGGTGCCAATAACAGGGACCCATAACAGGGAACTTTTTGGCGATAACAGGGAATTTTTGCGCGGTATCAGGGAATTTTTTGCGCCTGTTGCGCAGTGCCGAAAAGCTGGTCCTGTTGTTGCCACGACAGTGGAATGTCGGCGTCGAGAAGGGTGGAGAGACGCAAGGAGGCGGGCTGTTCGCCCCGGAGAATCTGGCGGGCCAGTGCGGGATTGAGAAAGGCTAATGACAGTGTGCGCCCGACATGGCGGCGCTCCTGTCCAATCCGAATGGCCAGTTCCTCGATCGAACGTATCTCGCCGGAAAGCAGCAAGGCTTTCCAGCGATGGGCCCTGGCGAGGGCCTTGAGAAGTGCCGGATCGGGCGTGCGCGCCTGACGGTCTTGTCCTGTCTGGGAGATGCCCGCCCGGCCGCCACGAAACTCCGCCCATACTGGTAGCGTCACAATGAGGGTGGCGCCATGATCCATGAGCGTTTCGCCAGTAGCGAGATGGCTCCGGCAATGGGCCTGGGTCTGCCTGTCATCCAAAGGTTCTGCTGCCTGCGTCTGCCAGATCTCCAGCGCAGCAGCTTTGTCCAGGCTCAGAACGATGGAAGAGGCTCCAATCTGCACCCGCTGCAACACAGCATGGGAGTTGGCGGTCTTCGGCAGGCCCAATCGCAGCAATGTGGCATCGATCAGTTGCTCCAGCGGCGGGGCTGGGACACGCGTGATCGCGGCCCGTGCCATGTTTGGCTTTGTCCGGCTGACATAATAGCGATAGCGGCGGCCGCCCTTCTTGATGCTGTAGGTAGCAGCCATCGCATTACCCGCACTGTCGACAAGCCGGTTTGCCAAGGGCGCGTCTTGTGATGTGCCGGGTTGCCGGGCCGCCGCTGCCGGTTGTCGGCCAGCCGCTGCTGCACGGCATCGAACAGATTGGCCGGGATGATGGCTTTGTGTTCGCCCGGATAGATCACACCTTTGCAGAGGACCTCGCCCCGATAGAGACGGTTGCGCAGCAGGTGATAGAGGCCGCCCCGCTCGAAGACATGCCCACCGCGGGTCAGGCCTGTGCTGGAGGTCCACTGCTTGGGCCGAATGCCCCGCTGTTTGAGATCATCACGCAGGGCGCGGACACAGCCGAGCTCCAGATAGCGCTGGAAGATCACCTGCGTCAGCACGGCCTCGGTGAGCCCGCGGTGGAGGCTCACCACCTGAGCCCATGTGGCGCCTGAAAGAGAAGATGATGAGGGTGTCATTCGTTGGCGAGAGTCTTGGCGGCCCATACCGCTCATAGCACTCAAGGCGAAACAGCCACTCTCGCTGACGCTGAGAGTTTCTCATGTAACCCCCAAAGTGATCCCTAAATATTGACTGGACGTTTTGAGACCACTTCTTCTCGACCTTCGCGAGTATGCTGAGCTTCAGCCGGACGGGCAGATTTTGGGTCCTCCGATTCCCGTCAGGACAGGCCTGCCGTCTTTGGACGCCTAGCCAACGACGCAATAACTCAGTCCGATATCAGCCATCACTCTTAGGTCGGTCGACGCGTAGAGATCGACGTCGAAGCTAGAATCCCGCGGGAATGGTCAAGGCTATATCTGCTGACGCTAATCCGTGGCGGCACTTCTTTGAGCGTGGCAGTCCATAGCAACTCGCGTGCTTGAACATTCCCCCGCCGGGGAATCCTTTCTGGACAGAGGCCACCCAGGTAAGGACGCAAGCACGATGGTCGCAATAGGATGCGACGCCCTGGCATCAAGCTATTACGCGGCGGGCGTAAGCGACGTACTCGCTAAATATCGTTGTGGTGATCAAAGAGGAGCGCGTGCGATCATGCTTGCGCATGAGACTCTATCGTGTAAAGGCACGCAGAGCTATAGTCAGGACGGCACTCTCGAAATTGTAGCTTTCTTAGCAAAGCGCCAATGGACGATCAGCCATCCCGGACTGCCCGAGGGACGCAACGAGGAACTGACCGGTTCATCAGTCTTCCGTAAAACTTAATTTGCACGGCCACGCGTTGAAATGTATGTCTTCCGGCTTGAGATTATTCTCGCTGAACGGGTTAGCAATGCGTGTACCAGACCCAAAGGGCGCCGCCAAGCGACGGTCAAAAGGCTCGCGGCCGCTGCGAGGTATGGGGCGCGGTGAAATCCTTGCTGTCGCGATGGAGCTGTTCGCGCAGCATGGCTATGACGGTGTGTCGACGGCAGATATCGCGGCTGCAGCAGGTCTGTCGCAGTCGGTGGTATTGTATCATTTCTCCTCCAAGGAGAATCTGTGGCGGGACGCGATGCGAGGTTTGTTCGCTAAAGTGAACACCCAATCACTCATCGACCAGGACGCTTACAAAGAACTTGACGTCACGGCGCGACTGCGGGTCGCCATTCGCCAGTTCGCGCACCGTTCGGCACAAGCGCCCGAATTTGCCCGCGTGGTCACCCGCGAAGGAATGGCCGGCGGCCCGCGTCTGCGCTGGCTGATCGAAGATCTGTCGCCGCCGATGTTGGACATATTTCATCGGCTGATCGAGGAGGGCACTGCCTCCGGCGCTTTCAAGCCGTGTTCGCCCGGTCATATGACGATGGTGATCCATACGGTGACCAACATCATCTTTCTCTTGGCGCCCCTGACCGAGATTGTGACCGGCCAGTCTCCCTTCTCCCCAGAGGTGATCGAGCACCACACTGATACAGTGGTCGACTTGGTACTGAATGGCTTAGCTGTTCGTCCAGCGACCGGTCCCGAGAAAGCTTCAAAGGCCGGAAGACCATCTCCAAAAAAAAGTCTTCGCTGAACACATTTCTGATCCATATCGAACGATCAGTATTGTTATAGAGTCGATTAGCTGCTAGTGCCATGGCTGTAGCGACAGGCAGCGGGGCCGGAGGTTTAGGGTGCATAAGCTCGTTATGAGCGGCCGCGCCGTGAGCCGCCAGTCCCGCTATCCCTATGCTGTGCTGGCCGTGCTGGCCCTGACCTATGTCCTCAATTTCGCCGACCGCCAAATCCTGACGGTGCTAATCGAGCCGGTGAAGGCCGAGTTGCACCTATCCGACACAGTGATCGGCCTTCTCACTGGAACGGCCTTCGCACTGTTCTATGTCACCATCGGCATTCCCATCGGCTGGTTGGCTGATCGTTACAATCGCATCCGCATTGTCGCTGCTGCTTGTCTTGCCTGGAGTCTGTTCACGGCAGCCTGCGGAGTGGCAGGCACCGCATTGCAACTTGCCTTGGCGCGCATGGGGGTGGGCGTTGGCGAAGCGGGATGCACGCCGCCGGCGCTATCCTTGGTCTCGGACTATTTTCCAGAAGCGCGCCGTGCTTTCGCCGTCTCGATCTATACAGCGGGTGGTCCTATCGGCGTTTTTCTAGGTACGGCACTTGGCGGTTGGATCGCCGCTCTGTTCGACTGGCGTACCGCCTTTCTGGTGATTGCCTGTTTCGGCGTCGTGGTTGCGCCTCTATTGCTTCTGGTCGTGCGTGAACCTCAGCGTGGCCGCCTCGATGAAGAATACACTTCATCTCACCAACCGGAATCTCTGCTGGTCACTGCCCGGCGTTTCTATCGCTATCCCAGCCTCGGCTTTCTTGCCATCGCCTGCGGCTGTTCGGCCTTTGTTGGCTATGGGCTGCTCAACTGGCTGCCGGCTTTCCTGATGCGCATCCGTACCATGAGCGTGCAGGATGTGGGCATCTATTATGGTGTCGTCGCCGGGCTGACGCTGGCATTTGGCACGCTGCTCGGTGGCGTAATCGTCAGCCGCTATTGCCAGCGTTACCCACGCGCCTATGCGCTGGTCCCGGCAGTGGGCTTTTTAGTCGCCGCGCCGCTCTTCGCCGCTGCAATCCACATGCCGTCCTGGCCGCTGACTCTGGCGCTGATTGTCCTGCCGCTCATTCTGATCAACATGTTCGTCGGTCCCGCGTTGGCTCTGATCCAGAATCTTGTTCCGCCCAATGCGCGCAGCACCACCTCTGCCATGCTGATGCTAGTGCTCAATCTTATTGGCCTGGGCGGCGGACCTTATGCGGTTGGTGCGATCAGCGATTGGTTGGCGCCGGTGCACGGCACCCATAGTCTAAAATTCGCCATGCTGTCCCTGGCGCCAGCCATGCTGTTGGCCGCGCTCGCCCATTATGCCGTATCGCGCTGTGTGGAGCGTGATCTCGCCCGCGCCGCTACGGAAGCTTGAAAGGAAAGTGCAATGAAGGATGTTGCCGGAAAGATCGCATTCGTTACTGGTGCGGCCAGCGGCATCGGCCTCGGCATGGCCCGCGCACTCGCTAGCGCGGGCGCCAAAGTCGCGCTGTGCGATATCGATATCAACCGTGCCCGAAGATTGGTGACTGAACTTACCTCCGGTGGAGCCTCCTGCGTCGCCGTCCCGCTCGATGTCACCGATGAAGCCTCTTGGGCTCAGGCGAGAGAGACGGTTGAAGCCACATTGGGCGAAGTCTCCATCCTCTGCAACAATGCAGGCGTCGGCGGCGGAAGCGGGCTGGCAGAATCCTACGCGCCGCGGGTCTTCCGCTGGGTATTCCGCAGCAATATCGACAGCATCCTTTATGGCATCCGCTGCTTTGTTCCCGGTATGCGGGCGCGCGGCGTAGAAGGCCATGTCGTCAATGTCTCCTCCATGGCGGGCGTTCTTGCTCCGCCCAATTCGGTTGCCTACGTCGCCTCGAAATTCGCCGTCACCGGCTTCACCCTTGCGCTTCGCAACGAATTGAAGAGTACCTCCATCAGAACATCAGTGCTCTGTCCGGGTATGACCGCCACGCGGATCGTCGAAACCACCGCCAGATTGCGGCCAGGCGAACGGGCGCAAGGGGTTTCAGCCCAAACGGCAGCGGCAATGAATGCCATCCTTTCCACCGGCATGAATCCCGATAGCGTGGGCCGCGCAGTCCTCGCCGCCATCTTGTGTGAGCGGTTTTACATTTTTACCCATCCCGAATGGAAGCCGCTTGCCGAAGCGCGTGTCGCCGACTTGCTGGAAGGTTTCGGCCCATCCGCTCAGCCTGGCTACGCCGACGATATTGCGGCGATCCTCAATGGCCTCAGCCAGACCCGCGACGCACGCTGCTGATATGCGGTGCTGGGCTTCGGCGAGCGCAGCGCGGCAGAAAAGCAACTATTCAATCCATAATTATTATAGATTGATCAATCAGTATTGCTATTGTATCAATCTGCTGATACCTCCAGCTCGCAGGTCTCCAAAGAGGGCGCGAGAGGGAATATGTCCAAGTTTCATGGTGATTTCGGGGTACGCAGGCATTTTGAAATATTGGCGGGGGCATCGATTGCCGTCCTTGCCCTGTCGCCCGCACTGGCCCAATCCGTTACTGTGCCTGGCGATCACGTCGAAGAAGTCATCGTTACCGGCAGCTATATCCGTACTTCGGTGAAGGACACGGCGAGCCCCGTCTCCGTAATCGGACGCGAGGAGTTTGGGGTCAAAGCGCTGCAGACGGTGGACGATTTGGTAAAGATCATGCCCTCCAACGGCCAGTCTAAGACCTATAGCGATGCTGTGGGTTCGCCACATACCGCGGGCACGGCGCAGATCAATCTGCGCGGACTCGGCCTTGCTTCTACTTTGACGCTGATCAACGGTCGCCGCCAGACCGCCTCACCCGTTCCGGATACGGACGGGTCGAGCTTCGTCGACATCAACACCATTCCCCTCATTATGGTGGACCGTCTCGAAGTCCTGCAGGACGGTGCGGCGGCGCTCTACGGCTCCGATGCGGTGGCCGGTGTTGCTAACTTCGTCATGCGTAACAGCTTCGACGGGATGGAACTGCGCGCCTCGCGCCAGATGACTACCAATGCCCAGCAATTCGACACCACGCTTGGCGCGGTGGGCGGGCTTTCGGGAAACCGCTGGAATTTTGTGGCGGGCCTCGAATATCTCAACCGCGATCCGCTGGGTCAGCAGGATCGTATTTTCTCGCGCGGCAAGGCGATGTCCTCGCTCGGATTCCCTGGTGCGTTCGCGCCCGCGGGCGGCTCGCCGCTGATTGATCCGGGTTGCGCCGCGGCGGGCGGCTCGCCAGTTCACATCAATCCGTCTGATTCGACAGTTGGCTATTGCGCGATGAACCTATCGCCTTATTTCGATCTGATAGCACGCGAATACCGGCTCAACTCCTATGCTAGCGCCAATTACCGGCTGGATGGTGACATCACTCTCTATGCGGAGGGTGGCTATGCCCATAGCCGCGTCGATATTCGTGCCTCCCCATCCTATATCGACCTCAAATTTCCTACTGTCCCGGCAAACAATCCCGGCAACCTGGTGGCCAATGGTGGCTTCGGCATTCCGGTCACCTTTTTCGGTCGTCCCTTCGGCAATCCCGACGCGCCCTATACGCATCAGCCGCATATCCTCGACACCTATCGCGCTGTGGTAGGTGCCAAGGGGCTTCTCGCCGGAAGCTGGACCTTCGATACCTCCTATTCCTACAGCACTCAGAGCGTTTACATCGCCATTCCGGGTGACGTGAATGCCGCCCGCTTCGAAGCCGCGCTTAATTGCGTGGGCGGGCCGAACAATGATCTCTGCTTCAACCCATTTGCCTCTTCGGTGCTCAATCCGGCACTGTCCAATTCGCTGGCGGTGATTGACGACTTCATGGCGACCTCTATTCGCCAGTATGATGCCTCGCTCCATTCCGTAGACGCGGTCTTTACCGGCGATCTCTTTGCACTCCCTGCCGGTCAGGTAGCGATGGCGGTGGGTGGCCAGTTCCGTCATGAGGTGTTGGAATTCAAGAGCGATCCGCTCACCCAGTCGGGCCAACTCGGCTTCCAGTTCACGGGACCGGATTTCTCACAAGGCCGCAGCATCTATGCAGGATTCTTCGAACTCGACATTCCACTCCTAGAAAGCCTTAGTGCCCAGGCCGCGGGCCGGTATGAGCACTACAGCGATGTCGGCGGTAGCTTCAATCCGAAGTTGGCCTTGCGTTGGCAGCCACTGGACAGTCTGGTCCTGCGCGGCTCGATCGGGACCAGCTTCCGCGCGCCCTCACTTAGCCAAGTCACGGCTATCTCCACCATCAACACCGCGATCGCCGATCCCTACAACCCATCCACCGTGCCGTTCTACACCGATATCGTGACGGTACCATCCTCTTCACTGGCTGATGAGACCGCCACGAACTATTCGCTGGGCGGCGTCTGGACGCCGCTTCCCGAGCTGTCCTTCAGCCTCGATTATTGGCACTACAAATACAAGAACATGGTGGTGAAGCAGGACGCCCAGTCCATCGTCAACGCTGATCCAAACGATCCGCGCATCGTCCGCGTCGGCGGTCCGACTGGGTTGATCTCGGAGATCCATGTCTCCTTCGTCAACGCCCGCAGCGTCGAAACCGACGGTTTTGACTTCGCGGCCAATTATCAGCACGATTTGGGCGGTCTAGGCGTGCTCTATCTCAACGGTCGCGGCACTTACATGAATAAGTACATGGCCGATGTTGGTCATGGGATCGAGAATCTCGCGGGCAAGCGCAATTATCAGAACTTCGCGCACGCCTTGCCGAAATTCAAAGGCAACGCCACCGCGTCATGGAAATATGATGAGCACATGATTTCGGTGTCGTTGAACTATATCGATTCCTATGAGGAGAACCTCGCCGATCTCGCCAGCCCAATCAACGGCTTCAAGATTAACTCCTTCACCACTGTTGATCTGCAGTATGCGGTGGACATTGAACGCTGGGGCGCCAATCTCTCGGTCGGCTTGATCAACGCCTTCGACGCCAAGCCACCGGCAGTGGGACTCACCAATGTGGAACTGTCGGGCTATGACCGCCAGATCCACGATCCACGCGGCCGCATTCTCTATCTGAAGGTCGCCAAATCATTTTGATCGCCATATCACCCCCCGGCGTGCGTTTTGTGTCACGCCGGGGCCTTTCTCCTTCGAGGTTTCGCATGACAGACACAGCGAACCACGCCCCATTTCCCGATCAGGTTCCCCGTCAGACCCTCTCGTTGGAATTTCTGGCCAGATTCGAGATCGAGGCAGCCAGCATGAATCCAGTCGGCGCGGTTCCCGCAGGTACCCGCCGTTGCGATTTGATCGACGATGGCCGCTTCGAAGGTCCGGGCCTGCGCGGCCGTGTGCTCAGTGGCATGGACGCTCTCCTCGATCAGGGCGGTGGTGTCATCCGCCCTAATGTGCGCCTGCTGCTCGAAACGGATGATGGTGCGAAAATTTACATGCATTACACGGGCATCATCCATTGCGACCCGGATGTACTGGCCCGGCTTCGCCGCCGCGAAGCGCTCGATCCGCAAGATTTTTACCTAAGGACCAGCGTTCAGTTTGAATGCGGGGCCCAGCGTTACGACTGGCTCAACCGCTGCCTCGCGATCGGAACCTACAGTTCGGTCACGTTCCCTTCCGGAAAGAAGGGTTCGCTCTACGACATCTATCGCGTGCTCTGAATCAAGGACAACGCCCTCGTGATCTTCGAATATCGCTTTTATCAAGCCAGCCACGGTCGCCTTGCCGAAGAGGTGGACCGGATGCGAGAGGTCGCAATCGACGGCGCCCCCGCTGAACCAAACGGCCCGCCCGTTCACAAGGAAAGCCTGTTTGATCGCTACGGTATTCCTCGCCCGCTCGGCGCCTGGACCAGCCTAACCGGTCCCCACCATCCCATTTTCGGCTATATTGTGAAATGGGATAGCTTGGCCCAGCGTGATGCCGCTTTCCCGCCCTTCTGGAACGATCCCTTCTGGCATGCAGTACGCAACCGTACCGATGCAGGTTCTCCGCTGGTCGAACGCATCGATACTTGGCTGATGAACTCCTCTCCCGTCTGGAATATGGTGCGTCAGGAAGGCGATAACACTCCCATCGGTGGCGTGCATGAAATGCGCATCCATTATACCCGCGCGGGCTACGCGCATTATTTCAGAGAAACGCTGGCCCAGATTGAATTGCCACAATGCCAGGCGCTGGGCGGCAGGGTGCTTGGCGTGTTCGATGTGGTGATCGGCCCTCAAATGCCTGCCATCATCAGCTTCCTCGCCTGGCCAGATTTCGCCATTCAGGCTCAAGCGCGAGCCCGCCTCGATGTCGAGCCCCGTCTTCTGGAAAGTCTGTTGCGGAACGAAAAGTCAGCGGGGGGGGCGGTGCTCCTCCGTATGGAATCGCGCCTGCTTCAGCCGGTAGATTATGGCGTCCCAATCGCAAATTTCGGATGTTCTGCATGAGTGCGTTCAACGACTATTACGAATTGCGGCTCTATCGCTGCGCCTCGGGTCGTCTCCCCGATCTGCATCATCGCATGGGGTATGAGATCGCGCCGCTTTTTGCGCGCCACGGCATTCCTCGTCCGCTCGGCTACTGGGAAAGTTTCGCCAGCTCCGAATCGCCGCTTTATGCTTATCTGCTGCAATGGCCCAGCCTCGACCAGCGGATGAAAGCTTTCTCGAACTTCTACGCCGATGCCGATTGGCATAGCCAGCGCGATGCCAGCAATGCCGGCGGCACCATGGTGGATCAGATCGAGCTGATGATTCTGCGCCCGTCCTCCGCCTGGGACCTCAACCGATGCGAAAACACGGCACCAGTCCCTGGCTTGCACGAATTGCGCATGCAACTCGTCAACACCCGCGATGCAGAGGCCGCACATCGGGCCTGGGGCAGGCGCGATCTCCCCTTTCTGCGCCAGCGTGGTGCTGTGGTATTGGGTATCTTCACTGTCTGGTTTGGCGCCGGCATGCCGCAGATGATTTCCCTTCTGGGCTGGCCCGATTTCGAAACACGCCAGCGTGCCTACGACGAATTGGAGCGCAGCCCCGCCAATGCCAAAGCGCGCGCGGAAGAACGGACCCGATATGGCGGGCCTTTATTCGATCGCTGCAACGTGCATCTGCTTCGTCCCGCGCCCTATGGCATCGCGCGCGCTGGCCTCGCCCCGCTGGAATAGGAGACCCCATGACCACAGACGCCCAGATGCTGGCCCTCGCCCAGCGCTTCTTCGATTCCGCTGAAGTCGGCGATATCGACATCCAGATGGCCTGCTACGCACCCGGCGCCGTGATCTGGCACAACACCGATGGCATCGAGCAGTCGCGGGAAGAAAACGCCGCCGTGATCCGCAATTTCGTCCGCCGCATCCGCGAGCGCAAATATACCAATCGCCGGGTGCATCTCTTTCCCGGCGGCTTCCTCCAGATGCACGATCTTGAAGGCCTGCGGGCAGATGGTGTCCGGCTGACGCTCCCGGCCTGCGTGGTCTGCCAGGTGCGCGATGGCTTGATCGTTCGCCTCGACGAATTTTTCGATTCCGTGCATGTCGCCGAATTCCGCAAGGAAATCCTCCAGACCAATTGATCCCCCAAAGCGTATCGGAGTAGAAAGATGAAGCAGGTTCGTGGCGAAACCGCCCTAGTCACCGGTGGAGCCAGCGGCATCGGCCTTGGCATCGCCCGCGCACTGGCGAAGGCGGGTGCCCGTGTCGCGATCTGCGACATCGATCTGCCCCGCGCCGAAGCTGCCGCCGCCGAACTGTCCGCCTCGGGCGCCGACACTATGGCCATCGCGCTCGATGTCACCAAGGAAGACGATTGGCAGCAGGCGGCGGAGAAAGTCCGCGCCCATTTCGGCGATGTCACGATCCTCTGCAACAACGCAGGCGTTGGCGGCGGCAGCGGCCTTGCCGAAACCTATGATCCGTCGGTGTGGGACTGGGTGTTCGCCGTCAATGTGGACAGCATCCTTTACAGCCTGCGCACCTTCCTGCCCGCGATGAAGGCGATCAACCGCCCCGCCTATATCGTCAACACCGCCTCGATGTCGGGCCTAGTGGCGACGCCCAATTCCATCGCCTATGTTAGCTCCAAATTCGCCGCTATGGGGTTCTCACTGGCCCTGCGCAACGAACTGAGCGGCAGCCCCATCGGCGTTTCGGTGCTCTGTCCCGGCATGACAGCCACGCGCATCGTCGAAACGACCCAATTCTTACGTCCGGGCGAAGCCGAAAAAGGCATCGGTGAAAAAACCGCCTCGGCAATGAACACGATCCTCTCTACTGGCATGAAGCCTGACAATGTTGGCCAGGCGGTGCTGGACGCCATCCTCGCGGACCGTTTCTATATTTTTACCCACCCCGAATGGAAACCGCTGGTAGCGGCTCAGGCGCAGGAAGTGCTGAATGGTTTCGGCGAAAGCGCCCAGCCCGGCCATCAGGACGATCTGGCGGGCCTGATGAAAGCGGCTAGTACCGGGTCATTCAAAATGCGCTAATACCCGTGCTTGTCTCGAGATTGTCATCGTCATCCATTGACACCAACAGTTTGTTGAACAACTCGCTACGCCAAACGGGAAACAATGCACCGTAGCTTGCTTCTTTTGCGGTCGACCAACCTCCTGTTTGACTCAAAGCAATCAATTGTCGTCGCCATTCGCGCAAGAGATCTGTAGCACATCAGCAATTCGGCGGGGCGCGCGAGAGAGACGATGTGGCTGACTAGGTATTTGTGATCGTAGAACTTGTAGAGGAACGCCAAGACGTCGGGCTGCGGCAGTCAAGAAGCCACCTATGGCTTTTGCCAAAGGGGCTCCTTAATGTCTTAGCAGGCTATTCGATAAATCAGGATTGCCAGGTCTGTACGTGCTCTTCGCGTTGTTTGCGGCGTTCAAAATGTTTCAGCGGGCCTTCGTCGGTCCAGCCGTAAGCAAGATCTGCGCCGAGCAGGCGCGCCAGCAAGGCATCTTTCTCTCCATCCAGAAAACCTTCAGGCACCGTGTTCCGATAGTTCTCCTGCGGCGCGATGTATTCTCGGCAATAGTAGTTGGACAGGTTGATACGAAGCCCTGGTTTCAGCCGCGGGAAAGAACCGTGCCAGGTATTGCCGTGCCAAAGGATCGCCGTGCCTGCCGGAACTTCGATCGGGATAACATGCTCGTAGCGGTCATTGCCAACGAGATTTCGTTCGGATTTGGTCGGCTGGCGGTGATGACGATGGCTTCCTGGCACCATGGCTAGTGAGCCACCTTCTTCTGTGTAGTCCGTCAGCGCATAGTTGCAATTGCAGACCTGAGAATAGGCTGTGAAGGGATCTGGCACGCCATTGCTGGTGTCGCTATGCAGCAGAAGTCCATTGCCGCCGGGGCCCTTCAGATGACAACCGAGACTCGAAAGAATGCAGTGCTGACCCAGGAGATAGTGGATTAGTGGCATCACCTTCGGGTTGATAATGGATTCCTTGAAGCGCTTGTCCTTGTAGAGAAGGTAGGGCACGAACTCCATTTCGGAGTGCCCCGTTTCGTTTTCGATGTCGAGCTTGCGCCCGAGCCGCTCTTCTGAGATTTCGATGATGCGGTTACGGAAGTGGGCCACCTGTTCTGTGGTCAGCGCATTCGGAATGACTGTGAAGCCAAAGGCTTCTAATTCGGCCAGATTGGTTTCAAGACCCTGTTTCCGAATCTCCCGATAGATTTCGTTCAGATCGGGAGTCGCTGACCAGTTTCCAATTTCCATTCGTGTTTCCTCCACATTCCCTTAGCGATTCTACTCGATCATAAATTGACACTTAGTGTCAACTGACTCTTAGTGACATAATTTTTAACGCAATTTGTAGCGCCTAGTTGACATTTGGCATCTAACCGCTTTTGCTACTTAGTGACATTAATGACCAACAAAACGATTTTCGGATTGGGGAGGAGATCGCTTATGTCAACCTGCACGGTGCCCACGCGCGCCCATTTCTACGCTCTTTTTATCGGCCTCATGAGCAGCACCGCGGTCCTGCCGAACGCCGCCCTTGCGCAGTCTGCCGGGGGCGAGAGTTTCAACATGCCGTTGGAAGAGGTGGTGGTAACGGCTCGGCGGGTTGAGGAAAATATTCAGAACGTGCCGGTCGCGATCACTGCGCTGAGTGAATCGGCTATGCGCGAAAAGGGTATCACCGCTCCCGCCGATATCATGTTCAACGCACCTTCGGTGCAAATGACCACCGGGTACGGCCGCTTGAACGGTAGCTTCAGTATTCGTGGCCTGGCGGACGGCACGCAGGTCTATTTTGCGGAAGTGCCGGGTGGCCCGACAGAAGCTTCAGCGCCATTTTACGATATTGAATCTGTTCAAGTATTGAACGGCCCCCAGGGAACACTTTTCGGTCGCGCGAATACGGCTGGTGCCGTTCTGGTATCGCCCAAGAAGCCCAATTTGGACCGTATCGAGGGTTCGTTCGACGTTACCATCGGCAATCTGGGCATGAACGTCGCTACTGGCGTCCTCAACCTCCCGATAATTGAGAACGAACTGGCTGTGCGCCTGGCGCTTCATCGCACCCATGTCGATGGCTACACCCGGATGATCGGGAGTAATGAGCGGCTGAACGAGAACAACAGCCTCAACGCCCGGCTGAGTGTTGAGTGGCAACCTGGCAATGGCAAATTCCGCAATTATTCGGTCTTGGATATCTATGACGTAAACCAGGCGCCCGGCGCTATGGTGTTGGCCGCAATTAACCCAACGCTGCCGCTCTACAATCTTCCGGCCAGTATTGGTGCGCCAAATGGACTCGCCGTCGGTACCGCTACGTTTGGTGCTGCGTGTGGCCTTGCGGTCGGGGCGGGGCTCGAAGCAGATGTGAATGCCTGCATCGATAGCCGGCTACGCGTTGCTTCCACATTCCGCCCAGCCATTGAGGCGGAGTATAATCGTATCAGCCAGGGTGGGGATGCTGTGCGCGTGGTACCCGCTGATAACCGGCTGGACTTACGGGAGACACTGCGGAAATACACGTTTGTTAATCAGACTGAGTATGACTTCGGCGATCTTGGATTTACGACCCTTTCGGTCCGTAACATTTTCGGCTTTCAAGCCAGTTCGGGCGCAAGCGGCTGGGATGTGGATGGGCTTGGTGGCCTCATTCAGTCGGCTGTGGCGTTACCAGCGGCCTCGAGTTATTTCTTTACGCCATCGGCCAACCAGGCTGGCAGTTACGCTGTGTATTCCGGTGGGCCGTTTCAGAAGGTGTTCACGAACGAAACGCAGTTTCGTGGCGTCGTGGGCGACGACCTTCTGAGCTGGAATATCGGAGGCTATTATCAGAACACGCCTGCGATCCGGAACTTGGAGGGCATCCGCAATATTAGCCGGGTCTATTCCGGCATCACTTTGCCGACGCGTGGCTACAACCCTTCCTTCCCATTCGCGGATGGTGGCACCACGACACAAAAGGCGCTGTTCGGTCAGGGCACTCTCGACATTGGATTCATTGCACCATTTATTGACGGGCTGCATCTAACCGGTGGTGTGCGCAAGTCCTGGGACAAGTCGGTTCTGCATTCGCGGGCTGCACTGACCGATATTGCGACGGGGCATTATTATCCTGGCGCGGCCAGTACCTCGCGCACATCCAGCAGTGGTATCAACTCCACTTTGTCTCTGGATGCGAAAATCGACGAAAATCTGCTTGTCTATGTGGCGAGGCGAACCGGCTATCGTCCAGGCGGGATCAATCAGACCACCAATACCGCCGGTCTTCCTGGATACAAGCCGATATACGATCCGGAGACAGTCAAAGATGTGGAGCTCGGCGCGAAATATGACTTTCGCATTGGCGATGCCTATGCCCGCCTGAATGGCGATCTTTACCGCACCGAATATTCCAATATTCAGCGGCAGTTTAACGCCTCAGTTGCTGGCGTTACGACAACTTATCGGGTCAACGCTGCGCAGGCAGTGATCCAGGGTATGGAGCTGCAAGGTCAGTTGCTGTTCGGCAACTGGGATCTGTCGGTCAACTATGCCTACTCGGATCCGAAGTTCACGGACTGGGTAGGCCCAGACTCGCTTGCTCTCATCAAGCCGGGCAACCCGGCATGTCTTCCCGAATCGGCCGCCGGCATCTGCTTGATCGATCTGACAAATAACCCGTTTCCGAACATTTCGCGGCATCAAGCAAGCTTCACGGCAAAGTACAATCTACCGCTATCTGACGATATGGGTGTGCTGAGTCTGTCCGGAACGGCCTATGTACAATCGCGCCGCTATTTCTCCGATGATGCCAATCGCGTCATTCAGGCTTATGGCGAAGCAGTCCGTGACGCGATCTCGCAACCTTCCTTCTCGCGCTACAGTCTCCGGCTCGATTGGAACAATGTGGCAGGAAGCGATTTCAGTGTTGCGGCCTTTGTCAACAATCTGACCGACGTCAACTACAAGCTTACGACGGTGACGCAACTCCATTCATTAGGGACTGCGGTGGCGCTCTATGGCGAGCCTCGTACTTACGGTCTCCAGGTCCGCTATGAGTTTGGAAACTGATATGCGGTATGCCTTTGCAAGCCCCGGCTGGATAGCTTTCATGCACGGCTTGGTGGTCGAGCGGGTCAGGCGGCTGTGTGAGGAGGTGCCTGATATCAGCTGGTCGATCTGCGAAGTTTTCACCGCGCCGCCGCCAGAGCTTTCGCCAAATGGGGCACCATTGGCTTGGCATTGTATCGTGGGCGCTGGCGCGGTGACTTTCGGCGCCAGCGAGCGCGACGATGTCGATTTCAAGGTTGTCGTCGATTATGACGCTGTCCTGCCGCTTGGGCGTTACGATACCCAGGGGAAGCAGGAGCGTGTGCAGGAACTGTCACAGATGAGTCAGGCCTTGATCCGTGATGGGCAAATGCGGGTTATTGGTGACCGCACAAAGCGCGACCCGCGCGTTGGTGATTTTCACGACATCATCGCGCGTGTTACGGCTTAGTTATCCGGCACAAGAGGCCTTCGCGAACGGTTTGGATTACCTTCAAGAGGGAGTTCTCGAGATCGTCGTATGCCTCGTTCTCAAAGATCATTGCGGCGACAGAGTAATTCGCACCTACAAGTGCCGCAGCGATGATCTTACTTTCGACGTCGCTGGCCGGATCGCGGCCGAGCTCGGCGCTGAGCGCGTTGGAAATCATGGTCTGGTATTGCGCTTGGATCGCAAGGAACGCGGGTTCTACCGCTGGTTCGATGCTGGCAAAAATACGCACATTGGCCTGCCGGCCGCGACGCATCATATCGCGGGAATAAAATGAAACCTGTTCCTGCCAGATGTCGATAACCGATTCATCTTTCCGTGCAGCGATTGTTTCGCGGAAATTTTCGACTGCAGCGTATTGAGTGTGCAAGATGAGGTGCGCTTTGGTGGGGAAGTATCGCAACAGCGTGCGCTTGTGGACCTCCGCAGCCTCCGCAATGTCTTCCAGCGTGGTCTCTTCATATCCGCGTTCAAAAAAAAACTTGATCGCCGTTTGTGCAATCTGGTCCCGCGTCTTGGCGCGTTTTCGGGCTCTGAGACCTGTTTGAGCCATAAATCCAGCCACCTTTGTCAAGCACAAGCCACCCCGAGACCGCTCTCCAGCCCCGAGCCACCCGGATGCAAATGTCACTTATTCGCTATTCCTGCAAGGCCTCTCTGAAAGCTGACAGTGGAAGGTAGCGTAATGGTGCCGCAGGGTATGGATATTGGTACAGCGCGCAGTGGCACCCTGAGCCGAGCGACAAAGCTTTTCTATGGCCTTGGCGAGGCGGGGGAGGGGGTAAAGACTGCCGCGCTCGAGATCTTTCTCTTCTTCTATTATGTTCAAGTTGTCGGCTTGTCCGGCACGCTGACTGGGATTGCGCTCTTCATCGCATTGCTTGTGGATGGAATTACCGATCCTTGGGTTGGCGGATGGTCAGACCGCACGAGAACACGCTTCGGTCGCCGTCACCCATTTCTTTACGCTGCGCCGGTGCCGCTTGCGGCGGCGCTTCTCGGCTTGTTTATGCCGCCGACAATGTGGTCGCAGATCGGGCTCTTTGTCTGGCTAACTGGTTTTGCCATTGCGGCCCGTGTCGCGATGACACTTTATTTCATTCCACACATGGCGCTTGGCGCTGAGCTTAGCCATGACTTTCATGAGCGTGTTTCAATTGGCGGCTATCGCGTATTTTTCGGCTATATCGGCCGCATCATCGCATTGGGGTTGGCGTTTTCTGTTTTCTTCGTAGCGAGCAACGCCTACCCCAATGGGCAGCTCAATCCAGCGGCATACCCTATATTCGCGTTGACGTGTGGCGGTCTGGTTATTCTCTTTGTCATTACATCTGCCCTCGGAACGCAACGGCTCGCCATGCGCTTGCCAGATGTGCCTGCGGCAGAAGGCTTGGCCCGCCAGCCAAGCTTTGCGGGGACGATCACGAATGCGGCTATCTCCCCGTCATTCCGGGCGCTCTTCATCGCATTGTTGATTATGTACACTTACAATGGCGTCCAAGGTGCGTTGGCGCTGCACATGAATACGTATTACTGGCTGCTTACGCCAACGCAGATTCAGTTCGTTTTCTATGCCACGTTGCTCGGTTATCTGATTGGTATTCCAGTTGCGCGCCCGCTGGCCAACCGTATCGACAAAAAGGCTGCTTATATGTGGGGTATCGCGGGGTCGTGCATATCGGGTTCGACGCCGACTATTCTTTCCCTGTTGGGTCTTTTCCCAAGCGCTGACAATCCCGCGACCTTTCCACTTCTGGTCCTTTCGGGTTTTCTGGTTGGGTCCATAGGCACCATTCCTGTGGTGCTGGCAGCAGCTATGCTGGCCGATGTCGCGGATGAATATGAGGACCGCCATGAAGGGCGCTTCGAGGGCCTCTTCTTTGGCGCCAATGCGTTTTGCCGCAAAGCTTCGCTCGGTCTCGGGGGAGCTGCCGCCGGCATAGTCATCGATTTGATCCGGTTTCCGGTCAAGGCTGAGCCTGGAACAGTGCCTGATGAAGCATTGATCCGGCTTGCCATCACCTACGGTCCTGTAATGTTGCTTGTTCTATTGGCGGGACTTGCGATGATGATTCCTTATGATCTCAGTCGCACTCGCCATGCGGACATTCTAAAACGGATTGAGGCCCGCCGTGCGGGTTCTGGGGGCTAGTCAGCGGGCTTGGGTTACGCCTTTATAGGCGCTCATATGCTCCGCTGTATTTCGATGAAAGCCTTCATCAAATCCGCCGAAATGTGTGCTCGGCCGATTTACTTCGCTTTGATGTCGGCATATGCACGATCTGCGGATCAGACGCTTGTCTGAGCCGGTTGAGGGGACCTCATGCGAAATTCTTTGTTCAGACTTTTGCTAACCGCTGTCCCTCTTGCTCCAGCATCGGCTGCGGTCGCCGATCCACCACTCTGGGCGCCCGCACATGGCCGCCAAAAACATCATCACTATGACGATGATGAATACGTTCCACCGCCACCACACATCCACGTCATTACTTACAATGATGTGATCTATCGGGCTAGGGATGGCCGCTACTACTGTCACCGGTCGGATGGCACAAGAGGCTTGGTTGTTGGCGCTGCAGTTGGCGGATTAATCGGAAATCGTCTCGCGCGCGGCCAGTCCGAAACTCTTGGCACACTTCTGGGCGCTGGCGCGGGTGCCGTGATCGGCCAACAGATGGGTCGCGGCTCGCTTCACTGCGAATAGCGTCAGCCCAGCTCAACAAAAGTAAATGGACCCGCAATCCTCAGGGGGGGCGGGCAGTATTTCGAGGTGCAGCGGCCGGACCGTTACTATATCGGGTCGCGCGGCATGGGCACGATGGGTTTCGCGCTTTCCATCGCCGTTGCCATCGGCGCGAAAGTGGCCCAATCCGAGCGCTAATTTGTGGCGCTCGCTGGAGACGGTGAATTCATCGTGCTCTTGCAAGATCTGAAAACGAATTTCGCCGGACTACGCCTTTCATTCGAATTTGTGACTGAGTGTGAAGCCCAGTGTGCGCGGCGTATTGAAGATGCGATAGCCCATGCCAAGACCATCGTCGGTAGCGGTTACGACATGCTGCTCATCGAAAATGTTCTTGATCCAGAATGCAAGTTCCCAATTGGAATCGATGGTTGAAACCGCAATGCGTCCGTCGAAAACCCAGTTCTGATCGGTGAACAGATAAGGCGTGTTCAGAGCCTCTTTGAAGGATGAGTCGGCATACTTCGCCTCGAACTGGATGCTGCCGAGATAATCATCGGTCAGCGGATGCTCGTACCGGGAAAGCCCGGTAAAGGTGACATCCGGAGCGTCAGGGAGCTTGTTACCGACCGGCATGGTGAGCGGGCCGCCCGCAGTCGCGAACGGGAAGTTGCCGAGCCGTGTATGCAGCAGGCCAAGCCCGCCGCGCAAAGTCAGGCCGGAGACAGGGATCCAGGTGGTGCCGAGGTCGATCCCATAGATCGTGGCTTTGTGGATATTGCTTAGCTTGATCAGGGACACCGCGCCGACATTGGTGAAGGTCTGGGCCTGTAGGTCTGTGTAGTCGTAGTAAAATGCACTGCCGTCGACCTGCAGTGTGTTATCGAAAAACTGCGCCTTCACACCGGCTTCGTAATCCGTCAGCGTTTCCGGCTTGTAAGGCGCCAGCGCCTCGTTTTGCGTGGTAATCCCGTTAAAGAAACCACCGCTCTTGGTTGCGCGCGCAATGCTTATGTAGAGCAGTGTGCTGTCGTTGGGCTTGTAATCCAGTCCGCCGTGCCAGGAGACGTTGCGGTCGAAAATCTTGTCGTCCTGATGCGTGGCCGGGATGTGTATGCCGAGACCCGGTATCACGAAATCGGTGCCGCCAATATAGGAACGATCTTCATAGGTAAGCCGCAAACCGGTGGTCAAGGTAAGCTGGTCTGTGAGCGGCCATTTGGCTTGACCGAAAACTGCCGCCGAATTCGTGATCTGCCGTGACTCGATAAACGCGTCGAGACCAAAGCTGTCGACAAGTGTGCCTGGCGTATAGCTGTGAACACGGTCCCATGAGTAGTAGAGGCCGCCCAGCCAGGCGATCCCTGACGTATCGCCTGCCAGACGAATTTCCTGGCTGAATTGCGATACAGCGTCGTTCTGGTTGAATTCGGCATCCGAGGTCGGCGCCGCGTCGGCATCAATGTAGAATTCGCGTTTGAAATTGATATAGCCGGTGATGGCGGTCAGGGTCGCCCAGCCAAAGTCATTATCGATGTGCAACGTGCCATTCCATTGATTGACATCATAGGGTGCCAGATGATTCCAGTCGCCCTCGAATTTGTTGGGCGTCGTGTCGGTATAGCCGTGCGAGTCGACACAATGCGATGGATTGGAGAAATCTGGACAGGCCTCGCCTGCCACCGTTGAAATCGTGCCAAAAAATTTTCCTACGCCGATCTCGGAGCGATTGTGCTCGCCTTCGAGTTTGAACAATACTGTCAGATCGCTGGTCGGTTGCCACAGCGCTTGTGCGCGCCCGAGAAAAATGCTTTGCCGCCCCAGATCGCGATCAAGCACGCGGCTGAACCAGTAACCGTCCGATTGATGCACGATCTTGCCGGCAACGCGCACCGCTAGCGTATCGGTCACAGGCAAGTTCAGCATGCCGTCCGTTTCGAATGTGCCATAATTGCCGTAACCCGCCGAGACGTTGGCTGCGAAGCCATCCAGCGAGGGGCGTGCGGAGATGATGTTGATTGCACCTGCGGTCGAGTTACGGCCGTAAAGTGTGCCCTGCGGTCCTTTCAATACTTCGACCCGCGCCAGGTCGTACATATTGAAATCCATTTCGGCGAAAGAGGCGAGAAACACATCGTCGACATATACGCCGACACTCGAATTGTTGGTGGAGGAAAAGTCGTCCAGGCCCACGCCGCGCACGGTTATGATCTGTTGTGCGCCGGGAACATTTGTTTTCACATCCACGTTGGGAATCTGGGTGGCCAGATCGGTCGCCGTCGTTATGCGCGAGGTACGGAGTTCGTCGGCTGAAAGACTGGTAATATTGATGCCGACGTTGAGGATGTTCTCCTCGCGCTTTTCGGCCGTCACCACCACTGTCTCGATTCCCGTTCCTACGGTCGTTTGAGTCATGGCGTGACCGTACGGCGTGGCAAGAAGCATCAGCCCGCACATGGTGAGGGCCCTTGGGGCGCAAAAAGTGATGCGTAAATCCCGGCGTCGCGTGATGGGCAGCAACACGATAGGCCTCCCCGTTCCCAACGCTTCAGGCCCTTATGGCTGTTTTGACGATTGGGTATGTAATATAAATCGTATGTCTATCTATTTGTCAATTCTGTTTGACAGGTGAGAATGTTTCCGAGACTGTATGTTGATTAACTGTCACGCCGGGAGACCATGCCGCAGCACGATTCCGCCATGCCGACCCATGTTTCCGCCAAGGAAGCCAAGCGGATCGCTCTGCTCGATGCGGCAGCCGCGGAGTTCAATGCCCGGGGAATTTCGGGGGCGTCACTCAGCAGAATTGCCAGGGCCATCGGCATCGGCCGTGCCGCGCTTTATTATTATGTGAAGGATCGCGACGATCTGGCGGCGCAGTGCTATCGCAAAAGCTGCGAGATCATGGCCCGCGATCTGCATGCTGCCACACAAGCGGTAGGCACTGGGTTTGATCGTGTTCTTGCTTTCCTGCGTCTGTCACTCGATCCCGGGCGCGCGCAGCCCGCGGTCCTGAGCGAAGTTGCCTATCTGCAAAGTGCAACACAGCGCGCCATCGCGTCGGCGCAACGCGCCAACGTAGAGGCTTTGCGCTCTTTAATCCGCAAGGGCATGAAGGATGGAAGCATCCGCGCCTGCGACGACGAAATCATCGCACAAACGCTGATCGGAACGATCAACTGGATTCCAGTGTCGATAGACTGGGTGGACGGGACCGGCGCAGATTTTCGCATCCGTACCGTCGAAGCATTGTGCGATCTCGTCACTTACGGTGAAGCGCGGGATCGGAACTACCGCTTTGTGCCGACCCTGCGGATCGAATCCTTTTTCCCGGCACCCGCAAAAGCTTTCGACCGCCATGCGATGGCCGAGGCCAAGATAGAACAATTGCTGATGACGGCCTCGCAATTGTTTAATCGGCGAGGAATCGACGGGGTCTCGTTAGAAGATATCACCAACGAGTTGGGCGCCACGAAGGGTGTCTTCTATCACTACCTGAATAATAAAACCGAGCTCGTGGCGCGTTGCTACAAGCGCGCGTTTTCGCTCTACCAACGCTTTGTCGAAGCCGCGGCCGGTCACGGAGAAAGTGCTCTCGACCGCTCGATGTGCGGCCTCTATCTCAATATTCAGGCCCACACCTCCGGCCTGTCACCGCTGATTCAGATGGTTGGTGTCACCGCATTGGCGCCGGCTGTAAAGCGCGACATCACCCAGCGCGCGCGCGCCCTGCAACGCCGTTTTGAGGAGTTCGGGAGGCAGGGCCTTAAGGACAGAAGCTTCCGCAAGCTCGATTTCGATGCGCTCGCACAATTGGGTGCGGGTGCATTCGAATGGTTGCCGAAATGGTTCTCGCTGGATGATCCACGGGCTGAACATGCTCTGGCCGACGAAATCGTAGCTTTCTTCGCACACGGTCTGAAGACGGACTGACACGGCAGAAAATGCCCGGATTGACGGTCATACCCAATCAGCTTTTGAAGAAAACTTCTGCCGTAAAGGCAACTATCTGGATGTCGGTACTCTGCTCGCGGTCTATCGTCGTGGGCGGCGGGTACTGGGCCTTTAGGCGGCTTCGCCGATGGGGCATAGCTGGCGCCGATATTGTGAACCGATCCTCGCTACTCGAATTTGAGCGCCACGCGCGAATGGCCGTCTGTGGCGGCAGCTCCGGTGGCGGTGGTCAGGAAGACCCGCGCCGGATCGACCGTGCCGTCCGCCAACAAGGCATCGCGGATCGCCGCGGCGCGCGCAGTTCCCAGTGCCGCCATTTGCGCTTCAGTAGGCTTGAATAACGGACGCAACTGCTCGCGCATCCATTGGGACTCCAGAAGCGTGCGTCGGTCGCCCTCGTCCATGTCCGGCGTTGCGCCCGGCGTGGCCTTGAGCGCATCGGGGGAAAACTCCGGAAACTCCGGATCCTTGCCCAGTCTGTTGCTGTAGAGATTTTCCAGCCTGTCATGCCGTTCATCGGCGTCCAGTGACGCCACATCTGCCTTTTTGCCGCTCTTGATCTCGTCAGCCATCAGGATCTGATCGATGCGGCCGTCTGCAATGGCGTTGGCGTCCTCGGCTGTGCCTGGTCCCGAAGGAACATCCAGCTTCAAAACCGGACGGTCGGCAAGCGCCTTGGCCAGTGCCCCCAGCGCATCTGCCGAACCCGGCGGCAGGCTGGCCGCGCCGGGCGCGAAGTCGATGAACTGGGCTTTGTCGGCGCCCTCAAACAGGGCGCCAATGAGTTGGAACGGCGCGGTGACCGCCTTTTCGATGATATTGCCCACGACCTGCCAGACGATGGGCCAGATGCTGAAGGTGGGATCGTCCAGTGAGCCGCGCACCGGCAGCTTCAGGTCGATCACTCCATGCCGGTCCTTGAGCAGTGCGCTGGCCAGCCGCACTGGCAGGGGCACGCGATCCTTGCTGTCTGTCGCCTGGCCCCATTCCAGCTGATCGACTACGATATGCTGATCGGCCTCAAGGGCGCGATGATCGATCTTGTAGGAAAGTTCGGTCGTCAGCTTGCCCTTGGCGATGGCATAGCCCGCATAACGGCCTGAGTAGGGGTTGAAGACCGGTAGGTCGATATTGCGGAAGCTCAGCTGCATGTCGGTAAGCTGGCCATAGGCGAATGGGTCTATCCGCCCTTTGATGGTGACGGGCGAATAGCGGTCGATCACGTGGCCGGACAGGTTGATTGCGGCCGCTTGGCCCGGCCGGTTGGTGATGTTGGATATATGGCCCCGCAATGCCTCGATACGGGCCTGAAAATTGGGCTCGATGGAATAATCGGCAAAGCCCATGGTGCCGCCGGAGATATCGAGTCGGCGCATGTTCAGCAGGAAGCTGGCGGTGGCCGGCGCGCTCGCCTTGGCGGATGTCTTTGGAGCAGGGGCAGCCGCGCCGGGCCCCGGCGCGCTGGCCTGAAGGGGAACGGCAGTCGCTGCTGCTTGCGATTTGGGCGCCATCAGGGCTGTGAAATTGAAGCTGCGGTCAGGCAGAACTGCCACTCGGGCCAGGGGCTGCATCAGCTTGGCCTGCCCGATGGTGACGCGCTTGTTGCGATAGTCGATAGCCGCCAGCGAAAAGGACCGCCAGGCAAACAGCGGACTGTTGGTGCTGGTTTCCAGAAGGCTGAAACGATCGATCGCCGCGTTGCCACGGAACCGCAGCTTGGCGAGGTCACCACCCTCGAAATGAACCTGACCCGAGGCGCTCGCGGTGCCGGAGCGTAGCTCCAGCTTCGGCATGGCCGGCATATAGCCGACGAAAGTGGTCAGCGGCAGGCCGGACAGGCTGAATTTGAGATCGCCTGCCTTGCTGGCTGGTGTCACCGTTCCGTCTGCCACGATGTGGGCGCCGCCGTTCATCTTGGCATCGATGTGCACCGACACCGGCTGGGTCAGGTTACTGCTGGCGCCGTTCGCGGTGGCGGAAATCGCTGAGACGGTGATCTTGGCCTCGGGTGTGGCCGCACGGTCGTCCAGCCGCACAGTCCCCTCGCTCAGCACGAAATTGTTCAGCGCAATCTTCCAGGCCGCCGGTCTGGCGTCCGCTGGTGCGGCCGTCGCAGATCCTTCCCGCGATGCGGGGTGTGCTGCCGTGGCGGTGGATTTGGCGGGCAGCATCCCCGTCAGGCTGAGCGCGCCATTCCGCGCCCGGCGCACAAAGATATCGGCGCCGTTCAGGGTCAGGTTGCCTAGTGCGACCGTTCGCGCACGGTAATCAATGCCGGCCCCGGTCATCGTCACACCCTGCAGGCGGATGCCTTCGGCAGGCAGCAGGCCACGTGGCGTGACGCTGAAGCCCGCGACCGCCAAGCGCGGCATCGATCCTTTCAGTTCAGCGATTCCGCCCTTGTCCGACCGCAATGTGACCGGGCCGACGACGGCATTTAGCCGGTCGAGCGCGACCGTGCCGTGCAGCATATCCTTCCCGTCTATCGAAATGCCGGTCAGGGTCAGATCGGGCAGCGACAGATTGAGCTGCATTCCCGCTGCGCCATATGTGAAATCATAATCGGCCTGCAAGCCGATTTGTCCGCCGGTCAGCGTTACCGGCAACAGCGCACCCATGAACCTTTGGATGGTATCGGCCTTAAGTGTGGTGATGGTCAGCCGCCCTTGGGATGCGATCGGGGCGATGGAAAGATTGCCGCGCCAGTTGAACTGTTCGCCGTCCCGGCTTTGCGCGGCCAGCGTGAAGACGCCGCCTTTGTCGCTTTTGGTGCGGAAATCCTTGAGGGTGAAGGTAACAGGTGCGAGCACTGCCTGCGGATGACCCGGCTGGCTCTCGTCGGCATAGAAGATGTGGCCTTGATCGACGGCCAGATCGTCAATGCGGATCGCAGGCGCCGGCTCTTCCGAATGGGTGCGCGGGACAAGCTCCACCAGGTTGATCGTGCGGTCGGGACGGACCACGGCCCGTACTATCGGCCTGTCCAGACGCAGTTCGCCGAACCGGTAGGTAGATGTCAGAAGCGAAAGGGGCGAGAAGGAGACCCGCAGATGCCCGGCGCCGACCATGGGCGCACCGTCGCCCACGATCGCCATGTCGTTCACGTCCAGGGTGAAGGTGAGTGGGTTGAAATGAATCTCGCCCAGCGAGATCTGCTTGTCCAGATTGGTCCTGACCCATCGGGTGGCCTGCGACCTGACCAAGTCAGGTACAAGAAAAAAACCTGCCAGCAGATAGAGACAGAAAAGGCCGGCGATCGTGAGCAGCCCCCACATCCAGCGCGGATGGTGGCGGATAGCGGCGAAACTGTTCAAGAACGGGAGCGTTCGTCGTGAACTGGAATTGGACGCCCGGTCCGGCATCTTTGTCATACACCCAAGCCCTACACGGACTATGGTGGGAGTATTCGTCCGCCAACGCAACGCCCGCCCCACCTTGGGCATAGCCAGAGTGAATTCTCCTCATGAACGAGGGTATATTGGGAGCCACGTCATTGGCTCCGGCGTGATACGGGCAACTCCGAAGAAGCCAGCCCGAAAATCGCGCACCAGCCGATGCCACGGCATGTGACAAGGGCACAAATGAGGGATACCCTTTGTCAAATCGGACTGCCCTTTGCTGCAAAAATAATAACGCTGGTTATCCATCCATGACGCATCTCTTCGATCCCTACACGCTGAAGGGCGTGACGCTGCGCAATCGCATCGCGATGTCCCCAATGACCATGTACCGGTCGAAGGACGGCCTGCTGAACGACTATCATGTCATGCTGCTCGGTTCGCGCGCGGCCGGCGGGTTTGGTCTCGTTTTTCCCGAGCAACTGGCGATTACACCGGAGGGCCGCACCAGCGTCGGATGTGGCGGTATCTACGACGATGCCCAGATCGAGGGATTGTCGCGCGTAACCCGCATCATCAAGGACATGGGTGCCGTGCCGGCGATTCAACTTGGCCATACCGGGCGCAAGGGAAGCGAGGTGAAGCCATGGGAAGGTGGATACCAGCTTCCGCCGGACCACCCGGATGGGTGGCCGGTTGTGGGCCCCTCGGCCGTGCCTTATGGCGGCAAGTACAAATACTCGGTCCATGCGCTGACGCGCGATGAGATCAAAACGATCCATCGCGCCTATGCCGATGCCGCGGTGCGGGCTGCCGCCGCTGGTTTTGAGTGGCTGGAGCTTCACTTCGCACATGGCTATCTCGCGGCGAGCTTCCTGTCTCCGCTTGCCAACGAGCGGACTGATGAATATGGCGGCAGTTTGGAAAACCGTATGCGCTTTCATTTGGAGGCGATCGATGCTGTCCGGGCTGTGTGGCCGGAGCGTTTCCCGCTGACCATGCGGCTCGGTTCCGACGACCTCAATCCGGCGGGTGTGCAATTCGACGACGCCATCGTCGCCGTTGGCCGGATGAAGGAACATGGCCTCGACCTTGCGGATTTGAGTCTGGGGTTCAATACCGACGACATGATGTCCAGGCCGTTCAACGAGATGGCCTTCATGATCGAGCGTGCGGCGCGCCTGCGTCGGGAGGTCGGCATCCCTGTCGCGACCAGTTGGAATCTCGGTCTGCCACAGGTCGCCGACAGGGTTATCCGTGAAAATCTGATCGATCTTGTCATGCTCGGCAGGCCGGCGCTGTCCAACCCGCACTGGCCCGTCTGGGCGGCGCGTGAACTGGCGCATGCGGATCCGTTTTCGCTGGTGCCGGAAGATTGGGGCTGGTGGTTGCGAAACTTCCGCGCTCATGATGCCTGTATCGGCTGGCCGGTCAGCAGCCAACCGGAGCGCGCAGCGGCGCAATAGGCCGAACCCCCACCAATCGTCCCAATCGCTCCATTTTCGGATGGGGCAGGCGGGCGTTTATGGTTTCACATCGGCGGCTATGCTGGGGCATTGCCGGCCAATGATGTGGGGTGATGATGGCCGAATTCCAGATGGCGGACGAGTTGTTGCGGACGCTCGTTCTTATTCTCGATTTGTGCGGGACGTTTGCCTTTGCGCTCAGCGGGGCAATGGCGGGAATCAGACGGCGTCTGGATGTATTCGGCGTTCTTGTCCTGTCTTTCGCGGCTGCCACCTTCGGCGGCATTAGTCGAGATTTGTTGATCGGCGCAGTACCGCCAGCCGCTCTGGTCGATTGGCGCTATCTGGCGGTTTCACTTCTCGCGGGTCTTATTGCCTTCTTCTGGTCGCCCCTGATTCAGAAATTGCGCAATCCGGTGCGCATGCTGGATGCGGTGGGGCTGGCGTTCTTCGCCGTCGCAGGCGCGGAAAAGACGTTGGGCTTCGGCTTGAGCCCGCTGATGGCCGCATTGCTGGGGATGTTGACAGGCATTGGCGGTGGTGTCGCCCGCGATGTGCTTCTTGCAGAAATTCCTGCCGTGCTGCGTTCGGATCTTTACGCGGTGGCCGCGCTTGCCGGTGCGGCGATCGTGGTAGGAGGCAGCATATTAGATCTTCCGATCATCGTCGCTGCGCTTGGCGGCGGATTGGTCTGCTTCGGCTTGCGCATGGCGGCAATCCGAAGGGGGTGGCAACTGCCCATCGCGCAAGAAAGCGATATGCCGGATTCGTCTGACAAGGGTTGACGATTTTCGGGGCGCGATCCGTCAGACGCGTGTGACAGTTTTCTGCACTCTGTGGAACGGCCACGGCATTCTCTTGCGGGGCAGTGCGCGCGCACGGCGCGTGCCGGAGTGGCTTATGCCTTCACTTGTGGGCTATGCTTTGGGTGACCTGAGCGTATGTCTGCGAATTGATGGAGGATTAAAATCATGGCGGATACGAGCAAGCGGCTGGAGCATTCGACAACGGGTACAGGTGCGCCGGCACAGAGCGACCGCAATTCGCTGACCATCGGGCCTGACGGTCCAATCCTGCTGCATGATGTCCATTTTCTGGAACAGATGGCCCATTTCAATCGGGAGAAAGTGCCGGAACGCCAGCCGCATGCCAAAGGTTCGGGTGCGTTTGGTGTGTTGGAGGTGAGTGAGGATGTTTCCGCCTATACCAAGGCGGCGTTGTTCCGGAAAGGTGCCAGAACCGACATGCTGGCGCGTTTTTCGACCGTCGCCGGCGAGGCGGGCAGCCCCGATACCTGGCGCGACGTGCGCGGTTTTTCGCTGAAATTCTATACCGACGAAGGCAATTACGACCTGGTCGGCAACAACACGCCGGTTTTCTTCGTCCGCGATCCGATGAAGTTCCCACATTTCATCCGCAGTCAGAAAAGGCTGCCGGATTCCGGCCTGCGCGACAACCACATGCAGTGGGATTTCTGGACCAGCAATCCCGAAACCGCGCATCAGGTGACGTATGTGATGGGGGAACGCGGCTTGCCGCGTACCTGGCGGAACATGAATGGATATGGTTCGCACACTTATATGTGGGTGAATGCGAAGGGCGAGAAATTCTGGGTCAAATATCACTTCCATACCAATCAGGGCATGGAATTCTTCAGCAATGCGGAAGCGGCCGATATGGCTGGCGCCGATGCTGATTTCCATCGCCGCGACCTGTTCGATGCCATCAAGCGCGGCGATCATCCAAGCTGGCGGCTTTCGGTGCAGGTGATGCCCTATGCCGAAGCGAAGCGTTACCGCATCAATCCGTTCGACCTGACCAAGACCTGGCCGCACAAGGATTATCCGCTGATCAAGGTCGGTACCATGACGCTGAACCGCAATCCGGAGAACTTCTTCGCGCAGATCGAGCAGGCCGCCTTCTCGCCCGGCAATACCGTGCCGGGCATCGGCCTGTCGCCGGACAAGATGCTGCTGGGCCGCGCCTTCGCTTACAATGATGCGCAGCGCAACCGTATCGGCACCAACTTTCATCAACTGCCGGTCAACCGGCCCAAGGTGGCGGTGAACAGCTATATGTTCGATGGGCAGATGGCTTATGAGCATAGCGGCAATGCGCCGGTCTATGCGCCGAACAGCGGTGGCCGGCCGTGGGCGGATGAAACCGGTCCGGTTACCGACGGATGGGAGACAGACGGTGAGATGGTGCGCGCCGCCTATACGCTGCGCCCCGATGACGATGATTTCAGCCAGCCCGGAACATTGGTGCGAGAGGTGTTCAACGATGATCAACGGTCCAAACTGGTCGATCAGGTTGCGGGCAGCCTGTTGGGTGGTGTGCGCGAGCCGGTGTTGAGCCGCGCCTTCGCCTATTGGAAAAGCATTGATGCGGGTATCGGCGGCCGGGTTGAGGAAAAAGTTCGTACCGGCAGTGCATCGAAGCCGGCAGAAGGAGCGGGCGAACGCTAAATCTCAACGGGGATGCTTTGGCGCGCTCGGGCCATCACGGCGTTCTGTTCCTCGAAGAAATGGCTAGACTGCGTGATGGCGAGCCTTTCCGTTCGCCGGTCTTCCACCAATTTGTGAAAAGGGAGAGCGATTTGTGAGTACGGGCGACACCAAGCGGCAATCCATCAACCCACCTCCCACCCAGGCGGTGTACGATAATTTCCACTTTTCGCAGGCAACGCGGGTAGGAAACATGATCTGGGTCTCGGGCCAGGTCGGGATAGATGCCGCGATGAAACCAGGCAAAGGCATGGAAGAGCAGGCGCAGCTTGCCTTTCAATCCCTGAAATCCGTTCTCGAAGCGGCGGGGGCCAGTTTGGCCGATGTCGTGGAGCTGACGAGCTTCCATATCGACCTTCGCGGCGAAATGGATGCGTTCGCAAAAGTCAAAGATACATATTTTCCAGACCGGTATCCGTCATGGACGGCGGTTGGCGTAACGCAATTGGCGATTGCCGAATTGCGCGTAGAGATTCGTGCCGTAGCCGTGGTGGGCTCCGGCGCGGCCTGATCCCGCTGTCCAGCATCGGTCAAGATGGAATGGCAGATGAGGCCGGTTACAGAACCGGCCCCGTGCCGTTAAGGGCAGACTTGCGCGATTATTTGCGGCGGCGGCGTATTGCAGCCAGACCGCCCAGCCCACCAAGGATCAGCGAAGCCGAGGTTGGTTCGGGAATCGCCGATGGTGGCGCCGAAAGCGCTGTCGTGCCGGGAAGCCCGGACGAAGAATAGGTGGTGGCGCCATCGGGGCCGTTATAGGACACCTTGATGGTGTGCGCGAAATCGCTGAGCCCGTGCGCGGTGGAGTCACCGGCAACGCCATTGATAGTCACCGTGGACCGCAGTCCCAGCACCCAATCGAAATCCGATCCCGGTGTGAATGAGGCAGAAACCGTGTCCGGGAAGCTGTTCACGACAAATTCGCTATAGCTCAGATCCTGGTGTCCCCCCAGGCCATAACTGAAAAAGGCAATTTCCTGAGGATACCAATCGTAGAAAGCACTGCTGTCGCCGGCCGCGTAACGGGCATAGGCGTCCAAAGTCCCCGGAGCCAGGATGTAGAGAAGCAGGGCCGACTCATTCGTGATGCCCGGTTCGTTGAAGTCCACCAGCCCCGAAATGTCGAGGGAGAAGCTGACTTCGGTTGCCGAAGTCCAGGTGAAGGGGCTTCCGCCCGCGAAGGTATGGAAGCTGTCTCCAAACTCGGCAAGCGTGAAGGGGTAGAACGTACCGCCATTGCCGCTCGCCGTGGCCTCCGAATAGGCTTTCAGTTCGCCGGTGGAAAGGTTCGCGCTGCTGTATGCGGTGGCTGCGCCTTCCGAGACGGTCGTGGTGATGTTCGAACTCGCACTGCTGCCATCCGCGTTGACAACATTCTGATAGTAGTCGGGCCCCTGGCTCCAACCCGTCGACGGCGCCTGCACTTCGCTGACCGAGTGGCTGAAATAGGTCGCTGGCGTCGCGTAAGCGGCAGCGGTGCCGAGTAACAGCGCGATTCCCGTGGCAGGCAAAGCACTCGTACACCGATTTAAAAAGTACATCATTGTCATCGTCATAACGACCTCCTCATTGTGTTGCTCGGCTTCAGACGCCTCAAGAACATTACTAATATCGTAATAAGATGTAGTAAGTTTGCCGAAAGCTCCCGAAATCCGTTCTTTGCTTCAATCTGCCGTTTTCGGCACGAAGATGTTGCCGCACGCACCGCAGATCCAGCTTTTGGACCAATGTTCGTGGCGCGCGCGATAGTCGGGAAGGCGCAGGAACGCGAAGACGGCCCACACCGCGCACAACAAAATCGCGGCGAATGCGGCAATGCCGATCCAGGGCGGAAAGGGTATCACGCTGTCGAGAAGGCTGAGCACGATCAAGGCGCCAATCGCGGCCGAGATCCCTTTGAGCGGCGGCCAGATCGGATTGCTGGGTGGGCTTGCGCGTCCGGCAAAGGCGGTGCGATGGACCGAGTTGTGGGTCATTCGCGTGCTGTGCTGAGCCGAGACCATGGCCGAACCCACGGTCGCGCCCGTACCCATAACATTGCCTTGCGAAAAGGTTGAGCCTTCGCTTGTCGACTTGGTGTGCACGGTCCCCTGATCGTAGGCGATGGGGCACGACACCACGTTTTGCGATTCGCAACTGGGACATTGCATGGCGGTCGCGCTCCTACTGCAGATTCGTAATCGCGTGATCGACGATATAGGCCAGCCGGTCGCCCGAAACATTGTTCTGCGCCAGCATGAGAACCTTCGTGAGATCTTCCTTCGACAACTTCTTGTCGAAGGCGGCGAGCAGGGGCTTTTGATCTCTGTTCTGCGCTTTCTGGTAGAGTTCTATGCCGAGGTCGGTATAGCCCAGGCTGAACGCCTGCTTTGCTGCGTTTTGTGCGAACTGATTGTCGGTATAGCGGCTCATGTAATAGCCGTCGCCATGGGTCTCCCCGCCCGCGGCATCGATCTTCTGGCCGATTGCGAAGATATCGCGAATAAGCGGTTCGGCCTTGTCTCTGTCGCCGGAGACCGATTTCGCGGCGAGCAGCTTGTAATCCAGCGCGAGCTTGCCCTTGTCCGTGCTGGCCATGTTGTGCGCTTCGGCGTAAGATTTAGCGCCATCGACATCGCCGGCAGCCACCA
>Ga0209963_1000570_pt1 | contig 46352 bp, 60 predicted proteins | sample ThiBio_1000_biof_2_FD_183957 | JGI IMG/M metagenome (GOLD analysis project Ga0209963, IMG submission 183957) | Wastewater bioreactor microbial communities from Cape Town, South Africa - Thiocy_cont_1000_biof (SPAdes) | ecosystem: Engineered > Bioreactor > Thiocyanate-remediating >...
GTCAGGTCTTCGTCGAGCCCCAGTTGCCGCGCCAGTGCGCGGGCGATTTGTGCAACCTCCAGCGAATGGGTCAGCCGGGTGCGGTAGTGATCGCCCTCGTGAAAGACGAACACCTGCGTCTTGTGCTTGAGCCTGCGAAATGCCGTGGAGTGGATAACGCGGTCGCAATCGCGACGAAAATCGCTACGGGTCTGGCTTGGCGGCTCCTCGAACTGCCGCCCGCGGCTGCGGGCAGGATCACAGGCATAAGCCTGTTGGGGGGCAGCCATTCCAACCGACACCGTCCTTTTAGCCCTTCAAAAGTTTGATTCCACGATCCGCCACACTTAACTATGCTTTACGACATATACAAATAATCCAGCGGTGCGATTGCAACATCCGCGTCCCGTCCCGGCAGTCCTTCCGGAAGGGAGCGAAAGCCAGATCCACCCGATGGGTTATGATTGCGTTTGATCTCGGAGCGATACCATGACGGATGCCAGCGTCACCATCAGCGAGCGGGCGGCCCGCCGCATCGGCGAAATCCTCAAGACCGAGGGTGACGGCGCAATGCTGCGCATCAGCGTCGAAGGTGGCGGCTGCTCCGGCTTCCAGTACAAGTTCGATGTCGAACGCGCGCAAGCCGAGGACGATCTGGTGATCGCTCGCGACAACGCGGTGGTGCTGGTCGACCCGTCGTCGGCACCGTTCCTTGCCGGCTCGGAGGTCGATTTCGTCGACGACCTGATCGGCGCCTCGTTCCGCGTGGTCAACCCCAATGCCACCGCGTCGTGCGGTTGCGGGACGAGCTTCTCGATCTGATCCGGGATCGAACTGCCAAAAGTCCTGTGACGCCTGACGCAGGCTGACATCGAGACCCCGCGCGGGCGCGCCGGATGGCTCGGGCGTTGAAAACCTCCCGTCAATAATTAGCCGCTACACATATGGCCAAGGGTGCTCGCCAAGGGCACCCGAAGGTCGATCACGCCGGGCAACGGCGGGCGACGGGGGCGTCAACAGACCAGTGACAGAAGCAACTCGCGGTGTGCGTAAGTGCGTTGCCGGAGTTCAGTTGCGATGAGTACGAAGCAGAGTGTCCTTGGCCTCGTTTACACGGGCCGCCAGGTACGTCGACCCCCCCTGGTCGGGATGCAATTTCTTCATCAAGGCACGGTGCGCCTGCCCGATGTCGTTGCGCCCCGCTCCCGGCTTCAGGCCAAGGATCTGATAGGCCTCCTCGTCCGTCATTTTGCCGCTCGACGCCGCACGGCCCTGCCCCGCTGCCGCGTCGCCCTGCGCGTGCTGTCGCCAGGCGGGAAACCTGCGGTCCAGATAACTTTCAAGTAGCGCACAGCTCTCGGCATCGAAGCCGCTCATCATCGTCGCCAGTTGCGGCAGATCGAACTCATCGAGCGCGTGGCCGGCATTCGGCCCCGCAACGATCTGTCCGCTCAATGCGCCACTGTCGTGGTCGAGAATCATTTCGAGAAACTGCGATCGCACCCGCGAGGTCTGGCCCGCGGTGCGCTTGGCCGCGCCGCCGAACACACCGCCGATATTGGGGAAGCCGCCCGCACCGAACGGTGACCACCCCAACATTCCCGCACCGAAAATTCCGAGCGGTATGGCCACGGCAAGTTCGCCCTTGAGGCCAATAAACGCGGCCGCCGCAAGCGACACGATGCCGCCGGCAATCTTGATGCCGCGCGCCAGCACGGCGGGATTGCTCGAGCGGAACATCTGCAGCAGCGTATAGAGGACGAAGACGGCTACCGCGCCGGCGATCAGAGTGGCCATTCAAGTTCTTTCCGAAAAACCACCAAAACGGATGCAGAAAGCGCCGCCGGATAAAGTGCGATTGCGAGCATGGACCAGCATCATCGCATCTGGCCGAGCAATTTCGCCGCGCCGCTCGTCATTTTCGACAACCGCAACAACGCCTCCCGGCCGCCCGACGCATAGGCCGCAGCCGCCCGCAGCAATTCGCTCAGTTGCGCCGCCGCTCCGGGATCGAAACGGCACCAGGCGCCGCCGGTCAATCGCGCGATCTCACGAAATGCCTGTTCGGCGATCGGGTCCGCCCCTTCCTGAAACATGAAGACCGGCACCTTCAGCAAGCCCAGTTCACCAGCCTTGCGGCACAACTCGTCGACCGGCTCCTCCATGGCATCGCCGACGAACACCACGGCCCGGACGCCGGCTGCAATCGCCTCACGCCGCACGTCGCCCAACACCCGGCCGATCTGCGTCTGGCCACCCTGACATTCGATCTTCCGCATCAGTTTCGCCAGCCGGACAGAATCCGAAATCCAGCCGCTGGCACGGCATTCGGACGCGCCACGGTAGTAAACCAGCCGGATATCGAGATTGCCGAGAGCGGCGGCCTCGCTGAACATGTCTGCCTGAAGTTCGCAGGCAAGATCCCACGTCGGCTGCCGGCTCAGGGTGGCGTCCAGCGCAAATACCAACCGGCCCCGGGCGCCCTGCGCCATCGGCGATGTGGCGCGCGCCTTGGCAACGAACGCAGCAATTTCCGCCGACGCCGAGACCGGCCGCGGCACGGCTCCGCCACCCTGCTTGTCAGGAAGGGTGTCAGGCGTTTTTGATTTCGAGCGATCGTGCGTCATGGATCCCTGCAAACGGCTACAGGGTTATGTAACTTCCGTCCGCGACAGGTCAATGCAGAGGCGCAGCCACCGGCATGGCGCTTCGGGTCGGATCGTATTGTGCCACCGGCCCCGGATAGGCAATCTTCGGCTTCGTCGTGTCAACCGGCGACAGGACGCTGTCGTCATCGAGGTACTTGTCGAGCATGCCCTCGATCTTCTTCTTCACGGAGTCAGGCCCCCGATCGCTCATCTCGGTATGCTGGGCATCCGTCCTGATGACGGTGATGCCGGCCTCCTGACACATCTCATCATCGGGGATCACGCCGGGATCGGCCTTGAACACCGGATCATGCGAGCGGAACGACAGAATCTTGAACTTGCCGTCGGTCATGAACGGAACGCGCAGATTGTCGAGCGTGACGACCTTCCGCACTTCATCAGGATACAGCTTGGCGAAGTACATCGCGATATCGCCGCCGTTCGAATGTCCGACCATCGTCAAGTGGTCGTAGTCGGCGTTGGGATGCATCTTCCTGAGCTTGGAGACAGCGAACAGGATGTTCTGCACGCCGCGCTCATACACCGGAAGGCGGCCGACATACGGCTCGCCGACCTTCGTCACGAGCGGCGGATCGCTGTCGAGATCGTGCTGGATGCTGACGGCCATGTACCCGCGCGCCGCGAACAGATTGGCGAGAAACGAATACTCGGTGAACTTCACGGTATTGCCGTGGTTGAGGATGGCGACGGGCAATTTGATCATGCCGGCCCGCGCCTGCATCTCCTTGTCGCGCCGCACCGCGATATCAACCGCTACGGGACGATCGCGCGTCTGGTCGAAGAACGTCACGGTGTCATGACGAATCAGCCACTTGCTGCCGCTGAGATAAGCGGCAACCGCCAAGAGAGCCAACGACGTAGCTACAACAACCGCGCGTTTCATGATCTTCCCTGCGAACGCTGGGCGCCCACTATTCAGCTCCGGCATTCTGATTGTGCCGGTATCAGCTATATATGTCACAATCTTGCGACGAAAAGGTCAAATGTTGTGCTTTACCGCCGCAAAGCCCGCCAACGCCACCGGACAGACGTCCGCGCGGCATCATCGGCTCAAATCCAAAAGCGCTTGTAATTCAAGCAACTAACACCGAAATCACGCGATCGTTCCGAACTCCGGCCGAAAACTCACGGTGCCACGTCGCGGCCCGGCAAAAGCATGATTAAAAATCAATGACTTGTCCGATTTGCGCAAGTTTGGGGCCGTTTTAAGACGCCCGCCGACGAGGACGACCGAACCCCACACCGACCTGACCGGAGCGCCCGCCCGCCGATATCGACCGGGGTTCGGTAAACTCCGGCGAAAATCGCGGCAGGCGGATGCGCGGCCGGATGTCGCTGTGTGCCCGGATTCAACGCAACCGCGCCGAACGATAGGCAGGTTCCATGGACTTATGGGCTATTTCGGTGAATAACCCGCGCTCGACACAGCGCTGCGCAGCGGGACATCTCGACGGCCTGCCCTCGGCGATTGACGGTCACATTCGTTTAGACAACACCGAGCGAACCTGATGTCCCGCGATCCCATCATTGCCAGAACCCTGCCCGCGCTTCACCGTGCGCTCGACAAGCTTCGCACCCGCGGCGCGACCGTCGCGCTGGTGCCCACCATGGGCGCCTTGCACGAGGGGCACCTGGCTCTGGTGCAGCAGGCGAAGCGCCGCTGCAAAAAGGTTGTCGTCTCGATCTTCGTCAACCCGACGCAATTTGCTCCACACGAAGACTTCACCTCCTATCCCCGCACGTGGAAGGCCGACGTCGCCAAGCTGGCGGACGAACAGGTGGACCTGATCTGGAACCCCGACGTCAAGACGATGTACCCGGACGGCTTCGCGTCGCGGATCGTTACCGAAGGTCCGGCGATTGTTGATCTGGAAGATCGTTTCCGGCCGCACTTTTTCGGTGGAGTCACCACGGTCGTCGGCAAACTGTTCATCCAGTGTCGCCCCGATGTCGCGTTGTTCGGCGAGAAGGACTTCCAGCAACTGCGTGTCGTCACCCGGATGGCGCGCGATCTCGATCTCGGCGTCAAAGTCGTTGGCGTGCGCACGGTGCGCGAGCGCGACGGTCTCGCGATGTCGTCCCGCAACGTCTACCTGTCGCCGGAAGAACGCGCCGCGGCCCCGGTTCTGCACCGGGCAATGCAGGACGCCGCCAAACAACTGCGCGGCGGTGGCAACCTGCGCACTGTGTTGGCGCAAGCTACCGCCTCGATCGCCGGCGCGGGCTTTGTCCTCGACTATCTCGAAGCCCGTCATGCAGAAACGCTCGCTCCGATATCGGCGGTCAGCGATGGGCCGGTTCGGCTGCTGGTCGCAGCCAAAATCGGCACCACGCGGCTGATCGACAATCTTGGCGTCTGAAGCGCCTACAGCAACCCCAGTTCGCGAAGCTCGCGGCGCAATTGTTCCGGCATTTCGGCAATGCCGGCGGCGGCCCGCGTCATGTCCTGCGGCGCATCGTTGACGGCCAGATAGCGCCAGCCCTGGAAAGCCCGCATCGGTCGCGGCAAGACCGCTACCACTTTTGGCTGCATCACCAACCGGCAGCGCCCGATGCCATCGCGGTCGCGGAACGGCTCGACCGCAATCAGCTTTTCCCGCGCGGCAATCTCGCCACGAATAACCCAGTACAGCGAGCCACCGTCCAGCAATTCCCCGTCACGCTTCGGTGTCATCCGGGTGATGTGCACATGCCGCGGAGTTTCGCCCTGCTTCCTGGCTTGCCGCGCGCGTTCGGCGACGCGCTGTTTGAGGTCCTTGACGGACTCGCATCCGACGGCAAGCTTGACGAGATGAAGCGGCATGGTCCCAGAGGCGTTCGAGAGCGCGAGGCAACGCACGACAGATAGATAATACCGGCATCATGTTCAACGCCGTCGCGACAAGACACCGGCGCGTATCGTGGATAGCGGGGGACGTAGCGCCGTCCCGCGACCTACTCCATCGTATCCTCGGCGATTTGCCGAATTCGCGCCAATTCGCGGATCGTCAAATGCTGATCGCGCGTGACGAGCCAGCCGGCCTTTTCCCACGGCGTCAGAATTCGGCTCGCCGAGTGCAATGTCGTCCCGCAAATATCGGCGATGTCCTTGCGCCGCAGCGGAAGCTCGATCTCGGTCCCCTTGGCGGTCAGCCGCCCGGCGCGGTGCGCCAGCCGCATCAGCGTATGCGCGATCCGGCGCTCGACCCGCTGCGTCGCCAGTTCGCGCACCCGGACCTGTGCCTCCTGCAACCGCTTGCCGACAATGCGGATGACGTTGATGGCGATCTGGGGATATCGGTTCATGAGCTCGGCCAGTCCCGCCTCGCTCCAGCTCACCTCCACGCAATCCACCAGCGTTTCCGCGTCGGCCGGATAGCGGCGATCGGTAAACAGGGCGACAGTGCCGAACATTTCGCCCTTGGTGATGAAGCGAACCACGACCTGCCCGCCATCGCTGCCGGATTGCGAGATGCGGACGCTGCCTTGTATCAGGGCATGCGCCCGCACACCGCCATCCCCCTGATTGAAAATCCGGGTATTGCGCCCGAGCTGGCGAAAACGCGCCGTCGAGCGCACCTCATCCAGCGCGGACGCCGAAAGCCCGCCGAACAGCTCAAGGCTGGCCAGATCGTGAGAGGGATCAATCGTGACGATGCTCATCGCACGTCCTTGTTCGTTTCGCCGAAATAACCCGAGCGGTTTGTGCTGGCGCAACCCCTGTCTACCGCATGCGTCGTAATTTTACCGCTGAAAATAAAAGGGGCAGCATGTCGCACCAATGCCCGCGGGCGATGCGCGGACGACAGGCTGCCTGGTTGGAGTAGGCCATGAATGATCTCATTTTCGCCCGAGCGCTGCATGTGCTGGGCGTGGTGATCTGGATTGGCGGCGTTGCAATGGCCACCATGGTGGTTCTTCCAGCGGTTCGGCGCGGCGATCTCGGCACCGACCGGCTGCGTGCGTTTCAAGCCATCGAACACCGTTTCATCTGGATCGCGCGCACGTCCGTCCTCGTCGTCGGCGCGACCGGGCTGTACATGATCATCGAGCTCGATCTCTGGGATCGCTTTCACAGCATCGCATTCTGGTGGATGCACGCAATGGTCTGCGTGTGGTCGATTTTCGCTTTCGTCCTTTTTATCGGAGAGCCCTTCATCCTCCACCGCTTCTTCCCGAAGTGGGTCAGCAAGGACCCCGATAGCGCGTTCAAAGCCATCCATTGGGTGCATTGGGTTCTTCTGGTGCTCGCCGTCATCACTCTCCTCGGCGCGACGGCCGGTGCTCACGGCTGGCTGGTCGGTTAACCGCCGCACGCGCCGCCGCGAGACATTGCCAGGCCTCGCGATCGCACCGCCAGGCCTCGCGATCGCACCTGCGCCCTCAGCGTTCGTTGCGTGCCGGCGCGGGCGCCAGTTGAACCGGCGGCGGCGCTGACGGGGTGGATTTCGGCGCCGGGGCGGGCCGTCGCCTGGCTGGCGCGGGGTGCGGTGCGGGTTGCGCCTTCGCGGCGGCGGACGGTCGAGGAGCCGGCGTGGGCGGCGCGGTCGTTGCCGCCGGCGCGGGAGCCGTTCCCGCCGATGGCTCGGGGTTCATGATGCTGACCGGCGGGATCGATGCGGAGGTCGGGAAATCGGCATTGGTCGGCCTGCCGGTCGGTACGGTCGCAGGCTCGACCGCAGCAGCGGCGGCCGCCGGGTTGCCGGTTACGGCCGACGACACAGCGCCGCCCCATGACGCCGAGTAGCGCTCGACCAGACCGTCATAGGTTCGCTCCTCGATATTGGTCGCGATCTGTTTGCGATCCGTCAATGACCGATAGGCCGTGCAGATGGCCGCGGTACAGCCGTCGCGCACCGTCAGCACGTGCGCCATCAGACCATAGCGATCGCGCTCGATGGCGCGACGCATCATCAGCAGATCCGGCGTCATCACCTTGCCGGCCGCCGCAACATCTCCCAATGTGGTGAGACGGCTGAGACGCCCGGCCGCATAAGACACCGCCGCGGCGACGTGATCCGGCGAGCCGAACAGAACTTTCTCGCAAGCCGCCTCGACACTGTCGCCGGCCAGATCGTCGATACACGCGAGCGCAGGCAATGAGCCCTCGCCTGCAAGCGGCATGCGTGCGTGGACGCTTCCGCTGTCCTCGGTTTGTCCAAATCCCTGAACGCTTGCGGTAGCCGCCACCGCAACAGCCAGCAACGCCATTGCCGCCAGCGCGCCATTGGCGATCGACCGATCCGCGCGCAGGACGATCACGAGGAACACGAGCGCGAAGAACGCCGCCGCCGCGAACATCAGCAACATCGGAAATGTCGGTGAGTGCCACAACCGATCGAGCGAGTTGGTCCAGGCCAGATCCATGCGATGTCCTCCCCCGAAAGGCCGTCAAGGTCCGAGTCGGCGGCCGTTATGCGACCCGCCGCAGAGCGGGACGAACCTTGCGGCAGGAGTTGATCCCCCCGATCAACCGCCCGCCTTTGCAATTGCCGCAAGCGACAATCGTCGAAAGCGAAGAGACACTACCAACTTATCGTTTCCGGTGAAGCCTTGTTTCTCGTGAAGCTTTGGATTTGACGCCTGCGCTACACGACGCACGGCAGCCCGGGTGCCGACGTAAAATCCAGCACATTCAAATTCGGCAAATCACAATGCGTCCGGGCGACGTGGATACCGGTTGACGCCAAATCAACGCATCAAGACGACGCGCCACGAAAACAGGTCAGTTCGAAATTGTATGGCCCCGGCCCTGACTTCGTCAGAACCGGAAAGGCCCCTGCATACCTGGCGGGTTCGACGGGCCGCCGTCGGGGCAACGCAGAAACACCATGAACCGGCGCCCCCGGCACGGGTCACGAAACGGCGAGTTGGCTCTCTTTGGCGACGCGCTCAAATGCCTCGGTCGAGCTTTTGATCCTGTACTGGCAATCGTCGCCATCGGTCGGCAGCAAACGGATCACCTCATAGGTGCCAGCGGCGGCCGGGCGCGCCACATTGCTTGCTGTGAAATACACGGTCTCTCCAACGACATATTTATGCTTCAACGCCCTCTCCATTACGCAACGAGAATGCCGGCCCGCCCGCGATCCCCGTGGCTGGAGCCGACTTGAAGTCCCGCGAGGGTATAGCATGCAAAAGCCGACTTTGGCCAGTGGAATAGAGCATGGCAGGGGCTCTATTTTTGAAGCATTTTCAGTGAGATAGATCAAATTTACGGGCTCCGGAATGAAACTTCGCCGGGAACCCGGTTAAGGCCGGGGAACAGCGCCCAAGGAATGGTTCCCCGGGCCGCGGACGGCGCGTGGGCGAGCCCGCGCAGGATCGGTTAAATCTCGCCGGTGCGGCGCGCGGAACGGACCTTCCGCGGTTACTCGACTTCGAATTTCTCGATGACGATGGTCTCCGCCCGCCCGGCCGCACTCCACGCCTCGAATGCCGGCAGTGCCGTCATCGTATCCATGTAGGCTTGCACCTGCGGCGTGACGGCGATCGCGTAAGTACGGAATCGATGCACCACCGGCGCATACATCGCGTCGGCGCCACTGAAGGCTCCGAACAGAAACGGTCCCTGCGCGGCATGGCGCTCCCGACACGTCGTCCAGATTTCCTGCACGCGCGCGATATCGGCGCGCGCCTGTTCGGACAGCACCTTGGCCCGGACCGGCCGATGCAGGTTCATGCCGCACTCGTTGCGCAACGCCATGAAGCCTGAATGCATCTCCGCCGAGATCGACCGCGCGTGAGCGCGACCCGCGCGATCCTGCGGCCACAGGCGCGCCTCTGGAAAACGCTCGGCGGCGTATTCGATGATTGCCAGCGAATCCCATACCGTCAGATCGCCGTCGATCAACGCCGGCACCTTTCCCGATCCGGTGACGTTGAGGATGCGCTGTTTGTCGGCCGCACCGGTGTAGAGCGGAATGAAGATTTCCTCGAACGCGATGCCGCTCGCTTTCAACGCCACCCATGGCCGCATCGACCAGGACGAATAGTTCTTGTTACCGATCACCAGTTGCAACGTCATCGCACGCACCTCATCGAGAAAAACCAGCCTAACATAACTTGCGCCGGCCGAACCGATGCGCAATGCAGAGCACATGTCTGCTCCCGATTCGCCTACCGCCGCATTGCCGCTCGAAGATGCCATGCTCGCCGTCCTGTCGCATTCGCCCGGCAAGACTCTCAGCGCCCCCGAGATCGCTCACGCCATCGCCGCCGATGGCGGCTGGCACGACTTGCTGGTCCCGATCCGCCGCGCCGCGGTCAGCCTCGCGCAGGCCGGCCGGCTGGTGATTTATCGCAAGGGCAAGATCGCCGATCCGAACGACTTCCGCGGCGTCTACCGGCTGGGCCTGCCCCGTCAGGACTGAGCGCCATTCGTTTTATTTCGCGGCGACGGCAGAAGCGCGCTGCTGCGCCCGCTCATCCAATAGCCGAGCAGCCCTGCCCACTCATGGACCGCGACATCGGTGCGCGCCAGCCCGGCGCTCAGCTTGCCAAACGGCTGCCCCGCATCGATCCAGCCACGCGTGCGCCAATCGACCGGGTAAGCCTCGACATCGAATCCAACGGCACGAAAAGCGCCGATCGCTCGCGGCATGTGAAAAGCGGAGGTGACGAGCAACCACCGCTCGCCGACTTGCGGCATCAGCAGATCGCGAACTGCGCGGGCATTCTCGAACGTGGTGCGGGACTTGTCCTCGAGCAGCACCCGGTCGCGGTCAACCCCGAAATCCCGCAGCAGTTGGCCCGCGAAAGGCGCTTCAGCAACCGGCCGCTCCAGAAGATTGGCGCTGCCGCCACTGAACACGATGCGCGCATTCGGAAATCGTCGCGCCAGTTCGAGCATGGCGACAATACGCTCCGCCGACGCATCCAGTTCAATCGTCCCACGCGCATTCGAAACGCCGGACTCGATCGAACCTCCAAGAACGATGATGCCATCGGGACTGCGACCGTCGAATTGCCACGCCGGAAATCGTTCCGACAAGGTCAGAAGCAATACGTTGCCGAGCGGCGTATAGCCGAACAACAAAAGACAGCCGACCCCGGAAAGCAGACAACGCAAACCGCCCCGGCGCCAGCCGACAAACAGCATGATCGTGCCGGCCACGCCGAGCACGGCGATCCAGTTCGAGGGATAGGCCAGCCAGCCGAGCACCTTGGACAATACGAAAAACATCGGTTGGCCCGCCGGTCAAAAATCGCCGATCGTTATCCCAAGCAGCGGCGAGGCGTGCGGATCAGCGATGCACATTGCCTTCGAGCGCCGCAAACGCGGCCTCCGGCGCACGCGCGAGCACCGTCAGCAGCGCCCGTGCCGGGCCACGCGGCAACCGCTTGCCCTGTTCCCAGTTGCGGATGGTATCGACTGGCACGCCGAGCCGCGCCGCGAATTCGATCTGCGTCAGTTGCGCGCGGCGACGCAAATCGCGCACCGCAGGAGCCGGGACGGCCGACGCGCTTGCGGGTACATCGATAGGGGTCGAAGGTGCCAGCGGAAACTCACGGCCATCGCGCAATTCGACAATCCGTCCATCCGCTTTCAGCCGCAATCGCTGCATATTCATCCCCGTGGCCGCCGTACTCACCTCGGAATGGTCGGTCATGCGCGTTAAGGTCTGATGAACGGTACTTTCCTGCAACGCTCCGGTTTTTTTCATCCGTTGTCGTATCGGCGCCGGCGACAAATCGCTATTCACGCTCGGCATTCTGAAATATCAGGCCGATAGAGGCCGATCGGCAACGAGGCGATGATCAGCAACGGCAAACGACTTCCCGGCGGCAGCCGTGCAACGATCCTCTGCTGGGCCGCCGCCTTCGCCGTGCTGGCGCTTGTCACCCCGGCCGGCGCTGCCGAATGCCCACGGCCCGGCACGCTCGGTACTTCACGTGTACTGACTGTCGATCCGGCCGTTTACCCACGCGTCGGCACCAAGAGTTTTCCGCAAACGCTGCCGCTTGAAGACAAGGAAATCGTGCTGACGTTCGACGACGGCCCGGCCGCAACCACGCCTGCGGTGCTGTCGGCGCTGCGGCAGGAATGCGTCCGCGCAACCTTCTTCTTGGTCGGCAAGGGCGCGCAGGCCCTGCCCGCGATCGTCAGGAGAATAGCTGCCGAGGGCCACACGCTCGGCCATCACACGTGGTCGCATCGCTACCTGGCGCGGATCGGTTTTTCCGCCGCCAGGGATGAAATCGACCGCGGCATCGCCGCCGATAACGCCGCTCTTGGCGGCGTCCCGACCAGCACGCCGACCGCGCCGTTCTTCCGGTTCCCGTATTTCGAATCGACCCCGGAATTGCTGGATTATCTTCAATCAAAAAAATACGCGGTGTTCGGCGCCGACTTCTGGGCCAGCGACTGGCTGCCGATGACGCCGGAGGAGGAGCTCAAGCTGCTGGTCGGTCGCCTCGAGACCATCCGCAAGGGCATCCTGCTGCTGCACGATCCGCGACAGCAGACCGCCGCAATGTTGCCAGCCTTCTTGCGCTACCTGCGGGAACACGGCTACCGCATAGTCCATGTCGTGCCCAAGGCCGGCACCGGCGGTTCGGCCCAGCAAGTCGCCAATTAAGCTGCCGTTCATCGGCTGGGACTATTTTCACGGCGCGAAAGTCGATTTTGAATGTCCCGATTGCCAACCGATTTTGCCCGCCGCCCGACCGCCCGCGCCTTGCGGGCGATGGCGCTGTACTGCGGCCTGCTGACATTCGGCGGAATCAGTCTGGCGCAGCCGGCCCTCGCCGCCAATTGTCCCGGAAACCCGGATGCGCTCGGCACTTCGCGAACGCTGGTGGTCGATCCGATGGAGCACCCGCGCATCGGGACCATGCAGTATCCCGAGACGCTGCCGTTGCAGGACCACGAAGTGGTGCTGACCTTCGATGACGGTCCGCTGCCGCCGCACAGCACGCAGGTTCTGCAGATCCTCGCCTCGCAATGTGTCAAGGCAACGTTCTTCATCATCGGCCGCATGGCGCATCAATTCCCCGAAGGCGTCCGCCGCGTCCGCGAAGCCGGTCACACCATCGGCACGCACAGCGAAGATCATCCGCTGAACTTCAACAAGATGTCACCGGAACGCATCAAGCAGCAGATCGACGATGGCATCGCCCACACGGCGGCAGCGCTGGGAAACGCTTCGGACGTCGCACCGTTCTTCCGGGTGCCGGGCCTGCGCCGCGGGCAGGTGATGGAAGATTATCTGGTGTCGAAGGGCATCCAGTCATGGAGCGCCGATTTTCCCGCTGACGACTGGCGCCGGATTTCTCCCGATCAAGTCTACAACTATGCGATCTCGCGGATCGAGGCGAAGGGTCGCGGCATCCTCTTGCTGCACGACATTCAGGCGCGCACCGTGGCAGCGCTGCCGCGCATCCTGCAGACGCTGAAAGCGCGCGGCTACCGCATTGTCCATGTCGTTCCCGCAACTCCCGACCGGCCCAAGACGCCGACCGAGCCGCGGCAATGGTACCTGCACCCGCCATCGGCGAGCGTTGCCATGGCCCGCTGGCCCAGAGTTCCGCGCTTTCGCTTCGCGGCATCCGAGGCATTCCCCGGCCCGGCCTTATCGGATTCCGGCTTGTCGGATTCCGGCTCGCACGCCGGCAGACTCCTTGAACTGGATACGAGGCCATACCACGGCCCGGCTCCCGCCCGGGTGCCGACGGCGTGGCCGCAGCAATCGATCGTCCCGACAGCCAGCAACACGCTGGCGCTGCCGGTGCCATCCCCGACTGTTTTCGAGCGGCCGGAAAAACGCCTGGCGATGAACTACGGCGTCACACCGATTCGTCGCGCCTCTTCTCCGCAGCGGCGCGCTGCCGGCGCCACCGCTACGCCCGTCTCCGCCAGGCTGTCATCCGCCGAAGCGGACGCCGCCAAGCGGATCATTCCGGGGAGCCAGCCCGTCACGCAACCCGGCTTGACGCCGGCCCCTGCCCGGACCCGCTGAACTCCATCGGTAAAACGGCCGTCATGCGATTGCCGGCAAATTGCCCGGAAATCGTCACCCGCTGCAAGGCAGCGTATCCGGAACGCAGTGCCTCGCGCGAAGTTCTAGCCGATGTCAGATCAACCTCAGTATCTGACCGGTTGGAACGAGGAGGCCATTGATGCGAAAATTTCTACTGCCAGCCGTTGCGGCTTTGGCGTTCGGCGCGGCCACTCCGGCCCTCGCTTACGATTCCCCGGCGCAGGCCCCGGTGCCCATTCAGGAAGCGCTGGACATCGCCAGCGACATTGGCGTCTTCGCGGTGTCGGAATCGCGATTTGCCGGCGACGAATGGCAGATCGAAGGCCGCGACATAGCCGGGCGTTACATCGAAGTCGACGTTGACGCGACCACAGGCGCCATTCTCAACGTCGATCGGTAGTGGTTCGCCGGCACCCAAGGCTCGCGCAAATCAACCGGTGTCCGGCGGCGAGCGAAAGCATTTGCTCTCCATCAAAGAAGGCTTCCCGGCAGGCGATTATCCTCGTCCAAAATTATTGGAATCAATGGAGGTCGCCATGCCAGCCGATGCCATCATCGTCGCCCTGCTCGTCATTGCCGCTATTTCCTCGCTGGCAATTACCTTGGCTTGGGCCGACTACCGCACCACGAAGTACCTTCGCACGGTTCGGGCGGAAAAATCCAAATAGCCCTCGACCTGATTTATCTGTCGGGCTGATTTATCGCGCTTGCGAGCGAGGTGATTACCCGCTCGCGTCGCGAGAGCGCAGCATCAGGTCAGGAAACTGAAGCCCCGTTCCTGATGAAGCCGAAGCTCTGCTCCTGATGACGTCAGGAGCGAAAGGCCGTAGCCGGACTGCGATGCGACCGGACTAGCGGACGGCGGATATACGGCACACGGGTCGCGCCGTTCCTTTCGGGAGAAATGATCTCGCCCTTCGCAAGAAATGATCTTGCCCTTCGGGAGAAATGATCCTGGAGCTTCGGCCGGAAAATCTGCCGGGCCGCTTGGCGGGGGCAAATGGCCACTACTATTTTTGGTGCGCTCGAAAGGACTCGAACCTTCACGAATTTCTTCACTGCCACCTCAAGGCAGCGCGTCTACCAATTCCGCCACGAGCGCGATGTAGAGGCCACAAGCGTGCGCCGAGCCACTCCAACGGCGCTCCTGTAACAAATCAATGATGGGGGGACAAGGGCCGCCGAGAGGCTTATCTGCGGTCGGGTGTCCGCGGAAGCATCTGCTTGACTTCCACGGCAATCCGGTTGCGGTCAACCATGACGACGCCGCTGGCGACCGGCAGGTTATTGGCCAGAATCTTGACCTCATCCTGCTCCGTGGCGTCCAGCTCGATGATGGCGCCGCGACTGAGCCGCATGACCTGATGGATCGGCATGGATGCCGTCCCGAGGACCACCATCAGATCAATGCTTACTTTTTCAAGGGTTGCCACGACTGTCCCGAATCCGAAGTTCGCCCCACCCGTGAAAGCCTTCCGCAGCGAACTCCAGATGCGCAAGGATGCCAGAGGTCCGGAGATTCCAACATTTACGCGGACACCTGCCGGAATGAGGTGCAAATGTTAGAAACGGACCACTAGAAAGCTATATTCCATAGAGTCTCCGGGGCAGACCACTCGGCCCCGGACTCGCGATACGCACGATCACCACGCGTCAGCACACCACGTTATGGTTAGCTAATGGTTAATAGCCGCGACGACCTCGATTCATCGCCCTTCACCTCGTCGGCAACCAGTCCCGTCGAGTGGCTGATTGCCGACGCGCCGGTCCCCTATCCGGATGCCATCGCGACGATGGAGGCCCGGGTTTCGGCCATCGCCAGCGGCGAGGCGCGGGAACTGGTCTGGCTGCTCGAACACCCACCGCTCTACACATCCGGAACCAGCGGCCGGGAGAGCGATTTGCTGACGGCGCGGTTTCCGGTGTTCCAGAGCGGTCGCGGCGGCCAACTGACCTATCACGGACCGGGCCAGCGGGTGGTCTACCTCATGCTCGATCTCAAGCGCCGCCGGCCGGACGTGCGGGCATACGTCGCCGCGCTGGAAACCCTGATTATCCGAACGCTGGCCGCCTTCAACGTGAAGGGCGAGCGGCGCGAGGATCGCGTCGGCGTCTGGGTGGCGCGACCCGACAAGGGCCCCGGCTTCGAGGACAAGATTGCCGCCATCGGCGTCCGGCTCAAGCGCTGGGTGTCGCTGCATGGCATCGCCATCAACGTCGCGCCGAACCTCAGCCATTTCGACGCCATCGTCCCCTGCGGCATCGCCGATCCGCGCTATGGGGTCACGAGTCTGGTTGATCTCGGTCATCCGGCGACGATGGAGGACGTCGATGCCGCCCTGCGGGGGGCGTTCGCGGACTTGTTTGGACCGGCGGCGATACGCGCCGACCACCGGACCGGATAGAACCATGCTATCAATGATTTGAGAAACAAACCTCAGACGGTCGTGAGCATCGAAAAGGATTCGCCGGCTGCGCGCAGGCGAAGGATATCGCCGGTTGCCGGGCTTGCGTCCACCGCATCCACCCGCGCCAGCGACGGACCACGACGGCAGGCTGCGAGCATATCCGCAACGACATCCTCCGGCCCGGAGAACACCGCTTCGACGGAGCCGTCGCAGCGGTTTCGCACCCAGCCCTGAAGGCCCCTGCGTCGCGCCTCGTCCGCCGTCCATGCCCGGTAGCCGACGCCCTGCACCCGGCCACGGATGACGACGTGAGTTACCATCTCACTTCAGCCCGAGAAAATCCGCCGCCCGCCGGGAGAAGTCCCGGCTCCGGCTGATGCGCCCCATCAGGTCGGACGAAGCGATATTTTTCAATTGCTTGGGCGGCATCCCCTGATAAATCGCCTGAAGCGTTTCATGGATTGCGTAAGCCGCCGCCGCGATTGGCGCATGCCCCTGAACCGCGATCCGTACCCGCTGCCCGCTGAGGAAATCCCAATCGATCATGTCTTCGCTGGGGCCGCCGAGGACGATCGGCAACCGCGTCGCGGCCGCCACCGTCTCGAGATCGGAGCGGGTCTTGATGCCGGTAAAGAACAGAGCATCCACGCCAGCGGCCTCATAGGCCCGCGCCCGTTCGAGAGCATCCGCGACGTTTGTGATGCCTGCCGCGCCAGTGCGGCCGATGACCACCAGCGAGGGATCGCGGCGCGCCTCGAGCGCGGCCTTCATCTTTCCGACGCCTTCCTCCAGCGAAACCAGTTGCGGCTTCGCCTGCCCGAACGCCTGCGGCAAGAGCGTGTCCTCGATGGTCAGCCCCGCGGCCCCGGCGGCGTCCAGTTCCTCGACGGTCCGGCGCACGTTCATGGCATTGCCGTAACCGTGATCGGCGTCGACCAGCACCGGCAATGTCGCCGCCCGCGACATCCGACGCATCTGCTCGGCCAGTTCGGTCAGGGTAATCAACGCAATGTCAGGATCGCCCAGCACCGCCAGCGAGGCGACCGAACCACCGAACATCCCGACCTCGAAGCCGATATCCTCGGCGATCCGGATCGAGATGGCGTCATGGACCGATGCCGGCCGGACACATCGCTCACCCGCAAGAATGCCCCGCAATGCATCGCGCCGTTGCCGCCATGCCATCGGCGGCCTCAGGCGAATTCGAGGATCAGGGCATCGACCGCCAGTGTTGCACCGGCGGTTGCGTGGATTTTCTTGACGGTGCCGTCCCGCTCGGCGCGAAGCACATTCTGCATCTTCATGGCCTCGACCACGGCCAGCGTCTCGCCGGCTTTGATCTCCTGGCCTTCCTTGACCGCTATCGACACCACCAGTCCGGGCATCGGGCAAAGCAGCTTCTTTCCGGTGTCGGCGGCGGTGTTGACCGGCATCAACAGCGCTGCGGCGGCCTCCGTCTCGGTGTAGACGTTGACGGTGACTTCGATACCTTGATGGCTCAGGCGAATGCCGTTGGCCATCGGCCGCACCTGCACCGCCAGGGCAACGCCATCGAGAGTGCCGTGCCACACCGGCATTCCCGGCACCCAGGACGACACCAGTTCATGCGGATTTCCGGCAGCACCATCCGCGCCGATGAAGCGGATCACGATCGCGCCTTCGTCGCTACGCGCAACCTCAAGTCCGACCTCATCGCGATCGAGCCAGACCGCGCGCCGTTGCTGCCGCCTCACCGGGCGACCGATCATCTGGCCGGAAATCTGCCGCTTGCGTTCGCCGAAGACATGATCGACCGCAGCCGCCACCGCAGCCAGCCGCCGGGCGACCTCGCCTTCCGGCACACGGCCGGAGAAGCCGTTCGGAAATTCCTCGGCAATGAAACCGGTGGAGAGATTCCCTTCACGCCAGCGCGGGTGGTTCATCAGCGCGGAAAGAAACGGAATGTTGTGGCGAATGCCGTCAACGTAAAATGCATCCAGCGCCTGCGACTGTGCCTCGATCGCAGCGGCGCGCGAAGGTCCGTGAGTCACAAGCTTGGCGATCATCGGATCGTAGTAGATTGAAATCTCGCCGCCCTCGTAGACGCCGGTATCGTTGCGCACGGTGATGCCATCGGCGTTGCTTTCCTCCGGCGGACGATACTTCACCAGCCGGCCGATCGACGGCAGGAAGTTGCGGAACGGATCCTCGGCATAAACGCGCGACTCCACCGCCCAGCCGGTCAGCGTGATGTCCTTCTGCGTCAGCGCGAGTTTCTCGCCTGCCGCGACACGCAGCATCTGTTCGACGAGATCGATGCCGGTGATCAACTCGGTCACCGGATGCTCGACCTGAAGCCGGGTATTCATCTCGAGGAAGTAGAAGCTCTTGTCCTGCCCGGCAACGAATTCGACCGTGCCGGCGGAATCGTAGTTCACGGCCTTGGCCAGCGCGACGGCCTGCTCGCCCATGGCGCGGCGGGTGGCTTCGTCAAGCAACGGCGACGGCGCTTCCTCAATAACCTTCTGGTTGCGGCGCTGGATCGAGCATTCGCGCTCGCCCAGATAGATGACGTTGCCGTGCTTGTCGCCCAGCACCTGAATTTCGATGTGGCGCGGGTTGACGATGAATTTCTCGATAAAGACGCGGTCGTCGCCGAACGAGGCCTTGGCCTCGGCCTTGGCGAGGTTGAAACCTTCAGCCACCTCGGCCTTGGAATGGGCGATACGCATCCCCTTACCGCCACCGCCTGCCGAGGCTTTGATCATCACCGGGTAGCCGATCTCGTCGGCAATCTGCACGGCATGTTTGTCGTCGGTAATCACCCCAAGGTGGCCCGGCACCGTTGAAACCTTGGCCTGCGCCGCCGCCTTCTTGGACTCGATCTTGTCGCCCATCGCGGCAATGGCGCCCGGGTTCGGCCCGATGAAGACGATGCCGGCATCGGCCAGCGCTTTCGGGAACGCCTCGCGCTCCGACAAGAAGCCGTAGCCGGGATGCACGGCCTCGGCGCCGGTCTTGCGGCAGGCCTCGATGATCTTGTCGATCAGCAGATAGCTCTCGGCCGCCGCCGGCGGGCCGATCAGCACGGCCTCATCGGCCATTTCAACGTGAAGCGCGTCTCGGTCGGCCTCGGAATAGACGGCAACGCTTTCAATGCCCATCCGACGGGCAGTCTTGATGATCCGGCAAGCGATCTCGCCACGATTGGCAATCAGAATACGTTTGAACATGCGATGTTATTGCAACCTAGGAATGGATTTACAACCGGGGACAAGGGCTCAGGCCGGCCACCACTCTGGCATGGCGGAGCCGCTGTAACAATTCTGTTGCATCGGGAATTTAGACAATACCGACCGCCCTGCCCGGGCATCCACCTTCATGAGGCATTCCGATGCGCCCCGCAACCCTGCTGCTGACGGCGGGCCTGACCGCGCTCTCCATGGCCAGTGCCGCAGCCCAAGCCGATCGCCCCCACAACCTGGTTCTTTTCATTCCCGACGGTCTGCGGGCACTCAAGGTCACGCCGGAAACCGCGCCAACGATGGCTGCCGTGCGCGACAAGGGCGTCAACTTCGCCAATCCACACTCGCTGTTCCCCACCTTCACCATGGCGAACAGTTCAGCGATGGCCACCGGTCATTACCTCGGCGACACATCGACATTCAGCAATACGATCTTCACCGGCTACACCGTGGATCCTGCGGGACATACCGTGACGCCGTTCATCGAGAACGATCTGGTGATCGGCGACATCGACGAGCATTTTGGCGGCAACTACCTCAACGAGGAAGTGCTGCTGCAACTGGCTCGCGCCAAAGGCTACAGCACCGCGGCGATCGGCAAGGTCGGGCCGACACTTATTTTCGATCATACCGACCGCGTCACCGATGGCGGCCAGCACTCCATCGTCATCGACGACGCCACCGGCAGCAACAAGGGCATGCCGCTTTCGGAGGACATCAAGGCCGCGCTGACCAAGGCGGGCCTGCCGCTGGCGGCGCCGTCACGCGGCGACAACGGCAAGGCAGGCTCGGCGACGACAGCGGGCACCACCGTCGCCAACGTCGCGCAGCAAGCCTATTTCGCCGACGTCGCGACCAAGGCGGTGCTGCCGATGTTCAAGGATCGCAGCAAACCATTCGTGCTGGTGTTCTGGTCGCGCGACCCCGATGGCAGCCAGCACAACACCGGCGACAGCCTCAATCAGATCGTCCCCGGCATCAACGGCCCGACATCGCTCGCCGGGATCAGGAACGCCGACGACAACCTCGCGCAACTGCGCAAGGCGCTCGACGATCTTGGGCTGGCCGCGACCACCAATATCATGATCGCCGCCGACCACGGCTTCTCGACGATTTCAAAGGAAAGCAAGACCAGCCCCTCGACCAAGGGCACCTACCCCGACACACCCGCCGGCTTCCTGCCGATGGGCTTCCTCGCCATCGACCTGTCGAAAGCGCTGAAGCTGCCGCTGCACGATCCCAATAACAAGAACGCGCAGGTTGGCGACAACGCTTATCCGAAAGCCGGCAACGGCCTGATCGGCAAAAACCCCGACAAGCCGGATGTGGTGATCGCCACCAATGGCGGCTCCGACCTCATCTACGTCCCGAGCAAGGATCGCAAGCTGACACGACGCGTGATCGCCGCCCTGATGGAGCAGGACTACGTCAGCGGCCTGTTCGTCGACGACGATCTCGGCAATTTTCCCGGCACCTTGCCGATGTCCACCATTGCGCTGAAGGGATCATCGAAACTGCCGCGCCCGACCATTGTGGTCAATTTCCGCTCCTACGTGGCGGGTTGCGACGAGCCGACCGTATGCTCGGTGGAAATCGCCGACACCGTGCTGCGGCAGGGCCAGGGCATGCACGGAAGTTTCGGGCGTGGCGATACCATGAACTTCATCGCCGCGATTGGACCGGATTTCAAAGCCGGTTTCGTCAATCCGCTGCCGGTCAGCAATGCCGATGTCGGAATGACGGCGGCGAAGCTGCTGAACCTCTCCGCTCAACATAAGGGCCGCCTGGTTGGCCGGGTCATGACCGAGGCAATGCCGAACGGCGCAACGCCCCGCGCCTACTCCGGCCAGATCGCCTCAAGGCCCTATGCCAACGGGCTGAAGACGGTGCTGCAATTCCAGCGCATCGGCCAGCAACGCTATTTCGATGCCGCCGGCTTCCCCGGCCGTACCGTGGGGCTGGCGATCGGCCAACAAAAAACGGCGGGCAAATAGCCCGCCGCGGAAAGGGTAGCCACGCAGTCGCTCACATCCCGAGATCGAGCATGGTCGGCAATTGCTGCACCAGCGGCAATGTCGCCGCGCCGACCAGCATCGTCGCCAACACCATCAACGCCCGGTTATAGCGGCGCTTGCCACGCATCTGGCTGGCAATCCATTCGAGCACTTCGACGTTGACGCCGATCGCCTGCGTCGGGGCCCAGCTTTCGATCGCCGTATCCGGCGACAACGCAATGGCGCGCGGCGGCACCGGCAGACCGGATGCGGAGGCGGCATGGTGAACCACCGCCTTGGCGAGCAGGTCGTCGAACAAGCCGTCATCGTTGCGGTCGGCACCGGCATCGTTGATTTCGAACAGCGCTTCCGCCTCCGCGCGACTGATCGGCATATCGTCGATCGCGGCAGCGGTGAGGATGCTCGCGCACCAGTTCACGTCATCGGCATCCAACGTACGCGAGAAATGCATGCGGCCCAATGTCGTCGGTCCCTCGCCCGTAATAACCCCGTCGCGCACCGTGGCGAGCGCCGAAACGACGGCTTCGCTATCGGTAATCTTGGTAATTTCGATGACCCCGATCCGGTCGGTCAGTTTTACAGCAGGGGATATGGCGGCGGACATGAGACTTTCTCGTTGCTTGAGCAGCCCAGCAATTTCACGCGGGCGTAAACCGTTGGTTAAGCGACCGACAATCGGCTGCTGAGTTTTCTCAAATTACTTAACAGGCCTGTTTGTCGCTGTGACATGGGTCACGGTTCACTGTCTTCGCAACTCGTTCCGGCGCGCGTACGGCGCGCTCGCGGCATTATCGCGGCAACAATCCGAAATCCGCCGTAGGTGTTAATTCGGCCCCCTGCCTATCGCTTGGATTGAATCTGCTGCGCCCCTTCGCCTTGAGAGAAAGATATTGTCCTTTTCCGAAGCGGGTTCCGTTTTCGCATCGCGAGACCTATATTTCGACCATCAAATCCACAAACAATGTGAGACGAGGATGGAACGATGACACTTTCAATTGGTTCGACGGCTCCCGATTTCGAGGCAGAAACGACCGAAGGCCATATCAGCTTTCACAAATGGCTCGGCAACAGCTGGGGGTTATTCTTCTCTCACCCGAAAGACTTCACGCCGGTGTGCACCACCGAACTCGGCGCCGTTGCCCGGCTCAAGCCGGAATTCGACAAGCGTGACGTCAAGCTGCTCGGCATCAGCGTCGATCCGACCGAGAAGCACCATCTGTGGGCCAAGGACATCGAAGAGACCCAGGGTGTCGCCCCGAACTATCCGCTGATCGCCGACGTCGATTTCAAGATCGCCAAGCTCTACGGAATGCTCCCGGCCAGCACCTCGGGCGACGTCAACAAGCGGACGCCGGCCGACAATCAAACCGTGCGCAACATCTTCGTGATCGGCCCGGACAAGCAGATCAAGCTGGTCTTCATTTACCCGATGAGCACAGGCCGCAACTGGCAGGAAGTTCTGCGCGCCATCGACTCGCTGCAACTGACCGCGAAACACGGCGTCTCGACCCCATCGGACTGGAAACAGGGCGACGACGTATTCTTCTCCGCGGCGGTGCCGGAAGAGGAAGCCCGGAAGAAATTCCCGAAGGGCTGGAAGTCGCCGAAGCCCTACTTCCGTATCGTCGAACAACCGCGGTAAGAGACTTCGAATTCGATTTGAAAAGGGGTGCTTCGGCGCCCCTTTTTTATGGCACGATGTCTCTATCGCGGGAGGTTGCGGCAGCCGCGACGATGGCGATCGAATCTCCTATGCATCTGCTTCGCGCGGGAATCGATTTGGCGCACGGGGATCGATCGGCCGGCATTGGCGTTAGGTTCACTCGATGGCTCGCAAAACGACATCCCCCTGCATCGTCTGGTTTCGCGACGACCTGCGATTGTCCGACCACCCTGCCCTGCATTTCGCGGCGTCACGCGATGCGCCGGTCGTCTGCGTCTATATATTGGACGAACAAAGCGCCCCGCTCCGTTCGCCAGAGTGGCGGCCGTTGGGCGGCGCCGCACGTTGGTGGCTGGCGCAATCTCTCCGCGCCCTGCAAACGGACCTCGCGGCGCTTGGGAGCCCGCTGCTGCTACGACGTGGCGCTACGGCACAAGCGATTGCCAATCTGGCGCGCGAGTCCGGTGCCGATTGCGCAGTTTGGAACGATATCGCGACAGCGCCGCACCGCTCCGTCAGCGACGATGTCGCGCGCGCCCTGGGCGACATCGGTGTCGCCTCGCGTGTATTCGACGGCGACCTGATCGCGAAGCCATCCACCATCCGTAACAAGCAAGGCCACGGCCTGCGCGTTTTTACGCCGTTCTGGAATCGCCTGCGTCACGGTGGCGATCCGCCCGCGCCGCTACCGCGACCGAAACGGTTGCACAATTCCACCGGCCCCGCGAGCGACGATCTCGAACGTTGGCACCTGGAGCCGCGGCATCCGGATTGGGCAGCGGGATTGCGTGCGACATGGATTCCGGGCGAGGCTTCGGCGCAAGCCCGCCTCGGCGATTTCCTCGACGGAGATATTGCCGGCTATGCGACCGGCCGCGACCGGCCGGATCGGGACCGGACATCGCGCCTGTCGCCGCATCTGCGGTTCGGTGAAATCAGCCCGCGACAGGTCTGGCGCGCCGCGCGTTTTTCCGCCGATCGCCATCCGGGAAACGCCGCCGACATCGAAAAATTCCTGAGCGAACTGGGCTGGCGCGAATTCTGCCGCCACCTGCTGCACGACGTTCCGGATATTGCCGCGCGTAATCTACAGCCTTCGTTCGATCGTTTCCCGTGGCGGCGCGATCCGGCTGCATTGCGTGCGTGGCAACGCGGACGAACCGGCTATCCCATAGTCGACGCGGGAATGCGCCAGCTCTGGCAGACCGGCATCATGCACAACAGGGTGCGCATGGTCGTCGCATCTTTCCTCGTCAAGCACCTGTTGATCGACTGGCGTGACGGCGAAGCGTGGTTCTGGGACACGCTGGTCGATGCGGATGTCGGCAGCAATCCAGCCAACTGGCAATGGGTCGCTGGCTCGGGCGCCGATGCCGCCCCCTATTTCCGGATTTTCAACCCGATCCTTCAAGGCGAGAAATTCGATCCGGATGGCGACTATGTTCGTCGCTGGGTTCCCGAACTGGCGCGGCTGTCCGGCAAGGCGATCCATCAACCATGGACGGCGACCGAGAGCGAACTGGCGATGGCGGGTGTCAGGCTGGGACAGACTTACCCTGAACCGATCGTCGATCACGGTCAGGCGCGACGGCGGGCATTGGCGGCATACGCCGGGATTCGAAGCTGAGATTCCTGGCTGAGCGGATCACGCCCTGCGCGCCACCAGCACGACCGCGGCCGCGCACACGGCCATGCCCAAAACGGAGACCCAATCGAGCGCTTCGCCGAACAGCACGTAAGCCATCAGCGCCGTCACCGCCGGCACCAGATAGAACAGGCTCGCGACCTGCGTCGCGGCCTGCCGGCGGATCAACCAGTACAACACGCCAATCGATCCGATCGACAACACGACCGCAAGCCACAATAGCGAAAGGATGAATTCCTGCGTCCATCGCACTTCACCGGTTTCGAAGCACCACGACCCCACGGCGAAAAATCCGGCGACGACGATATACTGCACGAGATTTCCGGTGCGCCAATCGATGTCATGGCAAAAGCGCTTCTGATAGAGCGCCCCGAGCGTGATGCTGACCAACGACACTCCGGACGCAAACCAGCCCCAGCCGACCTCGCCGCTCATCGGCCGGCCATGCAAAATCATGGCGACACCGACCAGACCGAACAGGAGTCCGATCCATTGCAGCCACGTGACACGCTCGCCAAGCCATCGGTTGGCGATGGTTGATGTCAGGATCGGCTGAAGACCGGGGATCAGCGCGGACAATCCGACCGGGACCGAATGCGCGATCGCGACCGCGGTGCCACCGAGATAGAAGCCATGCACCAGCAGCGCCGCAACGGCACTATGGCCGACTCCCCTCCAGTTCGGCCATCGCGGTCGCCAGATCGCGACGATGATCGCCATCAGAACCACGACGACGATCATTCGCAGCATCAGATAGGTGAGCGGCTCCGCCCCGGCCAGCGCATATTTCGTCGCGACAAAGCCGGTGCTCCATAGCACCACAAAAACGGCCGGCGCCAGCCGTGCGACGATCTGCTCCGGGTTATGATTCATTTGCGGACCTGAGTGCCCGAACTTATGCTATGCGGCAATGGAGGATTGTGCGGGACCTCCGCGCAATTTCACATAACGCCAACCAGGAAACCGGAAATCATCATGGATGTTCGTGCTGCCGTTGCCACCGCTGCCGGGAAACCCCTCGAGGTCATGACCGTGCAACTCGATGGACCGCGCGAAGGCGAAGTCATGGTGGAGATCAAGGCTACCGGCGTTTGCCATACCGACGAATTCACGCTGTCGGGCGCCGACCCGGAAGGGCTGTTTCCCGCGATCCTCGGCCATGAGGGCGCCGGCATCGTGGTCGATGTCGGTCCCGGTGTGACCAGCGTGAAGAAGGGCGACCACGTCATCCCGCTCTATACGCCGGAGTGCCGGCAGTGTCCCTCCTGCCTTTCGCGCAAGACCAACCTCTGCACCGCGATCCGCTCTACGCAAGGCCAGGGCCTGATGCCGGACGGCACCTCGCGCTTTTCCATCGGCGGCAAGCCGATCCACCATTACATGGGGACCTCGACGTTCGCGAACTACACCGTACTGCCGGAAATCGCGGTGGCCAAAATCCGCGAGGACGCGCCGTTCGACAAGGTCTGCTACATCGGTTGCGGCGTCACCACCGGGATCGGCGCCGTCATCAATACAGCCAAGGTCGAGCCTGGCGCCAAGGCGATCGTATTCGGCCTCGGCGGCATCGGCCTCAACGTGCTGCAGGGGCTGCGGCTTGCCGGCGCCGACATGATTATCGGCGTCGACGTCAACAATGACCGCAAGGCGTGGGGCGAGCGGTTTGGCATGACGCATTTCGTCAATCCGAAGGAAGTCGGCAAGGATATCGTCGCCCACCTCGTCAACATGACGAAGTCCGGCGCCGACCAGATCGGCGGTGCCGATTACACCTTCGATTGCACCGGCAATGTCACCGTGATGCGGCAGGCGCTGGAAGCCTGCCATCGCGGCTGGGGCCAATCGATCGTCATCGGCGTAGCGCCGGCGGGCGCTGAAATCTCGACGCGACCATTTCAACTCGTGACCGGCCGCACCTGGAAAGGCACCGCGTTCGGCGGCGCGCGCGGTCGCACCGATGTGCCGAAAATCGTCGACTGGTACATGCAGGGCAAAATCCAGATCGATCCGATGATCACCCACATCATGCCGCTCGCCGACATCAACAAGGCGTTCGATCTGATGCACAGGGGCGAATCGATCCGCAGCGTGGTGACGTTCTAAAATTCGTCATGGCCGGGCTTGTCCCGGCCATGACAGCTACCACGCACAGCCGGATGCTGCTGGCCCTCGGGGTCTCGCCGCATCCGCCTGAAGTCATTCAGCGTAGGCGATTCAATAATCCTCGGGACAAGGATCGACGATCTTCCACAATTCCGGGCCGTTCTTGATCTTCTTCATCTCGGTGGTAAGCCCGCCGTTGCGGCGGATCCAGTCCTTCACAGTACTCGGGTAGTAGGACATCAGGTCCGAGGTTCCTTCGGCACTGGTGACCTTGATGCCGAAGGTGAAGGCCTTGTCGTAATAGGCCTGATGAAAGCCAAGGCTCGCGCGCGGCGTCACGCAAATCTTGTTCATCGGCACGATCCCGAACACCAGCGTGCATGCCGAATTGCAGATGCCATCGATGATGACGCGCTCATGACGCGCACGAATCCGCTCGTACTTGGCCTTGTACTCGGAGACGTAGCCGCCGTGATCGCGCGTGATGTGAAGATCGGCACGCGCAGGCGTCGTGACGGCCAGCGCCACGGTCAGGGAGAGAAAAGGCCAAAGCAAACGCATGGGTGTCAAACGCATGGGGGTCAAACGCATGAGGGTGATCGTAAGCCCGAGTTGGACGATGTCGAGGCACTGCCGACAATCCCGACGGCATTGGTGCGTGACAATTCTGTCCTTACTGTGTTGGCAATTCGTTAAGCATCGCGTCCCGGACGGCCACATACGCCCGCCTGCAATCTGAATGGATATTCACCAGCATTAAAATTGCCTGCCATCGAGCCGATCCCGCAACCTCTCGGATTGAACGACGTTTCATCCTCACAACAGGAGGAATGACATGAAACTGCGATCAGCCTTGGTCGGATTGGCGGCCCTCGGTGGCGTTGCGATGATGACGGGAACCGCTTCCGCAATGCCTAACGGGCTGCCGGCGTCAAATCAGGTCTCGAACGTCGATCAGGTCCGGTACGTCTGCAATGCCCGGGGACGCTGCTGGTGGCGGCCCAATGTCTATCGAAGCTATGGATATTACGGCCCGCGGCGCTTCTATGGGCACCGGGGACATGGCTGGCACCGCGGTTGGCATCACCGTCACGGGTGGCGGCATCATTGGCGCTGAGGCGCTGAGACAGGTTCAAAGCAAAAGGCAATCGTTACCAGCGACGACCGATCATAAGGTTCACGGGTCGCCGCTGGTCCATCCGAGCAGTCTATCCGATCATCGGCAACAGGCGCCGAATCTCGCTGTGAAAACCGCTGATGGCTTCGGGATCGTTCGACAGGTGGCGCAGCAGATATTTCTGAAACAGCCCGTCAAACAGCGCATAGAGCGCCGATGGTGAAATCATCGGGGTCTTGCCGCCAAGTTCGGCATAACGCGCAACCACCCGCCACACCATATCCTCCAGACTCTTGTCGATGATCATCACGTCATCGCGAAAGGCGTCTTCGAACAGCGCCTGCGCACGCAAGTCATACCAAAGGCGGTGCATGTGCGCCTCGGCGCGCATGGTTTCGCCAAGCTTGTCGAGGAAGGCTTCGAGAAAGCCTTCGCGGCTCGTGGCCGTCGCGGTGATCTGATCGTAGCGCGTGACGCATTTCGCCTTGTAGTAGCGCACGCTGCAGCAAATCAGATCGAATTTGTCGCTGAAGTAATAATGCAATACGCCATGAGTGAATTCGGACTTCTGCGCGATCTCGCGCAGACTGGTCCGCGCGTATCCCATCTCTGCCAGGGTCACGAGCGCGGCCTCCGCCAGTTCATGACGGCGGGCATTGAACTTGTCGGCGGGAGCACGCCGTGCCGGCGGCTGGTTACGAACTTTCTTCTCAAGCAGTAGCTCAGTCATCTGCAAACTCTTTGTCACTGCGACTCACGCCCCGGCGGCCAGCCATGGCTGGCCGATCATGCACAACCCGGCGGGAATTGCACCGATCCTACCAACAGATTCTCTTGACAACTGTAAAGATTTTATTGGACGATTGGATAAATAATTTTGACCACTCGTCCAGAATAGCTGCCGCTGTAGCCACCTACCGATACGCGCTTACCGCGGCAGGCCAGATCCTTGGGAACGAGTGGCCTTAACCAGGGAGGAAGCGCGATGAGTGGAACGGGTTTGTCCGGTCGTAAGGCACTGGTGACGGGCGGTGCACGCGGGATCGGTGAGGCGATTGCAACGGCGCTGGCCAATGCCGGGGCGGCCGTGATGATCTCCGATGTGCTGGCGGACCTGGGCAAGCAAACCGCGGCAAAAATCGCCTCGGGTGGCGCCAGGACCGGTTTTACCCCACTGGACGTGACCGACGACCTGCAATGGGAGAAGGCTGCCGCGGCCACCGTCGCCGAACTCGGCGGCTTCGATATTCTCATCAACAACGCCGGAATCGAACTTACCTCACTTCTCATCGATATCAGCCCTGAAGACCTGCGCCGGATGTGCGATGTCAACATCGTCGGCACCGCGCTCGGCATCAAGCACGCCTTCCGCACGATGAAGCCCGGCGGCAGCGCGGGCGCCGGCGGCTCCATCGTCAACATCTCCTCGGTCGCCGCCACCATTGCCTATCCGTCGATTGCCGGCTACTCGGCCACCAAATCGGCGGTTGACCGCATGACGCGCATCGCCGCCGTCGAGGCCGGCAAGCTCGGTTATGGCGTCCGCGTCAACTGCATCTATCCAGGTCTGGCGCCCACTGAAATGGGGATGAAACTGGCCACCGATATCGCCGCGCTCGGCCTCGCAGCCGACGTCAATGCCGCGGTGGCTTCGGTGGTCGACCAGACCCCGCTTGGGCGGCTGGCCGACATCGCCGAGATCGCCGACGCGGCGGTGTTTCTCTGCAGCAACGAGGCACGCTTCATCACCGGCATCGGCCTGCCCGTCGACGGCGGCATGGGGACGTGATCTTGAGCACCTGAAGTTGGGCACCCGACGCAACGTGGCCCGCCACCGACAACAATCAACAGGGAGGATAACACCATGAGCGACAAGCGACCCGTCGTGGTCTACGGCGTATCCGGCTACACTGGACGGCTGGTGTGCGAATACTTGCGCGAATACAACGTGCCCTTCATTGCCGCCGGCCGCGACAAGGCGAAGGTGCAAGCTGTCGTCGATAAAATTCCCGGCATCGAAACCGCGGACTACGAAGTGGTGGGCGTCGAGCATAATGTCGAAGCCTTGACCAAGCTGTTCACCGGAGCCCGGTTCGTCAGCAACATGGTTGGGCCGTTCATCAAGTACGGCAGCGAAGTCGTCGAAGCCTGTCTTGCCGCCGGCTGCCATTACTCCGATACGACCGGCGAACAGGACTGGCTGCTGCACGCGCAGAAAACCTGGGGCGACGCATTCGCCAAAAAAAATCTGCTGCTCGCGCCCAACCTCGCCCAGATGTACACCACAGGCGAAATCGCCGCGAACATCTGTCTGGAAACTCCCGGCCTCGACACGCTAGACATTCTGGTGTTCTGGAAAGGCTTTCCGACCTACGCCTCGATGCAGACCATTTTCACCATTCTCAAGGCTAACTGGTACTATCTCGAACAGAACAAATACGTCGAATGGGATGTCACAGCGCGCGCCGACGTCGCCGTGCCGGGTCAGCACGAGACCGCCATTGCCGTGCCATGGGGCGGCACCGCGCATCCGGTGTGGTTCAAGAACGATCCGCGCGTCGCGAATTGCAAGGTGATGGGCGGCGTACTTGCGCGTCCGGTGATGGAAGGTGTCGTGCAGACCACGCAAATGGTCAAGGACCAGATCAAGCCATTGCCGCCGGACCAGCAGGAGAAAGCGCTGGCGGATATCGCCGCAACCGTGCAGGCCTCAATGCCGCCACGGGAAAATCCGCGCATCAACACTTCGATCGATTCAGTTTACGCAAGCGGCCCGCTTGGGCGAGCGCATTGCGTCATTCACGGCAACTGCAACTACAAGCAAACCGGAATGCTGCAAGCCTACGCGGCCTACTCGCTGCTGCAAACGCCACCGCGCAAAGTCGGCTTCGCCTCGGGCTGCCAGGCGTTCGGCCATCGTGAACTGCTCGGCCAGCTACGCAGCTTCGGCCTGGCGATGAATCCGGTCCTGACCGTGCAGACGTGACGGTGCGAACTTAGAGCATTTTTGAATTGAGTTGAATCACCCCAACTCCGTCATTCCGGGGCGCGAGCCCTTTGCGAGCGAGCCCGGAATCCATAACCACCGCCAAGAGTATGGATTCCGGGCCTGCGCGTGAAGAACGCGCATCCCGGAATGACGACGGTGTTGTGGAGTGTACGTCGATTCAATCGGAAAAGAATCTAAGCGACAGCGACGCCCCCTCGTACCGTCATTGCGAGCGAAGCGAAGCAATCCAGAGCCACAAAGCGAGAGCTGGATTGCTTCGTCGCTTCGCTCCTCCCAATGACGAAGGTGATTACGCCAACAAAAAAGCGGCGCACGCGGCGCCGCTTTTTCAGATTCAAATGTGGAAGGCTTACGCCGCTTCCGAGCTGGCTTCCTGCACCGGACCGGAGTCCTTGCCCTTGGCCTCGACGTCGCGATCGACGAACTCGATCACCGCCATCGGCGCGTTGTCGCCATAGCGGAAACCCGCCTTGATGATACGGGTGTAGCCGCCCTGCCGATCCTTGTAGCGACCCGCAAGGACGTCGAACAGTTTCTTGACCTGATCGTGGTCGCGCAGCTCGCTGATGGCCTGACGGCGCAGCGCGAGGCCGCCCTTCTTGCCCAGCGTCACCAGCTTCTCGACGATCGGGCGAAGCTCCTTCGCCTTCGGAAGCGTGGTGACGATCTGCTCGTGCTTGATCAGCGACGCCGCCATGTTGGCGAACATCGCCTTGCGGTGTTCGGCGGTGCGGTTGAGCTTGCGATGAACCTTGCCGTGACGCATGTGAAAATTCCTTCAGTCTGTGTCACGACCGCTGTCGGACATGTTGCTCAGGTGGGCTTCCTGCGTTCGCCCGTGAAATCGTGAGCGGCGGACACCGCTCACAACGATGAAACCGGATCAGTAGTGATCCTCGAACCGCTTGGCCAGCTCGTCGATATTCTCCGGCGGCCAACCGGGCACTTCCATGCCGAGGTGCAGACCCATCTGGGCCAGCACTTCCTTGATCTCGTTCAGCGACTTGCGGCCGAAGTTCGGCGTGCGCAGCATCTCGGCTTCCGACTTCTGCACCAGATCGCCGATGTAGACGATATTGTCGTTCTTCAGGCAGTTCGCCGAACGCACCGACAACTCGAGTTCGTCGACCTTCTTGAGGAACGCCGGGTTGAACGCGAGATCCGGAATGATCTCGGCGGCAACTTCCTTGCGCGGCTCCTCGAAGTTGACGAACACATTGAGCTGATCCTGCAGGATGCGCGCGGCATAGGCCACGGCGTCATCCGGCGTGATCGCGCCGTTGGTCTCGATCGTCATCGTCAGCTTGTCGTAGTCGAGGATCTGACCTTCGCGGGTATTCTCGACCTTGTACGACACCTTGCGCACCGGGGAGAACAGGCTGTCGACCGGGATCAGGCCGATCGGCGCATCTTCCGGGCGGTTGCGCTCGGCGGCGACATAGCCCTTGCCGGCATTGACGGTGAATTCCATGCGGATTTCAGCGCCGTCGTCCAGCGTGCAAAGCGCCAGCTCGGGATTGAGCACGGTGATGTCGCCGACGGTCTGGATGTCGCCAGCCGTGACGGTGCCCGGCCCCTGCTTCTTCACGACCATGCGCTTCGGGCCTTCGCCCTGCATCTTGATCGAGATGTCCTTGACGTTCAGCACGATGTCGGTGACGTCCTCGCGCACGCCGGCGATCGAGGAGAACTCATGCAGCACGCCGTCGATATGCACCGACTGAACCGCCGCGCCCTGCAACGACGACAGCAGGATGCGACGCAGCGCGTTGCCCAGCGTTTGACCGAAACCGCGCTCAAGCGGCTCAGCAACAACGGTCGCGAACCGGCTCGGATCGGAACCCGGCGTCACCTGAAGCTTGTTGGGGCGGATAAGCTCTTGCCAATTTTTCTGAATTGTCACTGTTTCACCCATACAGGCCAGTCGCATGCCATCAAAACGACCAGCGTTGGAATTCGCGGGGATCGGCCCGCGTACCAATAGCCGAGCAGCAGTCGCAGCCAGTGGCTTGACCGCGACTGAAAAACTTAAACGCGACGACGCTTGCGTGGACGGCAGCCGTTATGCGGGATCGCGGTCACGTCGCGAATCGAGGTGACGGTGAAACCCGCGGCCTGCAAGGCGCGCAACGCCGATTCACGCCCGGAGCCCGGACCGGCAACCTCGACCTCGAGGGTGCGCATGCCGTGTTCCTGTGCCTTCTTGGAAACGTCTTCTGCTGCGACCTGCGCCGCATAGGGCGTCGACTTGCGCGAACCCTTGAAACCCATCGTGCCGGCCGAGGACCAGGCGATTGCGTTGCCCTGGGCATCGGTGATGGTGATGGTCGTATTATTGAACGACGAATTGACGTGTGCGATTCCGGACGCGATGTTCTTGCGTTCACGACGGCGAACGCGGGTAGCTTCCTTAGCCATTCTCAAACCTTCCTGAGATCTCAACGCCGCCGTAATGCCAGCGGCTCCACCAAACGAGCGTGAAGGGCGAACAGCGAACTCAACTATTCGCCATTCCCCATTCGCAACTCGCCAAATTACTTCTTCTTGCCGGCGATCGACTTGGCCGGACCCTTGCGGGTGCGCGCATTGGTATGCGTGCGCTGGCCGTGAACCGGCAGGCCACGGCGATGCCGCAGACCACGGTAGCAACCGAGATCCATCAGCCGCTTGATGTTGATGCCGGTCTCGCGACGAAGGTCGCCCTCGACCAGATAATCGCGATCGATCACTTCGCGAATCTGCAGCACTTCCTGGTCGGAAAGCTGATTGACCCGGCGATCGTCGGGGACCTTTACCTTCTCAAGGATGTCGGCCGCGTTCTTCTGGCCGATGCCATGAATGTACTGCAGCGCGATCAACACGCGCTTGTTGGTCGGGATATTCACACCTGCGATACGGGCCACAGACTTCACTCCTGTCGCCGGCATGTTGGACCGGCTGTTTTCGATTATCTCGGGCAGGCATTCGCAAACGCGAACACGACGCCCTCCCCTCAATCACCTCGGGGCCCGGCATCGTCTGAAACTATCCGACTGAATACGGGCCTTATTAAAGGATTCATCTTCGTTTCGTCAACCGCCTCGCGGCCTTGGCTCGCGCTTTCGTGCTCTTTTTCACCGCAGCGGAACCTTTCCGGCTCCCCTTGCGCGCCGCCGGTTTGGCCTTCCGGGCGGCCGTTTTGGTCGATTTTTTCGCCTTTTTGGCCGCTGAACGCTTTGGAGCCGCCTTCTTTGCGACCTTCTTCGCTACCTTGGCCTTCTTGACGGACTTCTTAGGGGACTTCTTGACCGACTTTTTGACGGTCTTGGCAGCTTTCCTGGCGACTCGGGCCGCCTTTTTGGCGCCAGACGCCTTCCGGGCAGCGGATTTTTTGGCGGCAGGCTTCCTGGCGGCGGCTTTCGTCTTGGCGACCGGCTTGCGACGTGCCTTGGCGGAGGAGGCTTTCACGGTACCATTCAGCGCATCGAGCACGCGCTTGATGTCTGCGGTTACATCCTCGATCGACTTCATGCCGTCGATGGTCGCGAGCTTGCGCCTTTCGCCATAGTAATCAACCAACGGCTCGGTCTGGGCGCGGTAGTTGGCCAACCGCTTCGACAGCACTTCGGGCGTATCGTCGGCGCGAATCGCCTGCCCCCGCGCCTTCATCTCGGCAATACGCGTCTCGACCCGGCGCAACAGCGCCCCTTCGTTGACGCGGAGTTCAATAACGGCGTCCAGCGACAAACCCTTCGACTTCAACAGGCGATCGAGGGCTTCGGCCTGCGGCACCGTGCGCGGGAAACCATCCAGGATGAAACCGTTTGCGGCATCCGGCTCATCGATACGATCGGAAATGATACCGACCACGACCTCGTCGGGGACCAGCCCGCCGCTGGCCATGATGTCCTTTGCCTTCAGCCCGACAGGCGTTTCAGCCTTGACTGCGGCACGCAACATATCACCGGTAGAAAGCTGAACGATGCCGTGACGTTGAACCAGATGTTGCGCCTGCGTTCCCTTGCCCGCCCCCGGCGGCCCGAGAAGGATAAGTCTCATTTACGGCGGCCCCTCAACTTCGATTTCCTGATTAGCCCTTCGTACTGGTGCGCCAGCAGATAGCCCTGAACCTGCGCCACCGTATCCATCGTGACGCTCACCACGATCAGCAATGACGTTCCGCCAAAATAGAACGGAACCGAAGCGTACGAAATCAAAATCTCAGGAATCAAGCAGACGACCGCCAGATACACCGCACCCGGCACCGTGATGCGCGACAAAACGTAGTCAATGTATTCCGCAGTGCGCTCGCCGGGGCGGATGCCCGGGATGAACCCACCATGCTTCTTCAAATTGTCCGCGGTTTCGGTCGGGTTGAAGACGATGGCCGTGTAGAAGAACGTAAAGAACACGATCAAAGCCAGATACAACGTCAGGAACAGAGGCCGGCCGTGGCCAAGCTGCGTTGTGATCCACTGCATCCATTCCGGGCCGCTGCCGGCATTGAAATTCGCAACGGTTGTCGGAAGCAGCAATAGCGACGAGGCGAAGATCGGCGGAATCACGCCCGAGGTGTTGAGCTTGAGCGGCAGATGCGAAGACTGACCCTCGAACATCTTGTTGCCGACCTGGCGCTTCGGATACTGGATCAGCAGCCGGCGCTGCGCGCGCTCGACGAAAACGATGAAGGCGATGACCGCCACCACCATGATCAGCACGATCAGGATGATGCCGGTGGACAGCGCGCCCTGCCGGCCCAGTTCGAGCATGCTGGCGAGCGCCGAGGGCAGCTCGGCGACGATGCCGGCCATGATGATCAGCGAGATGCCGTTGCCGATGCCTCGCGAGGTGATCTGCTCACCCAGCCACATCAGGAACATGGTGCCGCCGGTCAGCGTCAGCGCCGTCGAGAGCAGGAAGAACATGCCAGGCTGGCTGACCACATTGCCGGCTCCCTGCAGACCGACTGCGATCCCGTAGGCCTGCAGCACTGCGAGCACGACTGTCAGATAACGGGTGTACTGGTTGATGACCTTGCGGCCGGCCTCGCCTTCCTTCTTCAGGGCCTCGAGCGTCGGCGATACCGAGGTCAACAACTGAAGGATAATCGATGCCGAGATATACGGCATGATGTTGAGCGCAAAGATCGCCATGCGATCGATGCCGCCGCCGGCGAACATGTTGAACATCCCAAGGATGCCGCCGGACTGCGTGCGGAAAACCTGGCTCCACACAGCGGGATCGATCCCCGGCAGCGGGATGTAGGTGCCGAGACGATAGATGACCAGCGCACCCAGCGTGAACCAGATGCGCTTCTTGAGTTCGTCGGCCTTGGCGAGCGCCGAGAAATTGAGATTCGCCGCGAGCTGTTCTGCTGCAGAGACCATGACTAGCTTTCTCCCGCGCCCCTCGCACTGTGATGCTCCGCCACGATGGAGCACTCAGTAGACGCCGGACATTTTGTGGTGCTCGGCATTCGTCGCATGTCTATCATGGCAGCGCCGTGCATCGCTCGCTTTCGACGGGCAATGACGCAAATGTTACGCCGCTTCGCCCTCGTCCTTCTTCGGCGCCAAAATCTTCACCGAACCGCCCGCCTTCTCGATGGCTTCGATCGCCGACTTCGATGCGCCATGGACTTCGACAGTCAGCTTGGCCTTGATTTCGCCACGGCCCAGCAACCGCACGCCATCCTTCGCACGACGCAGCACGCGCGCCTTGACCAGGGTTTCAGCGTTAATGACACCCTTGGCGTCCAGCGTCTTGGCATCGATCGCCGCCTGCAGCCGGTCGAGATTGACCTCGGCGAAGTCGAGCCGAAAGATGTTGTGGAAGCCACGCTTCGGCAAGCGCCGATGCAGCGGCATTTGGCCACCCTCGAAGCCCTTGATGCGCACGCCCGAACGCGCGGTCTGGCCCTTGCCGCCACGGCCCGAGGTCTTGCCCTTGCCGGAGCCGATGCCACGGCCCACCCGAATGCGCTTTTTGCGCGAGCCGGCATTATCGGCGATGTCGCTGAGCTTCATTGTTCTCTTCCTCTTTTATCCGTCGTCCTGAGGTGCAAGGGCGAAAGCCCGAGCCTCGAAGGAGAGCGGTCGTCACGCGTGGAAAGCCGCCCCGGCAGCCGCCCCCGAATGACGGGATCCCATCTTACTTCTCGTCCAGCACGCGAACGAGGTGCTGCACCCTGTTGATCATGCCGCGAACCGCAGGCGTATCCTGCAACTCCGAAACCCGGCCGATCTTGTTGAGCTTCAGACCAATCAGCGTTTCGCGCTGCGCACGCTGGCGGCGAATCGCGCTTCCGGTCTGCTCGATCTTGATCGTCTTTGCGGCCTTGGCCATCGTCATAACTCCAGAACGGTCAATCTAGCCTGGCACAGCCTCTATCGGAGCCGCGTTCTCGCAGCTCCGGACCGCGCCGGTTTGTTATTCCGCGACCACCTCGGCGTCACCGCCAACACGGCGCGACTGGAGGGTCGAAACCTTGATGTTGCGACGCGCGGCAACCGACCGCGGCGAATCCTGGTGCTTCAGGGCATCAAACGTTGCCCGGATCATGTTGTAAGGATTCGACGAGCCGATCGACTTGGCAACCACGTCCTGGATGCCGAGCGTCTCGAACACCGCGCGCATCGGACCGCCGGCGATAATGCCGGTACCGGCCGGAGCTGCGCGCAGATAGACGCGACCGGCACCATGACGGCCGGCGATGTCGTGATGCAGCGTGCGGCCTTCGCGCAGCGCGACACGCGTCAGATTGCGCTTGGCCGATTCCGTCGCCTTGCGGATCGCCTCGGGCACCTCGCGCGCCTTGCCGTGACCGAATCCGACCCGGCCCTTCTGATCGCCGATGACGACCAGCGCCGCAAAACCGAAGCGCTTGCCGCCCTTGACGACCTTGGCCACACGGTTGATGTGGACGAGCTTATCGACGAACTCGCTGTCGCGCTCTTCCCGGCCACCGCGATGTCCACCGCGTTCGCGTTCACCTGCCATGGTGTTTTCCAATCCTTGCGGGGCTGAAACCCCAATCCATCTGTCCGTTCAACATAAGCCTTAGAAACTCAAACCGCTCTCGCGTGCCGCATCGGCCAGCGCCTTGACGCGGCCATGATACAGGTAGCGACCGCGATCAAACACGACTTCCTTGACGCCGTTCTTGACGGCGCGCTCGGCGAGCAGCTTGCCGACCGCCTTCGCCGCATCGATATCGGCGCCGGTGTTACCGGCCTCGCGCAGCGTCTTCTCCAGCGACGACGCCGATGCCAGCGTCTCACCCTTCAGGTCATCGATGACCTGGGCATAAATATGCTTCGACGAGCGGAACACCGACAGCCGCGGACGGCCGTTGGCGGTACGGCGCAAGGCAAGCCTCACGCGCTGCTGGCGCCGGGCATTCGTAACTTTCATCTTCGACATGACCGGCTCCGTTACTTCTTCTTGCCTTCCTTGCGGAAGATAAACTCGTCGGAATACCGAACGCCCTTGCCCTTGTAGGGCTCCGGCGGACGATAGCTGCGGATCTCGGCAGCAACCTGGCCGACCCGCTGCGGGTCGTTGCCAGTGATGATGATCTCGGTCGGCTTCGGAACTGTAATCGCGATGCCTTCCGGGATCGCGTAAACCACGTCATGGCTGTAGCCCAACGCGAGCTGCAAAGCCTTGCCCTGCAACGCGGCACGATAGCCGACGCCGGTGATCTCCAGCTTCTTCTCGAAACCCTTGGTCACGCCCTCGACGAGGTTGGCGACCTGCGCGCGCGCGGTGCCATACAGCGCCCGGGCGCGATTGGTCTCAGCCCGCGGAGCGACCTTGACCACACCGTTCTCGAACTTCACTTCGACGTCGTCATGCACCACAAACTGAAGCTGTCCCTTGGGACCCTTCATCTTGACGGTCTGCCCCTCGACGCTCGCGGTCACGCCCGATGGGACTGTGACGGGTCGCTTGCCAACACGTGACATGGCTAAATCCCTCTAAACCTCAGAACACCGTGAAGAGAACTTCGCCGCCGACGTTCGCTTCGCGCGCTTCGTGGTCAGCCATGATTCCCTTGGGCGTCGACAAAACCGAAATACCAAGACCGTTGTTGACGCGCGGCAGATTTTTCACCGATGCGTAAACTCGCCGGCCAGGCTTCGAAACCCGCTCGATCTCGCGGATCACCGGCTCGCCGTCAAAGTACTTCAGCTCGATTTCAAGCTCGTTGCGGCCGCTGGCGTGCTCGACGCTGGCATAGCCACGAATGTAACCCTCGGTCTTCAGCACCTCGAGCACGTTGGCACGCATCTTCGAACCCGGCGTCGAAACCTTGGACTTGGCGCGCATCTGGGCGTTGCGGATACGGGTGATGAGATCGCTGATCGGATCGTGCGTTGACATGTTCGACCCTCCTTACCAGCTCGACTTTACGAGACCCGGAACCATGCCCTTGGAACCCAGATCGCGCAGCGCGATACGGCTAAGCTTGTTCAGGCGATAAACCGAACGCGAACGCCCGGTCATCTCGCAACGATTGCGAATGCGCGTCGCCGACGAATTGCGCGGCAGCTCGGCGAGCTTCAGCGTTGCGGCGAACCGCTCCTCCATCGGCTTGGTCTTGTCGGCGATGATGGCCTTGAGCCTCGCGCGCTTGGGCGCCGCGTTCTTGGTCATCTTCTTCCGACGGTTATTCTTTTCGATCGAACTCTTCTTCGCCATGCTTGGCTCCTGGGTTTCCGCGTTTGAGAGGCTATCAGCGTCTCACTGCCGGAACGGGAAATTGAAAGCGGTCAACAAGGCACGCGCCTCGTCATCGGTTCGCGCCGTAGTGCAAACCGTAATGTCCATGCCCCATGATTCCCCCGCCTTGTCGAAATCGATCTCGGGGAAAATGATGTGCTCCTTGATGCCGAGCGAGTAGTTGCCGCGGCCATCAAAGCTCTTGGCATTCAGTCCGCGGAAGTCGCGCACGCGGGGCAGCGCGACGTTGATGAGCCGATCCACGAAATCGTACATCCGCGACTTGCGCAGCGTCACCTTGCAGCCGATCGGCTGATGCTCACGCAACTTGAAGGTCGAGATCGCGATGCGCGAGTAAGTCACAACCGCCTTCTGGCCGGCAATCAGCGACAGATCGGCGGCCGCAGTCTCAGCCTTCTTGCGGTCGTTCACGGCCTCGCCGATGCCCATGTTGAGCACGACCTTGTCCAGCCGCGGCACCTGCATGACATTGGCATAGCCGAACTGTTCCGTCAGCTTGGCCCGAATGCTCTTGTCGTATTCCGCGCGAAGCCGCGGAACGTAAGCGGTCTCAGCCATCGATCTCTGCTCCCGAACGCTTGGCGACACGCACCTTGGTGCCGTCAGCCTGAATCTTGAATCCGACGCGGGTCGGCTTGCCGTCCTTGCCGACAATGGCAATGTTCGACAGATGGATCGGCGCTTCCTTGGAGATGATGCCGCCCTCCTGGTTCTGCGTCTGCTTCTGGTGACGCTTCACCATGTTGACGCCACGGACCAGCGCACGGCTCTCCGACGGGCGCACCTCAAAAACCTCACCGGTGCGGCCCTTGTCGCGGCCGTTCAGCACGACGACCTTGTCACCCTTGCGGATCTTGGCAGCCATCACAGCACCTCCGGCGCAAGCGAAATGATCTTCATGTGGTTCTTGGCGCGCAGCTCACGCGGCACCGGCCCGAAAATGCGGGTGCCGATCGGCTCGGACTGGTTGTTGATCAACACAGCCGCGTTGCGGTCGAACCGGATGACGGAACCGTCGGCACGGCGAATATCCTTCGCCACGCGCACGACGATCGCCTTCATGACGTCGCCCTTCTTCACCTTTCCACGCGGAATGGCTTCCTTGATCGACACCACGATGATGTCGCCCACGGACGCATAACGGCGCTTGGACCCACCCAGCACCTTGATGCACATGACACGGCGTGCGCCTGAATTGTCGGCCACGTCGAGGTTGGTCTGCATCTGAATCATTGATGCACCTCGTCCTCTTTCTGCTGCGCAAAGTTGCGCCTGGGAGCATGATCCCGACGACCGGATATCGGTCCCCGGATCAGATCACGCTCAACTAAAATTCTGCCGTTAGGCGGTTTTCTTCTGGTCGCCCCGGACCACGGTCCAGCGCTTCAACTTCGAGATCGGCTTGGTTTCCTCGATCCACACCATGTCGCCCGGCTTGAATTCGTTATTCTCGTCATGCGCATGGTAGTTCTTCGAACGGCGGATCGTCTTCTTGTAGATCGGGTGGGTGAAGCGGCGATCGACGCGCACCACCACGGTCTTGGCTTGCTTGTCGCTGACGACCACGCCCTGAAGCATACGTTTCGGCATCTGCGGCCCCTTACTTCGTCTTCGCGGCGCGCTTCTGCGCGGCGATGGTCTTGATACGAGCGATATCGCGGCGCGCCTCGCGCAGGCGCGAGGTATTCTCCAGTTGCCCGGTGGCGCGCTGGAAGCGCAGGTTGAAGCGCTCTTTCTTCAGGTTGGCGATCGCATCGCTCATCTGATCGTCGCTCATCGCCCGGATATCGGTGGTCTTCATTTCGGCCATGGCTGCACCCTTACTCGGCGATGCGCGCAACGAAGCGCGTCTTGATCGGCAGCTTGGCGGCAGCCAACGTCAAGGCTTCCTTCGCCGTCTGCACGTTGACACCATCGATCTCGAACATGATGCGGCCAGGCTTGACGCGCGCCACCCAGTATTCAGGCGCGCCCTTGCCCGAGCCCATGCGGACTTCGGCGGGCTTGCTCGACACCGGCAGGTCCGGAAACACCCGGATCCAGACGCGGCCGGCACGCTTCATGTGGCGCGTCAGCGCACGGCGGGCAGCTTCGATCTGACGTGCGGTGATCCGTTCCGGCGCCATCGCCTTCAGGCCGAACTGGCCGAAGGCCAACGTCGCGCCCGAGGTCGCGGTGCCGTGGATACGGCCCTTATGCGCCTTGCGGAACTTCGTTTTCTTGGGTTGCATCATGGCTTACGCCCTCAAACCTTCCAATTCAAATCAAGCAGCGTCGCGGCGCGGGCGCGAGTTGTCGCCCTCGGCCATCCGCTTGTCCTGGGCCATCGGATCGTGCTCCAGGATCTCGCCCTTGAAGATCCAGACCTTGACGCCGCAAGTACCGAACGTCGTGAACGCCGTTGCAACGCCGTAGTCGATATCGGCGCGCAGGGTGTGCAGCGGAACGCGGCCTTCGCGATACCATTCCATGCGAGCGATTTCAGCACCGCCCAGACGACCCGAGCAATTGATGCGGATGCCCTCGGCGCCAAGACGCATCGCCGATTGCACCGCGCGCTTCATCGCCCGGCGGAATGCAACGCGACGCTCGAGCTGCTGCGCAATCGATTCCGCCACCAGCGTGGCATCGAGCTCCGGCTTGCGGATTTCGATGATGTTGATGACGACGTCGGACGCCGTGATGTCGGCGACCTTCTTGCGAAGCTTGTCGATGTCGGCGCCCTTCTTGCCGATCACCACGCCGGGACGCGCCGAATGGATCGTCACGCGGCACTTCTTGTGCGGACGCTCGATCACGATACGTGCAACAGCGGCCTGCTTCAGCTCCTTGTGCAGAAGCTCGCGAATCTTGGCGTCCTCATGCAGCAACCGGCCGTAGTCGTTCTTGCCTGCATACCAACGGGAATCCCAAGTCCGGTTGATGCCCAGGCGAAGCCCGATTGGATTGATCTTCTGACCCATCGTTCTCTCCCGCGCGTTCTAAGCGGCTGCTTCCGCTTCAACCTGACGAACGACGATCGTCAGTTGCGCGAATGGTTTGAAAACACGACCCGAACGGCCACGGCCGCGCGGAGCGAAACGCTTCATGACAATGCCCTTGCCGACATGGGCCTCGGAGACGACGAGATCGTCAACATCGAGGTCATGGTTGTTCTCGGCATTGGCGATCGCCGACTCCAGGCACTTCTTGACGTCGACCGCAATTCGCTTGCGCGAAAACTGCAGATCGGCGAGCGCGGCCGACGCCTTCCGGCCGCGGATCAACTGCGCGACCAGATTGAGCTTCTGCGGGCTAACGCGCAGCATCCGGGCAACCGCCTTGGCCTCGTTATCCGGGAGGCTCCGTTCGCGCTTGGGCTTGCTCATAACTTCGTCCTCGAACCTTGCTCTTTAAGCCTTCTTGGCTTTCTTGTCGCCCGAATGGCCATGGAACGTACGGGTCGGCGAAAACTCGCCGAACTTGTGCCCGACCATCTCCTCGTTGACCGACACCGGCACGAACTTCTGGCCGTTGTAGACACCGAACGTCAGGCCGACGAACTGCGGCAAAATCGTCGAGCGACGGCTCCAGATCTTGATGACGTCGTGACGACCGGACGCACGCGCGGCATCTGCCTTCTTGAGCAGGGAGCCTTCAACGAACGGGCCTTTCCAGACTGAACGAACCATGTCCGGCGATCCTTACTTCTTCCGCTTGTGGCGGCTGATGAGAATGAACTTGTTGGTCGACTTGTTCGACCGCGTTTTCTTGCCCTTGGTCGGCTTGCCCCAGGGGGTAACCGGATGACGGCCACCCGAGGTGCGGCCTTCACCACCACCGTGCGGATGGTCGATCGGGTTCATGACGACGCCGCGGTTATGCGGGCGCCAGCCCATCCAGCGGGTACGACCGGCCTTGCCGACCGAGGTGTTCATATGGTCCGGATTCGACACCGCACCAACCGAACCACGGCAACGGCCATGCACCAAGCGCTGCTCGCCCGAGTTCAAGCGCAGGATGACATAGTCATGATCGCGACCAACGATCTGGGCGTAGGTTCCGGCCGAACGTGCAATCTGCCCGCCCCTGCCGATCTTCAGCTCGATGTTGTGTACGATGGTGCCGACCGGCATGTTGCCGAGCGGCATGACGTTGCCCGGCTTAACGTCGACGTAGGCGCCGGCCACGACAGTGTCGCCCACAGCCAAACGCTGCGGCGCCAGAATATAGGCCTGCTCGCCATCGGCATACTTGATCAGCGCGATGAAGGCGGTGCGGTTCGGATCGTATTCCAGCCGCTCGACAGTCGCCGGCGCATCGACCCTGGTGCGCTTGAAATCAACCAGACGATAGGTCTTCTTGTGGCCGCCGCCGCGGAACCGCACCGTGATGCGACCCGTGTTGTTGCGGCCGCCGGCCGAATGCTTGCCCTCGGTCAAAGCCTTGACGGGCTTGCCCTTGTACAGCGCCGAGCGATCGACCATCACCAGCTGACGCTGGCCGGGTGTCGTCGGATTGAATTTTTTCAGTGCCATCGTCGTATCCGCCTTATAGCCCGGTGGTGACGTCGATGCGGTGGCCCTCTTCGAGGGTCACAACCGCGCGCTTGGAGTCCGATTGCGACCCGAGCTGCCCGCGGAAGACCTTCGTCTTGCCCTTGCGCACCAGCGTGTTCACGCTCTTGACCTTGACGTCGAACAGCTTCTCGACCGCTTCCTTGATCTGCGGCTTGGTCGCCTTGCCCGCGACCTTGAACACAACCTTGTTGTGCTCCGAGGCCGTTGTCGCCTTTTCGGTAATCACCGGGGCGACGATCACGTCGTAATGCTTCGCATCGATTGTCATTTGAAGCGCGCCTCCAACGCATCAAGCGCCGCCTTCGTCAAAACCAGCTTCTGACGACGTAGAATGTCGTAAACGTTGATGCCCTGGATCGGCAGCACGTCGATGTTCGGAATGTTGCGCGCAGCCGTCGCAAATCCAACGTGGACTTCAGCACCGTCAATGATCAGCGCATTGGTGAGGCCAAGCCCGGAGAAATGCCCGACCAGCGTCTTGGTCTTGGCGGCTTCCAGATTGGCGTTATCGATCACCAGCAGACCGCCGCCCTTGGCCTTGGCCGACAGCGCATGCTTGAGCGCAAGCGCGCGCACCTTCTTCGGCAGGTCGAAGGCATGCGATCGAACCACCGGTCCGAAGGCACGGCCACCGCCGCGGAACTGCGGCACGCGAGCCGAGCCGTGACGGGCGCCGCCGGTGCCCTTCTGCTTGTACATCTTCTTGCCGGTGCGCCAGACTTCCGCACGACCCTTGGCCTTGTGCGTACCAGCCTGACGCTTCGCAAGCTGCCAGTTGATGCAACGCTGGATGAGGTCCTTGCGCGGATCGAGGCCGAAGATGGCGTCGGAGAGCTGCACCGAACCGGCGTCCTTGCCCTCGAGCGTGGTGACTTTCAATTCCATCTCACGCACCCTTTTCTTCGGTCGCGGCCGGGGCTTCCGCCTGCCCGCCAGCGAGCTTGAACTTGCCGGGCTTGGGCGCGTCCTTCGGCAACGCCTTCTTGACGGCGTCGCGCACTGCGATCCAGCCACCCTTGGAGCCGGGAACGGCGCCCTCGACCAGAATCAGGCCACGCTCGACATCGGTCTGCACCACACGCAGGTTCAGCGTTGTGATGCGATCGACGCCCATGTGCCCCGGCATCTTCTTGTTCTTGAAGGTCTTGCCGGGATCCTGACGGCCACCGGTCGAACCGATCGAACGATGCGATACCGACACACCGTGGGTGGCACGCAGACCGCCGAAATTCCAGCGCTTCATACCACCGGCGTAACCCTTGCCGATCGAAGTGCCGGTCACGTCGACGAATTGCCCGACCACGAAGTGATCGGCCTGGATTTCGGCGCCGACTGGGATCAGGGAGTCTTCCGAGACGCGAAACTCGGCGACCTTGCGCTTCGGCTCGACCTTGGCAACCGCGAACTGGCCGCGTTCAGCCTTCGGCATGTAAACCGACTTGCGTGCGCCCGACCCGAGCTGCAGCGCGACATAACCATTCTTCTCGCTGGTACGATGACCAAGCACCTGGCAATTACCCAGCTTCAGCACGGTCACAGGGATATGTTCACCGGCTTCCGTGAAAACCCGTGTCATCCCGACCTTTTGTGCGATCACTCCGGAGCGCATCGGCGTGCATCCTGTTCTTTCTGTCCGCGAGAGCGGACGGGACCTCGATAACTTCGGCTCGAGCGCCTTCCGATCCAACGACCGGCGCCCGACGTTCAGGGCTTAGGCCCTAGAGCTTGATCTCAACGTCGACACCGGCGGCAAGATCGAGCTTCATCAAAGCATCGACGGTTTGCGGGGTCGGATCGACGATATCCAGCAGGCGCTTGTGCGTCCGCATTTCGAACTGTTCGCGGCTCTTCTTGTCGACGTGCGGCGAACGGTTGACGGTGAACTTCTCGATGCGCGTCGGCAGCGGAATGGGTCCGCGAACCTGCGCGCCGGTGCGCTTCGCCGTATTCACGATCTCGCGGGTCGACGTATCGAGAATTCGATGGTCGAACGCTTTGAGACGGATGCGAATATTCTGGCCGTTCATTGCCTTGATCTCTCTGTTCCGTCATGGCCGGGCTGATCCCGGCCATCTACGTCTTAAAAAGAAGTCGTGGATGCCCGGCACAAAGCCGGGCATGACGAAAGCTGGTTACTCGATGATGCTGGCGACGACGCCTGCGCCGACGGTCCGTCCGCCTTCGCGGATGGCGAAGCGCAGCTTCTCCTCCATCGCGATCGGCACGATCAGGTGCACTTCCATCGCGATGTTGTCGCCCGGCATCACCATCTCGG
>Ga0209963_1000576_pt1 | contig 45691 bp, 45 predicted proteins | sample ThiBio_1000_biof_2_FD_183957 | JGI IMG/M metagenome (GOLD analysis project Ga0209963, IMG submission 183957) | Wastewater bioreactor microbial communities from Cape Town, South Africa - Thiocy_cont_1000_biof (SPAdes) | ecosystem: Engineered > Bioreactor > Thiocyanate-remediating >...
TTCCCGAACCAGCGCGTCAACGCCGGCCCTTGATCGAACCTGTTCACTGACTTCTGATCATCCCCGGGAAGGTGCGCCCACTGACGTCACCCCACCGGAAACCATCCACAGGTTCCGATCATTGCTCAGCTTGGCCCGCTGGACTGCGGTGTCCTGGCCAACCGTCGCGCAACGCACGTACCCCAGCTTCGCCATCCCGGCTCCACTTCGCGTACGTAAACGCAAACGTCCACGTACGACAATGGCGATACGCCATACGTACGACTCGGGGCCGCTACACGAAACTCGCGATTTTCAGAAGTTATGTGCATGAAACCCCCTGTGCCGCATAGGTATCCGCTTGCGTGCCGCGCTCGCCAGCCCGGCTTCTGTCGCCCGGAGCAGCAGCGTGCGAACGGTGTAATGCTTGCCGATCGGCTTACGGACACTAAGTCACCGATGCGGCTGCCCGAGCTGAGCCCCGTGCCCCGGTGAACGCCATCAGACGGGAGCGATGGGACATCGACCCTTCCTCGCGCATGAGGCACATCCCTGGCCTGGAGCGCTCCCGCGGCGGGCTCCGCTTGAGGTGCAGGTTCGTGAGCGACGGCGCCGCGCACGTCAAGTCTCAGTTGCCTGCCGCAGAGTTGCGTTACTCGGACCAAATTGCCGCAGGGCAAGGCGGGCCGGCCATCTAGTTTTGAGTCGGATCATGCGCCTGATTCGCTGTCGCCCGGCAGCTGGGGAGAGCACTGTCTCAACTCTGGGTCCGGGGCGCCCGCCCAGGGCGTAGCTCGGTCGGGCGCCCCGGCGTCGCTTAGCCCTTGCCCAGGGTGCTTCCGGCCTGGGACTTCGCTCTCTTTGACGACGACGGTGATGACAGCGTCTTGCCAGCCTTCGACAGGGCAGACTTGCTCGGCTTGCTCATGTTGCCCACCCCCTTCCGACACTCGTTCCTCGTATGCGGTCCCAGAGTCGACACCACCAGACCTTCGGCGCGACGACGGCAGGACCGTGAATAGATCGATCTCGTGTGAGCGCCGCTTCGGTCACGTGAGTGGAGATGGGGGGCAGCCAATCAATGTGGTCGTTGCGGATGTAGTAGTGCGAGCGGCAGGGCTGCTGGCCGTTGCCGATCGACGGGCGGAGGCTGACTTTGCCGTCGAACGAAAGCACCCAGTCGTTCGGTCCGAGCGGCGTCACGACCTTTGCACCGCACGCGCAGGCACAGAGGTGCACCGCAGTCCGGTACTCCATCGAGACGTAGAGTGTCTCCGGCTCGAGCGTCGCCGGAATGGACCTAGTGAAGACCGTGTTCAAGGTGATTGCCTTCATGCAGCCTGCCCTCCCGGCACTTGGTACTCGGCCTCGACTGGCGGTATTTCGGCCTTCCGGATGAGCTCGACCGGGTCGTCAGGTTCGTTGTTCTCGGTTGTGGGCTCGTCACTGGCGCTGTTCCCGTGGCCTGGGCGGACGTTGTCACTGGTGCCGTAGCGGTGGTGGAGGTCCCCGGAGTTGACGACGAACACGGTGTGTCGCTCGTCTTCGACGTCTGCGTAGAAGTGCAGCCACTTCTTGTAGCGAATGATTGCGAGGTTGGCCGTGATCGCGTTGATCTCGTCGACCTGGAGATTGGTGTCGTAGTCGGCGTCAGCGCCGGCGAAGTATGAGATCAGCCCGTCGCGCGCGATGTGTTCGCTGCGGCCGACGGTCGAGGTAGTGATTCGGATTTGGCCGGCGATCCCGTTTGCATCCTTACTAAGGCCGACGCCCGTGTCGATGAATGGGATGCCGTTCTTGCCGAGCGTCTCGACTATCACCTTCTTGTCCGGGCACGTGTCCAGAGCGAGGAACACGAAGCTCGCGTCTAGGAGTTCGCCTAGGTTGTCGGCAGTGACGTCCACGGGGTGAGGGACGATGCCGCGTCGCATCATCGAGTACATGCGGGTGTAGTACTCGACTTTCGTCAGGCCTGCCTCCAGATCCTCGAGGCTGGCCGCGCCAGGGGCGCGAAACGCGTTGTGGCTGCGGAAGCGATCGGCGTCGTAGAGGTGGATCGTGAAGGCTGGCGTCTTGGCGATCGCATCCAGGAGGTGCGCCCCGGTGCCGCCGAGTCCGACGATGACGACCTTTTCCACGGCGAGGAGGTCGTTGAGTTCGGTGATGCCGGCGCGGCTGGAGAACGTGTCGACGTAGACGAAGACGCCGTCGTCCTCATCGCTCTGCATCGGCATGTACGTGTACGGGGTCGCGTCCGGGTCGACCGCCTGGGCCTCGCTAATCACCATGGCGGTGTAGTAGGTGACTTTCTCGTAGAAGTCCTTGTATCCGCCCTGGGGTTTCTGTGAGAACCCACAGGTTGCGGTGAGGTCGGGCGCGGCCGACCACTTCTCGACGCCGTCGTTGACTAGGTCCTCGATCGCCTTGCCATTGTGGTCACGAGGGATGCCGCCGGCGAAGCACATAACGTGTGTCGCCGGGCGCGCCGTCGCGGCGCCGGCCAAGTCCAGTGGGCAGAGGAAAGAGCCCCGCTGAACCTGACCGGCGTCGTCCACGTATGGGATGTCACCGATGACGAGGAAGCCGTTGACGATGCGCACAGCGAAGCCGTCCTGCACCAGGCGGGTCAGGTCCGGGCTGTTACGAACGAGTCGTGAGCCGGACATCGAACGTGGTTCCCTTCTTCTTGACGGTGACTTTCTCGCCAGCAATCAGAGTGCCGTCGCGACGGCCTCCGTGGGACGGCTTGGCGTTGCGGTAAGTCACCGTGAACTTGGCCTTGGGGTCATGGTCAGGGTAGGCGAGCTGACCTAATTCCTCGTAGGTCAGCACGTCATGGTCGAGGGAGACCTCGGTGCCATTGATGGCCACCTCGAACTGCTTGTTCTTGTGTTTGTCTTGCTCCTGGATCGCTGCCGTCATGGGAGTACTCCTCTCGGATGAGCCCCCGGATCAGGAGCCGTTGGATGAACGGTAGCACATACGTGATCACCCATGGGGTGATGAGCAGTATGCGTTACCCCGGCGTGTCGACTCTGGCGATGGATGCGGGACCGGTAGCGTAAGGGTGACATCGGGTGTTGTCGTCGGCCGATGGGTGATGGAGAATAGTCGCGTGGAGCGGGAGTACATGGATGAGGAGTTGCGCCGCCTCGCCACCGACCCTGGGTTCCAGCCGACGGACTGGAGCAGTCAGGAGGTTCGGGAGTTCCACCGGCTTGCCCAGTGCGCTCGTGCCGCACACGTTGAAGACGACCTACGGAACTTGCGCCTGTTGCGCATTGAACCCGACCGCGCTGGTGATCCATCCCGGGCGCAGGCGACGTTGAGTTCGGGCCGCACGATCGACCTCACGTTCAAGAACACCGACAGCCACGGCGTCCTAATTCTTGGGATCCCGACGAGAGAGACGGAAACGACGTGACTAGCAGAACGGTCTATGACCCGCTCCCGATCGACCAAACTCCTATTGGGCAAATCCTCGAAGATGAACTTGCCGAACGTGGTTGGTCCCAAGCGGACTTCGCCGTGGTGCTCGGCCGCCCAGCGCAGTTCGTTTCGGAGATCGTGACCGGTAAGAAGGAGATTACCCGCGAGTCCGCCGCACAAATCGGTGCTGCACTGGGCCACTCTCCGCAGTTTTGGCTAAACCTTCAAGACCAGTATCTGCTCGCAATGCAGGAAAGAGACGCCAAAGCGCAGGCGAAACTCGGTGACGTGCGCCGACGTGCCCGTCTCAACCGCCTCGGCCCGATCCAAATCCTGCAAAGACGAGGGTTCCTGACGGGCAAGACCTTGGACGACCTCGAGCGCGAAGTTCAGGAGCTGTATGAACTGGACTCGCTAGACGACACTCCGAGGTGCGAGATCGCCGCCAAGCGCGCGAACCAGGGTGAGGACATCACCCTCCTGCAACGCGCATGGGTGTTCTGCGTCCGGCGTGAGGCTCGGCGCCGACCGCCCGTCAACGAATACTCGCGCTCCGGACTCGACAAGCTCGCCGCTGACCTCCCCCGACGCGTCCGGACACCCGAAGACTTCGCAGACCTCCCCGGACGGCTGTCCAACGTCGGCGTTCGCTTGGTCTACGTCGAAGCACTTCCCAGCGCAAAGATCGACGGATGCGCTACGTGGGTCGGAAAACACCCTGTCGTCGGCCTATCCGGGCGTGGCAAACGCCTCGACAAGGTTTTTTTCGCACTTCTTCACGAGCTCGCACATATCTTGCACGGGCACGTCGATAAGGACCGGGCCATCGTCGAGGATCTCGACGACAAGGACGAGTCAGACCAAGAAGTCGAGGCGAACATGTCCGGGCGGAATTGGATCTTCCCGAACGGGTATCCGCCGGTCCCGACACGCATCATCGGGCCATGGGTCGAAAAAAAGGCCGCCGAGCTAGGAATCGCGAGCATTGTCCTCATTGGGCAGCTGCAGAAGAGCGGCTGGCTCGACTGGCGCACCACCCTGGTCAAGGGCGCACCGTCGGTCGCTGACATCCTTCCGACTTGGAACCAAGTTCGTCGCTGATCTGCCTGCATCATTCGACGGGGCAGGTGCCCGCGGCGGCATCCGGAGCCGGGGCACGAGCCCCGGATTTAGGTTCGACATGCAATCGGCGCCGCGCACCATTTGGGGTATACCCCAAAACGATATGTTTATGACGGGTATGACGCGGTTCCAGATGAGGCCGGATCCGGCATTGATAGACAGATGCCGCGCGACCCCATGGGGTCTATCTGGACGGCAACTGCTGGTTCGGGAGCGAGGTGGACGCGTGCGGGTCGGCTACGTGCGGGTGACCACCATCGATCAACACACCGACCGGCAGCTCGTCGGCGTCGACGTGGAAAAGGTGTTCACGGACAAGGCCTCCGGCAAGGACGTGAACCGGCCGCAGCTCACGGCGGCGCTGGGTTTCGTGCGCGAGGGCGACACCCTGGTGGTGCATTCGATGGACCGGCTCGCCCGCGATTTCGGCGATCTGCGCACCGTCGTCACCACGCTGACCGACAAGGGCGTGGTCGTCGAGTTCGTCAAGGAACACCTGACGTTCACCCCGGCAGGCAACTCCAACATGGACAATCTGCTGCTCAACGTGATGGGCGCGTTTGCCGAGTTCGAGCGGGCCCTGGCCAAGGAACGCCAGCGCGAGGGCATCGCGCAGGCCAAGCTCCGCGGCGCCTACAAGGGCCGCAAACCCGTCCTCGATGCCGACCAGGTCGCCGAACTGCGCGCCCGCGCCGCCGCCGGCGAACCCAAAACTGCCCTGGCCCGCGACTTCAACATCGGCCGCGCCACCGTTTACAACTACCTGGCGACACCGGCGAAGGCGGGCCATGTGGCCTCGGCCGGTGACCGCTGATGCTTTGCCGTCGCCTGGCGCCGGGTCGCTGTCGGCGCGCCGAGATCGTGCGGGCGCAAGGAAGCGCGAGGCCCAAGCGCCACGGTCGTCCGGCTGGGTCTCGGGCTCACTTCCGCGAAGCTCAGCGCTTCGGGCGTCCCAACTGTAAGTGGTTGCTCCATCTCGGACGTTCTGGCTGGGACGGAGCCGTTGCGTGGCTTTCTCTCCGCCCCAGCCAGATATCGTCATCGGCGGCTCGCTTGACGGACCATCGTGAAAGCCCAGGCGCCGGTGCCGACCAACGACAGCCAGAGCGTCAGCTTCTTGATTTCTGCGCTACTCATGGCCATTTCCTCCTTTCTGGAGCCTGCTCGAGGGGTGAGAAATCGAGGTCTTTCGGCTCCTACGGGACATGGTCGTCCGCGATTCCGACACAGATGCATTGGTCATCGGGGGGAAAGCTCCCGCCGTCGCGTAGCGTCTCAGCCATGCCCAGCATTCGTCGAGTCAGTTCCGCAGCCGCGGTTGTGGATGTCGATCTCGCTGATTGGGCACAGCGGCACTCGATCAGGGCAAGCACAGGTCAGATCAATCGTTGGCGTCGCGCCGGATTGCTTCCTGCACCAACCGTCCGAGGTGACCGCCCCGATGGGTCGCCGGCTGGCAGGCACGCGCAGTTCTACACGACCGGGGACCTGCGCCAGGCACAGAGCGCAGTCGACTTCCTTTCGAGGCATGCGAGAAGGGGTCGCCCTACGCGCGACTTGGCCCTGCTGATGTTCGTTGCGCGCCTGCCTGTCGATCATCGTCTTGTCGTCGAGGCAACCCGTGCCCAGCTTCACCAAATCCGGAAGACGATAGCGGACGCGGCAGCGACCGCTACAGCGGTTGGTGCCGGGCCCCTCGACCCGTCGCTCCGACTCAGCGATACGTACGAAAATGCTGAAGCCGTTGCGCAACACGTAGTTTCGACGAGATCCCCAACGGTTGGCGCGATGCGCAAACAACTTCGCCGGGCACACCAGCCTGCCGGCATCGACGACCTTCAGATGATTCTGATCGGTGTTTTCCGGGTGGTACTCGGTGACCCATCGCCCCGTGACGACACCGAAATGCTCGACCAGATGTTGTATGCGTTCGGCGCGCACGGCTTGACAGAGCAGGCCGACGCCGGGATCGCCGCTGTTCTACCCGAAGGCCCGGTCGGGCTCGGCGACGCACTCGCGAAGGCCATTCAAGCCCAGGTACTGCGCTTCCCCGACGAGGTTGGTCCAGACGAACTCATTGGCGTACGCGACCGGGTCATCGACCTGTGTGGCGCGCTGGCCTCGATCCCTCATGAGGCCATGAAACTGCGCCACCACTTGGGCGGGAACGCGCTCTCCTCCTTCTGGCAGCCCGACGACCCGATGAACGTTGCGATGGTCCTGACGTTCTTCGTCGCGATGCTCCGCGAGACCCCGCTCATGGACAAGGAACTCGTTGCAGCGATCCGCCACCAGTGGCCTGCGGTTACGAATCGCGTAAGCAGCCGTCAAGACCGCTGCGAGGCCAGCACGATCAGTACGCCCGAATTCACCGAAGAGGAACACATGACGACCGCAGCACCCGCAGATCAATCCCACGCGAAGGCCGCCCGCTGATGCCGCCGCGCAAGAAGACCGCGAAGACGCAGGAGCGTTCGCTGGAGCAGACGTTGTGGGATGCGGCCGACGAGTTGCGCAGCAAGATGGATTCGGCCGTCTACAAGCACGTGGTGCTGGGCCTGATCTTCCTGAAGTACGTGTCGGACACGTTCCAGGTCCGCCGGGACGAGCTCGCCCGTCTCATTGATGACGAGTCCTCCGAGTACTTCATGCCGACCGAGGCGGCGAAGGCTTCGGTGCTGAACGATCGTGACGAGTACACGGCCGAGGGCGTGTTCTGGATCCCGGAGGGGCACCGCTGGGAGGACTTGAAGGCCGCCGGCAAGCAGGCGGACATCGGCGCCCGGGTCGACCGGGCGATGGAGGCGATCGAGAAGGAGAACCCGCCGCTGAAGGGCGTGTTGCCGAAGAACTACACCCGCCGGGAGCTGTCGGCGGCGACGATCGGCGGCCTGATCGACACGTTCTCGAGGCACGACCTGGCCGCCGCCGAATACACCGACCTGGACGTTTTGGGCAGGGTGTACGAGTACTTCCTGGGCAAGTTCGCCGCGGACGAGGGCAAGAACGCCGGCGAGTTCTACACGCCCCGCTCCGTCGTCGGCCTGCTCGTCGAAATGCTGCAACCCTTCCACGGTCGGGTCCTGGACCCGGCGTGCGGCTCGGGCGGCATGTTCGTGCAGGCCGACGCGTTCGTCCGGGCCCACGGCGGGGTGCGCAACGACATCTCCGTGTTCGGCCAGGAATCCAACCCCACCACGTGGCGACTCGCGAAAATGAACCTCGCCGTGCGCGGCATCGACGCGAACCTCGGCCCGGAATGGGCCGACTCGTTTACCGCCGACGCCCACCCGGACCTGCGCGCCGACTTCGTCCTCGCGAACCCGCCGTTCAACGACTCGAAGTGGGGCGGCGAGCTCCTGCGTGACGACCCGCGCTGGGTATACGGGACGCCGCCGCACCAGAACGCGAACTACGCCTGGCTGCAGCACTTCCTGTGGCACACCGCCCCCACCGGCACCGCCGGCACGGTTCTGGCGAACGGGTCGCTATCGTCGCAGCAGAACGGCGAGGGCGACATCCGCGCCGCCATGGTCGACGCCGACGTCGTCGAGTGCATCGTCGCCCTGCCCCCGCAACTGTTCTACGGCACCCAGATCCCCGTCTCGCTGTGGTTCATGACGAGGAACAAGGCCGGCATCCCGAACGGCGCGAAAACCCGACCCCGCACCGGGCAGACCGTGTTCATCGACGCCCGCAAACTCGGCCACATGGAAACCCGCACCGTCCGGGCCCTGTCGCCCGAGGACATCGCCACCATCGCCGACACCTACCACGCGTGGCGCGGCAGCCAGACCAGCGGCGACACCACGTATGACGACGTCCCCGGCTTCTGCTACTCCGCCACCACCGCCGACATCCGGGCCAACAACTACGTGCTCACCCCGGGCCGCTACGTCGGCGCCGAAGAAGTTGAGGACGACGGCGAACCCGTCGAGCAGAAAATCGCCCGACTCACCACCGAAATTCGCGACGGCTTCAAACGCCGCGCCGAGCTGCAAGATGCGGTGCTCGCCGCGCTCGACTCGCTGGAGCCCGCGGATGAATAGTTGGCAACAGACGACGTGGGGAGAACACTGCATCCTTCGCTATGGAAAAGCCCTGCGAGACTATCGCGACGGCAATGGGGCAGCCAGAGTGTTCGGTACCAACGGCCCGGTTGGATGGACAACCGAATCCCTCGCGCACGGGCCACGGCCAGTCATCGGGCGCAAGGGCGCGTACCGCGGCGTTCATCTAGCCAACGGGCCTTTCTGGGTTATCGATACGGCGTACTGGCTAGAGCCGAGAACGTCGCTCGATCCTGTTTGGTCGTACTACAACCTACTGACTGTCGACATAAACGGAATGGACTCGGGATCCGCCATCCCGTCGCTCTCCCGTGATCAGTTCGTGCAGCTCCCGCTCGAATTACCGTCGATAGAGGAGCAGCGGCGGATTGCTGGGGTGTTGGGTGCGCTCGACGACCTCATCGACACCAACCGCCAACTCGCGTCAAGATTGGAAGACCAGGCGAGTTGCCTGTTCGCCTCCTACAGGTTCGATGCCGAACCGGATTCGACGACCATGGCCTTCGGCGACCTGGTGGATGTCAACCCAAAGATCCCCAAGCCGACGGGTGACGCGCCCTACGTCGACATGAGCGCGCTGCCGACGGACTCATCACGAATCAGCCAGGTTTCGATTCGACCGGCCACCGGGGGCGCACGCTTTCAGAACGGCGATGCTCTCCTAGCAAGGATCACGCCGTGCTTGGAAAACGGCAAGGTAGCGTTTGTCGACGTGCTCGAAGATGGCGAGGTCGCGGTCGGGTCCACAGAGTTCCTCGTACTACGTGGCCGCCCGCGGGTCGGCCCGCACTGGCCGTATCTCTTCACGCGAAGCCCGCGGTTCCGGGACTACGCGATCCAGAACATGAACGGTTCGTCCGGTCGCCAGCGCTGCTCGGCGTCCGCGATTGTGGAATACCAGGTGGCACCTCCACACCAAGACGACCTCGCCCAGTTCAAGGCGGCAGCCGAGCCACTGTTTGCTGCTATCGGCGCACTCGGCAAGGAGATCGCCGACCTGACCCGCGCGCGTGGCGAGTTGTTGCCTCTGTTGATGTCGGGCCGGGTGCGGGTCCGCGAGGGGGTGGCCTAGCGTGTCGGCGCCGTCGGAGGATGCACTGGAACAGTGGGTCCTGGAGATTCTGGGCGAGTTGGGCTGGAAGCATGTGTACGGCCCGGATATCGCGCCGGGCGAGCCCGGTGGCGAGCGCGCCGATCTGCGGGAGGTGGTCCTGGAGGGCCGGCTCACGGCCGCAATCCAGCGGCTCAATCCGCAGCTGCCTGCGGACGCGGTCGCCGATGCGGTGGCCACGGTGCGGCGGGCGGAGTCGCCCGTGGTGGAGTCGGAGAACTGGCGGGCCTATCAGCTGCTGATCGGCGGGGTGCCGGTCGAGTTTCGCGACGACGCCGGGGAGTTGCGCTCGGATCGGGCGTGGCTGGTGGATTGGGAGCATCCGGAGCGGAACGACCTGGTGGCGGTGAACCAGTTCACGATCCAGGGCAAACGCAAACCCCGCCGCCCGGACGTCCTGCTCTTCGTCAACGGCCTGCCGATGGTGCTTTTCGAGTTGAAGCGGCCGGGTAAGCGGTATGCGAAGGTGCCGGGCGCGTTTCGGCAGGTGCAGACGTACCGGGCGCAGATCGGTGAGGCGTTCACCTGGAGTCAGGTGTGCGTCATCTCGGACGGGATCGAAACCCTGGCCGGCTCGTTTTCGGCTCCGTGGGAGCACTGGGCGGCATGGAAGTCGATCGACGGCACCGACCGGGACCCGAAAAGCCCTGAGGGCAAACGGATCCCGTCGATCGAGGTCACCACGCGCGGCATGTTTGAGCCCGCCGTGTTCCTGGATTTGGTGCGGAACTTTGTGGCCACGTTCGGCGACGGGCCGGCCACCCGGAAGGTCGTGGCGAAGTATCACCAGTACTGGGCGGTGCGCCGGGCCGTGGCCGAGACCCTGGAGGCGGTGGACTCCGAGGGCTCCGGCGGGAAGATCGGTGTCGTGTGGCACACGCAGGGTTCGGGCAAGTCGATGGAGATGGCGTTCTACGCAGGACTCGTCATGCGCCATCCGGGCATGTCGAACCCGACCGTCGTCGTGCTCACGGACCGCAACGATCTGGACGATCAGCTTTTCGATGACACGTTCGCCGCCGCGAAACCCGGCTCCCCGCTGCCCGAGGCCCCCGTGCAGGCAGACACCCGCGAACACCTGAAGGAATTGCTGGCGGGCCGGGAGTCGGGCGGGATCGTGTTCACCACGATCCAAAAGTTCGGGCTCACGAAGGCCGAGCGCGACGCGCACATCCCGTTTCCGCTGCTTTCGGAGCGGATGAACATCGTCGTGATGGTCGATGAGGCGCACCGGTCGAACTATGACCTGATCGACGGGTTCGCCCGCAACGTGCGCGACGCGCTGCCCGAAGCGTCGTTCATTGGGTTCACCGGGACGCCGATCGAGGCGAAGGACCGCTCCACGACGGAAATCTTCGGCGAGTACATCGACGTGTACGACATGACGCAGGCCATCGAAGACGGTGTTACGGTCAGGGTGTTCTACGAGCCGCGCCTGGCCCGGGTCGAGCTGCCGGAGGCGGCGCGGGAGTCGATCGACGCCGAGTTCGATGATGCGACGACGGGCTCCGAGGAGGAGATCGCCGAGCGGCTAAAATCGAAATGGGCGCAGGTCGAGGCCATCGTCGGCTCCGAGAAACGGATCAAGCAGCTCGCCGCGGACATCGTCACGCACTGGGAAGCTAGGCGCGCGGTGCTCGCGGGCAAGTGCATGGTGGTGACGATGTCCCGGCGGATCGCGGTCGCCTTGTATGAGGAGATCGTCGCCCTTCGCCCCGACTGGCACTCGGATGACGACGATGCCGGGGTGGTGAAGGTCGTCATCACCGGCTCGGCGACCGACCCGGCTGCGTTCCAGCCGCACATCCGCAACAAGTCCGAGCGCAGGGCTTTGAAGGCCCGGGCGTGCGACGCGGGCGATCCGCTGGAGATGGTGATCGTTCGGGACATGTGGCTGACCGGGTTCGACTCGCCGCCGATGCACACCATGTACGTGGACAAGCCGATGCGCTCGGCCGGATTGATGCAGGCCATCACCCGGGTGAACCGCACGTTCCACGACAAGCCGTCCGGCCTGATCGTGGACTACATCGGCATCGCCGACGACCTGCGCGAAGCACTGACCACCTACACGGATCGGGACAAGCGGGGCCGGGTGATCGGCGAGGACGTGCGCGCCTCGGCGATCCCGGAGATGCTCGCCGAACACTCGACGGTGTCGGGGATTCTGTCCGGTGTCGACTGGGTCACCACGCTCTCGTCGGGCGGGGCGAAGGCGTACGTGTATGCGGTGACCGAGGCCGTGGACTACCTCCTCGAATCCGAACGCGGCAGCGATTCCGATGACGGGTCGGAGGGCGAGGCGGGCGAGTTCGACACCGGGCCGGGCCCGGGGGGGCCGTCGCTCAAACGCCGGTTCATGGCGCACACCGCCCGGTTGAAGAAGCTGTATGCGCTGGTGCCCACCTCCGCCGAGGCTGTCGGGATTCGGGATGATGTGGCGTTCTTCGACGGGGTGCGCGCCTCCATCGCGAAGATCGAGGCCACCGACCGGGACGGCGCCGGAGACGGGCTGGACACGGCGATCCGGCAGATCGTCTCCACACACGTGTCGGGGACCGGCGTCATCGATATTTTCGCCGCGGCGGGCCTGGCCAAGCCGGACATCTCCGTGATCGATGACGAGTTCTTGAAGCACTTCGAGGCGTCCGACCAGAAGAACCTGCAACTCGAGGCGGTGCGCCGGTTGATCTCGAAAGAGGTCAAGGTCATCGCGAAACGTAACATCGTTGCCGGCCGCAAGTTCTCCGAGATGCTCGCCGACGCGCTCGGCCGCTACCAGAACCGCACCATCACCTCCTCGCAGGTGATCGCCGAGATCGTCGCCCTGGCCCAGGCCATCGCGGCCCAGAGGCGCCGCGGTGAGGAAACAGGCCTCACGGACAACGAGCTGGCGTTCTACGACGCGATGCTGACCAACGCCTCCGCCCGGGAGGCCATGAAGGACGACACGATCCGGGCCATCGCCCACGATCTGACCGCGATCGTCCGCCGGGATGCGAAAACCGACTGGCAGGTCAAGGAATCCGTCCGCGCGAAACTTCGCACCTCGATCAAGCGGCTGCTGCTCAAGCACGGCTACCCGCCCGACCAGGAACCCGCCGCCACCGAACTCATCCTGCAACAAGCCGAACGGCAAGCAGAGGATGCGTCGTGACACCGCCATCGGGTTCTGGTTCGATCAGTCAACCTGCGTCGGTCCAACTCGGCATCGTAGGCGAGTCCGCCGTCAAACTCTTCTTCGATAGGCTCGGGTGGGGTCCGCTCTCCACAGGAAAGCATGACCTTGGCACAGACCTATTCGTGCAGCTGCGCGATCGCGAGGGCGTTGACTTAGGGATAATGATTGGCGTCCAGGTGAAGACTGGCGATACCTGGTTCCGGGAGCACACCGCCATAGGCGAGCGCCACGGCTGGTGGTTTCGAGAGGGTGACCAGAAACATCGCAACTACTGGGCGGATCATCACATACCACATATCTTGGTGATTCAGGATGCGAAGCAAGAGAAACAATTCTGGGCCAGACTCGATAACAAAACCATCGAAACAACGGACGCAGGCATTCGCGTTTTTGTCCCAGACGACCAGCAACTTTCAGACGAGTGCGCAGGTCTATGGATCAACATGGCCGCCGAGGCTCGAAAACTACAATCATTTGAAGGCTCACGCTGGACCTTCAACATCACACAGCTGCCACAGTCCGAGTGGCCGCGATATGCCCTCTTGGCATCGCGCATCACTGCCCCGCACCCCAATCAGGGTTTCGAGGTACCCATCAACTGGGCGGAAGCGACCGCGCTGTGCATCGAAGCCGACTCCAGGCGTTGGGAGCACTTTGCGAAGCAATATGACGATGTGCCGAGTCCAGCGGACGCACAGGACTCCGATAACCCTGGGTGGAGATTTGCAGCCGCGGTTGCATCGTGGACGGAGGGTGATTCACACCTACTGGAGTCTCTTGACACAACAACTCTGCCGCCAAGCCTGCAGGTCGCCCATGCAGTGTGCCTCTCGCTAGCGCTCCAGGACCGCGGTAGACGGCATGATGCCATCAATTTACTTCGGTCCCATCGTACAGACCGCGAGTATTCGGCTGACCAGGCTTGGCTCGCCGTCCAGGTCGGCTGGGCACTCTTCGACGATGGGAATATCGAAGGCGCTCGCTCTGCATTTCGGGAAAGCATCCAAATGCACGCAGGCTTCCCGTCCAGCTTAGTCAATTCGGCGATCCGATCCGCCGGCATAATGGCATTATTTGACACCGCACCGGGGCTCTCGGGCGACGTTGCTACTACCGTTCAGGCATACGACAGCACCTTATCGTGGTGGCGCACCGAGAAGGTCGAAAATGCCCTAAACCGATTCCTCAGGCGATCATACTCACGTTGGGCTCACGACCCATCCAGAACAATAGGCGCAGCCGATATAACCCACAACGATCTGGTGTCCGCAGAGTTGACAGCACGAATTGTAGGGAATAGACGTTCGGCAAGATATGCTGCCTACCTTCGATCGATGGCAAACCTAGCACTGCCGCAACGCGACGACACATCCATAGAAGACCAGCTCGAAACTCTGAGAACTGCGGGCTACGCGAAGGAGCTCAGCCTCGCGCTCAAACATCTGCGAAATGAAGGGCCACTTGCGGCAATCAACGCCTACATTGCAAACATAAAACCAAGTGGGTCAACACCTACGTCCATCATGGCCGACCTTTCTTCCATTCAAATAGCTGGCGACTTCTTACCGACCGCCGCAGCCCAGCATTGGGTCGAGTATATGTCAAGGTCATTCACTTCACACGATGGATTTCTGCAGAAGTTCAATCTTGACTCAGACCATCGGCACAAGCTCCTAGAAGCGCTATCTGGCCTTCGGCTTCATTTCACAAAGCAACAAGAGCTGCGGATTATTGACCTCACTGTGGACCTTCCGCCTGACTCGCCCGAACTGCTCAAGAACCCGCTTAACGCTGCCCTGAAAAGCCTGAGTCTCGCAGTGGTTAACGAGAGTGAGGAACGGATCAACGCCCGAATTCACGCGCTTCCAGAGGATTGCTGGATCTACATGCTGCTCGTCGCCTTCCGTGCCCCGAACAGCGAGGAAGCCCGCAGTGCGTTATCCGCCCGAATCCGGAACGACACGCTCTCGGCGCTCAGTTCTGGTGTTAGTCTCGATACTCTTACCGAAGATGAGGCAAATGCTGTAATTGACGCATGCTCACGGGCGATCGACAGATACAACGCCGAAATTAATGGATACTCGATGGGCGGCGTCGATGTATATCGCGTGGCTGTCCAAATGGCCTTAGTTGGGCCAGGCGCGACGCGCGCGAACGCGTGGAACCTCGTCGTCACTAGCCTAACAAGTATCAGTCCGCTGCAGGATCGCAAGACCGATGCGCTGAAACTCCTGGCAGCCAACGCGCATCGGATTCCTGATCGCGACCGAGAAGTGCTGCGTCAATGCGCATGCCACGGGCAGAGTGTCGCTCAATCCAAGAAAGCTGTCTCAGCTTTCTTCTCCACGACCCCGGCTGGCCCCGCGTTCGCGGAACTGTTCCTCGAACTTGAACCGGAAAACGAGCATTGGGAGCAAGCACTCGCTAGGCTGCTTGCGGGCAATCAGCAGGAGCGGGAATCAGGCATCGCGGTTTTGGCCCGTAGATCTGGACATGAGTTGCTCCTCCTGGCAGCTACACGCGATCCCGACACGGGAGTACGACTCGCGGCGATACGGGGCCTCGCGCGGCGCGCAGCAGAGGACGCATCAGTCGCGGCATTCGCGGTGCCGCAACTCCTCGCAATCATCAAGTCGTCCGGCGAACGGGCTGCCGCTCACGTCGGCCAAGGTATCAACGCGGCCACAACGCACATACCCGAGGTCGAGTCGCTCATCGAAGCTCTCCGGGCACATGCTTCGCCATTCCTCCGCAAGCTCGCGGAAGTGGACTTGTGATCCGACCGTCGCTGACCGCGGCGCAGGCGCAATGCTGAGTTTGGGGATAACGGTACATATCCACGTAGGACGTCTGCGTCACTGAGTTCAACCAGTAGCAGCGAAAGTCGACCACTACCGCGCGGGGCGCGCACCTAGTTGGGGCAGGAAGTCGTTACTGACAACGGCCCGAAGGGAGCGCGTCATGACCACCAGCGCACGCACTGCGATGAGAACGCCGGAACGAAGGCTCGCGAGTATCGCCGACGCGGCCGACTACGCCGCTTGCTGCGGCAAGACCATCCGACGGCGTATCGCCGACGGAACGATCCGCGCCTACCGCTTCGGCAAACGCTCGGTCCGCGTCGACCTCGACGACGTCGACGGTGCGATGCTGGAGATCCCGACTGCAGCCGCCGGCCGCGCGGCGCGCGCCTCGTGAACGTGTGCGCGACGGTCGAAGCACCGTCCAGGATGGGCGTTGTCGCGTGCTGCCGTGCGCCCATCAGCACCTCACCGACGACCTCGCAGTCGAAATTCATTGGGCACGTATGGGGCACGACGGCTTTGATGGAGATTCCAAAATGCATGGTGACCTGCGGAAATATGCCGTCGACAATCTCACTCGTAATGAGAAGGTCCGGGGTTCGATTCCCCGAGGCGGCTCGGCAGCGACACGGCCCCTCACCTGCACGGACAGCCAGGTTAGGGGCCTTTTTCATGATCACGAACAGGGCACCGAGTAGCCACGCGAGTAGCCACTGCGCATCGAGTAACTACGCGCGAACCGGCTCGTGCCATCGGTAGAGGTCGTCGCCCTGGGACCGGCTCGTCGCCCCGCGTTGGGGCACGATTGTGGCGGTCGGGTCAGGGTCGGTAGGGGCTGACGATTCGGTATCCGATGGTGTGGCAGACTCCGGCGATACGGCTGGCCAGGGCGGGGTCGCTGAGCGCGCGGCTGGTGACGGCTTGGTGTGGCATGGCGTCTTCTGCGGGTAGGAACAGCGCAATGGCGAGGCCGCCCTCGATGGCTGCCCGGTATGCGAGACCGTCCAGGTCAGGGAACTGGTCGCAGAGTTCCCGGGCCCAGGCGGATGTGTAGTCGTGGCGTCCGGTGGACAGCGCCATTGAAGCGCCGGCCCGTGTCGCCCACGCGCCATATCCTGGTTCGCCAGTCAGGTCGAGCAGCCGCACTGTGCGGGTGAGCCTGACTGCGGTGAGATGGTAGGTGTCACTCAGGGGTACGGTGCGGGTCCGTTGGAACACCTCCGCGAGTGCGGTGCGGGGCGTTGCTGCGGCGTACCAGACGGCGCGGTCTGGGTGCTCGCCGGCAGGCGGCGGGTGTGGTTCGAATCGTGCGTCGGTCGGCCCGTAGTGTCGCAACTGATTCCACGGCGTGACGTGGCCACCGCGGATTCGGTGGATTCGCCAGAGCAGAGTCTCCGGCGTGACCCGCCGAAACTCCTCGGCGCGGATTCCGATGTCCCGGGCGAGGTCGGCGGGCGGAAGAGGCAGCTTGGCCATGGGCGCCGCTGGTCAGGCTGCGATGTCGCGCAGTCCGGCCGCGAGCGATGCCGCAGCGAGTGGTGAGCCGCCGCCGCGCAGCCAGTCGATTACCGTCTGCGGTCGGCCACCCACGTGCAACTCGGGCTGCGCTGAGGTAAGGAGCCCGAGGATTTCCAGCGGATGCGCCGACTCCGGAAACGCTCTCGCGAAGGTCGACCATCCGGAAATGAGTGCGTCCTCATCGAACTGGATCGCCGGCAGTAGCCAGCGGGAGCCCTGGCGCAGCGCCCACACGTCCCTGGCCGCGATCATTTGCTGCATCCGCGACCGCGACACGCCGATACGCGCTGCGGCCTCGGCCACCGGGATCGCAGTCGCCAGCAGCGCGAGGAAACGTGCCGCGGAGTCCGCGGCCTGCTGCTGCAGTGCCTGGACGTCCTCGACCATGCCGGCCTCGTCGTAGATCGCAGCCTCGTCGGGTGTCAGGGGTGATGGCGAAGGCGTGGCGCTCGGGGCCGCCGCCAGCGCTGCCTCGATCAACTCCATCGCCTGGCGCTCGTCCAGATCGATGCCATGCGCGTGGAACAACTCGCTGACCGTCATAGCCGCCGCACCTTTCGAACTGCTCACCGCTATCAGACGCTCACAGTGTACGTGGTTGCTACTGGGCCTGTCGATGGTCGCAGGCACCCGGGCCCTCGGCCGGCGGAGTTGCCTTGAATGAATCACCACTTGCGACCTGAGACTGTGGCATCGACAGCGATAAGGCGCGTTTGCACTGGTGGTCCCAATCGCCTGTGCCGACTTTTGAGCCGCCCGGCAGGGGCGCATCCTGGGTCCCGCTGCGTCTCGCCGAGCCGGCTGCCGGCGGACGCCCGCACCTGTGACAGCAGGACGGGGCCTGTGCTGTTCTCGCGGCCGTCGACCGTCCGCTACTAGTCGCCGGTACCTGCCCGCGGTGGCAACGGCATGAAGGCGTTCATGATGTGTGCGCTCGCCACATACCCGTGCTCCGTCTCGGTCACGAGCCCCTGCTTCGCCCACACAGGTCCGGTTGGGCGGCGTGCCGGAAAGTGAGCCACAGGTGTGTCTCCTCGTACCGCATGCCGCAACCTTTGCCTATTTTTGGCAGGTCGGTTGGCATGACAGTTGGCGCTCTCGTTGCCACGAGGATCGGCCCCGGCCGCCTGTGCACCTGAAGCCTCGTCGCTCGTGGGGTGACTCCGGCGTCGGGCGCCGGGTGGTGAAAATCTCTGCTACGTGTCGAGGTCGACGCTGGGTGGCGACACGGAAGTAGCCCGCGGAGCGTCATGTTCTTCAGGTCCTCATTCGCTCGATACGAGAGCATGCCCCCAACTGGCAATGAAGGATCGGATCACCGCCGCCTTCTCCGCGTCGACGCCGTATTCGGCAAAGGCCGTGTCCGATAGATGCGTCGCATCCAGCAGCCGCTGAGAAAGGATGGCTCGGTCCATCGGAGTCGCCTCCCGATCGTCACCCAGGGCAAGGATCTGCTGCGGTGAGAATGCGCCCGATTGGGCGACCGCGTACACATCGATGTAGTCGCGGACCTCACCGCGTCCGTACAGCGCCGACATTTTCGAGCCGGCCGCATCCTCGAGGGAAAGCACCGGACCTAAAGTCATCACTGCTGGCGGGAAACGACGGTAGTCCACCCCGAGATCGAGGGTCACGGTTTCCGCGTCCCGACTCGCGGTCAGCCTCGCGAAAGTCTCAGCGGCCCGCGCCACCTCGACGACCCACCCCGCAGCCGACAGGGCATCGGTGACCTTGTGGGTGGCGGCTGCGAAATGCCCTGGGTCTATGAGGTTCGTAAATAGATCGATGTCATCCGAAGGCCGGTCTCCGATGCCATGCACCGCAATGGCGTAGCCCCCCGCCAAGACGAACCCGTCGCCCTCCACCGCGGCGAGGGCGATAGACGCCACCCGCGACTGGGCTATATCCATCATCGCTTGGCCAACGCCGCGGACCTTTTCTGCCGCAGCTCCGGGAACCGTGCCTCCCACATCCCGCGAAGATTTGTGGGGAGGACGAGTTCACGCCAAACCTGCTTGAGGATCCCGGCGTCCAGCAGCGACGTCAGATCAGCGACGGAATTCGCCTCTCGCAGCACGCGCGAATACAGCCACAGAATGTGATCAGAGTCGGACAAGTCATAGTCGCGCCACGGACCCCAGTGCACGGTCGCGGGCAACGTGACGATCCCCTCGGACGGGCCTCGTAGCTCGGATAATGTCGCGACCACGTGGTAGGGCCGATGCGCGGCATAAAAACCCGGCTCTGCAAACGATGGCACGATACACACCTCCCGATCCATGCTCAGAGTACCCGTGACCTGCGATAGCAGCCGCGGCCTGCGGCGCAATACCGCGCCGTTCACGGCAGCGTGCACGCTCCGCGTGGGCGAAGTGGCGGGGTCACTCAGGTTGCCACCGCCTCAGCGGCCGAGGGCCACGACGCAGTTCTGGCCGCCGAAGCCGAAGGCGTTGACCAGCGCCGAGTCCACCGTCATCGCCCGGCTCGTTCCGGGGACGTAGTCCAGGTCGCATTCCGGGTCCGGGGTGGTCAGATTGATGGTAGGTGGCACGACGCCGTCGCGGATAGCCAGGCAGGCCACCAGCACGGACAGGGCGCCCGCGGCCCCGATCAGGTGACCCGTCATGGATTTCGGCGAGCTGATGGCGACGGAGCGCGCGGCCGGGCCTAGCGCCGCATGGATCGCCTTGGTCTCGCTGCGGTCGTTCGCCTTGGTCGACGTGCCGTGCGCGCAGATGTAGTCGACATCCGACGGCGCGAGATGTGCGTCGTCAAGCGCCCGCCGGATCGCGGCCGCTGCGTAGGCTGCGTTGGGGTCCGGCGCCGTCACATGGAAGGCGTCGCAGGTCAGCGCGCCGCCCAGATAACGCGCGTAGACACGCGCCCCGCGACGGCGCGCGTGCGCCAGTGATTCGACGGCGAAGGTGACGGCGCCCTCGCCGTAGACGAACCCGTCGCGATCGGCGTCGAACGGGCGGCTGGCGGCCGCCGGATCGTCGTTGCGGGTGGACAGGGCGCCCATCATCGACAGCCCGCCGAACATGAGCGGCACGATCGACGCGTCGGTTCCGCCTGCTATGACGACATCCGCGGCCCCTGTTCGGATCAAGCCCACCGCGTCGATGAGCGCCGCGTTGCCGCTGGCGCAGGCGAACGCCCCGGCGGTCACCGGGCCGTGGGCCCCCAGGCGGATCGCCACCTGGCAGGCCGCCATGTTCGGAATCACCGATGGCACGAAGGAGCTGCGCAGCCCGCGCCATCCTCTCCCGTCGAAAGTCCTGGCCGCATCGGCGATCTCGCCCATCGCACCGACGGCGGTATTGAGCACGACGCCGACCCGCGTCGGGTCGACGTGCGCGAGATGGTCGGTTCCGTCGACCCCGCCGGTTCCCTCCGCCGTGTCGGATTCGGCCAGGAGCCCGGCGTCGGCAGCGCACTCCACGGCGGCCGCGACCGCGAGTTGCGAGAACCGCGCGGAACGCCGCACCTGCTTCGGAGACATGGCCCTCAACGGGTCGAAACCGCGGACCTGCCCGGCGATCCGCGTCGGTAGGCCGGCCGGGTCGAACGCGTCGATGGTGGTGATGCCGGACCGACCTGCGCAGAGCGCATCCCATGTCGAGGGCGCATCCATGCCGACGGGCGTCACCGCACCCAAGCCCGTGATCACGATCTCGTCGCTGTTCGGTGTCACATCACGCTCCCGGGCGGTCGCATACGTCGAATGACAGTACGCCGCAGCCCGAGCCGTCGCCCGATTAACGTCAGAGGACGGCCCGACGACCGTGCATAGGCCCAGCGGCATGCGCAAACCCAGCACCGTGCGCAGGCCCCACAAGCGCCCCGTCCGCGCGCCGTGCGCCAGCCCGGCCGGCCCCGCAACCCCACGGCAAACCATCAAAGCCCGCCACCACATATCGCGCCCCGATCGCCAGGCGCATAGGGTCGAAAACATCAATGGGTTCACGGCGGATCGCCCGACTCTTGGTGTCCGCCCAGGCACCGAAGGGATCGTCATGCCGGAAATTTATGATTCGTCCGCATTCCGCGACGTGTTCGAACACCACTTCACCTACGAGGCCGGCTTCCGCCGCAACACCCACCGGTTCGCGAAGCGCACCGCCCTCACCGATATCGCGTCCGGGAAGACGTGGACGTACGCCGAGCTGGGGGCCGATGCCAATCGGATCGCTCGCGGCCTGCAGAGCCGTGGCCTGGAAACCGGCCAGCTGGTCACGTACCAGCTGTTCAACGGCCCGGAATTCGCCCTCACCTACCTCGCCGCGCAGACCGCCGGGCTGATCGGCGCACCCATCAACTTCCGGCTGGCGCCGGGCGAGATCGCCTTCATCCTCGACGACTCACAGCCGCAAGCATTCATCTTCGACGCGGCGCTCACGGAACAGGTCGCGGCCGCCCTGTCGATGGCACGGCACCGTCCGCAGATCCTCGTCGCGGTCGGCGACGGCCCGGATGGGATCGACGGCGGACCGGACGGGATCGACGGCGCGATCCCATGGCGTGACCTGCCCGCCGAGGACGGCAGCCCGCTCCCGACCCCGGACCGGAGCACGTTCGACGAATCGACCCGTCAGTACACCTCGGGCACCACCGGCATGCCCAAGGCCGTGTCGTTGAATTCGCTGGTGGAAGTCCTGTCCGCGCACGACGTCATCATGCATTTCCCGCTCTCGCCGTACGACAAGACCCTGAACATGACGCCGTGGTTCCACCGCGGCGGCCTGTATTCCGGCGGACCCAACCCGGTGTTCTACGTCGGCGCCGAGGCCGTGAGCCTGCGCAGTTTCACCGCGGACGCCGTGCTCGACGCCGTGGAACGCTCCCAGCTCACCTTCCTCATCGGCGCGCCGACCAACCTGGCCATGCTCGCGGACGCCCAGGAACAGCGCGCGCGGGACCTGAGCAGCCTGCGCGGCATCGTCACCATGGGCGCACCCCTCGACCGGGCCTCCGCGCTGCGGTACCAGCGGGTGCTCACCCCGCGCATCTTCAACGGCTACGGCACCACCGAGGCGTTCTGGAACACCTTCTTAAGGCCGGAGGATCTCCCCGCCGGGGCCGGTAGTGCCGGTCGCGCGTGCACCGATGACGACGTCGCGGTCGTCAAGGTCTTCGACGACCGAACCGCCGCTCCGGACGAGTTCGCCGCCAAGGACGGCGCCGAGGTCGGCGAGGTCATCGTGCGATCCGTCAAGTCCGGATACGCGTACCTGGGCAACCCGGAGGAACAGCGGAAGAAGTTCCGCGACGGTTGGCTGTACGCCGGCGATCTCGCGACGTGGGACGAGAACGAGCTGGTGACCATCGTCGGCCGCAAGGACGACATGATCATCAGCGGCGGCGAGAATGTGCATCCCGTCCAGGTCGAGGCGGCCTTGAGCGAGCATGACGGCGTCGCGGACTGCGCGGTAGTGGGCGCGCCGGACCCGAAGTGGGGCCAGGTGGTCGTCGCGTACGTCGTCCGGGCCACGCCGGATGTCTCGGCCGCCGATCTGGACAAGCATTGCCTCTCCCATCCGATGCTGGCCGATTTCAAGCGCCCCCGCGGCTACCGATTCGTCGACAGTCTCCCCATGACGGCGACCGGTAAGAAGATGCATTTCAAGCTCGCGGCGCAAGCGGCGGACGATGACGCGGCGGGACTTTTCGAACGCCCATGACGACGTGTCGGGCCGCAGCCGTGTCGTGAGCCCGCGGACAGTGGACGTTCGGCTGGCGTTGCGCGCGGCGACCCGGAACATCACCCTGTCGCGATCGCGCTCAGCCTCACTTCGGCGGCCACGCTGCCGATCTGGACCTTATGACGTCTCGGCGATGGGCCGTGCCCACAGGTCCACGCCTGTTCTTCGTCTACGTCGCGGTGAGCTTGGTCCCGATCGTGCTGCTCGGCGCGGTCCTCATGTGGCACGACGAGCAGACCGGCGGCGAGCGTGCGCTGGCGCAGGGGCGCGCGCAGGCCGACGTCATCATGCAGATGGCCGTCGCGCCGGCCCTCGACGGTCGCCCGCTGTCTGAGGGGCTCTCCGACGGCGAGATGCAACGCCTGTGGTCCGCGACGGATCTCGCCGTGTATTCCGGATCGCTCAACGCCATCCGGCTGCGCGCGTTCAGCGGCGAGGTCGTCTTCGCGGACAACGGCACGCGGACCGATCCGCTGTCGGGGGACTCGCCGCAGTTCCTGCTCGCCGTGCGCGGGGGCACGTCGACCGAGGTGGTGATGGCCCCCTCCGGGTCCGGCAGGCGGGTGATCCGGGTGCTGCAACCCGTGATCCCGAAGGCGACCGGCCAGGCGACCGGGGTCCTGGAGCTGTATCTGCCGTACGCGCCGATCGCCGCAGCCGTGCGGGCTCAACAACATCAGACCCAGCTCTACCTCGCCGGTGGGCTGGGGGTGATGTATCTCGCGCTGGGGCTGGTCTCCTGGTCGACGACTCGCCGGCTTCGGCAGTATGCGGCCGAGCAGACGTACCAGGCCAGGCACGATTCCTTGACCGGGCTGCCCAACCGCGCCTGGTTCCGGTGCCAGGTGGATGAGGCGCTGGGTCGCGTCCCCGACGGTGCGTGCGGCGCGGTGGTGCTCATCGATCTCGACCACTTCAAGGAGGTCAACGACACCGTCGGTCACCAGGCCGGTGACGAGCTGCTTCGGGTGGTCGCACGACGGCTGTCCGAACGTGTGCGCACCGACGACATCGTCGCCCGCCTGGGTGGCGACGAGTTCGGCATCATGCTGCCGGGCGTGTCCAGCCGGGACGAGGCCCTTGCCGTCCTCTGTGACGTGCAGTCCGGGCTCGGCGAGAACGTCGTGCTGGGCGATGTCACGTTGACGGTGGAGGCGAGCATCGGCATCGCGCTCTTTCCGGAGCACGGCACGGAGCTCAGCGACGTCCTGCACCATGCCGATACCGCCATGTATCACGGCAAACGCGGCAGCGGCCGCATGGTGGTCTGGGATCCGACGATCGCCACCCAGCCGACGAACTGGCACGTGGTGCGGACGGAACTGCAGCGGGCGATCGACGGGAACGAGCTCGAACTCCACTACCAACCGAAGGTCGAGCTCTCGACGGGAGCGGTGCACGAGGTCGAGGCGCTGGTGCGCTGGAACCATCCGGTGCGCGGTCCCGTCCCGCCGGCCGAGTTCATTCCGGTCGCGGAGAGCTCCACGCTGATACACCCGCTCACCAGCTGGGTGATCCGTCGTGCCCTGGCCGACCAGCGTGATTGGCGTGCCAGGGGAGTCGATTGGCGGGTGTCCGTCAACATATCGGCGCACAACATCGAGTCACCTGCTTTCGCCGGTGAGGTACTGACGCTCATCGGCTCGGCAGACGCACGGCCCGACGATCTGAACCTGGAACTCACCGAAACGGCCATCGTCACGAACAGCGTCATCGCCGACGAGACGATCGCCAGGCTGTGCGCCGAGGGATTGCCGATCAGTCTGGACGACTTCGGCACCGGCAATACCGGACTGCAGCAGCTCCGGCACGTGCCGGTGGCGGAGGTGAAGATCGACAAGATGTTCGTGCGCGACCTCGCCGTCAGCGAGAACGATCGGGACCTGGTCACTGCCATGATCGACATCACCCACCGCTTGGGGGCACGGGTCGTCGCGGAGGGCATCGAGGACGCGAGGTGCGCCGACTGGCTCCGATCGGCCGGCTGCGATCTCGGACAGGGCTACTACTTCCAACGTCCGGCCCGGTGGACGGATCTGCTGGATCGCTACCCGGTCGGCGCTGCCAGCGTGGCACGGCAGGTGGCGCGGAGATGACGATGATGACGCGGTTCGACGTGCGCGCCCTGCGGGGGCGGACCGGGCGCGTTCGGCCGGTACGGCTTGCGGCGCGAATCGCCGCGCTGCTCCTGGTTTCCGCCCTCGGAATGCTGACGGTCACCTCCTGCGGCGCCGGATCCGCCGACCCGGCCGGGACTAGCACCGTCGCTGCGGTGCCGTCGAAAGGCAGCCTGCACGACCGGCTTCCGGCGGAGGTGCGTGATCGTGGGTCGCTTCGCGTGGTGACCGACGCGAGCTATCCGCCGATGGAGAGTTTCGCGGCGGACGGGCGGACCATCGTCGGGTTCGATGCGGACCTCGCGACAGCGATCGGCAAGGTCCTGGGCGTCGAGACCACCCTCAGCAGTGCGGGTTTCACGGATCTCGCCGACATCGTCGCGCGCGGCGGAGCGGACCTGGTGATGTCGGCCATGACGGATACCGTGCAGCGGGAGAAGAAGCTGGACTTCGTCAACTACTTCACGGCAGGGACGGCGATCGTCGTGCAGCGTGGAAACCCGCTCGCGATATCGAATATCGGAGACCTGTGCGGCCGCGCCGTCGCGGCGGAAACCGGCACCACGCAAGAGGATCTGCTCGCGCGCTGGCAGGCGACCTGCGCAGATCCGATCGACATCCAGAGCCGGCCGACCAACGATGACGCGCTGGTGCTCCTGCGCACCGGACGCGCCGCGGCGATCCTGATCGACCTCCCACCGGCCGAGCTCCTGACGAGCGATCCGGCGACCCGCGCGCAGTACGAGCTCGCGACGACCACCCAGTACGACCCCGGCTTCTACGGAATCGGTGTCGCGAAGGATCGGGCGCCGCTACGAGATCTGGTTCGCGACGCGGTGGCCCAACTGATGTCCGACGGCACCTATCGAACCCTTCTGGATAAATGGGACGTCGGGCCCGGTGCGGTGGACACGGTGTCGATCAACGCGGCTGCATCGATCAGCGCGGCCGGCGGGAGCTGACCGAGTTACGCAGCGGGCGCGTCCAACTGGTCCGTGATGTCGACGGCCCAGGCGAACGAATGCGCGGCAAGCCGGTCGATCAGTGCCGGGTCGATGCCGGGCAGATCGACCGGAACGATCCCTGCCCTCTGGTAGTCGATCACCGCGGCGACCAGTCTGCCGACATCCCCGGTGCCGTCGAAGGCGGCCTCCCGCAGGTCGTCCGGCACCTCCAGCGTGTCGGGCAGCTCACTGGGTGAGATGCCCAGCAGCAGATCGAATCCGGAGAGCATCCCGGCGGCGAAGGCGAATCCGGTATCGACCGAGGAGAGGTGCTCGGCGAGGGACTCGGCGAGACGGGCCCGACTGAGCACCGTCGGCAACGACGAGTCCACGCTGGCGCCCGACGGCCGGAGCAGCAGCAGCGGCAGCCACGCGCGGATCCGGTTGAGCCCGACCGTCACCAACGCCTCGCGGATCGTGCGGATGCGACGTTTCGCCTCGCCCAGGCGTCCGATAGCGGCGAGCTGCAGCAGCTTGTACGACAGCGCGGGTTCCGACCGCACGATGCCTTCCAGCTGGTCGAAGTTCGCCTCGGCGCGCATCAAGGCGGCCGTCAGATGCAGCACTCCGTGCCGCGACGGGCCGAGCGCCGGGCTCGCAATGGTGCGCGGGCGTCCCAGTAGGTAGCCCTGGAAGAGGTCGAAGCCGAGGTCCAGGAATCGGGCGAGTTCCTCGTCCGTCTCGACCTTTTCGGCCAGCAGTTGAACGCCGAAGGGCTGGCAGCGGTCGATCAGCTCCCGGACTTCGTCGACGTCGCTGATCCTCAGATCGACCTTCACGATGTCGACCAGCTCGATCAGGCGCTCGGCGCCGTCGAACCAGCGGAAGTCGTCCGCGGCCAGCCGGTAGCCCAGCTCGCGTAGACGTCGGCAGCCGTGGAGAACCTCGTCATCGACGGTGACGGACTCCAGCACCTCGATGACCGTTCGATCCGGTGGCAAGGTGATGGGCACCTTGCCGGTGAGAACACCGCGATCGGCGTTGCAGAAGGCGGTCTTCGAGCCGATCACGCGTGCCAGACCGATGCCCATGGTGTTGAGGAAGACATCCGCCGACATGGCGTCGCCGTCGGGGACGCTCTCGCCATTGTCGCCTGATCGGCTGTCGACAGACACTGGGCGGCAGGCGATCTCGCTCGTTTCCAGGGCGCGGAAGAGCAGCTCGTAACCGATCACGTCGCACGCGCGGTCCACGATGGGCTGGCGGCCGATGACCGCCGTCGTGATGGGCACGTGGCCACTCCTGGCGTCCTGTGATTCCCCCGAAATCTTGTAGTCCATATCGGCCGGGATGCGGCAAGCTTGAAGACTCGCCCGGGCCGGGAGCTTCGGATAATTGCGCACATTCGCTAGAGGCGGCGGCGTCGAATCCGATACGGTTCGCCGCATGAGCGAACCCATCTACCGCACCATTATCGAACCGTTCCGGATCCACTCCGTCGAGCCGTTGACCATGACGACGGCCGCACAGCGCCGCGAGCACGCCGCCGAGGCCGGCTACAACCTGTTCCAGCTCAGGGCCGAACATGTGCTGATCGACCTGCTCACCGATTCCGGAACCGGCGCCATGAGCCGCGACCAGTGGGCCGCCATGCAGCGCGGGGACGAATCGTATGCGGGTTCGCCGTCGTATTTCATCTTTCGGGACGCTGTCCGTCATCTGTTCCCGTTCGAGCATGTGATTCCGGTGCACCAGGGCCGGGCCGCGGAGCGGATCATCTTCGGGGTGCTCGGCGGAGCCGGCAAGGTGGTTCCGTCCAACACCCATTTCGACACGACCAGGGCCAATATCGAGGCCACCGGTGCGGAAGCGGTGGATCTCGTCATTGACGAGGCGAACGATCCGACGTCGCTCCACCCCTTCAAGGGCAACATGGACATCGCCAAGCTCGATGAGCTATTGGCTCTGCGCGGCGCGGACGTGCCGGTCGTGTTCATCACGATCACGAACAATTCCGGTGGGGGGCAACCGGTTTCGCTCGCGAACCTGCGCGAGGTGCGCGCCGTGTGCGATAAGTACGGCAAGATGCTCTTCCTCGACGCGTGCCGGTTCGCGGAGAACGCCTGGTTCATCCACGAACGCGAGAGCGGTTACAGCGAGGCGAATGTCGAGGACATCGTGCGCGAGATGGCAAGCCTCGCAGACGGTATGACGATGTCCGCGAAGAAGGACCCGATGGGGAACATCGGTGGCTGGCTCGCCCTGAACGACGACGATCTCGCCCAGCAGTGCCGGAACCTAGTGATCCTCACCGAAGGCTTCCCGACCTACGGCGGGCTCGCCGGCCGCGATCTCGAGGCGTTGGCACAGGGCCTGAAAGAGGTGGTACAGCACGACTATCTGCGCTACCGGATCACGTCCACGGCCTATCTCGGCAAGGCGCTGACCGAGCGCGGGATACCCGTGCTGCAGCCGTACGGCGGGCACGCGATCTACCTGGACGCACGCGCGTGGCTGTCCCATCTCGATCCGCTGCAGTACCCGGGGCAGGCGTTGGCCGTGGCGCTGTACGAGTTCGGCGGGATCCGGTCCTGCGAGATCGGCACGGTGATGTTCGGCCGGCATCCGGATGGGTCGGAGGCCGCGGCGCCAATGGACCTGGTGCGCCTCGCCATCCCGCGCCGCACTTACACGCAGAGCCATATCGACTACGTGATCGAGGTGTGCGAGAAGGTGGCCGAGACGGTGCACAGCCTGCCGGGGTACCGAATCTCCTATGAGCCGCCGGCGCTGCGGCACTTCACGGCGCGGTTCGAGCAGATCTGACGTTCGGCCGCTCTGGGCTCGGCCGCTCTGACGTTCGGCCGCTCTGATGCTCGGCCGCGCCGGCACGCGGTCGGCGCGGCTGCGCGGAACCGGCTGGGCCGGCGCTGCTGCTCGGTCAGCGCGGCTGCATCACGAAACGATCGCCGACGACGGTGCGGTTCGTCGTATCTCGCGCGAGATCTGCGAAGGACACGGCAAAGTCGCTGCCGGATGCGACGGTGAACATGACCGGCGCGGGGCGCGTGACGTCCCCCGGACCGGAAATCAGTGTCGCGCAATAGTTTCCGGGCATGAGTGACACCGGGAATTGGCCCTCGGTAGTCGTCACGGCACTGGAAATCCTGCTCTCGCACAGAGAATCGCGGATCTCCACCGTCATACCGGAGGCCGCGAAGGCGCCGAACGACGCGGCAATCGTGCCGTGCGCGATCTGCGGCGCAGCAGGCACCACGGCCGGCTTCTCCACGGGCCGGATGGCCTGCGGCGCGGCGATGGTCTTCCTGGCCGTGGGCTTTGCGGTCGCTCTGGGCGCCGGTTTGGCGGTCGGCTTAGGCGCTGGCTTCGCGGCGGGTTTTGCTGCCGGTTTGGCGACGGGCTTGGCTGCCGGTTTCGCTGCGGGCTTCGCGTCGGCCTTGACGGCCGACTTGGCAGGCGCCGCGCCCTGAATCAGGTCGGTGAACTCCATCGTGTTGAACGCGACGGTGCCGTCCGAGACGGTTCCCATGCCGATGTAGCGGTACTTGCTGCTCAGGATGTTCGCTCGGTGCCCCGGCGAGTTCATGTAGGCATCGAAGACCTGCTTCGCCGTGGCGTTCACCGTGAACTTCGCGACGTTCTCGCCCCAGGCGGTCCGATTCGCCGCGCCGTACTTGGCCACCTGCTGGAACGCGTTCGGGTTGTGTTGCAGCTTGCCGCCGGTCGCCCCGTTCGACATCTGTTGCGACCACCACACCGACAGGGTGGTGAGCCCGCCGGCCTGCTTCAGCGCGGGTCGACCGTTCGCGGCGCGGGCCGCGTTGATATAGGAGACCATCTGCGCGTCGAAGCTGGCGAGCCGAGTGGCCTCCGGTCGGACGGTGGCCTGCGTGGCTGCCGCGGCGCTAGGCGCCAGGGCGACGGACCCGAGGATCAGGCCGACGCTTGCCACGAGAGTGATTACGAACCGTAACCAAACGGGCCGGTGTGTCTCGGTGAGCCTGCCGGGTGTCACGACGTTTCGATGCATATCTGTTCCCCCAGAAATCTCCCGCCGGGCCTCCCTCCCCAGAGAGACGCCGCCTTGGCAGCTACATTCTGTTGCTGCGGTATTACGTACTGTATCGGATCATGACGGAACGTGTTGATAGCCCGGTCAGGTGAATCTCAGGCGGGAGAAAAATGCCGTATTTGCCAGGGGAACGCCGCATGTGTCGGATTTCGTGCCACTCCGTGACCGGCACCGCGATGTTCATCCGATCGGCCGGGAGAGGCTCGGTGGGCGCGTGGCTTTCTCGTGACGGAGGGTAGTCGCCGATCGGTCACTCGGTCGCGACGCCGCATGCTGCTTCTCGGTCCGCGAGCTGCTGCAGGGCCCTGCGACAGACCTCGGCGAACGCGTCCAGCAGTTCCGGGCCGAGCGGGTCGAACAGAATCGCGCGGACGGTTCGCGCGTGGTCCGGGGCCGCCTCGGTCAATTTCCGGTGGCCGGCCTCGGTGAGCACCGCGATCTGACCGCGCCCGTCGCCCGGCGCGGGTCTGCGCTCCACCCATCCGGCCTCTTGCAGTCGATCGACGGCGTGCGACATCCGAGAGGGCGAGGCCCATGCGGCCGCCGCCAGGTCCGACATGCGCAGGGCCCGATCCGGCGCCTCGGACAACATGGCCAGCACCTGGTAGTAGGTGTGCGGGATGCCCGCATCGTGCCGCAGTTCGCGGTCCAGGTGCTCGGTCAACGTGCCGGTCAGCTCCAGAAAACTCCGCCACGCCTGCTGCTCCCGGTCCGACAGCCACGGATCGTCGCGGGTGGCGGGCCGCGCGGCGGCCGCCCGATCCGACGCGTTTCCGGCCCTGCTCCCGGAATGGCCCGCGGAGTCGCTCGCCGAACCGCCCCGTCGGGCCCCGCTCGATCGGGACGGGTCTGGTGTCGCGAACATCGTCATCTCCGTCTCTGCACAGCGGTCGCAACCGGCGGACGACCCGGGGCGAGGTAGTTGAACATTCACATAATAGGCGTACGGTGGGTTCAGGGTCGAGTAAGGAGCGTGCGCGGTGGGTCAGCATGCAGAGCATCGAAGGGTGCACACGGAGCCGGATCGCATGCCGGTGTTGTACCTCTCGCACGGCGCCCCGCCCCTCGCGGACGACCACCTCTGGACGGAGCAACTGGCGCGCTGGGGCGTCGAGCTGCCGAAACCCCGCTCCATACTGGTGGTCTCGGCGCATTGGGAGGCCGCGCCGGTCACCATCGGTGCGACCGAACGGGTGCCGCTCACCTACGACTTCTGGGGTTTTCCCGAGCACTACTACCAGGTCCGCTACGACGCACCCGGCGCGCCCGAGCTTGCGGATCGCGTCCGCGCACTGGTCGCCACGCCCGGCCAGCACGTCCACCAGGACCCCGCCCGCGGGCTCGACCACGGCGCGTACGTGCCGCTCGTCGAGATGTACCCGGACGCCGACATCCCAGTGCTCCAGGTCTCCATGCCGTCGCTGGATCCGCAGCGGCTTTTCCGGCTCGGGCGCAACCTCGCGCCGCTCCGTGACGAGGGCGTGCTGATCATCGGGTCCGGGTTCACCACGCACAACCTGCGCGAGGCGCGCTTCGGCGATACCACCGGAGCCGCGCCCGCCTGGAGCAAGGAGTTCGACGACTGGGCCAAGCGCACGGTCGAGGGCGGCGACGTCGACGCCGTGCTCGATTTCGAGAACACCGCCCCCGCAGCGCATCTCGCGCATCCGCGGACGGAGCACTTCGCCCCGCTCTTCGTCGCCCTGGGCGCGACCGCCGACTCCGGTGTGGATGCGAACAGCGTCATCGACGGCTTCTGGTACGGGCTGGCGAAGCGTTCGTTCCAGTTCAACTGAGCAGCGGCACCGGCGTCGTCGCCTGCTCGCCCGCGAACCTGCGAGGATGACGACGTGACCGCGCCGCGCCCCGCTTCGACCGCCGAACTCGAAGCGATGGCCCGTGCGTGCGAACTCGCGGCACGGGGCGCCGGCACCGCGTTGCCGAACCCGGTGGTCGGCTGCGTGCTGCTCGCGCCGACCGGCGAGATCGTGGGCGAGGGCTTCCATGAGCGTCCGGGCGGGCCACACGCCGAGGTGTCCGCCCTGGCTGTGGCGGGGTCTCGGGCGCGCGGCGCGACGGCCGTGGTGACGCTCGAGCCGTGCAATCACACCGGCCGGACGGGGCCGTGCAGCGACGCGCTGGTGGCGGCGGGTGTGGCCCGGGTCGTGGTCGCCGTGCGCGACCCGTGGCCGCCGGCGGCCGGCGGGATCGAGCGCCTGCGCGCGGCCGGGGTCGAGGTGGTCGACCTGTCGGCGGATGTGGGCCGTGCCGGTGGTGCCGCCGGTCCGGCGGGTGCCGACGCGTCGGTTTCCGCTGCAGCCCAGGGCGTTTCGCCTATGGTCGTTTCTCTTGTGACACTGTTCGCGCGCGGCTTCGCCGCGCGAGCGGGTGGCGCCAGTGGGGAATGGACGGTAAGCGAGATCGTTGCTGCCGCAAGGGATGTCAACCGAGTGTGGCTCGGCTCGGTGGCCCACGGCCGGCCGTTCGTCACCATGAAGACCGCGATGTCGCTGGACGGCCGGGTGGCCGCACCCGACGGCAGCAGCCGCTGGATCTCCTCGCCCGAGTCTCGTGCGGATGCGCATCGGATGCGCACCGAGATCGACACCATCATGGTCGGTGTCGGCACCGTGCTCGCCGACGACCCGCAGCTCACCGCGCGCGGCGCGGACGGAGCGCCGCACGGCCGGCAGCCGCTCCGGGTCGTGGTCGACACCCACGGACGCACCCCGGCCGACGCGAAGGTGCGGGACTCCTCGGCGCCGACTCTCGTTGCGACTGAGCAGGAATTCGGCGTCGGCCCGGACGGCCGCGTCGACCTAGCGGCCCTGCTCGCGGCGCTGTACCGCGACGGGCGGCGGCACGTCTTGGTCGAGGGCGGGCCGCGCCTTGCGGCATCGTTCCTGGACGCCGGCCTCGTCGACGAGCTGCTGGCGTACCTCGCGCCGCTGCTGCTCGGCGCCGGCCGGTCCGCGCTCGAGGGCGGAGCCTTGACGACGCTCGCCGACGCACACCGCGCCGACCTCGCCGAGATCCGTGTTCTGGGGCCCGATCTCGCTCTGCGCTATCGCCTTCGTGAGGGCGGCTAGCCTGCGCCACCTGTCGCGTAGGCATGCGTTGTGGGTCGCCAGAACTCGCAGCCACGGTCCGCGATGACGACGTGCGTCATCTGCGCTGGCTCCGCACGAAACCCGGCGGCCGCCCGGTGGACGCGGCCATGCTCCTGCTCCTGGCCCGTCGAAATGCCTGATAGAAGTGCGACCATATGCCTTGTAGGACACTGTCCGAACGCCTGATTGAATCTTGTCCGCGTGCTAGATTGGCGGGATGAGCTATCGGCGCCGCGTCATCGACGACGTACTCGACGAAGCCCTGCCGGACCTCCCGGCCGTCGCGCTGGAGGGTGCCAAGGGCGTCGGGAAGACTGCGACGGCGGCTCGTCGCGCCACCACGATCCTGTCCCTGGACGACCCACGGAACCGGGCAAGTGTCGCCGCGAACTTCGACCTTGTCGCGGACGTCGATCGGCCGGTGTTCATCGACGAATGGCAACTCGAACCTCAGGTGTGGGACCGGGTGCGGCGAGCCGTGGACGCTCAGCCCGATCGCGGTGGGCAATTCCTGTTGGCGGGTTCCGCCGATGTAGCACCGGGTGTGCGTATCCACAGCGGCGCAGGACGCATCGTGAGTCTCGTCATGCGCCCGATGACACTCAGTGAACGCGGGATCGAAGAGCCGACCGTGTCTTTGCGCGCCATAGCTGCCGGGGAATCGCGGATTCGCGGAACGACGACGATTCGCATGAGCGACTACGTGGACGAGATCCTGCGTTCGGGCTTTCCCGGCATCCGCGACCTGCCGCCGCGCAACCGCGAGCGTCAACTCGACGGCTACCTTTCGCGGATCGTCGATCGCGACATGCCGGAGAACGGCATCCGCGTACGCCGCCCCGCGTCGCTACGTGCATGGCTGCGCGCCTACGCTGCCGCGACCGCGTCGACCGCGGATTACACGACCATCCTCGATGCGGCCACCGCCGGCAGTCCCGACAAACCAGCGCGCAGCACCGTCGACATCTATCGCGAGCACTTGCTGCGCATGTTCGTGCTCGACCCGGTCGAGGCGTGGACGCCCGCCTTCGCGCCGCTGAAGCGCCTCACCTACTCGCCGAAGCACCACCTTGTGGACCCGGCGCTCGCCGCTCGGGTCGTCGGCGTCGGCGCCTCGGGCCTACTGGTCGGCGAGGGTGAGACTGCCTCGCCCTCCACCGGCACCTGGCTCGGCGCGCTGTTCGAATCGCTTGCCGTGCAGTCGGTTCGGGTGTACGCGGACGCGATGGGGGCGCGTGTCGGCCACTTGCGTACGAAGAGCGGTGATCACGAAGTGGACATCATCGTGGAACGGGACGATGCGCGGTGTGTCGCCTTCGAGGTGAAGCTGGCGGACACGGTCCGCGATGACGACGTGCGTCATCTGCGTTGGCTCCGCGCACAATTGGGCGAGCGACTTATCGACGCCGCTGTACTGCATACCGGCCGGCATGCATATCGTCGGCCTGACGGAATCGCTGTGGTGCCGCTGGCGCTGCTCGGACCGTGACTGTGCCACGAGCGCGGAGTCGTTTGCCGGCAACGGCCTTCGCGCGCGCGCGTCGGCAGTCGCCTCATGGTCGATGTGGGCCCCGCGGGGCTCGAACCCGCAACCTACGGATTAAAAGTCCGCAGCTCTACCAATTGAGCTAGAGGCCCGGGGGATAGGGACTTTAACCGGGAGAACCCTAGGGAAAACTCTAGGGAAAACTCCCGAGGGAACAAGCGGCCCGACCCCTCGCGCTGCCAGTATTCCAGACCCGGGCGGCTACGGCTGCCACAGCGCCATCGCCCTCGGCGGGTTGGAACGGTCCCTCGGCCGAGTGGCGTCGCCCTCAAGAACGCCGCGGTGTACGGGTCGGCGCAGGGTCGTCTCACCTCCTTGTCCACGCCGGGCTGCCTGCCCGTGCCTGTCGCCTTGCCGAGCGCAGCCGGCGGATCGCCTCGTTCCTGGCCGCGCCCACCGTGGCATTCGGCTCGACGGCTAAACATGCGGTCCGGGCCGATCGCCCGGCGCGCTTACGTCCTCGATCTCAGCGCCCGCGATGCGCAAAATATGCCGTGTGCAATCATCGACAGGCATGACGCCTGAAGACCTCCCCGCGTACTCCGACATGATCCATCCGGTTGTCAAAGCAGTTGTCGCGCTTGGTGGTTCGGCGACCGGACGGGAAATCGCTAGCCGCGTCGTCCAAGACCTAGCCTTCACCGACGAGATGCTCGCCGTGCAGCGATCGAACCGACCCGAAGCATCGGTCCTGCTCGAGCGCGTGTACTGGGCAAGGTCGTATGCGAAGCTTATCGGCGCGCTTGAGTCCTCGAGGCGAGGCGTGTTCCTGGTGACGGCATTGGGCAAGGAGCTCGCCGCGCTGCCGGATGCGGAGGGGCGACAACGTGCCCTGGAACTCGACCGTGAGTACCGCCGCCAGAGAGCGCGACGCGGCAGGCAAGAAGCGGCGACCGAGCCGGATCTCGACCCGGATGACGCTGCACTCGCAGAACTGGACGACGGGGAAGCGCCGCCCGGCTCGGCCGGCGGTGAGCAATGGCGGGCACAGCTCTTGGCCCGGTTGCATCAACTCAGCCCGGACGGGTTCGAAGAGTTCGTGCTCTACCTGCTGCGGCTCTACGGCTTGGAACTCGAGCGGGTCGGAGGGACGGGCGATGAGGGAATCGACGGTATCGGCACCGCACCGATCAGTCCTGTGCTGTCATCCCGGGTGGCCGTCCAGGTCAAGAGATACGACCCGAACGGCAGGGCCGTCGGCCGAGAGGTCGTGGCCTTGTTCCAACGCGACGCACAAACCAAGGGCGCCGAACGAGCGATCCTCGTCACGCTCGGCAAGTTCTCAGAGCCTGCCCGTCGGGCCGCGATCCTCACCTCACCGACCGTCGACCTCATCGACGGCGACCGGCTCACAGAACTGGTCAGGGACAAGCGCATCGGAGTGCGCACGGTCACGGTTGTGCAGGTCGACACGAGGTGGTTCGACAGGTTCGATTGATACTCGCCCGCAACCGTGAAAGGCCCCCGCGCCTCACGCCTGTTCGACTTTTGGTGCGAGTTCTTGGCGCATATCGGCGCTTCGAATTTCGGTCCCCTGCTTCGCCGGTCGCGAGGCGGGGGACCGTTGCGTTTGAGAGCTGGTGCCCGTGCCTGATCGCAGGGTGGGAGCACAGCGGAACCGATCGGTGGAGGCGCACCGAGTCGCTGCGGGTCGAGTTCAGCTATCCCGACCCAACAATGCGGCGAACGCTGGGCATCACGCTCGGCCAGCCGGCGTTCCGTTGCGGAGGATCCCTGCTGTCGGCGAGTTCTTGCGGACCGGTCGGCGAGGACATCCTCCCGGAATTCTGCGAGCGCGGCGGGGGGGGCGCAACTTGCCCAGGCGAATCAGGGCATTTATCAGTCCCGCCGGGCGCGGTTGGGCGGGATTGCTCCTGCGGCGGGGAGCTGCCCCCGGCGGCGGTCTGTCCGCGAACCACCTCCGTGGAATGTGTCAAGTGGGGTGGGGGTGCTGTCAGTGGTTCCAGGCGGCCCGGACGGTGTCTGCGGCCTGTCGTGCGGTGACTTTGGGGATGCATTGGTGGCGTAGCGCGGAGTCCCAGCTTTGGTCTGTCGGCACTGGGTCGAACGATACCTTCGATGCGCTGGTCAGCGGCCCGGACCGGGCGAACAGGGTTTTCGCTTCGTCGTCGATCATGTCGGCCTCGGCCATGGCCCACATGTCGTACAGGTCGCGGGCGGCGTGCCGGTCGTGCCATGCGGACAGCTTCGCGGCCGCGAACGCGGGCGCGGTCAGCACCCGCAGCCGCGCGGGCGGCGCATCGCTGTACCGCTGGTAGATGGGCACGGTTTCGGACGGCCACCCCGGGTAGCCGGTCGCGGCGAGCATCTGCACCTGGATTGTTACCCCGGCGACCGTCAAGGCCGCGGGGTCGGGGTGGTGTGTGGCACGCAGCGCCGGCGTGAACGTCGGCGTTCCGAGAGATCGCTGAAGGCCTCGGGTGACGGCGCGCTCTATCCGGCCGGCGACGATGTCTCGCCGGCCCATGGCGATCAGATCGATGTCCTCCGACAGTCGCAGCCCCGGTAGATGGGTGCGAGACAACGCGGTACCTCCGATGAACACGACACTGTCGGTGCCGATCGAGGCGATGGCGGCGAGGGTGTGGGAGATGACGTGGTCGCGTCGAACCTGCGCTTCGGCCACACCGAATGTCCGCCGCACGGCGTCGAGTTCGTCGTCGGCGAGAACGCCGGGGACGGGGTGGCTCATCGGGCTGCGAGTTCCGCGGCGATGGCGCGCACCGCAGGACTGGACCGGGTGGCCGCGGAGATGACGTCGTCGAAGTCGGATGCGTCTACTTGGGGTCGCAGGTTGCGGGCGGCCTCCGCTGCCGCTTCCGGTTCCTCTCCCTGGCGTGGGCGTAGGAGCAGATCGAACAGGGTTTGCGCGCGGGTGGTGACGAGCGCCGGGCCGAGCTCGGTCTGCTCTAGGGCGGCGGCCAGCCGGTCGAGGTTCCGCGGGATGAAGTGCACGGTGCCGCTGCCGGTGGTGACCGGTGCCCGGCCGGCGGACGGTACGGCGACCGTCGTGTTTCCGAGCGCCCGCGGGATCGCGCCCCAGTGCCTTGCGGCGCCGATACCCATCAAGATGGCCTGGCGGTTTCCGTGCCGTGCGGTGGCGATCGCCAGGCCCCCGGTCTCCAGATCCGGCTTCCAGGTGCGCCCGTCACGTCCGCCCGGCGGGGACGTGTACACGCCGTGTGCCAGCCGGATGAGTGCGCCGTGTTCGACCAGGTCATCGAGCACACGCCACACGTTTCGCGCCAGCGGCTTGATGTCGCTGAACCGGACCGTGCGCAGCGGCGCGCGCTCTATGGTGCGGAGAGTGTCCACGAGCCCAGCCATCGTCGGCCTCCTTCACTGAGCCTGAATATACCTGGTTCGTATGCAGGAGCTCAGTGATCGATGCCGACCGGCGGAAAACGGGTATTGCCGGTCTGCTGCTGGCCGCCACACGCCACCGGGTGCCGGGACGGATGGGCGCCGGCCAGCGATCATTGACATCGTGCTCAAAGGCGGTAATTCACCCCGGAAGCTGTATGCGAACGGCCGGAAAATTGCCGAGAAACGGCCACCAGAACATTGCGTCACCTTCGTGGCGTGCCACCGGTGGATGACGGAGTTAGCACCTCGTTACGGCTGCTGACCACGTCGTTGCGGACCTCGTCGAGCGCGGTGGCGATCTCGTTGAGGGTAGCGGTTATCGCTCGCCGGCGTTCCTCGGGCCAGTCGGCAAGAAGCGTGCTCAGTTGGGCTTCCAGGGTGTCGATGAAGGCCTCTGTTGCCTTACGGCCCTGTGGGGTCAGTTCGATCAGGGTGACGCGGCCGTCGGGTTGGTCGCCGCGGCGGCGGATCAAGCCGCGTTGGGCGGCGCGGTCGACGAGCCGGGTCACGTTCGACTGGTCGCAGCGCAGCGTTCGGGCCAGCGATCCGACCGGCGCGGGCCGCAGCGTCGCGCAGAGCAGTTCCGCCTGCTGCGGGGTCAGATCGTGGCGGCGGCTGGCGCGCAGGTAGGCGTCGTTCAGTGCCACCCGCAGCCGGCCGAGCGCCTGCGGCACCGTCTGGGGGTCGCCCAGGCCAGGTGGGTCCGCCGGCCCTGCTGGTTTCTGATTGCTTGACGTCGTCATCGGCTTCAATGATACCATCATGGAAATGAATGATAGTGTCATGTATATCGAGCAGCGAGTCCGCCGATGAGTCGAAAGTCGACGGCACGCCGCCCGAGCACCACGAAGGAGACGGCCATGCCCGCACGAAACTCAGAAGTGTCTGGTGCGATGCCCTCGATGACGCGGGTGCGGATCCTGTGCATCTCGGGCAGCCTGCGCCGGGACTCCTACAACTGGCGGCTGCTCCAGGCGGCAGGGGAGCTCGCGTCGGTGGAGGCGGAGCTCGTGCTGTGGGAGCAGCTTAAGGTGCTCCCACCGTTCGATGAGGACGACGAGCCGACACCGCCGGCGGCGGTGCGAGCCTTCCGCGAGGCGATCGACGCGGCGGGGGCGCTGCTGATCGCCACACCGGAGTACAACGCCTCCGTCCCGGGTCAGCTGAAGAACGCGCTCGACTGGGCCTCACGCCCCTACGAGACCAACGTGCTGCGCGGCAAGCCGGTCGCCGTGATCGGGGCGAGCCCCGGCCGGTCGGGTGCCGCAGGCGCCCAGGCGGAGCTCCGCACGGTGCTCACCCGGATCGGCGCCCAGGTCCTCAAGGGCGGGTTCACGCTCCCACACGCCGTCGACCAGTTCGACCAGCATGGCAGCCTCGTCCCAGCGCACCAGGCTCCCTTGCGGCAGGTCCTCGCACGTCTCACCCGTGCAGCTCAGCAACACGATCAGTCACTCGCACAGGCACTCGCCATCGCCGTTTGACGGCGCACGAAGTTAGGAGGAAGCCATGCACGCGATCCTGCGACGCTACGCCTACGACCCGACGCGGCTCGATGATGCTCGAGGGGCGCTGGCCCGTGTCCGCGCGCTGCACGAGCAGCAGCCCGGCTACGCCGGAAGCTACCTGATCGACGACGGCACCCACTGGGTCGCCCTCAACCTCTGGCAGAGCCAGCAGGCAGCCGACGCCGGCTGGGACGCGATCGGAGCCCAAGTCCAGCACCTGCTTGAGCCACTCGTGGCCGGCCAGCCGCAACTCATCGCCGTCGGCCCGGTCATCGCAGCGGACCTCGACGGACACCGGCTCTGACCATGTGCCGCTCCACCCGCCGCGACGTGGTTTACCCACAGGTGGAGCACATGCGGATGGCGGCAAGATCGCCGCCGCCTGGGGCACCGATGCCCTCCAGCGCCCCGGACTCGACTTCGTCTCGTTCATGCGCCGTGTCGCCCTGCACGACCGCGGCCACAGAGAACTCGACACCGAGCCAGTCGGTGACACCAGCGCGGCACGCTGGGCAGCGATCCAGGAGCGCGGGATCACCCCGCGAGGCGAGTGCCCGATCACCGACCTGATCGTCGCGTTGCACATCCACCGGCACGCCGCCATGGTCCCAAAGCGCTTCGAGCCCAGCGCGCTGGCCGACATGGCGGCTGCGCTCCCCGGTAGTGATCTCATCGGTGCATACGCCTTTTCAATCGCCCGCAGCGAGGACGCTGACTGGTCAGAGTCGTCGGTAGGAGTGGAGGGTGATGCTGGCGAACACGATGGCGAGGCCGACGCACCAGCAGGCGGCGGCGACGTCGAAGTATGTGGTGCTGTGGCCGAGCGCGGCTTGTGCTGCGTGGGGTCCTTGGGTCAGAGCCCTGAGGGCGTCGTTGAAGATGCTGATCGGTTGGTAGCGGGCGAAGCCTTGAACCCAGCGGGGGAGCGTGTCGACGGGGATGAACGCGTTGGAAACGAAGAGAACAAGAAAGAAGATCGGGGTGGTGGACTGGACCGTTTCCGGGTTCTTGGTGGCTAGGCCGAGGGCGGCGAAGACCCAGAACATGCTGAGGCTGATCAAAATGAGCAGCCCGATGGCGATGAGGTAGGAGACGGTGTCGGCGTGGAATCGGAACCCGATGGCGACACCGGCGATGAGGGTGAGGGCGGCGGCAAGCATTTGGAGTGCCAGGTCGGAGAGGCTGCGTCCGAGCAGCGGTGCCACGGCTGGGGTTGGCAGGGACCGGAACCGGTCGATCAGGCCGGAGTTGACGTCCAGAGCGAGTCCGGTGGCGGCGGAGAGCCCGCCGAAGATGACGTTTTGGACGAGCATGGCCGGCACGAGATAGTCGACGTATGTCATCTGCGGGATGTGGATGGCTCCGCCGAAGACGAGACGCATCAACAGGAGAAACAGCACCGGTGAGGTGATGGCGGCGACTGCCGCTTGGGGGGTGCGCCGGGTGCGCAGTATGTTGCGCCGGGCGATCACCAACGGGTCGGTGAACCAGGCTGCGGCGGGGAGCCGGTCGAGCTGGTTGGCCGCGGTGCTCATGGGGTCTCCCTCGGATGGTCGGGCTGGCTGGGGTGGCCGACAAGGGACATGAAGACGTCGTCGAGGGAGGGACGGCGGGCGGTGACGTCTGCGACGGTGATGCCGGCTTGGTCGAGCAGGCGGACCGTGGCGGGAAGGGCTCGGGTGTCAAGGGCTGCCTTGAAGCTGAGGCGGGCGGCTAGGTCGTCGACTCCCGGATCGTCTGTGGCGATCGGTCGCAGCACGTCGACGGCGTCTGCCAGCCGAGCGCTGTCGGCGAGGGCGACGTCGATGGTCTCGTAGCCAAGCCGCGCTTTGAGCGCGGCCGGGGTGCCCTCGCTCACCACGGTGCCGTGGTTGATGATGCTCACGGTGTCGGCGAGGTGGTCGGCTTCTTCGAGTTGCTGCGTGGTGAGCAAGATGGTGGTGCCGGCGGCGACGAGTCGGTCGAGCAGTGACCACAGTTCCAGGCGGGCGGCGGGGTCGAGCCCGGTGCTGGGCTCGTCGAGCAGGAGGACTCGGGGGCGTCCGACCAGGCTGGCGCCGACATCGAGGCGGCGGCGCATGCCCCCCGAGTAGGTCCGCACGGGCCGATCGGCGGCATCGGTCAGCGACAAGCGTTCGAGCACTTCGTCGGCGGCCTGCCGGGCGCGAGTCGGGGCGAGTCGGTAGAGCCGTGCGATCATCACCAGGTTTTCCCGCCCGGTCAGCGCGTCGTCGGTCGCGGCGTGCTGCCCGGCCAACCCGATCAGGCGTCGGGCCGCGACCGGATGGCGTGCGACATCGAAACCGGCCACCTCGACGCGCCCCTTTTCCGGACGAAGCAGGGTGGCCACGATGCGGACCAACGTGGTCTTGCCTGCACCGTTGGGACCGAGCAGCGCGGTCACCGCGCCCGCGGGGGCCTGCATGCTCAGGCGGTCGAGCGCGATGGTCGATCCGAACGATTTGCGTACCTCGACGACGTCTATGATCGGTGCAGCCGTCACGTCCACCTCCTTCAATTACCTGCGTGTATGCAGATATTATCTGCGCAGCAACTACTGCGCAATAGCAGGGATACTGGTAGGGGGTTTCGCATGCCCAAGCCGCAAGACCAACAGGAGCGAGATCGTCTGCTGGCTGAGGGTTCGGCCGCCTACCGGCAGTACATCAGCGCGGAGGTGCTGTCCGGCCATGCCACCGCCGATGCGCTCGGGCTGGGAGCTACTGACTTCTTCTGCTTGAACCTGTTGTCGTTGGCAGGCCCGCTCACCGCCGGCGAGCTCGCCCAGCGGACCGGGTTGACCACCGGGGCCACCACTCGGATGATCGATCGGCTAGAAGACGCGGGTTTCGTGCGGCGTGGACGTCACCGGAGCGATCGCCGCCAGGTCATCGTCGAGGTGGCCGGCGGCCGCCAAGACGAGATGGACGCGGTCCTCGAACCGGTCCGTCGGCACATGTTCGAAGTGTTCCAGCGCTACGACACCGACCAGGTCCGCGTGCTACTCGACTACTTCAGCCACGCCGCCCCAGCACTCCTGGCCGCGGTCAAAGAACTTGAGGCCAGGCGATCCGCCCAGGCGAGGGCCTGAGGTCTGCCATCAACACCGCTTCACCACCCGAACATCCGCCCACACGGCCCGAATAGCGACGATCCTGGAGCCTCCGGTCGCACACCGCCGACGTCAGTCAGTGGTCCGCAGCCGACGTGGCCGCCGCCCAACGAACGCTGGTCCGAGTTAAATTCCCTATGCCCAGAGGCTCGGGGAGACGGACTTTCATCGGGAGAACCCTAGAGAAAAACTCCAGGAAAAACTCCCGATGGAACCAGCGGTCCGACCCCCGGTGTGAACGGCAGTGGCGTCACCGCGGGCGGCTGGTCCTGCGGGACCGTGTCACCAGCGGTTTCGTCGTGTGAGACTGGCGGGGTGGTCTTCCGGTTGGCGGGCGAGGATGACGTGCCGGCGATACGGCGAATCTCGTTGGCGTTGGGGCAGGCCGAGGAGGATTCCGGCTCAGACGCCGAATACGTGCAGTTCCTCCTGGCGACCGGGACCGTCATGGTCGCTGAGACCGCCAGCGGCTCAAGCGTTATCGCATGGGGCGCGGTCAAGCAATCCCGGGGCCGCTCGATGCTCACCGATCTGTTCGTGGATCCCGATCACCAGGCCCGCGGTGTCGGCGCCGGCCTGCTCCGTCGGTTGTGGCCGAACGGCCCACAAGAACCGGCGCGGTTCACCTTCAGCTCGCGGCACCCCGCCGCGCTTCCGATCTACGCCCGAGCCGGCCTGGCCCCGAGTTGGCCGCTGCTCTACATGAGCGGAGATCGCAGGAGCCTGGCCGGACCAGACGGGTCGGCACACCTGGAGGTCCGGCAGGTCGACGCTGGTTCGGCGGCCGCCGCCGACATGCGGCTCGCGTCGGCCGGGCGCGCCGATGTCGCCGATGTCGCTGATATCGCGGGACTCGCCGCCGACTATCGCTGGTGGGGCCGCGGGCGGCTGCTCTCCGGGCTGATCGTCCTCGACGGGGCCCGACCGGTGGCGGCCGGGGTTGCCACTCGGAGCGGTCTTGCGCACCTGACGTGCCCTGATGAGCGGAACGCCGCGCCGGCCGTCATAGCCGCTCTGCTCGCCCTTGACGCACCCGAGGTCTCGCTGTGTCTGCCCGGGCCGCACCCCGCTGTCCGAGACCTGCTGGAGGCCGGATTCCGGATCGACGACTACGACATCTCTATGAGCACACCCGACGTGTCCCTGGCCTCGACGTGGGTCTACTCCCCGGGCCTCGGATGACGACCCGAACCCGGCGCAACAACCACACTGCCGGACCGGCCAGCGACTATTGACGATGATGTCGGCCTGTCGATCAGGTAGAGCACGGTCCCCGCCATGCGGTGGCGGAGCGGTTGGGGCGATTCTGGGAGGTGGTGAAAGGTGCTGACGATCCGGAGTCTGCTGGACGAACTGTCCTTCGAAGGGAACGCGAAGAAGTACCGCGGCGGCGGGCGCGGCCTCGAGAATGTGCTCACCACAGAGGTTTTCAGCGCGCTAGAATACCTGCCGCGGGACCCGTTCCTGGCCGGCGTTTTCGACGCTGCCGAGATTTTCGGCGTACCGGGCATGGATCAAGACGCGGTTCAGGCAGCACCAGCGAATGTGTGGACCGACGTACGGCGTGAAGTCGAATCGTTCGTCATGACGGTTTTGCCGGGGGATGCGCATGCGCCGGACTGGGAAACGCAGGTGCAGCCGGACGTGTTGATTACCTCGCCGGCCGACTACGTTTTCGTGGAGGCGAAAGGCACCCGCCGGGGCGCATCGTTCCAGCCGGAACAGCTCTATCGGGAAATGCTCGTCGCCGATGCGAATCGTGACGGCCGCCGTGCCACGTTGCTGGTGGTCACGGCTGAGCCGCCGCCGGTTCTCGTTGCCGGGCACGGACGCCGCAGCCTGGCCGACGCCGTCGCTCGTGGCCACGAGCTGTTCCAGCGACGCCACATCGGTGCGCCACCGCCATGGTCGCTGCCCGTCACACTCGCTCATGTGACGTGGGCGCGGATCGCGGAACGCGTCATGTCGGCTGCCGAGAAGCTGCGCGGCTCGTCGCTGTCGAAGGACTTGGCGATCTGCCGGCTTGCCGATGCAGTCAACGACGCCGTCCGGTGGCACCAGGACTCCGAACGAGACCCAGGGCGAGACGCGACAGCAGCTCCGCCGGCCAGGTCACCAGCCGTGGCGATCGAGGTGCCGGGTGTGTCCGGATGAGCACGGGCATCCCCAACGAAGCCGTGCACGACGAGCGACAACTCGCCAACGACGTGACAGGCAAGGGCCACCGAGGGACCGGGCCGACGGTGGTTGGCCTCGACGAGGACACCGACTTCGCATACGTCATCGGGCAGATCCGGCGGACCCCTCGCCAGTTCATCGTCGCGGGGTTGAGGCGTACCGTCGGCGGCCCAATGTTCGACCTGCGGCAGGGATCAGCGCGGCGATACCGCGTTGCGTGGCCCGTATAGCAAGATCGAGCCGCGTATAGCGGGTTCAAGCAGCCGGGCTCGGCAGGGTGAGGCGCCTGATGGCAGTGACGCAAATTCGCTTATGCCGGCGGTCGCGGCGGCGCAATCAGTAGCAGTGGCTGTGTCATCGAGATGGATCTTCCCGAACCCTGCCGTCGGCCCGACGGGCTTGTGGGTGGCCCGGGTGTCGATGTGCACCAGCCGGAGTTCTCGGGGCGAGTGCGGGCGAGAAATCGTCCTTGGTCACCGGCGGGTCGTGACGGTGACCAGTGCGCCGACGCGGTTTGAGGTCTGCGATCCAGATGTCTTGCTGCGCGGAACCAAGGCGGGCGTGGTGGTCGGCGATTTGCTGACCCCCACGCCGTCCCCGAGCGATGCCGACGTGATCAGTAGCAATGACGGCCGTCCCGTCCGTCATGAAAGCTAGGGTGTGTCTCCTAATAGGCGTGCCCAGACGATGCAGGCTGACAGGATGACCGCTGCCCGGTAGGTGATGGCGAGCTTGTCGTAGCGGGTGGCCATGCCTCGCCACTGTTTGACCAGTGCGAAA
>Ga0209963_1000577_pt1 | contig 45436 bp, 33 predicted proteins | sample ThiBio_1000_biof_2_FD_183957 | JGI IMG/M metagenome (GOLD analysis project Ga0209963, IMG submission 183957) | Wastewater bioreactor microbial communities from Cape Town, South Africa - Thiocy_cont_1000_biof (SPAdes) | ecosystem: Engineered > Bioreactor > Thiocyanate-remediating >...
GCTGGCTGAGGTAGATTTAGCCCTTTACCGTTTAAGAATGGCAATGAGCCAGCTATGGCTGGCTCATCGTCCAAGACTTTCACTTGTTTGTTCATCCTTCCCTCAAAGTTCGGGATGATTCATGTTTTTATTTCAATCGAACAATAACGACTGTGGTTCGCCAACGGCGCTGCCCACAGGGAACCCTACGGGCTAGATTCCTCGACTACGCTCGGAATGACAATTCAGAATCCCCTACGTACCCCGTTTAACGTTCAACGAAAAGGTGTTACTTGCTCAAATCGACCAGCAGCCCGTTCAGGCGACCCACGAAGGCGACCGGGTCTTCCAGTTCGCCGCCATCGGTCAGGATAGCTTGCTCAAGCAGAATGATGCTCCAGTCTTTGAAACGGGTCTCGTCCTGGACGGAACGCAGCCGTTCAATGAGCGGGTGCTGCGGGTTGATTTCGAGGATAGGCTTGGTTTCGGGCAACTTCTGGCCGCTGGCCTTCAGGATGCGCTTGAAACTTTCGTCCAGATCGTTCTCGTCGCCGACCACGCAGGAAGGCGAAGAAGTCAGGCGGTGGGTGACCCGCACTTCCTTGACCCGGTCGGCCAGGGTCGTTTTGAGCCGTTCGGTCAAATCCTTGAAGTCGGTGACGGCCTTCTCCTGGGCGGCTTTGGTCTCCTCGTCCTCCATCTTGTCCAGTTCCAGTTCGCCCTTGGCGATAGACTGAATCTGTTTGCCTTTGTACTCGGTCAGGCTGGTCACAACCCAGTTATCGACCAGTTCGGTCAGGAGCAGCACTTCGACCCCCTTCTGGCGGAAGACTTCCAGGAGCGGACTGTTTTTGGCGGTGGCATAGCCGTCGGCGGTCAGGTAATAGATTTTGTCCTGGCCTTCTTTCATGCGGCCAATATAGTCGTCCAGCGAAACGTCCTGGGTATCGCCCTCGCTGGCGGTCGAGGTAAAGCGGAGCAAGCGGGCGATAGTCTCGCGGTTGGCGGTGTCTTCCGGGATACCCTCTTTGAGGACCCGGCCAAAGGCTTTCCAGAAAGTGGCGTACTTGTCTTTTTCCCGCTCGGCCATGTCATCCAGCAGGCCCAGCACCTTTTTAACCGAACCAGCCCGGATGTTGTCCACCAGCTTGTTTTGCTGCAAGATTTCGCGGGAGACGTTTAGCGGCAGGTCGCTTGAGTCGATAACACCCCGGACGAACCGCAGGTAGGTCGGCATCAACTTTTCGGCGTCGTCCATGATAAAGATGCGCCGGACATAGAGTTTTACGCCGTGGTGAGCATCGCGGTTCCACATATCGAAGGGTGGTTGGGTCGGCACGTACAGGAGCATGGTGTATTCCTGTTTGCCTTCCATGCGGGCGTGGACCCAGCCGAGGGGGTCGGTCCAGTCGTGGGAAACGTGTTTGTAGAACTCGTTATATTCTTCCGCCGTGATTTCGCTTTTCGAGCGGGTCCAGAGGGCCGAAGCCTTGTTGACGGTTTCATCCTCCGGTTCCTCACCCTCTTTGACCTCTTTGGGCATGACAATCGGCAGGGTGATGTGGTCGGAGTACTTGGTGATAATCGAGCGGAGCCGGTAGGCGCTCAGGAGTTCGTCCTCGTCCTCACGCAGGTGCAAGATTACCTCGGTGCCGCGCCGGGGTTTTTCGATATTTTCCAGGGTATAGTCGCCTTTGCCGGTCGACTCCCATTTCACGCCGTGTTCGTGCCCCAACCCGGCCCGGCGGGTCAGCAGGGTTACTTTGTCGGCCACAATAAAGGACGAGTAGAACCCGACCCCGAACTGGCCGATCAGGTTGGCATCCTTGCGCTGGTCGCCGGTCAGGGCCTGGAAGAATTCGCGGGTGCCGGACTTGGCGATGGTGCCGATGTTGTTAATGACTTCCTGGCGGTCCATGCCGATACCGTTGTCGGCAATCGTAATGGTGCGAGCATCTTTGTCGAACGAAACCCGGATTTTGAGGTCGCTATCATCTTCATAGAGCGCGGCGTCGGAAAGGGCTTCAAAGCGAAGCTTGTCCTCGGCGTCGGAAGCGTTGGAAATCAACTCCCGCAAGAAGATTTCCTTGTTGCTATAGAGCGAGTGGACCATCAGGTCCAGCAATTGCGTAACCTCGGCCTGGAATCCTAGTGTTTCTTTTTGGGCTTCCGCGGTCATTTTAGCGTGAATCCTCCCTGAAATTTCTTGGTTTATTTGAATTAATTAGTGCCGTTAGAAAAGCCGCCTCAAAGCATATTCTTCCTTGCAGGTTGAGTCAAGCGGCCAAAATAATCTTTTTTACGCATATATTTTATAAAACGGCTATTAGAATTCAATTCGCGCTGTGTTAGAGTTGTGTTAGATTAAACAGGCGGGCCGGAATGTTATAATGGGACAAGATTAAACGCCACCCAGGAGAAGAAAAATGGCAAGCCGGTTTGAAGACCAATCCTATAGCCTTGAAAAGTATCTGGCTCTGGAAAAGACAAGCCGTGAGAAACACGAATTCTTTCAAGGAAGACTTTATCTTATGGCGGGTGGTTCGCCCAACCACAGCCTGATTGCTACCAATCTTTCGCGCCAGCTTGGTAATGCCCTGGAAGAACGCCCTTGCCGGGTTTTTTCGAGCGATTTACAGGTCTATGTTAAAAGTAAGGACCTGGTGACATATCCCAATGTATCGGTCGTGTGCGGCGACCTGACCTACGCCGGGGACGACCGAAACCTGGTAACAAATCCGCTCCTTATTGCCGAGGTGCTTTCGCCCACCACCGCCGGATACGACCAGACCACCAAATTTAACCTTTACAAGGGGCTTGATTCTTTAGAGGACTATTTATTGGTAGATAGCCGGACCATGAGCGTAATATATTTTCATAAGTTAGGTCTGAACCAGTGGGGCCAGCAGATTTTCTCCCAGCCTGAAGACACTTTTAGGGTGCAAAGCCTCGGTATTGAATTATCGCTCGCCCGGATTTATGCCAAGGTCGAGTTTGACCCTGACAACCAGACACTAAGATAAAGTTTGCTCATTTTACGTTGTAAACATTTGCTGCTACAATTGGAAAAGTAGAACATATTAGTGAATCGAAAAGATTTTTAAGCCAAGCCAAACAAAGCCTCATGCAAAATCCAACACCCCAGCCCAATCAAGCTCTCGCGGCGCGCCTGGAAGCGGCCCGGCGTGAGTTGCTCGACCTGGGTTTGCGTAACTCTTTGTTAAATTATCGCTCGACCGGCGCCCGCAGTATCGAGGTCGTAGACGAATTGCCGGTCCAGATTTTCCGGTTGCTGGTGCGCGAGAAAAAAGCCCTGACTTTCCTGGGCGACTCCGCCAAAGACCGGGCCAGGGCTGCCCGTAATCCGAACCAGCCAACCCTGTTCGAGTCGGTTCCGTCACTGGAACGTCCAGCCGAGCGGCCCGCCGAACGCGAACCTTATCGCCCGGATGGCGCTCCGGCCAACCTGGAAAGCACCAGTGCAGGCACCAGTGCAGACACCAGTGCGGGCCCCGGCGAGGCTCCAATACAGGCCCCCGCCTCATCGCTCACGGATGCCACCGGCCCTCAATTCAGTTTTCCGCAGCCCGGCAGTTCGGAACCTGCGCCGGAAAAGCCGCTCTACAGTTTCCCGCAACCGGGAGAAGTTTCGCCCGAATTACCCACCGCTTTTGGACAGCCGCTCCCGCCGCAGGAGGAGTCGCCCCTAATGCCCGGCACCCCGGCCAGTCTCGAATCGCCTTCACCTGACCTCGACAAGGCTGAACTCGAAAAACGCTATACCGATTCAAAGCTGCAAACGTCCCTGGCGACCGAGGATTTGCAAAAACGACTGCTCAAAATCTTCTATGATGCCCGCGCCAGCATCGAGGACCAGGGCGTCAATATCCTTTACCTGGCGCTGGGTATGCTCGAATGGTACGAGGCCGATAGCAGCCAGCAGGTCCACAAAGCGCCTTTGTTGTTAATCCCGGTCGAAATCGTGCGCTCGAACGTCAAAGAGCGGTTCAAGCTGCGCTATACCGAAGAAGACTTAGGCCACAACCTATCGCTGGAAAATAAGCTCAAAGCTGAATTTGGCCTGAATTTGCCGCACCTGCCCGAACCGGAAGAACTCGAAATCGAAGCCTACTTTGCCGAAGTCGAGGAAGCCGTGTCCGGCCTCAAACGCTGGCGGGTGGACCACAAAGCCATTTCGCTCGGTTTCTTCTCTTTCGCCAAGCAAGTCTTATATAAAGACCTCGACCTCGAAAGCTGGCCGGACGGGCAAGGCCCTTTGCATCATCCCATCCTCAACGGCCTGTTTATGGGCGGGCTGATCGAACCGGCCAACCCCATCCCGGAAGACGCCCCGCTTGACCGCTATTTAGCGCCCGCCGACCTCAACCTGGTAATGGACGCCGATAGTTCGCAGGTGATGGCCGTGACCGATGTCCGGCAGGGCCGCAACCTGGTAATTCACGGACCACCCGGCACCGGGAAGTCGCAGACCATCACAAATTTGATTGCCGAGGCGCTCGGCCGGGATAAAACGGTCCTGTTCGTGGCCGAGAAAATGGCCGCGCTGGAAGTGGTCAAACGCCGCCTGGATAACCTCGGCCTGGGGGAAGCCTGCCTGGAACTGCACAGCCACAAGGCCAAAAAGAAGGAAGTTTTAGAAGAACTTTCCCGCACCCTCAACCTGGCCCGGCCCGCTCTTGACTCCTTCGAGCAGGAGTTAGCCCTTTTGACGACCAATCGCAGCCGCCTGAACGATTTCGCCGATGCGATGAATACGCCCATCCGGGAGAGCCGCAAGACGCCTTACCAGGTGATGGGCGAATTGATAAAGCTCGAACGGGAACACGCCCGCCAGAGCTTGCCCAGGTTGGCCTTTGATGGGTCGCACGAGTGGTCGTGGGCCGAGTACGTCCGGCTCAAAGCGATTATCGAAGAACTGGCCGGGCTTTTCCGGTCCATCGGCTCGCCGCGCCACCATTCTTTCTGGGGTAGCCGCCGCGAGACACTGGGGGTCCGCGAGCCGCAAGAACTGGGCGACCACCTGAAAGATGCCCTCGCCGCGATAGACCGGGTGCGGAGCAGCGCGGGCCGGGTTACGACCCTCTTGAATCTACCGGCCCCGGACCGCCCCTGGGAGTTCCGCCTGTCGCCGCTGTTACAGGCTGCACCGCCGGTCTACGGTCTCAACCTGGCCGCGTCCGCCTGGGTCGAGCAGACCGCCGCCATCCAGCAGTTGTTGCAGCTTGGCCCGCAGTTGAACGCCCTTTACGCCCGTTACCAGGGTCAGGTCCGGCCCGAAGCTTACACGACCAACCTGGCTCCGGTGCGCGAGGCGTTGGAGAAATACGGCCCCAAATTCTGGCGCGGTTTCGCCGGGCCCTACAAACAGGCCAAAGTGACCCTGGCAGGCCTCCTGAGTGGGCCGCTCCCGGCGGAAACTGTCCAACTGGCCCTGGTCAATGACCTTATACAGGCGCAACAACTCCGGGCCGAGTGGGATACCCGGCAGGGCCTGGGGGAATTTCTCTTTCGCCGGGACTGGCAGGGTCTGAACAGCGATTGGTCCAAGCTAACAGCCCAGGCCGCCTTCGCCACCGAACTGCACCGCCGTATCGCCGCCGAAGAAGGCCCGGCCAGCCTGCCCGCTTTCCTGGCCTCCCAGCCGAACCTGACCCCCTTGAAGCAAAACCTGGCCGAGATGGACCAGGCTATCGCCAACCACGGCCGGGCTATCCGGCAGGTGCTGGGGCTGCTCGAACTCGATGAAACCGAGCGTTTCGGGACGGCAGGGCCTTTACTTTTGCAGCCCTACGCCGAGCAGTTAAAAGTCTTGCGCGACTGGCAAGCTCACCTGGCAAGCTGGTCCGAAATCGTCAGCTACAACGACCTGGTGGGGCGGGGCGAGGCTGCCGGGCTGAAAGCCTATGTCCAGGCCGCCGATAGCTGGCCGGAAGCGGGGCTTTACCTGGAACCGACCTTTGAGAAGAACTGGCTGGAAGCCCTGCTCGATGTTGCCTACCGGGAGCGCAAGCCGCTCAATTTGTTCCAGCGCGAAAGCCACGAACAGGTCATCAACCAGTTCCGCCGTCTGGATAAACAAATCCTGGTCCATAACCGGGCCAAACTCACCCTCTTGAACGCCCGCAAGGTCAGCCAGGTCTGGCAGAGCGCCGATAAGCCCTGGACCGTCCAGTTGCGCGTCCTGAAACGGGAAATGGAGAAAAAGACCCGGCATATCGCTATCCGCAAGCTGCTCAAGACCGCCGGGCCGATTATCCAGAATATCAAGCCGGTCTTTATGATGAGCCCGCTTTCGGTGGCGGCCTATCTCACGCCCGGCGAACTGAAATTTGACCTCGTTATTTTCGATGAGGCCAGCCAGGTCCGCCCCGCCGACGCTTTCGGGGCTATCCTGCGGGGAAATCAACTGGTCGTGGCCGGGGACGACCGCCAGTTGCCGCCGACCAGTTTCTTCGAGCGGTTGACCCAGGACGACACCCTGGCTGATGACGAGGACGAATACGACGAGGAACTGGCCGCTTCCAACGCCAGCGGCGATTTTGAAAGTATTCTCAAGCTTTTTAAATCGGTCAGCAAGCCCCGCCTGTTGCGCTGGCATTACCGCAGCCGCCACGAGTCGTTGATTGCCGTTTCGAACTCGGAGTTTTACGAGAACAAGCTGATTATCTTCCCCAGCCCCGACCAGGCCCGCCTCGAATATGGCCTGGTTTACCACCACTTGCCCCAGGCCGTCTACGACCGCAGCAAGAGCCGCACTAACCCCATCGAAGCCCACACCGTCGCCCAGGCTGTCATGGACCACGCCCGCCAGCGGCCTGACCTGACCCTGGGGGTCGGCACCTTCAGCATGGCCCAGCGCGAGGCTATCACCGAGCAACTCGAAATGTTGCGCCGGGCCGATAGCTCCTGCGAGGGCTTTTTCACGGCCCACCCCGACGAGCCGTTCTTTATCAAGAACCTGGAAAATATCCAGGGGGACGAGCGCGACGTGATTTACATCAGTCTCGGCTATGGGCGTGACTCTGCCGGGAAGGTTACCCTCAACTTTGGACCGCTTACGGCTAAGGGTGGGGAGCGCCGCCTGAACGTCCTGATTTCCCGCGCCCGCCAGCGTTGCGAGGTCTTCACCAACCTGACCGAGGACGATATTGACCTGACCCGCACCGAGTCGGAAGGGGTCCGGGCCCTTAAAACCTTCCTGAAATATGCTCGTACGGGGAATTTGGAAGCCGGGCCGGAGGCAAGTGGAAGGCCCGCCGGGTCGCCCTTTGAGGAAGAAGTCCGGTTGGCCCTGGAAGCGAAAGGCTACAGGGTGGCGGGACAGGTCGGGCAGGCCGGGTTCTTTATTGACCTGGCCGTAATTGACCCGGACCAACCGGGGCGCTATTTGTTGGGGATTGAATGTGACGGCGCGACCTATCACAGCGCCTTGTCGGCCCGCGACCGCGACCGCCTGCGCCAGCAGATTCTAGAGGGTCTGGGCTGGAAGATTCACCGTATCTGGAGCACCGACTGGTTCCACAACCCGGTGCGGGAAATCGAACGGGTCGAGGCGGCTATCCAGGCTGCCCGGACCGCCCCCGCCGCCAGCTAGGGCGCGCCCGCGCAGAGGAAATCGACTTTCGAGCGGTTAATAAGGACCGAATTGGCCGTGACCCGCAGGGCCGGGTTGGGCAGGAAGTTGATATTTACATCGGTCATGCCGATAAAGTTTTCCTCGCGTTGCAGCAAGACCTGGGTCAGTTCGAGCTCCGGTTCGAGGTGCAAATTCCCGCTGATTTCAAAGTTCCCCAGCACCATCAAGACCCGGTACTGCATCAGTTCGCCCCGGAAGTAAATCCGGGCGGCCTGGGCCAGCCGGTCTTTTTCGTGCGAGTCGTTGGGGACCGCCATCACGATAGAGTTTTTGTTTATCCGGGCGAAACCGCTTTCGATAGTGTTAGCGGTGGGACGGAGCAGGGGCGTGGTCGTGACCCGCTCCAGCAATACCTGGCTATCCGACGAGTTGAGGACGCCGTTGGTACGCAGTTCGGCGGTCCAGAGTTGTCCGGTAATCCGGTGAAAATTGGTAAAGAGTTCCAGGGTCAGCCAGCGGTCGACCAGGCGGGACGGATACTCGGACATTTTTACAACCTCAGCTTTCGGTGGTACAGGTTTAGATTAACCTCATGAAATCTTGTAACGGAAGAAGCGGCTCATGCGAAAAAGCCGGTTGCCCGGCATACCTTTGGCTGAGATATATTATAAATAATTTTATATGATTTTATCAATAAGCGGAGGCGCTTTTACGGGCAATTCGCTAAAAATGTAAGCTCCGAGCAGGCTTTCTTTGATGCTGTTGGCCTGTTCCGGCGACTGGGCGTGAATTTCCAGTAAGGACTCTCCGGCCTCGACCCGCTCCCCGACTTTTTTACGCAGCACCAGACCTACCGCCGGGTCAATCGCGTCGGTCTTGACCTTTCGGCCCGCCCCCAGCGTATAGGCGGCAATCCCGATAGCTTCGGCGTCAATGGCCTGGATATAGGCCGCTTGCAGGGCCGGGAATTCCTCGCGGTGAGGGGCCAGGGGTAATTTGCTCGTATCGTCCAGGTAGCTCACGTCGCCGCCCTGCTCGGCCACGAAAGCCTTGTACTTCTCGAAGGCCGCCCCGCTATCGAGAGCCTGGCGAAGCTGGCGGCGGGCGTCTTCGTTATCGGCGGCCCGGCCCGACATTTCCAATAACTGGCTGCCTAGAATCAGGGCCAGTTCCACCAGGTCGGTGGGTCCGCGCCCCTGCAAGGTTTCGACCGCCTCTTTTACTTCCAGGGCGTTGCCGACCGCGTAGCCGAGCGGTTGCTCCATGCTGCTAAGGACTGCCCGCACCTTGCGCCCGACCCCTTCCCCGATTTCGACCATGGCATGGGCCAGGGCGGTGGCGTCGGCCAGGTTTTTCATGAAAGCCCCTTTGCCGTGCTTGACATCGAGGACGATGCAGTTGGTCCCGGCAGCGATTTTCTTGGACATTACGCTGCTGGCAATCAAGGGCAGACTTTCAACCGTCCCGGTTACGTCACGCAGGGAGTAGAGCTTGCCGTCCGCCGGGGCCAGGTCGGAACTTTGCCCGGCCACGACCAGCCCGTTTTTCGCCAGGGCCGCCCGGAACTCGGTCTCGGAAAGAGTGGCCCGGAAACCGGGAATGGTTTCAAGCTTATCGACGGTGCCGCCAAAGTAACCCAGGCCGCGCCCGCTCATTTTACCAACGGGCAGGCCGGTAGCCGCTACCAGGGGTGCAACCACCATGGTGGTCTTGTCACCGACGCCCCCGGTGCTGTGTTTGTCGACCACGACCGGGGCGATGTCGCTCAAATCGAGCTGATGCCCGCTTCGCACCATCGCCTCGGTCAGGGCCACGGTTTCGGCGGCTGACATGCCCTGGAAGAAAATTGCCATCAACAAAGCGGCGGCCTGGTAATCGGGAATTTCACCCCGGTTGTACCCATCGATAAAGAAGCCGATTTCGGCCCCGGTCAGGGCCTGCCCGCCGCGTTTTTTGATAATAATGTCAACCGCTCTCAACTCGTTCTCCTTTTCAGTAGTCAGAAGTCGGTAGCCAGTAGTCAGTTTTTGGACCCCTTGGAGTGGATGCTTTTAAGCAAAATCTTACTCAATTCTGGTTCTATTTAATTCCTGAATTTTGAGTAAAACATTTGATTTGGCTCTTTCTCACTGACTACTGACCACTGGCTACTGTCTACTATTTAACAATAACTTCCATACCAAATTGCTTGAACAGGAAGGCAAAGACGTCCGCGTACTCGTCAATGAGCTTGGAAGTCGGTTTGCCGTGCCCGTGTCCGGCCTTCATTTCGACCCGCAGCAAGACCGGGTTGTCCCCGGTATAAGCTTCCTTGAGCGTGGCGAAGAACTTCTTGGCGTGACCCGGCACTACCCGGTCATCGGTATCCGCCGTCAGGACAAGGGTCGGCGGGTAAGCCACGCCCGGTTTGACGTTGTGAAGCGGCGAATAGGCGTAGAGATAGGTAAATTCTTCCTTGCTGTTCTCGGCGTTGCCGTACTCCGAGGCCCAGTAGCGCCCTACCGTGAACTTGTGGTAGCGCAGCATATCCGCGACCGGAACGTGGCAGAGGACCGCCCCATAGAGGTCGGGTCGCTGCAACTCGCAGGCTGCCACCAGGAGGCCGCCGTTGCTGCCGCCTTCGATAGCCAGTTTCGGCGTGCTGGTGTACTTATTCTCAATCAGCCATTCCGCCGCCGCGATAAAGTCGTCAAAAACGTTCTGCTTCTTTTCGAACATGCCGCCCCGGTGCCAGGCTTCGCCAAACTCGCCGCCGCCGCGCAGGTTCGGCAGGGCAAAGACGCCGCCGTTTTCGATCCAGGCAATCCGGGCCGCCGAAAAGGCCGGGGTCATGCTGATGTTAAATCCCCCGTAAGCGTAAAGCAGGGCCGGGTTCTCGCCGTTCATGTTTAGCCCTTTGCGGTGGACCAGGAACATCGGCACTTCGGTCCCGTCTTTCGAGGGGTAGAAGACCTGGCGAGTGACGAAATCGGACGGGTCGAAATTAACCTCCGAATCCCGGAAAACACTGATTTGGGAGGTTTCAAAGTTGTAGCGGAAGACCGTGCTGGCCCGCAAAAACGAGGTAAACCCGATAAACATTTCGGTCTCGTCGCGTTTGCCCGAAAGAGCGGTTATCGAGCCGATTTCCGGCAGTTCAATGTGATGGACGTACTGGCCGTCCTTGTTATAGATGGCAAGGATATGATTGGCATTATTGAGGAAGCCGACCACGAACTGGTGGTTCACGACCGTCACGAAATCGAGGACATCTTGCTGTTCAGGCAGGATTTCTTTCCAGTTCTCGCGGGCCGGGTTGGTCGTATCAATGGCGATGATACGGCCACGCGGAGCGTCGAGGTCGGTATTGAAGTAAAAGACCGGACCATCGTTGTCGATAAATTCGTAACGGGCATCGAAATCGTCCAGCAGTTTGATAAGTGTTTCGTCGCTGTCGAGAGGCCGGTAGTAAATCCGGTTCTGGACGGCGGTGCCATGCCAGACCCGCACGACCATGTATTTTTCGTCTTCGGTCGCAAAGGGCGTGAAGCTCAGTTCGGGGAAGTCGGGCCGTTCGTAGACCAGTTTGTCTTCGGACTGGTCGGTGCCGAGGGTGTGCCAGTAAATCTTGCTGTTATAGCTGGTCCGTTCCGGCGGAACGGTGGCCGGGTCGGGCAGGCGGTTGTAGAAAAAGCCGGAGTTATCGGCTTTCCAGGCGATCCCTGCAAACTTGGTGTGCCGGATGGTGTCGGGCAAGTCTTCTTTGGCGTCAATCTTCCTGACTTTGAGTTCTTCCCAGTCGCTGCCAGACTGTGACCGCCCATAGACCATCAATGTGCCGTCTTTGGTGAAGGTGGTGTTGGTCAGGGCGAGGGTGCCGTCCTCGCTCAACTTGTTGGGGTCAATCACCAGTTCGGGTTCGCTGTCGAGGGTGGCCTGGCGGTAGAGGACCGACTGGTTCTGGAGGCCGTCGTTCTTCCAGAAATAGTAATAGTCGCCTTCCTTTGATGGGGCCGAATACTTGGGGTAATTCCAGAGTTCGGTCAGCCGTTTTTTAAGCTGCTCGCGCTGGGGAATGGCATCCAGGTAGGTGCGAGTGACATCGTTCTGGGCGGTGACCCACTCCTGTACTTCGGGAGCGAGGTCATCTTCCAGCCAGCGATAGGGGTCGGCGACGATGGTCCCGAAAAAATTATCGGTTACATCTTCCTTACGAGTTTTAATCATCGTTATTCCTTACCGTGTTTCTCTTAAAGTTGTTTTCCATCCAATAATTTTTGACCCCTCGGAAGGGTCTTGCAACAGAGCAGGTGCAAAGGGAGCAGATATATTGAAGCTATAACAGCCTGGTACCGAGCAATATAGCAAAGGAATTTAAATTTAGCAAAGCCGGTTGCTAACAGGGTTAGAACTATATACTTAGGCCCCTTTAGGTAGTCCAATGTGATGTGGCTCACGCCGGGATAGGTAGTTTCAACGATACGACCTCCCCTCAAACCGGGTTAAATAAGTTACGTAAGTAACCCTTGTCCTGGCGTTGATACAAAAGCAGTTAATATAAAAAATTTTGGAGTATAAAAAAGTTGGCAGAAACTATAAAAAAATCTAACTACCTGGTCCGGCTGGCTGTGCTGGCGCTGGTTCTGAGCGGTATCCTGGCCTCGCTTTACAGTGTGCCGACCGCTTCCGCCGAAGATTTCGCTTCGAATGACTTCCGCTTCGTCTGGAACCGCACCGACAAACCGATTCAGGATGGCCGCACCTCCCGCACCTACCTGTGGGGCCCGGCTCCTTTTACCGGGGCGGTCTGGGAAAATTACGCCGAAGCGCCCGGCGGCAAACGGCTGGTGCAGTATTTTGATAAAAGCCGCATGGAGATTACCAACCCCAACGGCGATAAACTCAGCCCCTACTATGTTACCAACGGCCTGATTGTAAAAGAAATGATTACCGGCCAGGTCCAGGTCGGCAATAGCGCCTTCCAGTCGCGCGGCCCGGCCCGGCAGGGTGTCGCAGGTGACGGCGACGATACCTCCGGCCCGACCTATGCCGCCCTCGGCGGCGTCCTGACCCCGTCCCCGAACGAGGTCGGGGTCCTGGTAGCCGGTTCGATTGACCGTAACGGCGGCGTGCGTTACGACGTGGGCGACTACGGCAAACGCTACCAGGTCGTCAGCGCTTACTACGAAGCCTCCACCGGTCACAATATTGCCGGGCCGTTCTGGAGTTTCCTGAACCAGTCCGGTACGGTCTACACCGGGCAGGGCAACATCATCAACGGACGGCTGTTCGACCCGGTCTTCTACGCGACCGGCCTGCCGATTACCGAGGCTTACTGGGCCAGGGTTAAAGTCGGCGGCGTGGTCAAAGATGTGCTGGTCCAGGCTTTCGAGCGGCGGATTATGACTTTTACCCCCTCGAACTCCCCGGCTTACCAGGTCGAAATGGGCAACGTGGGTCGCCACTACTACGCCTGGCGCTACGAAGGCGGTTCCAATAACAACCAGCAGAATGGTTGCGCTAACGTGCCGGACCCGATTAACGCCAACCTGCGCCCCGCCAAGTGCATCAACGCCGGTCAGGTGATTTCGATGGACATCGGCAACTTCTTCCCGAACGAGCAGATTGGTTTCTGGCTGACCGACCCCTACGAAAACGTGGTGGCCGGGACCAACAGGACCCTCAGCATCGGTGAAACGGGCGACCAGTACGACCTCGAATTCGATACCAGCGGTCTCTACACCGGCCAGTGGTACTGGGTCTTCCAGGGCACCAGCAGCGGTCGCAAAGCCGTCGTCTACTTCTACGTCAGTTAAACCTTAACCAGTCTATCGCCTGTCCCCCTTGAGAGCCTTCCATTCAGCCGGAAGGCTCTTTTTGTTTGTGCCGGGTGCTAAAATAGCCAGGGGAGATGTAAAATAAGCAAAAACCAGGAAAGAAAAATATGGCAATCGAGATTCCGGTAGTGCATACGACCGTTTTCGCCGCCGCGCCGGGTGGGGGTAATCCCTGCCCGGTCTGTTTCGATACGGACGGCCTCTTAACGACCACCCAGATGCAGGGGTTAGCCGCCCGCTTCGGCCACGAAACGGCCTTTGTCCTCAAACCGGCCCAACCGGGCGCCGATTTGCGGCTGCGCTATTTCGTCCCCAATCACGAAATGGAGATGTGTATCCACGCGACGGTTGGCACCATCACGGTTCTGGTTGAGCAGGGGGTCGTGACTGCCTCGCCGGTCCGTATCGAAACACCCCTGGGGGTTATCCGGGCCGAGTGGAGCCGGGAAGGCGAGGTTATAACCGTGATGGTCGAGCAGTTTTTGCCAGCTTTCACAGAGGTTAACCCGGCAGCAACTGAGGTAGCCGCCGCCCTGGGAATTTCGGCAGATTTGCTGGCTAACGAGGGTTTGCCCATCCAGGCCGTTTCGACCGCCCGCGCCAAGTTGATGGTGTCACTGCGAGATTACGGGGTTTTAGACGCCTTGCAACCGGACTTCGAAAAGCTGTGGGAGGTCTGCGAACGCTACCACAACACCGGGTTTTACGCCTTTACCCTCTCCACCCGCCAGCCTGACTTTGACGTGGACGCCCGCCAGTTTCCCTTGCGGGCCGGGTATCCCGAAGACCCCGCCACCGGGGTAGCCGCCTGCGCCCTGGCCTCTTACTTGACCCGGTACCAGGGTGGCGTGATAAAAAAAGAAGGCTGGAACGGCTATCGCATCGGCCAGGGGTTCGCGATGGGACGCCCCAGCGTTATCCAGTCCGAGGCGTTTGTCGAGAACGGCGCGATTACGGCTACTCGCGTGGGTGGTAACGCCCTCATCCTGGGTGAGGAAACAATTCTCATGTAATTTTCTCATCCTGCCCGCGTTGATATATCTAGATAGTCTCTGACTCGCAAAGCAATATAAGCCTTTTCCTATTAAAAGTTTAAAAGTGCCTCGTAAAAACAGGAGATTTAGTATGGCAGGATTTGGTAAAGGTGCAGGATTGGCCAGGCTTGTAGTTGGATTTGTGGTTGTCAGCTTGCTACTGGCTGCTTGCGGTTCAGATGCTAACTCGGCCACTCCTGTCGTACAGAATGTCGCGGCGGCTACCGTCACTAATCAAATCCAAACTCAATTACCTGCCAATTCGCCAACCTCCCCTATTACCCGGACAACGACCTCGCCATTTTCAACGGTGCCGGTTTATAGCGGGCTGACAAAAGGCAAACTTAAAGAAATGTACCCGGTCCTGGCGAATCTAGCCGAAGCCAAATCTTTTAAAGTCAACGATGATTGGAATGGCCTTTCGACCGATGCGCCCAGGATTGCCCATTTCAGCCTTATCCGTAAAGGCAACCAGTTTGAAGGGGAAGCCTTTTATAGCATCGGTGGGTATAGCTGGGTGGAAGATGAAGACAACCCCTATTTTGAGGCTACCGTAGCCATCACTATCCCGCTCGAAGTAGGCCAGAAATTTCTGCAAATGTTGGTGGACGCGCCGGTTGAGGAAGGTCCCTCTAAAAACACCAGGACTACCAGGGTAGATAATTATCCCAGTCTTTCTATGGAAATTGATACCGGGTATGGCTTACTTGAATTTAACAGTCTTTCCAGTTGTTGTTTTGTCCGTACCTTCACTTTTGGCAGGAATACATTTGAAGGTACAGATGCTACTGCTTTTGACGCCTTCGATTTACTGAAACCCTACCTGCGTGACGATGTTCAAAAATCTCTTTATAAGCAGGCTACCCCTACTCCGGGGAAAAGCACGCCAACATCAGCAAATACACCTGGACTGAAATTGAAGCCGACGGTCAAATAAATAATTGAACTTTGATTTTCGCTGTTACTCGGTTGATAAAGAAGCGCATTAAAATTGGAGGCAGGGCTTACGCCAACGGCGCGGAGATTCTTCGGCTGCGCCCTCAGAATGACAGACTGAATACTGACCTCTGACTTTTGATTTCTAAACACTAAAAACTGAAAACTAAACACTTTATTTCTCAAAAGATGGAAAAATGAGCGGTTTTGTAGTATCATGACGAGCGGATTGTATAAAAGAATCTGGGCCGGGTTTTCGTACCAAAATATTTATTGAACTGCCACCCGGCGATATAAAAACTATAAAATATTATTATTCAGACCTGGGAAGGTATTAAAAAGAGTGGCAACCGTAGTTGTAGCGATGAGCGGCGGAGTAGATAGCTCGCTCACAGCGGCCCTTATCAAAGAGCAGGGCCACGATGTTATCGGAATAAATATGCGTCTGCACGGCAGCGGCACCGAGGAAGAGGAGCAGAATTACTCCCTCAACAAAAGCTGCTGCTCGATTGTCGAGATGCAGGACGCCAGCAAGGTTTGCCAGCAGTTGGGCATCCCTTTTTACGCCATGAACTTTGAAAAAGAGTTCCAGGGCGCGGTCATAGATTACTTTATAAAAGAATACGAACGGGGCCGCACCCCTAACCCCTGCCTGGCCTGTAACGATTACATGAAATTCCGCTTCTTGCTTAACAAAGCGTTGGCCCTGGGTGCGGACTACCTGGCGACCGGCCACTACGCTCGCAACGTTTTCGACCAGGAGACCGACCAGTACCACCTGCTGCGGGCGGTTGACCCGACCAAAGACCAGAGCTATGTCCTCTACATGCTCGGCCAGAAGCAACTCAGCCGGATTATGTTCCCCCTGGGCGACTTCACCAAGGCCCAGGTTCGCGAGATGGCCGCCGCCAGGGGCCTGGCGACCGCCGTAAAGCCCGAAAGCCAGGATATTTGCTTCGTGGCCGGGGGCGACTACCGCGACTATATCGCCAACCATACCAAGAAGCCGCTGGCTATCCCTGGCCCGATTGTGAACCTCCAGGGTGATGTCGTGGGCCAGCACAACGGTCTGCCGAATTATACGGTCGGACAGCGCAAGGGCCTCGGCGCGGTAATGTCTCGCCCGACCTATGTCTTGAAACTTGTCACCGAAACCAATACACTGGTGGTGGGTGAGGATGCCGATTTGCGTTCCTGCGAGATGCAGGCCGAGAAGGTAAGCTGGGTCAATAGCAAGTGGCCCGAAGGCAAAGTCCCGGCCAAAATCAAGGTGCGCTACAAGGCAACCGAACTGCCCGGCGTAATCGAGCCGCTCAACCAGCACGACCGGACGGCCCGGATTGTCCTTGAGCAACCCCAGAGGGCTATCACCCCCGGCCAGGCGGTCGTCTTCTACAGCGGGGACGAAGTGCTGGGCGGCGGTATCATCACGCAGTAACCTTTGACGTCAAACGTTGAGTGAAACAACGTTAAACGTGGGACTCCTAATTTGTTCTTATAAGACGTTTTTACCCGTAAAGGGCAGGAAACAACCTGGAACGGATAAAACGCCTGGAATCAAACCTGGGACCACTAAGCGTTGTAATAAAATATAACGTAAATTTTGAACGTGGGGGCTTCTTTCATCTTTATAGGTGGGGTTCCCACGTTCAACGTTTACCGTTGTTTCATTTAACGAGGCGTTATGACGACATTAGTGCTGTTTTTGTTGCTGGCGGGAATTTGTGGTTTTGCTTTTCACGTCATCTACGGAAAAACTTTGCGAAGTATCCCTTTTTACCTGCTCGCGGCGGTCGGCGGAGCCACGGTCGGTTTTACCATCGCCTTACTGTTTAAGCTTAACTGGTTTAGCTTTGGAGGGTTGCCCATTTTCATGACCCTCGTCGGGGCCATCCTCTTTTTAAGCGTGATGAGAAGGATACGGATAGAAGAGTGACTGCTCAAACTTTCTTAGAAAAACTTTACCTGGTGGATAGCCACCAGGATATTGCCTGGAACGCCGGCCTGGGCCGCGACTTTCTCGAACCGGCCCTTTCCTGGCGGGCCAGGGTCAATGATGGCGCGAAGTACGGCGAACGCCTCGTGACTTTGCCCGACCTTTTAGCCAGCCAGGTCCGGCTGGTTATCGGGACCATCTTCGCCCTGCCCACCCGCGCCGCCGCCATGTTCGAGGCCGAAACCCCGACCTATTCCACCGACAACGAAGCCCGTCAAATCGGGTACGACCAGCTAGATTTTTATATCGGCCTGGCCGCTGAGCAGGACCCGGTCGTCATGATTCGGACGCTGGCCGACCTGGAAGCTCACCTGAAAAATGTCGAGCTTGGCATCAACCAGCTTGGCATCATTGTTTCGATGGAAGGGGCCGACCCGATAGTCCATCCCTCCGAACTGTCTAACTGGGTCGATAAGGGCTTACGGCTGATTGGCCCGGCCTGGAAAAGCACCCGCTACTGCGGTGGGACTGGCGAACCTGGCCCCCTGACCCCGCTCGGCTACGAACTGCTGGCCGAAATGGAAAAACAGGGCGTTATCCTCGACCTGAGCCACATGGCCGAAGAAAGTTTTTATAACTCGCTCGACGCCTATCACGGGCCGGTTATCGCCAGCCATTCCAACTGCCGCCACTACGTCAATACCGACCGCCAGCTTAGCGACGACATGATTAAACGGCTGGTCGAACGGGACGGCGTGATTGGGACGGTCCTCTACAACCGCTTCCTGACCGAGGATGGCCGCGATGTCAGCCTGGAAAATGTCATCCGGCATATGAGCCGCATCTGCGAAATCGCCGGGCATACCCGCGCTGTCGCTATCGGTACGGACTGGGACGGTGGTTTCGGGGCCGAATCTATCCCTGCCCCCCTCACCGGCCTGAACGACCTGCCGCTCCTGGCTGAAGCCTTGCTCAAACACGGCTTTAGCGAAGATGATGTTAAGGCAATCTTTCACGGCAACTGGGTCCGGGCTTTAAGAAACGGCCTGGCGGCGTTCAAATAGTGGACCTGCCCGAAGTTTTCCGGCGGCTGGCCGAAATCGGTCGCCAGGGTCTGAGCGAATCTTATGGGGCCGGGCTGGGCCGGATGCGCCCTTTGCTGGCGCGGCTCGGTCAGCCCCAGGCCGCCTTCCCGGTCGTTATCGTGACCGGCTCCAAGGGTAAGGGCTCGACCGCGACTTTCCTGGCGAACCTGCTCCAATATTCTCCCAAAGACGGCGCTTTGCCAAAAATCGGCCTCTTTACGGGGCCGCATCTCCACACCTACCGCGAACGTATCCGGCTCAACGGGTTCATGATTGAGGCTGGCGAATTCGTGGCCCTTTTTGAGGAAATCTATCAGACCGCCCGGCAAGCTCCCGACCTCGGTTTTATCAGCCGGTTCGAACTGCTGACCATCCTGGCGCTGGTCTATTTCGCCCGGCAGGGGGTTGACCTGGCCGTGATGGAAGTCGGCATGGGTGGTATCTATGATGCCGTCAATATTGTCGAAAACTCGCCTCTGGCCGTCTTTACCCCGATTGAACTCGAACACGCCGCCATTTTAGGCCCGACCCTGGCTGATATTGTCCGGCACAAGTCGGGTATTATGCGGCCAGATGCCCAGGCTGTTTCTTCCCGGCAGACTCCTGACGTGGCGGGCTGGCTGCAAACGGCGGCCCAGACATTGAATGTAGATTTCCATTTCGCCCGCAAGTCCTGGAACTTTCAACCCGGCACCCTGAAAGTAGCCCTGGAAGAAGGGCGGTTTGCCCAGAGCTTCACCGCCACCGGGCCTGACAGCCAGGATTATCTTATAAAAACCCGGCTGGCCGGGACTTTCCAGGTCGAGAATGTCCTGGACGCCCTGGCGGCGGCGGCCCTCTTGCAGCACCAGGGCCTGGCAGGCGCGCCTAACCCCGCTGCCCTGCTCCAGGCTGCTTTGCCGGGCCGTTTCGAACTGGCCGGGGAAAACCCGGTGGTCCTGCTCGATGCCGCCCATACCCCCAATGCTATCCGCGAACTGGTCCAGACCCTGGCCTCCCTGGATGTGCAGCCTACCTGGGTTCTGGGGTTTTTGAAGGATAAAAATATCGCTGAAATGCTGCGGTTGCTGCCCCTGGAAAATCGCCCGGTCTTCCTGACAGAGGTCCATTCCCGCCGCAAGGCCGACATACAGCACGTGTTGGACAGTTTCGAGCAAAGCCCTTCCTCCCTGACTGTTGCGCCCACCCTGGCCGAGGCGCTCCACGAGGCCCGTAAACTGGCCGCGAAAGAGCCGGGCGGTCTGGTCTGCCTGACCGGGTCGCTCTACCTGGTTGCGGAGGCGCGGGCTACCCTCGGTCTGCTCGACCCTGCCACCGCCACCGAAGCCCATCTCATCGCTGAAGTTGAGGCATTGTAGCCAACCTGGCCCTCCCCTGCTATCCATATTAGTAAATCAATTTGTTTTCTATATAAGTGTTGACCCGGCTGCTTTCGCCATTTATAATTGATGGGAGTGCTGTATGCCTTCAAATATATTCACTTGCGCAGATTTATAGGAATAAGGGTTCGGGGTAGCGACTTTCGGTAGTAGACTGCCCGGAACATCATGGAGAAAGGTTCGGATAGGGTGACGCTGGGTAAAGATGATGGACTTCGACCGGAATTGGTTATTCTCAACGAGCGAGAGCTGGCGGAAGGAAAAATAATCGGGGTAGACCTGGGGGGCACCAGGGTGCGGGCGGTCCTTTCCACCGGGACCGGCCAGATACTGGCGCGTGCGGAAATGCCGACCCAGGCCGACCAGGGGCTCGAACACGTCCTTTCAAATATCAAACTGACTATCAACCAGGTGTTAGGGTTAGCCGATTTCTCCAACCTGGTTGGGATGGCAGTTGGCGCACCCGGCCCCCTGAATCCTTTTACCGGTGTGGTCTTCTCGCCGCCCAACTTGCCCGGTTGGTCCAATGTCCCGCTTACGGCCATCCTGGAAAAAGAATTTCATTTGCCCGTTTACCTGGGTAACGACGCGAACCTGGCTGCGCTGGGTGAATATACCTTCGGGGCTGGTAAAGATTATCGCTACCTGGTTTACATAACCGTCAGCACCGGGGTCGGTGGGGGCGTAATTGAGGATGGCCGTATCCTGCAAGGGGCGAAGGGGGCGGCTGCCGAACTCGGCCACATGACGATTGAATATGACGGGCCGCGCTGCAACTGCGGCAATATCGGCTGTCTCGAAATCCTGACCTCCGGGCCGTCCATTCGCCGCCGGACTATCGAACTGCTCGAAACAGGCGTTGCCTCGAAACTGGTGGATATGGTCGGGGGCAATTTGGAGGACATCACCCCGGAACTGATTGCCGAAGCCGCTCGCCAGGGTGACGAGGCCGCTCTCAGGATTATAAAAGAAACCGCCTTCTTCCTGGGGGTCGGTGTCACCAACGTGCTGCACCTCTACAACCCTGAAATCGTGGTTATCGGCGGTGGGGTTTCCAAGATTGGCTCTATGCTTTTTGAGCCGCTCATCGAGGTCGTCCACGAACGCGCCATGCCCGCTTTCTGGGAAGGCGTTCCGATAGTGCCGACCGACCTGGGGGGCGATATTGGTCTTTACGGTTCTATCGCCCTGGTCTTGCAGAATTACGAAGAAGCCCGTATCCGCAAACAAGAACTGGCGGTTGTGGGCGAAGATGAAGCCTAGGCCGGGTCGGCGGGGGCGGTCACAAATACCTTAACGGTCAGGCTTTCCGAGGCGCGGCCTTTATAGGTGCCTTTGACCGGCGGAATGTCGCTGTAGTCGCGACCGTGGCCGATTTTAATATATCGTTCGTCTACCTTGAGGGTGCTATGGGTCGGGTCAAAACCGACCCATTTTTGATTCTCCTCGTCCAACACCTCGCACCAGGCGTGGCTGGCTCCTTCCTGGTCACCCTCACGGTTGCCGCCCCAGACATAGCCGCTGACGTACCGGGTCGGCAGACCCAGGATGCGGCAGACCGTTATCATTACGTGGGCGAAGTCCTGGCAGACACCGGTCCGCTGTTCCAGCACCTGCTCGACGGTACTCTGGACCGTAGTGACGCCTTTCTGGTATTTGAAGCCCTCGTTGATAGTCCGGCAAATTTTCAGGGCCAACTCCAGGCGGGGTAAGGACATATCCTCCCGGACAATTTCGGCGGCATAAGCCTGGGCCGCTTCCGAAAAGACGATATATTTACATTGGCTGGTAAAGTCGAAAAGATTGACGGTGTCTTTGGAGTCCATCGGGTAATCCCCTGGGCCGGTTTCGACTATTCCTGCCGTCCGAATCTCCAAGAAGTCGTGGGGAGGCAGCACCGAAAAATAATGAATCGTGTTGCCGTAAAAATCCTGGTAGGAGAAAACTTTGGATGTTGGGTCAACATCCACGCTGAAAGATAACAACTGCTGGGGGCTATCCGGGCCCCCCGCAGGTTGTAGCCGGACCTCGGTGGTCGTCTCGAAGACCGGTTGGCTGTACTCAAAGCGGGTCAGGTGTTCAACTTTTAATTTCATGGTCTCTCAATTCTTCTTTCCCGGTAATAATGGTTGATTATATCTTATTTTTGGCAAAGCAAAAGCCTATTTCCCCAAAATTCAGTGCCATTTTCTAATAAAAACTCTTGACTTTATGTTCGGATACTGGTAATATACTCCCTGTAAGAAACCTCTGAACTATACCCAACAGAGGTTTCTCTCGAAGAAAAAGGAGGTGATGCCCATGATTAGTGGTAACCGTAAGGGCATCGCCGGAGGTCTGGTTCGCTAGATCGCTGCGCGATGTCCTTCTTACAAAAAACCGCCCCAGCAATGCTGGTTGCGGTTTTTTGCTTTTATAGCCTCTTATGCTAAACTACCCTCGTTCGTTAAACGAAACATTGTTGAACGTTACACCAAAACGAACTCATACCAAATTTTTGCATTTCCTTGCTTTACCCTTAAAAAGTAACCCATAATATTCCGGTTGTAATGCTGATTAGATGCGAAAGCCGTCTCTTTAGCACCCTTTTCAGCCTCTATTGCGGCTTACAACAAACTTATGATAATAAATATAAGCCGTACAAAAGAAAACCTGGTCAGGAATATCAACGTTACCCTGAAGACGCATATTGCTGTTATTTTATCAGAAGCAGAAATTGCGTTGACGAGAAAATATTACAACCCAACCCTGGACGAACCGGAAATCCGCGCCCACATGGTCAGGCAAGACCTGACTAATAAGGTGGCTTTAATCAGGCCGAGTAATCCAAACAGGGAGTTTTTAAGAAATTTTGAGATTACGGCTTTCACCCTGGAGGGCTTTAGTTATCGGCATGTCCTGGAGGACCTGGAAAATGCCATTGTAAATTTATTGCAGGCTAAATTAAACTACCTGATAAATCTTGAAAAATGGGATAGTGAAATAAGCATTGAAATTATCAATAAAACTGAAGCTGAACAAAAACAAGATTACACAATCAGGGGCTTTCCTACCCCGCCTGATTCAACCCCTGGCGATAAAAATATTAGCGTAAAAGATTTATTAAACGAAACGGATGAAGATAATTAATCATGAGCAAAATTGAATTAGAAATCCCAAAATCGGCCCTGGCAATCGGGGCGCATCCCGACGATAGCGAGTTCGGCTGTAGCGGCACGATAGCGAAATGGGCCAAAGCCGGGTGCGAGGTCCACTATCTTTTGCTGACCAGTGGCGACAAAGGTACCGAAGACCCAGATGCCGACCCCGCCGAACTGCGCCGGGTCCGCGAGGCCGAGCAGGTCGCCGCCGCCGAGGTGCTCGGCGTGAAAAGCTGTATTTTCATGCGCCTCAACGATGGAGAACTTGAATACAGCCTGGCCTTGCGTGGTCAGATCGTCCGCTATATCCGCCAGCTTAAACCCGAAACTATTCTTTCCTGGGACCCACTCACCCGCAACTATCGGATGCACCCCGACCACCGGGTCTGCGGCCAACTGGCCCTGGATGCGGCTTTCCCGGCGGCCATGATGCCGCTCAGCTACCCCGAACAACTCAAGGAGGAAGGTTTGAGCGTCCACCGGGCCAAACGATTGTTGCTCTACGGCACCGACCAGCCCGACTATTACGTTGACATCTCGGACGTGATGGAGCTTAAATTCGCGTCGTTCCAGGCCCACGCCAGCCAGTTTACCTTTGACGAGAAGTTCGCCGAACGCATGCGGCAGCGTCACCGTGACTACGCCCTTGACTTCGATTTCGAGTACGCCGAGGCTTTCAAACTGGTGGAGTTATAGCCGATGCTGGCGAACCGGGTCGTCCTGGCTTTTTCGTTGGGGCTGGTCGTGGCGCTGGCCCTGGCTTACGGGTTCACCCTCTGGCGCTACCGGCGCAAATGGGCGGCCCTGGAAAAGGAGGGCGGCCTCGACCGCCGCTATTACCGGGACGTGGCGGCTTTTGGGCTCTTGCTGGCCCTGGTCGTTGGGTTTTTCTGGCGGGCCCTTTTCGATAAGGGCGTGACCATGCCCAACGGCGGGGGCGACCTGGTTTCATTCTTCTATCCCAACCACGTCTTTGCGAGCGAAGCCCTGCGCCAGGGTGAATTCCCTTTGTGGAACCCGACGCTCTTTGGCGGGATGCCCTTCGCCGCTGACATCCAGAGCGGCCTCTATTACCCTCTTAACTGGCTTTTCTGGCTGGCCGGGACTGTCACCTACGAAAAGCTCGAAATGCTGGCCGTCTTTCACTACTGGCTGGCGGCGGTTTTTTCCTATTTGCTGGCCCGCAGCCTGGGCCTGGGACGCTGGCCGGGAGTAGTGGCCGGGGTCTGTTACGCTTTTAGCGGGTTCGCGGTCTCCCACCTGGGTCACCTGCCCATGCTGGAAGCGGCCACCTGGCTGCCCCTGGTGCTGCTGGGGGTCAACAGGACGGTCCGGCGCTCAAGCTGGCGCTGGGCGGTTGGGGCGGGTCTTTTCCTCAGCCTGAGCTTTTTAGCCGGGCATTTCCAGCTTTTCGTCTATAACTTTTACGCCGCCCTGGTCTTCTGGCTGGCGGTGGCCTGGCGCACCCGGCCTCTGCCACCAGTGGCTTTTACACCTCCCCTACCAAACAGCCTGCGCACCCGCATCGCTTCAATTTTGCGGAATTATTGGACCGGGCAGGTCTGGCGCGGGGCGCTGGCGGGACTGGTGGTCGTTGGGGCCTGCCTGGTCCAACTCTGGCCTTTCTACGAACTCGGCCAGTTATCGGTCCGCTCGGCCATCACCTACGATATTTCGACCCAGTTTGGGGTCTGGCCCATTGGCCTGGCCGACCTGCTCCTGCCCAACCTTTTCAGCCCCAACCCGAAGGAATATTTCGGTTATTGGAGTAACACCGATGTCCTCGGCTATATGGCCCTTTTTACTTATGCCCTGGCCGCCCTCGGTCTTTTCCTCCACCGCGAGAAACGCCCCGGTTTTTACCCGGTCTTTTTCATCAGCCTGGGTGTGGCCGGGTTAATCTTTTCTCTCTCCGGTTACACTATCTTCCAGGGCTGGTTCTACCAGTTCGTCCCTGCCCTCAACCTTACGCGGGGTTCGGGCCGTTTTCTCGACTGGTTCAACCTCGGTTTTGGATTGGCGGCGGCGTTCGGCTTGCAAGCCTTCCTGGATTATTTAGCCACCCATCGCCAACCCCGTTTTGAACAGGTCTTGCGCTGGGGCTGGCGGAGTTTCGCCCTTTTCGCGGTGACCCTGTTCCTGTTGCCGCTGCCCCTGCTTTATGGTCAGGTGGTGGCCTCGCCCGGTAGCATCAACGATTTGGTCGTGCGTGGTATCAACGGGCTGGTTATGGCGGTAATCGTCCTGGCCCTCGGTGCGACCCTGCTCCGGCTGTTTTATCACCGCCAGCTAAGGCCGGACGTGGCGGCGGGTCTGGCGGTCGCGCTGCTGGTCTTTGACCTATTCTCGGCCCGGAGTGGTTTTAACCCGGTAGTGGGCGATGCCGCAAGCGGCTTTAACCATCCTGATACCGCCACCTTTTTGAAACAACAAGACCCCACCGGGCAATATCGCCTGGATGATAGCGTCGGGACTATCCAGCAAGCCTGGCAGGCCAACACAGCCCAGGTCTACGGCCTTCAAGATGTGCGCGGGGTCTTTAATCCCCTGCAACTGGCTTCCTACGAAACCTTCTGGAACGCCGTCACCAGTTCGCAAAAGGATTTCCGGGCTGTTCCCGCCTATGACCTGTTCGGCGCGAAATACGTCCTGGCACGCTCCAAAGAAGACCCGACCGGGGCGCAATTCAAAATGGTCTACCAGGACAAACGGCCCGGCGTGAATATCAACGTCTGGGAGAACTCCCAGGCCCTGCCCAAAGGTTTCGTGGTCCATCAAAGTCAGGTCAAGCCAGTGGGGGATACCCTCCCGGCCCTGCTTGCCAGCGATTTCAAACCCGCCGAAACGGTCTATCTTGAAAATGGGCGCAACCTCAACGGCCCTACCCCTACCACCGCCGAACAACCGCGCCTGGTCGGCCAGTCGGATAACAAGCTCGAATTTGAAGCCGACCTCGCCAGCGAAGGTTACCTGGTGGTCAGCCAGGCCTTTTATCCCGGCTGGCAGGCTAAAGTGGACGGCAACTCTGTTTCCTACGAAAAGGCCGACTACACTTTCGGGGCGGTCTACCTGCCCGCCGGAAAGCACACCATCACTCTCGAATTTTCCCCGTTGTCCCAGACCCTGGGCGCTATCGTGAGCGGTCTGACCTGGCTGGCGGCTTTGCTGGCGTTGCTCTTGCCGCTGGTGGCGAAAATCCGCCGGTTGCGGGCGCGTTAGGACGGTTAGCGGGGATTTAGACCCGCCTTTCTTTTCTCAATTGAGGCTGTGAGCGCAAAGTCAAAAACGACTCTGCGCTCAATTTATTAGAAATTCCCTAAAAATAAAACAAATCGGTCTCTTTTGCGTAGAGTAGTTGTTACTTTCAAAAAGCGCCCGGCTGCTCCGCTAATCTGCTCCTTCATGCGGCCCGGTAGCAAGGATTTATGGAATTGGAGGGGAACGGTGCAAAATCCCACGGAAAAAAGTGACCTGCTTGAAGAAACCGGCCAGCCTTCGCTGGAATGGTACGACGATTTGCCCCCGGCCAGTGAAAACCCGACCCGCGTGGAAAGTTTTAGCGCCTGGCTGTCACGAGTTCTCGTAAATGAACTCAACCAGACCTTGCAGGATGCCAATAAACTCCTGGCCGTACTCAATGAAATAGATAAACTGACCGCCTCGCGCCAGACTTTGAGCGGGGAAACGCTCCCGTCACCCCTGGCCGAAAAAATCGCCCAGGTTATAAAGGAAAATAAGCTGGACGAAACCATGCGCGACTTACCGGCCCGCTTGCAAAACTCGACCTTCAAGACCACCCTTGAAGCAACCTTGCGCGATTACTGGTCTAACTTCAAGAACCGGGGTAACGCCATTAAAGAGGAGCTAAAAGTCAATTTCTCCCAACCCGGTTTCAGTTCGACCAAAATCAAGACCGAAGATTACATGCCGGAAGAACCGGTCCCGGCCCCGGTCTACCAGCCTAGCCAGGAACCGCTTGAGGTCAGCCCGGCAGATGTCCCGGCCCACGACCTGATGCTGGATGTCTTCGATGAAGGTAAGTCGGGCGAAGTCCTGGTGGTAGTCGAGCATCCCAGCCTCATGGCGACCTCTATCCGGGTGCTGGTCAATCACGACATTCTGACTATCACGGCAACCGATTTCAGCCAGGAAAGCTATCACAAAGAGGCCTTACTCCCCTACCCGGTGGACCCGGCCATTTTTAGCCAGGAATACCGCAACGGCGTGCTTGAAATTCGCCTTAGAAAATTGCCCCAGGCCGAGGGCTAATCGAAACAATTTCTTCCCGAAAACGGTCTAGCCGGGTGAGTCTTATTTTTAACCTGGCGCGCCCAAAGGGCATGCCAAAAAGGGTACGGTATTTCCGGTTTCATTGGCACTACGTGTGTAATGCTTATAAATACCACTAAAAATAGTAAATAATAATTTTTCCGGCGGAAAAATTATTATTTACCTCTATAATTCCCCTCCCTGGGAGGGGTCAGGGGTGGGGAGTTCCTTTCAAGGAACGAAAAGGTCTTAAAACTAGATACGGGATGGTGTAATGCAGGTTCAGGAGATGTTACTACTGCGGGTGGCGGAAGCAGCCCCGCGTGACGCCGGGCGTACCGTTATCCGGCTCGACCCCGCCGATTTACAGTCTCTCGGCGCGAACGTCGGTGATATTATCGAGCTTAAAGGCCCTGGCGGTGTGACCGCGGCCAAGGCTTTACCTTCTTTTTTAGAGGACCGGGGCAAACGCCAGGTCCAGATGGACGGTCTGTTGCGGGCCAATTGTGGGGCATCCCTGGAAAGTGAGGTGACGGCTCGCCTCTTGCCTACCATTCAGGCCCGCAACCTGACCATATCTCCCCTTGGCAGCGGCGCTAACTGGCAGCAGTTCAGCCTGACCCGCCACTCCCTTTATTTCAAACGGCTCTTTGAAGGGCTGGTCGTCCAGGAAGGCAATATCGTCCGGGTCAACCTCTTTGGCACCGGTTTCCAGGAATTCCTGGTCGAAGAAATTGTTCCCGCCGGACAGGCTGTCGTAGTCGGCCCGGTCACGACCGTCCGCATGAAAGACAACCGGCCCGACCCGGCCAAAGCCCGGCCCCGCCGCACCGGTACGGGCCTGACCTATGAAGACATCGGCGGCCTTTCGCGCGAACTCAGCCGTATCCGCGAGATGATTGAACTGCCCCTGAAGCACCCGGAAGTCTTCGAACGGTTGGGCATCGAGCCACCCAAGGGGGTTTTGCTCTATGGACCGCCCGGCACCGGCAAGACCATGCTGGCCCGCGCCGTGGCCGGGGAAGCCAACGCCCATTTTATCAGTGTCAACGGGCCTGAAATCGCCCACAGCCTCTACGGCCAGAGCGAAGCGCACCTGCGCAAGATTTTCCAGGAAGCCCAGTCTCGCGCTCCCAGTATTATCTTCCTTGACGAGATTGACGCTATTGCCCCCAAGCGCAGCGAGTCGTTCCATGAGATTGACCGCCGGATTGTGGCGCAACTGCTGGCTCTGATGGACGGGTTGCAGCCGCGAGGGCGGGTCGTCATTATCGGGGCGACCAACTTGCAGGATAGCCTCGACCAGGCGTTGCGCCGTCCGGGCCGTTTCGACCGCGAAATCAATATCAAGGTGCCGGACCGGACGGGTCGCCGTGAAATCCTGGACATTTACACGCGGGGTATGCCTCTTTCCCACGACTTCGACCTCGACCACCTGGCCGATATAACCCACGGGTTTGTCGGGGCCGACCTGGCCGCGCTTTGCCGGGAAGCCGCTTTAGCCTCGCTGCGCCGTCTTTTCCCCGACTTCGAGTTCGTGCAGGGGGCTTTTTCCTTCGACCAGTTGCTGAGCCTGCGGGTCGAAATGATTGATTTCCAGACCGCCCTGGCCGAAATCGAGCCGAGCGCCCTGCGGGAGGTCTATACCGAAATCCCTAAAGTGACCTGGGAGCAGGTTGGCGGCCTGGAACCGGTCCGGCAAGCCCTGGAAGAAGCTATCGAGTGGCCTTTAAAGTATGGCGACCTCTTGAAAAAGGCCGGGGCACGTGCCTCCAAGGGGGTTTTACTCTACGGCCCTCCCGGCACCGGCAAAACGCTGGTAGCCCAGGCCATCGCCAGCCAGGGAACTATCAATTTTATCTCGGTGCGCGGTCCCGAACTGCTCTCGAAGTGGGTCGGGGAGTCTGAAAAGGCGGTCCGCGAGATTTTCAAGAAGGCCCGTGCCGCCGCACCCTGTATTATCTTCCTGGATGAACTTGATTCGCTGGCCCCGTTGCGGGGGAATAACTCCGTTGACCCGGTGGGCGAACGGGTGGTAGCCCAACTGCTGACCGAAATGGATGGGGTGGCGGCTTCAACCGGGGTTGTCCTGATGGGCGCGACCAACCGGCCCGACATGCTCGACCCGGCGTTGCTCCGGCCTGGCCGGTTCGATACGAAAATCGAGCTGGGTCTGCCGGATGAAGCGACCCGCCTTAAAATCCTGGGAGTCCACACAGCCAGTAAACCGTTGGCCGAGCCCGAACGGCTGCACGTGTTGGCGGGAGAGATGGAGGGCTGGTCCGGGGCCGATATTGAGGTCTTTTGCAACCGGGCGGCCCTCAACGCCCTGGGTCGGCTTATCCGCGCCACCAAGGACGGGCCGCTCCCGCCGCTCGTCATTACCAACCAGGATCTCGATGACGCCCTGGATTTTGTAGAAAGCCAGCGCTTCCTCGAACACCTCCAACCGGCACCTGACCTGGGTGGTATGGATGCTATGGAAAGTATGGACGAGGAAGTTGAGGAATAAAGGAGTTAGCGGAAGCCGCGCATATTGAGTTTGGCAATGTTTTGTTCGCAGGCTTGCCGTAGTAAACCTACCGAAAGGTCTTCGATGATTTCATCGGGGGCCTTTTTTCGTAGCACTTCCAGGGCCCGGCGGTATTCCCGCAAAGCCTCGCGGGGCTGGCGGTGGTCCCGGTAAATGTCGCCCAACCGGAGGTACGCAATAACGTTTTCCAGGTTAAGAAAAATGGTGGTTTTATATTCCTGGACTGCTATTTCAAGTTGGCCCTCTTTGTGATAAATCATCGCCAGCATCAAATGAGCGGGCTCTGATAGACGGTTTATAAGGATGGTTTGCTTGCAGAGTTGCAATGCCGCCTCGTAATCCCCCAGTTTTAATTTAAGCTCGGCCATCGCTGCCAGGACCTCGTCATCCTGGGGATTTGTTGCGATAGCCTGTGTCAAAATGTCCAGGGCTTCTTCGAATTCATTGGCGGACATTTTTTGCTTACCCTCGGCCAGGAAAGCTTTTCCGGCCAGTTTCTCAGGGCTGGTGGCCGGTTGCAAGGGCAGCGAATTGGCCCGCGGCACCGGGGCGGGCGGCGGAGGTGGCGTTTTTTGTTTGGTCTGGGCAGATTGAATTGCTGCCGTGCCGGGCTGGTCTTTGGCCTCGAACGAGAAAAGACCCTGGTCCGCAATATCCCGGAGGTGTTGGGCCCGGTGAGCCTTACGGGCATCGGTAATTTCGGTAGGAGTATTGATAGGGCCGGTCAGAGCCTTATGCCGGGACTGGCGCGAAAGGTCTTCGTTGGGAAAAGGCTTCTGGTAGTAAAAAGTATCGTGCGAATTGATAAGTTTGAAGCGGTCCGAGACCTGCCAGAGCGTTTCGCTATACCCGATAAACAGAAAACCCCCGTAATCCAGGGCGCTGTAAATATTCTCGATTACTTTGCGGGTGGTAGCAGCCGCAAAATAAATGGTCACATTCTCGCAGAGAACCAGGTCGAGTTGGGATAAACGGCTAGGAAATTCAGGTGTAATGAGGTTTAGAAAGTCGAACTTGATATAGCGGCGGATTTCGGGCCGGACCTCAAAGGACGGACTCAGGCGACCCCGGCTGACCGCGACTTTGCCAGGAACATAGATGGCCGAGGGGTCGAGTGGTGCGGTATGGACTGCCCCCGAACTGATAGGCTCGAAATATTTGGCGATTTGCTCCGGGGACAAACCCCGCATTTCTTCGTTGCGGTAGCGTCCCTGCCGGGCGATATTCAGGACGCGGCCACTGATGTCGGTGGCATAAATTTCAATGCTCCATTCTTCCAGGTACTCGCCTTCCTGGCGCAGGGTTTCCGCCAGGCAAATTGCCAGCGAATAGGGCTCTTGCCCGGTCGAACAACCCGCCGACCAGAAACGCAACCGTTTATCGGTGATGTGCCGCCGGATAAGCCGGGGTAAGACCTCTTCGCGGAGGGTCTGGAAATGCTCCCGGTTGCGGAAGAAAGAGGTTTCGTTGATAGCGACCCCCTCAATGAGTTTTAGCAACTCGGTACGGGCCGCCGCTAGAATTTTATCCTGGGGATTGTTGGGGTCGGGAGAGGTGTCCGTAGAGGGCGCCAGGACGATTAAGTTGTAGTAGGACTGGAAATCGCTGATTTTAAGGGCAGCCATTCGGTCGGCCAGGGCGTTTCGCAGGACCATTCGTTTGGTTTCGTCGAAAACCATACCGCTTTTTTGAAAGAGTAAGTCTCGGAATAATTCAAAATACTGGTTTGGAAAATCAGAGGATGCGTCCGTCCCTGGTGGGTTCATTGGCCGATTCTTTCCTGGTTTTAAAGAAAATGGTCAATCAGGTTTTAATACTTTGTTGAAAACCTCTACCTGTTATTTGCAGGTTTTATAGAAATGAAATCGAATTTGTGGTTGCCAGGTGTCCTGGTTAATTCATAATAGGGGCTGACGGTTTCGAGCCGGAGTTGCCGGTGCCGTCTTCATCGAGCCCACGTAGCCGGAAAACCAGCTTCACCCGGTAGGGCAGGTCCAGCAGGTCGAATTCTTTAACCAGGTAATCGTCCGCGCCGACTCTGAACCCGGCCAGTTTTTCCTTGATATTGCCGCGTGAGCTTAACATAACAATAGGTAAGGATTGGGTTTCTTTTTTCTCGCGAAGTCTTTTGCAAACCTCAAAGCCGTCAATACCGGGCATATAGACATCCAGTATCATCAAATCAGGAAGTTCACGGTCAACCTGTTCCAGGGCTTCTTCACCACTGTAAGCCAGTTGGACCTCGTAGTTATTAGCTTCTAATTTGGCTTTGACTGCTTCTGCTACTAAAGCGCTATCGTCAACTACCAAGATTTTCCGCTTGGACATCCTATTCTCCTAAACCTGTGGTTCTCAGACTAACTATTAAAAATTGAAATTTTTTATGAATTTAATCCAAGGCATTTTATTATAACATACTCTACCTTACCGGCTTGACCTTAAATGATATTTTTTATCACCGGTTGGTCAGGAATTCAATCGTGCTTAAAAGATTGGCCTGCTCGAAATTGCCCTTGATTATATAAGCCTGTGCCCCCGCTTCAATCCCCCGGCGCTTGTGGTCGTCATTGTTGAGCGAGGAAACAATAATGACCGGCACTTTCTGGAGTTGGGGGTCGGCTTTAATCCGCCGGGTCAACTCAAACCCGCTCATGATGGGCATTTCCACGTCGGTAATGATAAGGCTGTACCGGGCGTCCTTTTTAAGCAATTCGAGGGCTTCGTTGCCATCGTTAGCCAGGTCAACCTGGTAACCCTGGGCTTCCAGGATAGACCTTTCAAGCTCGCGGGTCGTGATACTATCGTCTACCACCAGGATGCGTTTGCGAATAATTTGTTTCTCCGGTAGGCGGTGCTGGCCGTTAAACCCGTAGTTGCGGGTGGCCGCGACCAGGTTCGGTACGTCCAGGATAAGCACGACCTGCCCGCTCCCATTAATGGTGGCGCTTTTGACAAAAGGCGCAGTTACCAGGAGCGGGCTGAGGTTTTTAACCACGATTTCGGTTTCGTCCACCAGTTCATCCACCAGGAAACAGACTCGCCGGTCGCCACTCCCCAGAACAACCGCCGGCATCCGGTCGTTCGAAAATTGGCTGCCCTGTTTGACCTGGTGTCTTTGTTGCAGTTCAAAGATACGCCCTTTTGCCATGGGGTCGGCCAGGGTCAGCCCTACCATTTCGGGCAAGCGACTATTCCCGCCACCCAGGTTTTCGCCAAAGCTAAAAATCGAGCTGTCCAGGCCAAACTGCTGGTTAATCCGCGAAGGCAGGGAAAAATCGAAGCGGTTGCCGTCGCGCTGCTGGTGAACAAAGAGCGGGTGGCTGGCGTGGGTATTATCGCCCAACAAATTTTGCAACCGTACTAACGGTATCAGGACGTTGCCATAGAGAATTACGTCTCGGCCTTCCCGGCTGAGAATATCCTCCGGCGAGATATAATGCAGATATTCGACCGAAGGCGCCAGGATGGCGTAGGTGAAGCCGTTAACCTTGACCATCAAGGCCCGGCTGGTAGCGAGCGTTACCGGGACACGCAGGGTTACGGTCGTCCCGACGCCTTTTTCGCTGCTGATACCAACCTGGCCGCCCAACCTTTCCAGGTTTGTCTTGACGATTTCCATACCGACCCCTCGGCCCGAAAGGTCGGTGATTATCGGGCTGGTGCTAAAGCCCGGTTCGTAGAGAAGGTTGATAATGTCCTCGTCGGAAAGGGTTATGGCCCTGGCCTCGCTGATAAATTTCTTCTCGACCGCTACCTGCCGGATATGTTCGGGGTCGATACCCGCGCCATCATCCGAAACCTTGATTATGACATAGCCGCCGTCCTGGCTGGCGCTCATTACCAATCGCCCTGCCCGCGGTTTACCTGCATTCAACCGGACCGGGCCAGGTTCGATGCCGTGGTCGAGGGCGTTTCGGATGATGTGAATGAGGGGGTCGCGGATACCTTCGAGGACTTTTTTATCCAGTTCGATTTCGCCCCCGTACATGCGGAAATCGGGCAGTTCCCGCCCGTTTGACTTTACCATGTTGCGAATGGAAAGGGGGAAATCCTGGTAGATGGTTTCAATCGGTAGCATGCGGACGGTTTTGACGTTGTTTTCGAGTTCGTCTACCCGGTTCACAAGCTGGCTGGTATGTTCCTCGTAATCGCGGAGGGTGCTGCGAATCAAATTATCAATTTGCTGGTCCAGCACGTTTAGCTGGGAAAGGGTATCGCGGATAATCTGTTGATTGCTGTACTTGGACAAATCGTAACTCAGGTTGCCCAGGTTGCGGACGGGGATGCTGACCCGGTAGCGCTGGCGCAAGAGTTCCTGCAAAGCCCTCAAATTGGCAAGAGTGGTTTCGGCTTCGAGTTTGCCCAGCACCAGTTCGCCCGTGATGTTCATCAACTCGTCGAGTTTGTTAACTTCTACCCGGATGACATTATCGCTCAAAGCCCCGACCGAGCGTAAATTCGAGGAAACCTGGACCGGGCCGGGGGTCTCGGCCATGCTTTTATCGGGTCCATTTTTTACCGGGACAAGCTGGCTCAAGCTTTCGATAGCGGCAGGGACTGGTGGCTCGACGGCGCCAGCAGCCTTACCGGGAAAACCAGGCGGGGTGACCTGGTTTACGGCGTAGCCGTTATAGGTGTTGCCATTACTGCTGCCGCTATCGTTATTCGTCTCCGGAAGGATGGCGGCCAGGCGTTTCTTCAGGCCGGGCACATCCAGGGTAGGAGTTTCGCCTTTAAGGGCCGCGTCGGTCATGGTGTTGATGGTATCGACAGCCTCGAATAGCAAATCGTTCGTGTCGGGTTGGAGTTGCATGGTGCCGTCGCGCATGGCCGCGAAGATGTTTTCCATTTCGTGGGCAATATCGCTGATTTCCAGAAAATTCATGAGGCGGGCGCTGCCTTTGATGGTGTGGGCCGCCCGGAAAATCTCGCCCAGGTATTCCTTATTTTGCGGATTGCTCTCCAAATCCACCAATCGCCGTTGCAGGCTCAATAGGTGAATATCGGCTTCCTCTTTGAATTTGTTAAGTAATTTTTTGCGGGTATCTTCGAGGCTCATGCAACACTACCAACTAGGAGAGCAAGGGCCGACCAAAAATCAGTACCGGTATAAATCGGCTCTCAAAACTTCCAGGTCCAATAACATCAAAGGAACTTCTACCGTATTTTGTTTACCGGCCAGCGCGAGGCGGCCACTTTCCAACCACATTATACCTTCCAGGCCAATCCTGTCCGGGCGGGTAGAGCTTGCCAGGAGCCCGGTTTGGCCCATTAAGTCCTTAAACTGAGAAGTCGGCGCGACCTCTCCGGTCGAGTCGGCTATTCCAAAATTAGCCCGGTCAACCAGGGCCGCGCCCCAGATAAGTTTGCCCAACCGTTTACGGCAGACCCATTCATCCAGCAGGCGCAAATTATCCAGGCCCACGTGCCAGACCCCGATAATTTCATCTACACTGACACCAAATGATTCCTGGATATTACCACCCGGCGTCAGGCGGCCCGAAATCACAATCTCCGAAGTGGGCAACTGTTTGACCGGGTCCAATTTTAACTTTTCGGCCAGTTCCACCACCCTCAAGACCTGGCCCCGGTACAAAATCTCGGTATAGCCCCTGGTGTTCCTGGCCGGGTTGATTTCCGTAAATATTTCGTCTTCAGGCCGGGCGATATTAAAGACCTGTTTCAACAGTATCCCGAAAGGTTGCCCTCCGACCTGCACCACTATTAACTCAACCGTCCGGGCGGAGGCCACCAGGGCGGCAGTAGGCGCGCTTAGCCGTACCCCGGCGGTTTGCACTTTGTTTTCCTCTAAAAACATAATACTTACTAATTCCGGGAAGCGCCCGGCAGTTGAATTTCACCTTCCGATATAGCGGACAGGATTGCATCCAGGTTTATGAGCCCCAGCAAGCGTTCCTCAATCGTAAGCTCGTTCTGGATATAGTCCGAAGTGCCGTTGGAGCGCCGAAAAGAGTGGTCAAGGTTGCTGGTGTTTACCTGGCGAACCTCGCCCATGTTGTCCACCAGCAGGGCCAGGGTGTATTTGTCGTGCTGGATAATTACGAACCGGGATGAACGCGTAGGGGGTTGGGGTTCGATTTTTAAAAGCTGGTGGATATTCACCAGCGGATAGATTGCGCTCTTGTGATTGATAACCCCCAGCACGTAAGGGCTGGCCCCCGGTACGGGCGTGACATCCAGCAGACGGGTGACGACCTTGACCTTTTCCAGTGGCAAGGCGAACCATTCATCGGAAAGATAAAAGGTCAAAAGCGAGGCCAGCGGTTCCTGCTCCTGGCCTTCCTGTAAAGCCCGGGCCCGGCGTTCCAGTTCAATTATCAGTTTTTCCGCCTCGGAAAGCGTGTCCGGCTGAAATTGATTCTCCATGTTTAGTTCTGGCTCATTTTACCCGGAATAAAAGCAAGGTCAACCGGGCCGAGAGGCCCAATTTTAGACCCGTTGCCATTGCCGTTAGCGTATCCGTTTAGTTTTCCTGTACCGTTGCCGTTGCTATGCCCGTTGGTTTTTGCAAAACCGTTTCCGTTAACCTTCGGGTTGGTAGGGGGCGTAACCTCGCCTAAAAAGGGTTGGCCGGTAGTCCTCGGACCGGCCTGGCTAAACCCGCCCGGTTGGCCCTGGCGCGGGTGTGCCTGTGCTGCTCGTAACCTTTCGTATTCGCGCATATGGGCCATGCCTTTGGCAGTCTGGCCCAACCGCAAAAGACTTCCCCCCAGGTGGAAATGGACCATATAATGGTCGGCCCGCGCCCTAATCACATTTTCCAGCAGTTCAACGGCCTCATCCAACCGGCCCAGTTCCTTGAAGGCTAACCCCAGCAGGTAAGCCGTTTCAACATCGTCGGGGAACTGGCGGTAAATCCTCTCGAAGCAGCGAATGGCTTCGGGGTAGCGGCCCCGTTTGATAAAGAGCAGCCCCAAATCGTAGCGGGCAGGCTGCCAGTTTTCGTTTAACTTCAGGGCGGTCTGCCAGGCCAGCATGGCCCGTTCCTCGAACCCGGCCATAATCAGGGCCCGCCCCAACCGGTAATAAATCTGGGGGTCGGCGGGATTAAGCTGGGCGGCCCGCTCGAAGGCTTTGACGGCCAGGCCAAACTGGTTCAGGTCGCCCAGGATGAGCCCCAGGCTGATAAAGAAGGTGTAATTGTTCGGCTCCTGGCGGGCACATTCCAGGGTGGTATTGTAGCTTTCCCGGAGCTGGTGAATGGCGCGGTAGGAAAGGGCCAGTTTATAACGGGCCTGGACGAACTTGGGGTCGAGCTCAAGCACCCGGATATATTCGGCGATAGCTTCTTCCCACTCGTTCTGGCGGGCCAGGATGTTCGCCAGGAAATAGCGTCCTTTGACTTCGTTCGGGTGCATGTTCAGGAGCGCCCGGTAAGCCTGGGCCGCCCCGCTCAGGTTGCCCTGGGCTTTCTGGGTATCGGCCAACTGGTAATACCAGGTCGCGTCGTGTTCCGCCGGGGGCAATTCCGGTACTTGCTGGGCCAGGCGGTTGTTATAGATATATTCCGGCTCTACCTGGAGAGCCTCGGCAAAACACCGGGCGGCTTCTCTCATTTCGCCGTGGGCCTGGTGAAGCATCCCCTGGTAATAAATCGGTTCGGCGGCGTTGGGTCGGATCTGGCGGGCCAGGGTATACGAAATATAAGCCGGGGCGTATTCGCCCAGTTCGTGATAGCAGCGTCCGAGGGCGAAATGCCCTTCGTACAAATCGGGGTTATATTCGAGGGCGACTTTGAAAGCGAGAATAGCGTCGTTAAGTTTGCCCAGCGCCCGGAAAGCCACTCCCAGGTTGTAGTGAGCTTCGGCCAGTTGGGCGTCAATCTGGACCACGTTCAAATATTCGTTCAGGGCTTCGGACCAGTTATCCTGGTAGGCGTGGGAGTTGCCCAGGTAAAGGTGGATAATGGCGCGTTCGCGGTCCCAGATCTGGGTATATTCGTCGGTTTCGACAATCGTGGCGATAAGGGCCTGGTTAAATTCGCCTACCGCCTGGGCATAGCGTCCATCGAGGTAGGCGCGCATGCCCTGCGAAAAAGCGGTACGCAAACCGGTCTTGCTCAGGAAACGTTCGCTGCCGCTAAACGTATCAAGGTCAAGAATTAGCAGTTTTTCATCCATGTGAGATGCTGCATTGGCGATAGATTGTTCCATGGCGTTCATTGCTTTTAACCCGGCTTAAATATTCTTCTCAGTCAATTAAACCGCACTTTTGGGTCGTTGAAAAGTAGCCACTAGTACTAAGCATAGTAATTTTTTAATTATGCTAATATAGCCTAAAAGTTACTGAGAGACAAACTTATACATCGCTCAGGCTTGAAAGCCTGATTTCCGGCCCTGGTTAAAGGGGCCGGACTCTTATTAAACTAGATAAAGTTGTAATGTTCTTCCAGTTGGTCGGTCTGGTTTATTTTCCCGGCCTGGGGTTGGAATTGCAATACCAGCACCGTTATGTCGTCGCTCTGGGGTGCGCCCTGGGTAAAGGTGGCAATATCTTCCAGGAGCGCCGCGACCATATCATCGGCCTTTAAATGCTGGTGATTCTCGATGCAGGTTCGGAACCGCTCAAAAGTGAACAGGTTGCCTTCCCGGTCCATCGCTTCGGGGACGCCATCGGTGTAGAAAACCACACTGTTCCCCGGCTCTATCCTGATTTTCTCCTCCTCATACTCGATACTGTCATCAATACCGAGCGGTAGCCCCGGCAGGCCGATTTCTTTAAGGCCATTTTCTGTCAAAAGCAGGGGATAGTTATGTCCTGCGTTCGCCAGGTGTAGGGTGTTGGTGGTCAGGTCAATCATGGCGTAGCACATCGTGACCATCCCGAAGGAGCGCTCGGCCTGAAGGGCCATGTTGACCGAGTAAAGGGTTTCGGACGGGAAAATGCGGCGGCGAGCCTCCACCCGAAAGAGGGTCCGCACGACCGCCATTTGCAGGGCGGCGGGTATCCCTTTTCCCGCGACATCCCCGATAGCGACCCCGCTGATGGTGTCTTCCAGCGATGGGTGAAAGACATATTCGTAAAAATCACCACCGACGTTACGGGCCGGGAGCGACCGGGCCGCCAGGGCCCAGTTGCCGCTGGTATAAGTGGTCGGCGGCATCAGGCTGGTCTGGATTTCGTGGGCCACTTCCATTTCGCTGGCTTTGGTAGCGGCTTCGTCTTCCAGGGTCTGGTAGCGTTTGTAATAATGCTGGAGATAATTTGCCAGCGAAAAGGTGAGCGCGGCCAGCGCTAGCAGGTTTATCCCGGCGCTGCCGGAAACAGATTTGAAACCGAGCCAGTTAAAGACCAGAAATTCGATAACTCCCAGGCCAAACCCCGCCAGGCCCAGCTTTACAAACCTTCCCAGGTCCTGGTAGCGCTGGGCAAAGCCGACCAGCAACGGGGCCAGCATGATGTTGAATTCGGGTCCGGTCAAAAAAGCTGTCAACAGGATAAGGACGGTCAGCACCAGGGCGGCGCTTTCCCAGGAGAGCAACCCCCGCTTTTGAGAATCGAAAAAGGGACTGCTGGCGGCCAGGCTGAGCGCTAACAGGGCTACCGTGTAGCGCACCAAGCCAGGCCAGGCGGGCATCCCACCGGCAAGTTCGAGTGCGCAGACAACCAGGGTGATAAAGAGGGCCAGCAGGAAGCCGCCCAGAAAAAGTTTTCTTTCTGCCCCGGCCGGTTCATTTGGTTGAGACGTTCCGGGTTGCGACATAGTTTCCACTATCCGGGTTTTCCAGGTGAAGTAAAGTCGAATCAGGCGCTGATGAGCGGCATGAGGTCTTCCATTTTGGCGATGGGCATATACCGCAGCATATCGACCATTTCAAAGACCTTGCGGTGGTGGGCGGTGACGTTGACGGCGTAGAGTTTTTTGCCCTGTTTGCGGGCTTCAATGACCAGTTTTAAGAGCGCCGAAATTCCTGCCGAATTGATAAACATGACCGGACCGAAATCCATGATGGTAGTCTGGTTCATCCGGTCTTTAATTCCCGCGATCTCTTTGGCCGAAGTGGCATCTACGCTGTCATTTTGAATATGAATTATGGTAAATGCGTTACCCTGTTCGACTTTTAAGGTCATTGGTCTCACTTCCTCCATTGTTACCCTTATCCGGTCTACCGTCTGGCAATTCGTTTAGACCTTGTTTAGCAAATTCAAGTATGGTTTGTTCCAAAAATCCGGCGGTACAGGCGGCCAGGCTGGAAAATAAAAAAAGAATTAATTTAGATGCTGGTCAGCTTTTTGAAGTTCGATGTTGAAACTGACCGGGTCGTTCGGTTCGCTCCCTTTGTGGAGATTGAACCACATCGTAAATTCGGTCCCGGTGCTGCTGCTTTTTACATCAAGATTGTCTACCAACCGTTCAATGAGGAAAATACCCATACCGCGTGTCATATCGTGTTCGAGGCGGGTTTCCATGTCAATATCATCATTTGCCCTTTCCACTGTATGAGCAGCCTCGACCCAGTGACCCTGGTCGGTAACTTTTACCGCCAACCGTTCGGCCCTGATATAGAATTTAACCCCAACCTTAATGTTAATGTCTGAGTTGTTACCGTGTTCGATGGCATTGGTAACGGCCTCGCTGACCGCCAGTTGCAAGTCCCCAACCCGTTCTTCATCGAAGCCCAGGTATTTGGCGACAAAGACGGCGCTTTCCCGCACGACCCTTTCGAACACCAGGTCGCTTGGGATTTGAATATCAATATCGCTAAAAGCCAGCGCGCAATTGGATTGTTCGATTAACTGGTCCGAAGCCATGCTTGGTGCCGCCTTTCCTACAAAAGTACCTGCCATTTTTATTTTCGTTTATTGCTGTGTCGTAACAGTTAAAACAAGGTTACAGTTTTATGAATTGTTGCTTTTCCGTTTAAAAGGTTTTCCAGGCTGTTTTTGGGCAATTTTAGAAAATTACTTCTATGTTATACCCTGAAAACACAAAAACCGGGAGAGACCTATTGGTCCTAGCCCTCCCGGTTTTTATAAATTTGATAAGTATTTTTGACGCTTTTAAGGGTGGTCTAACCTGAGAACCATCAGGTATTCGTCAAAATAATCGAATCCGATTTTCAGGGCGTGCGGCTCGGTGCCGTAGACCTCGAACCCCATTTTCCGGTAAAGCTTGAAAGCCGCCTCCTGGACAGTTACCACGCCCAGGTGAATTAACTCGACGCCTTCAATCGTCCGGGCTTGCTCGATCAACTTTGTTATAATGGCCCGGCCTGTCCCACCGTGGCGGGCTTCCGGCGCGACATACATACCCCACAACATGGCTTTGTGCCGGTCTTTTGACCCGCTGGACCGGAAAAACCCGGCCATACCCACCAGTTTCCCGGCCTCGAAAGCGCCCACCATGAAATTATTCGGCCCGGCGATGCGGTTGGCGAAAGTTTTTTGTCTTTCCGCTTCTGGTATCGCCAGGTTTTCCTCATAGCTGCTGCCAAAAGCCTGTGGTTCGTCTCGCAAAGATTCAAGCCGCAGTTGCCAGAAAGCCGTGGTATCGCCCGCATCTAAGAGCCGGATTTCCATTGGATTACATCCTTCTCACTTAACTAAAGTTGTCCCGCCCGGCGCAAAAACCCGAGCATCTTATAGATGAGCTTGGCGGCGTAGAAATCGGCCCGCTCCTGGCCCGGCATGGGGCAGAGTTCCATGATGTCGAGCCCGACGACCTCGGTCTGCTCGGCCACCTGTTTGAAGATGCTGAAGAATTCGCGCCACCGCAGGCCGCCCGGTTCCGGCGTACCTACGGCGGGCATTTCGGCAGGGTCGAAGGCGTCGAGGTCAACCGTTACATAGACGTGTTTACCCCACTTCAGCAATTCCTGCACGTCAAAGGCTTTTTCCGAACGCTCGTAGTCGTAAAGGATGCCGGTTTTGGGGTTTCCGGCAACATACTGGACTTCTTCCGGGCTGATGCTGCGCACCCCGACCACGTAGACGGGCACTTCCATATCCGAAATCCGGCGCATCACACAGGCGTGGCTGAGTTCGCCGTGATAGGTAATCCGCAGGTCGCCGTGGGCGTCAAAGCTGAGGACAACCAGGTCAGGATAGCGCTCTTTCAGGTCGCGTATAAGCGGGATGGTGACGCTGTGTTCGCCGCCGAGCGTAACCGCGAACTTGCCGTCGTCATAAACCTTCTTAAAGGCGGACTGAATCAAGTCGAGGCTGTCTTCCTGGCTCTTGCCTTCAAGCGGCAGTTCTTCCAGGGTAAAGATGCCCATTTGAATCGGCTCGAATTTTAGCTCCTCGTCGTAGAGTTCGACCTGGGTGCTGGCCTCAATAATCGCGGCGGGGCCTTTTTTGGTACCCTGCATATAAGATGTGGTATTTTCCAGGCCCGCCGGGATAATAATCACCTTTGAGTCTTCGTAGCCGGTTTTCTGGTCGTCGGCTTCCATGAACTGGACCGGGTTGGCTTTAATTTCAAAATTCTCAATAACTGGCATTACACTCTACCTCTTAAAAAACTTCTAAAAAAGAAAATATTAAACCGGTCAGACATAGAAACCGCCTGCACTTGAAAAGCGACAGGCGGCATCCGGCTTTGTACATTATACCAAATTTTCCGCCCGGTTTCAGGCGTGCTATAATATTAAGGAAATTAAACAGACAAGTAACTCAGGTAAACCAGGCCGGGTGCGGATTGGCGGCACCCTGACCGGAACGAATAATGAAAAGGCTAAAATAGAAGAAGGTGTTTGATGGCAGCGAAAGATTCCGAAGAAGTAACTGAGACCACCGCGCCCGTCCCGGCTGCGCTCGAACCGGCCCAACTGGCCGCGATGATTGACCACACCCAATTGAGCCCCGCCGCCACCGAAGCGATGATTGTCCAGTTGTGCGAGGAAGCCCGTTTTTACGGCTTTGCGTCGGTCTGCGTGAACCCGGTCCACGTCAAGCTGTGCGTGCGCGAACTGGCCGGGTCAAACGTGCGGGTCTGCACGGTGGTCGGCTTTCCGCTCGGCGCGAACATGACCTCTATCAAGGTCAGCGAGACCCAGACCGCCGTCAACCATGGCGCGAAAGAGATAGACATGGTTATCAATATCGGCGCGCTGAAAGCCGGGCAGGATTTTATCGTCAAACGCGAAATCGCCGAGGTTTCCAACCACGCCCACACGGGCCGGGGCATCTGCAAGGTTATTATCGAGTGTTGCCTGCTCAACGACGCCGAGAAGGTGCGGGCCTGTGAACTGGCGAAAGACGCCGGAGCCGACTTTGTCAAGACCAGCACCGGGTTCTCGATAGGCGGGGCCACCGAAGAAGATGTCCGGTTGATGCGGCGGGTGGTCGGTAGCAAACTGGGGGTAAAGGCGGCGGGTGGTATCCGCACCCTGGCCGATACCCAGCGCATGATTGCGGCGGGCGCAACCCGGTTAGGAAGCAGCAGCAGCGTGAAGATTATGCAGGAAATCTTTAAGACTGCCGGAAGCACTCCCGAACCGGCCAGCAGTAGCGGCTATTAAAAATAAAAAGTATGAGGGAGCCATCCCTGGCGCAAAACCGGGGGTGGCTCTTTTTATTGAACCGCTTTCAAAGAAACCTTTACAACTTTATAAAACCTTCGCCTAAAACCATATGATAGAATGATGAGTATGTGCAAACCTTTTCGACTCAATCTTTCCAGCCAACCCGTTATGTAGCCTCTTGAGAGTTAGGTTTCTGCTTGTCCGGTGCAAATAACGAACAATTCTGGAGAAGTAAATATGAAAAAGATAGCCCTTAAACGCCTGGGCTGGTCAGGTTCTTTGTGGTTACTTGGCGCTCTTTTAGTGCAACTACCCGTTCAAACCTCCCTGGCCGACGATTCAGCCTCCCCCCTTTGGCCCACCGAGGTAGACCACGTGGGCATCTACCAGAACCTCAACCCGGTCTGGGGTAACGCCGTCAGTTCCGATGTGAACTGGGTCTACGATACCAAAGGCGATATGCCCTTTACCAACGTTATCGTGGTGGACGGGTTGGCCTATGTTGGCGCGATGATGAACCAGTTCTACGCCCTGGACGCTCTCAGCGGCAAACTGGTTTGGAAATTCGAGGCCAACAACTGGATTATGACCAACCCCGTCGTGGCCGAGGGCAAGGTTTTTATCGGTAGCGGCAACCGCGACTACCAGGCGGCTCCCTCTAAAGGCGGTCTGCGCGGGACCGGCCCGAACTCGCTGTATGCGTTGGACGCGAAGACCGGGCAGCAAATCTGGAAATATGACGTGGCCGGGGAAGCGATGCCGACCCCGCTCTATCACGACGGCATTGTCTACTACGTGACCGGCGACCGCAACCTCTACGCCCTAAACGCCGCTACCGGCGAACTGGTCTACAAGTATAACCTGGGCTCCATTTTCAGCATGGGCTCCATCAATATTGATGGTGATATGCTCGTTTTTGGCGGTGGCTTTCCCTTCAAGGTCTTTGGCTTCAACCTGAAGACCCGCAGCCTGGCCTGGGAAAAGGATTTCCCGGATGTTTACCTTGGCCTCGACGACTCGAACCCTTCCATAGCCAACGGTCTGATGTACATCAACGGGGTAACTTACGATACTACCGCCGATGGCCCTGTAAATCCCCGCCACGAGTTTTTCGCCCTGGATACCCAGACCGGCAATCTGAAATGGACCTTTACCGCCGGGATCTTCTCGATGCCCGACGATAACAAGTCCTCGACGCCGGTAATCGTGGACGGTGTCTACTACGGGGCAAGTTCGCTGGCCCGCAACTTCTCAGCCCTCGATGCCGCGACCGGGGCCATCAAGTGGCAGTACAATATCGGGCAGGTGGTGAAAGGAAACCCGGTGGTGACCGGCAACTTTGTCATTTTCGCTGACGGCAAAGGCACGGTCTATACCCTCAACCGTACCACCGGCAAACTCATCAAGAAACTGGCCCTTGGCGGCAACATCGCGCCCCAGGGTCCGACCCTCTTTAACGGTACCATCTATCTCGCCAACCAGGGCAACGGCAAAATCTACGCCTTCTCCCTGACCACCCTTACTGGCGAGACCTTACGCAGCACTCCCGAAGCTATCCCGGCTAATACCAGCTTCAAGGGAGTGCTGTTCAAAGAGACAGGCCATGTCGTGAGCGGGGCTTTCCTCGATTTCTGGAACAAGAACGGCGGCTTAGCCTCGCTCGGCTATCCCATCACCGGGGAAATCCAGGAGTTTCACGCCGCCGAAGGCAAGACCTACACGGTCCAGTATTTCGAGCGGGCGAGGCTGGAACTGCACGACAACACGGTCTTGATGGGCAGGCTCGGTAGCGAGGTAACGGCTAACAGGTTGGGAGAACCAGCCTTCCAACCGGTGAGTAAACCGGCGAGCGGCCCTTACTACAGCGAGACCGGGCACACGGTCCTGCTGCAGTTCGAGGCTTACTGGCAGCGGAACGGTGGGCTGGCGCGGTTTGGCTATCCCATCAGCGAACCGGTACAGGAGAAGTCGTCGGACGGGCAGGTTCACACGGTGCAATACTTCGAGCGGGCGCGGTTGGAGTTGCACGACAATAACACGGTGTTGCTGGGGTTGATTGGTTCCGAAAGGCTGGTCTTGCAGGCCGTAAAATAACAGGGCCTGGGCTGGTAAAAAATAAAACATGAATCATCCCGAATTTTAGGATGAAGTAAGAATAAAGAAACCTCTTGAGCTAAAATAGGTTTGCCTAGAACCGAAATAGCCAGGAGGTTTCTTTATGAGAAAAGAGTATCCTACATTTGAT
>Ga0209963_1000592_pt1 | contig 43716 bp, 48 predicted proteins | sample ThiBio_1000_biof_2_FD_183957 | JGI IMG/M metagenome (GOLD analysis project Ga0209963, IMG submission 183957) | Wastewater bioreactor microbial communities from Cape Town, South Africa - Thiocy_cont_1000_biof (SPAdes) | ecosystem: Engineered > Bioreactor > Thiocyanate-remediating >...
ACGACTACGGCAAGCTGCTGCACGAGGACGTCAAGATCCGCGAGCTGCTGCACAAGGAATTGAAGCAGGCTGCGGTCGCGCGCATCGTGATCGAGCGCCCGCACAAGAAGTGCCGCGTGACGATCCACTCGGCGCGTCCGGGCGTTGTGATCGGCAAGAAGGGCGCCGACATCGACAAGCTGCGCAAGAAGGTCGCCGACATCACCGCGTCGGACGTCGTCATCAACATCGTCGAAATCCGCAAGCCGGAACTCGATGCGACGCTGGTGGCGGAATCGATCGCGCAGCAGCTCGAGCGCCGCGTTGCGTTCCGTCGCGCGATGAAGCGCGCCGTGCAGTCGGCGATGCGTCTGGGCGCCGAGGGCATTCGTATCAACTGCTCGGGCCGTCTTGGCGGTGCTGAAATCGCTCGCATGGAGTGGTATCGCGAAGGCCGCGTGCCGCTGCACACGCTGCGCGCCGATGTCGATTACGGCGTGGCGACGGCGTTCACTACGTTCGGTACCTGCGGCGTCAAGGTCTGGATCTTCAAGGGTGAAATCCTCGAGCACGATCCGATGGCCCAGGACAAGCGTATGGCCGAGGGCGACAATTCGCGCCCGCGCCGCGACGCTGCTTGATTTGAATTGGAAGGTTTGAGGGCGTAAGCCATGATGCAACCTAAGAAAACCAAGTTCCGCAAGGCGCATAAGGGCCGTATTCACGGCACAGCGTCGTCGGGCGCGACTCTCGCTTTCGGCCAGTTCGGCCTGAAGGCGATGGCGCCGGACCGGATCACCGCGCGCCAGATCGAAGCCGCGCGCCGCGCGCTGACGCGCCACATGAAGCGCGCCGGCCGCGTCTGGATTCGGATTTTTCCGGACCTGCCGGTGTCGTCGAAGCCGGCTGAAGTCCGCATGGGCTCCGGCAAGGGCTCGCCTGAATACTGGGTGGCGCGGGTCAAGCCGGGCCGGATCATGTTCGAGATCGATGGCGTCAACCAGCAGACCGCGCGCGAAGCGCTGACGCTGGCGGCCGCCAAGCTGCCGATCAAGACGCGCTTCGTCGCGCGCATCGCCGAGTGAGGGTGTCATGGCCGAAATGAAACTCGATGATATCCGCGCGATGAGCGAAGACCAGATGAGCGACGCGATCGCCAATCTGAAGAAGGAGCGGTTCAACCTGCGCTTCCAGCGCGCCACCGGGCAGCTCGAGAACACCTCGCGGCTGCGCGAGGCCCGCCGCGATATCGCTCGTATCAAGACCGTCGCCGCGCAAAAGCGCGCCGCGAAGACGAAGTAAGGGGCCGAAGATGCCGAAACGTACCTTGCAGGGCGTGGTCGTCAGCGACAAGCAAGAGAAGACCGTGGTGGTGCGCGTCGACCGCCGCTTCACGCACCCGATCTACAAGAAGACGATCCGCCGCTCCAAGAACTACCACGCGCACGACGAGAACAACGAGTTCAAGCCGGGCGACATGGTGTGGATCGAGGAAAGCAAGCCGATCTCCAAGCTCAAGCGCTGGACCGTGGTCCGGGGCGAGCAGAAGAAAACCGCCTAACGGCAACCGTTTTAGACGAACCTACCGGCCGCCAAGCAGGGTGGCCAGTTTAGGTTCCAGAGCGCGACAAGCGCAGCAGAAAGAGGACGAGGTGCATCAATGATTCAGATGCAGACCAACCTCGACGTGGCCGACAATTCAGGCGCACGCCGTGTCATGTGCATCAAGGTGCTGGGTGGATCCAAGCGCCGTTATGCCTCCGTGGGCGACATCATCGTCGTGTCGATCAAGGAAGCGATTCCGCGCGGCAAGGTGAAGAAGGGCGACGTCATGAAGGCGATCGTCGTTCGCGTCGCCAAGGACATCCGCCGCGCCGACGGTTCGGTGATCCGCTTCGACCGCAACGCGGCCGTGCTGATCAACAACCAGTCGGAGCCGATCGGCACCCGTATCTTCGGGCCGGTGCCGCGCGAACTGCGCGCCAAGAACCACATGAAGATCATTTCGCTTGCGCCGGAGGTGTTGTGATGGCCGCCAAGATTCGCAAGGGTGACAAGGTCATCGTGCTGAATGGCCGCGACAAGGGCCGCACCGGCGAAGTGTTCGAGGTGCGCCCGTCGGAGAACCGCGCCTTGGTGCGCGGCGTCAACATGGTGAAGCGTCACCAGAAGCAGACGCAGAACCAGGAAGGTGGCATCATCTCCAAGGAGAGCCCGATCCACCTGTCCAACATCGCGATCGTTGGCAAGGACGGCAAGCCGACCCGCGTTGGATTCAAGATTCAGGCAGACGGCACCAAGGTGCGTGTCGCCAAGCGTTCGGGAGCAGAGATCGATGGCTGAGACCGCTTACGTTCCGCGGCTTCGCGCGGAATACGACAAGAGCATTCGGGCCAAGCTGACCGAGCAGTTCGGTTACGCCAACGTCATGCAGGTGCCGCGGCTGGACAAGGTCGTGCTCAACATGGGTGTCGGCGAAGCCGTCAACGACCGCAAGAAAGCCGAGACCGCGGCGGGCGACCTGTCGCTGATCGCCGGCCAGAAGGCTGTCGTGACCTATTCGCGCGTCGCGATCGCGACCTTCAAGCTGCGCGAGCATCAGCCGATCGGCTGCAAGGTGACGCTGCGCAAGGCCCGCGCCTATGACTTCCTCGACCGCCTGATCAACGTCGCGCTGCCGCGCGTGCGCGACTTCCGCGGCCTGAACCCGAAGAGCTTCGATGGCCGTGGCAACTACTCGCTCGGCATCAAGGAACACATCATTTTCCCTGAGATCGATTTCGACAAGGCCGGGGAAGCGATGGGCATGGATATCACGGTTTGCACCACGGCGCAGACCGACGACGAGGCGCGCGCCTTGTTGACCGCTTTCAATTTCCCGTTCCGGCAGTGAGACGCTGAACAGCCTCTCAAACGCGGATACCTAGGAGCCACGCATGGCGAAGAAGAGTTCAGTCGAGAAGAACAACCGTCGGAAGAAGATGGCGAAGAACGCCGCGCCCAAGCGCGCGCGTCTGAAGGCCATCATCGCCGACAAGAGCAAGCCGATGGAAGAGCGGTTCGCCGCCACCCTGAAGCTCGCCGAGATGCCGCGCAACTCGTCGACGACGCGCATCCGCAATCGCTGCGAGCTGACCGGGCGTTCGCGTTCGGTTTACCGGCTCAACAAGCTGAGCCGTATCGCGTTGCGCGAGCTCGGCTCCAAGGGCCTGGTTCCGGGCCTCGTCAAGTCGAGCTGGTAAGGAGGGGCGAGCATGTCAACGCACGATCCGATCAGCGATCTCATCACCCGCATCCGCAACGCGCAGATGCGTTCCAAGTCCAGGGTGTCGACCCCGGGCTCCAAGATGCGCGCCAGCGTGCTGGAAGTTCTCAAGACCGAGGGCTACATCCGTGGTTACGCCAGCGTCGAGCACGCCTCGGGCCGCAACGAGCTTGAGATCGAGCTGAAATATTTCGATGGCGAACCGGTGATCCGCGAAATCGAGCGCGTGTCGAAGCCGGGCCGCCGGGTCTACGCATCAGTGAAGAACCTGCCGCGCGTCAACAACGGCCTGGGTATTTCGGTTTTGTCGACGCCGAAGGGAATCATGGCTGACCACGAGGCGCGTGACGCGAACGTGGGCGGCGAAGTTCTCTTCACGGTGTTCTGAGGAAGGATTTGGCATGTCACGAGTTGGCAAGAAGCCCGTCGTGGTTCCGTCCGGCGTGACGGCGGCCGTCGAGGGTCAGACCGTCAAGATGAAGGGACCGAAGGGTCAGCTTCAGTTCGTCGTGCACGACGACGTCGAGGTGAAGTTCGCGGACGGCGCTGTCACGGTTGCGCCGCGCTACGAAACCAAGCGTGCGCGCTCGCTGTACGGCACGGCCCGTGCGCAGGTTGCGAACCTGGTCGAGGGCGTTACCAAGGGCTTCGAGAAGAAGCTGGAAATCACCGGCGTCGGTTATCGCGCCGCACTGCAGGGCAAGAGCCTGCAGCTCGCGCTCGGTTACAGTCACGACGTGGTGTATGCGATCCCGGAAGGCATCGCCATCACCGTGCCGAAGCCGACCGAAATCGTGATCGCCGGCAACGACTCGCAGCGCGTCGGCCAGGTGGCCGCCGAGATCCGCAGCTATCGTCCGCCGGAGCCCTACAAGGGCAAGGGTGTGCGTTACGCCGATGAATTCATCTTCCGCAAGGAAGGCAAGAAGAAGTAACGGAGCCGGTCATGTCGAAGATGAAAGTTACGAATGCCCGGCGTCAGCAGCGCGTGAGGCTCGCCTTGCGCCGCACCGCCAACGGCCGCCCGCGGCTGTCGGTGTTCCGCTCGTCGAAGCACATCTATGCCCAGGTCATCGACGACCAGAAGGGCGAGACGCTGGCGTCGGCCTCCTCGCTGGAGAAGGCGATGCGCGACGGCGGCAAGACCGGCGCCAACATCGACGCGGCTGCCGCGGTCGGCAAGCTGCTCGCCGAGCGCGCCGTCAAGAACGGCGTCAAGGAAGTGGTGTTCGATCGTGGTCGCTATCTCTATCACGGCCGCGTCAAGGCGCTGGCCGATGCGGCCCGCGAGAGCGGTTTGAGCTTCTAAGGTTCAACGAACGGAATTTCGAATTGGGGCGTGGCCCCGCAAGGATTGGAAAACACCATGGCAGGTGAACGCGAACGCGGCGGACGCGAACGGAGCAGGGATCGCGAGGAGCGCGACAGCGAGTTCGTCGACAAGCTCGTCCACATCAACCGTGTGGCCAAGGTCGTCAAGGGCGGCAAGCGCTTCGGTTTCGCTGCGCTGGTCGTGATTGGCGATCAGAAGGGCCGGGTCGGGTTCGGCCACGGCAAGGCGCGCGAAGTGCCGGAGGCGATCCGAAAGGCGACCGAGTCCGCCAAGCGCAACCTCACGCGCGTCGCGCTGCGCGAAGGCCGTACGCTGCATCATGACATCGCCGGCCGTCACGGCGCTGGCCGCGTCTATCTGCGTGCCGCTCCGGCCGGTACCGGCATCATCGCCGGCGGTCCGATGCGCGCCGTGTTCGAGACGCTCGGCATCCAGGACGTGGTGGCGAAGTCGATCGGTTCGTCGAACCCGTACAACATGATCCGTGCGACCTTCAACGCGCTGAAGCATCAGGATTCGCCGCGTTCGGTCGCTGCCCGCCGCAACATCAAGGTCTCGACCTTGCAGTCGCGTCGCGTCGGTGGCGATGCCGAAGTGGTCGCGGAGTAACAGGCGGATGCGTTTGGAGCGGCGCTGTAGCGCGCGGCTCCCGACAGTCCCAGATTGAATTGACCGTTCTGGAGTGATGACGATGGCCAAGGCCACAAAGACGATCAAGGTCATGCAGACCGGCAGTGCGATTCGCCGTCAGCAGGTGCAGCGGCAGACGCTGATCGGCCTCAAGCTCAACAAGATCGGCCGCGTCGCCGAATTGCAGGATACGCCTGAGGTTCGCGGCATGATCAACAGGGTGCACCACCTCGTTCGCGTGGTGGAAGACTAACAACATTGCGTCCTGGCCGGATAAATCCGGTCACGCCTGTCCGGCTTCAAGGGAAGCGCAGCGACAGGGACCCGCGAAGCGGGGCGACGACGACGAAGCGAGGGTAGACAGATGAAGCTCAGCGATATCGCCGACAACGCCGGCGCCCGCAAGAAGCGGATGCGCGTTGGCCGTGGCATCGGTTCCGGCAAGGGCAAGACCTCCGGCCGTGGCGGCAAGGGCCAGACCGCACGCTCGGGCGTGCGCATCAAGGGCTTCGAGGGCGGCCAGATGCCGCTGCATCGGCGCCTGCCGAAGCGTGGCTTCAACAACATTTTCCGGCTCGACTTCGCGGAGGTCAATCTCGACCGTCTGCAGGCGGCGATCGACGCCAAGACGCTCGATGCCAAGGATGTCATCAACGCCGAGGCACTGGTCAAGGCGCGTGTGCTGCGTCGCGCTAAGGACGGTGTGCGGCTGCTCGGTCGTGGCGAAATCAAGGCCAAGCTGAACCTCGAAGTTCACGGCGCCTCCAAGTCGGCGATCGAAGCCATCGAGAAGGCGGGGGGATCGGTCAAGATTCTCGCGCCGAAGAACGACGAAGGCGAAGCGGCGTAACATTCGCGTCATCGTCCGCCACGGACGAGCGATGCGGGATGCCGCTATGATAGACGTGAGACGATTGCCGAGTCCCGAGGAATGTCCGGCATCTGCTGAGTGCCTTGCCATGGCGGGCGCGGGAGAAAGCTGATCATGGTCTCTGCTGCTGAACAACTCGCCTCCAATCTCAATTTCTCGGCGTTCGCCAAGGCCGACGAACTCAAGAAGCGCATCTGGTTCACGCTGGGTGCGCTGCTGGTTTATCGGCTCGGCACTTACATCCCGCTGCCCGGCATTGATCCCAATGTCTGGAGCCAGATCTTCCGCACCCAGGCGGGCGGCATCCTCGGCATGTTCAACATGTTCTCGGGGGGCGGCATCAATCGCATGGCGATCTTCGCGCTCAATATCATGCCGTACATTTCGGCATCGATCATCCTTCAGCTTCTGACCTCGGTGGTGCCTTCGCTGGAAGCGCTGAAGAAGGAAGGCGAGGCGGGGCGCAAGATCATCAATCAGTACACGCGTTACCTCACGGTGGTGCTTGCGGTGTTGCAGGCTTACGGCATCGCAGTCGGCTTGCAGGGCGCAGGCAACGTCGTCAGCCAGCCGGGCATGTTCTTCCTGATCTCGACGGCGCTGACGTTGACCGGCGGCACCATGTTTCTGATGTGGCTCGGCGAGCAGATCACCGCGCGCGGCATCGGCAACGGTATTTCGCTGATCATCATGGCCGGCATCGTCGCGGAGTTGCCGGCGGCGCTGGCGAGCACGCTCGAACTCGGCCGTCAGGGTGCACTGTCGACGGCGGTGATTCTCGCCATCCTCGTGATGGTGGTGGTGGTGATCGCCTTCATCGTCTTCATGGAGCGCGCGCAGCGCCGGCTCCTGATCCAGTATCCGAAGCGCCAGGTCGGCAACAAGATGTTCGAGGGCCAGTCCTCGCATCTGCCGCTCAAGCTCAACACCTCGGGCGTGATCCCGCCGATCTTCGCGTCGTCGCTGCTGCTGCTGCCGACCACCGTGGCCAACTTCAACGCCGGATCCGGCCCGGAGTGGCTGCAGTGGCTCAACACCAATCTGGGGCACGGACGGCCGCTCTATCTCGTCCTTTATCTCGGCCTGATCCTGTTCTTCACGTTCTTCTATACCGCTGTCGTCTTCAATCCGACCGAGACCGCGGATAACCTGAAGAAGCACGGCGGCTTCATTCCCGGCATTCGCCCGGGCGAACGGACGGCCGAATATATCGACTATGTGTTGTCCCGCATCACCGTCATCGGCGCGATCTATCTGGCGATCGTCTGTCTCGTGCCTGAAATTCTCATTTCGTACGCCTCGGTTCCATTCTATTTTGGCGGAACGTCGTTGCTGATCGTGGTCAGCGTGACGATGGATACGGTGGCGCAGGTCCAGGGCTACCTGCTGGCGCACCAGTACGAGGGCTTGATACGGAAGTCGAAACTGAGGGGCCGACGTAAATGAGACTGATTCTTCTCGGGCCGCCGGGGGCGGGCAAGGGAACGCAAGCGCAGCATCTGGTTCAGCGACACGGCATCGTTCAGCTTTCCACCGGCGACATGTTGCGCGCCGCGGTGAAGGCCGAAACGCCGATCGGTCTCAAGGCCAAGGACATCATGGCGTCCGGCGGATTGGTGCCTGATGAGATCGTCGTCGGCATCATCGCCGACCGCATTGAGGAAGCCGACGCCAAGAACGGTTTCATTCTCGACGGATTTCCGCGCACGGTGCCGCAGGCCGTGGCGCTCGACAAGCTTCTGAAATCGAAAGGGCTGACGCTCGACGCTGTGGTCGAACTGCGCGTCAACGAGGGCGCATTGCTGCGTCGGGTGGAGACCCGTATCGCCGAGATGAAGGCGCGCGGCGAGGCGGTTCGCGCCGACGACACGCCGGAAGTTCTGTCGCAACGTCTCGCCAACTATCGCGCCCAGACCGAGCCGCTGGTCGACTACTATGCCGAGAAGCGCAAGCTCGCGACCATCGACGGCATGAAGCCGATTGAGGAAGTGACCGCCGACATCAAGCGTGTGCTCGATGCGCTGAGCGAATCTCCCGCCGAAGCCCGGCGCAAGCCGGCGGCCAAGAAGGCCAGGAAACCCAAGGCAGCAAAAGCCAAGCCCGCGAAAGCCAAGGCCGCGGCCGCTGGCCGGGGCGCCAAGACGGTAAAGAAGGCGGCCAAGAAAGCCACCAAAGCGGTCAAGAAGGCCGCCAAAAAGGCCGCGCCCAAGCGAGGAATCGCCAAGAAGGCAAAGAAATCCGCCAAAGTGGCGCCGAAGAAGGCCAAATCGGCCGCCCGGAAGGGCGCCGCCAAGGGATCCCGCAAGGTATCCAGGGCAAGTTCCCGGCCCGTGAAAAAGGTCACGAAAAAGCGAGCCAAATCCGCGAGGCGGTTGACGAAACGCGGATGAATCCTTTAATAAGCCCAGCATTCAGTCGGATTTTCAGACGATGCCGGGCCCCAAGGTGATTGAGGGGCGGGCGTCGTATTCGCGTTTGCGACCGCCTGCCGAAGTAGTCGAGAAACTGCCGGTCCAACATGCCCGGCGACAGGAGAGAAGTCTGTGGCCCGTATCGCAGGTGTGAACATTCCGACCAACAAGCGCGTGCTGATCGCGCTGCAGTACATTCACGGCATCGGCCAGAAGAACGCGGCCGATATCCTGGAGAAGGTGAAGATTCCGGTGGAGCGCCGGGTCAATCAGCTCACCGACGCGGAAGTGCTGCAAATCCGCGAAGTGATCGACCGCGACTATCTGGTCGAAGGCGATCTTCGTCGTGAGACCGGCATCAACATCAAGCGATTGATGGACCTCGGCTGCTATCGCGGCCTGCGTCATCGTCGCGGTCTTCCGGTTCGCGGCCAGCGCACGCATACCAATGCGCGCACCCGCAAGGGGCCGGCCAAGGCGATTGCCGGTAAGAAGAAGTAAGAGAGCAAGTAGCGAATGGGACCTGGCGAATAGAGTTTTCTCTACTCGCTATCTACCACTGACTATTCGCTCATCAGGTGGAGCCGCTGGGATCACGGCGGCGTTGAGATCGTAAGAAGGAACTGTAATGGCTAAAGAAGCTGGCCGCATTCGCCGCCGCGAACGCAAGAACATCGCCTCCGGCATCGCGCATGTGAATTCGTCGTTCAACAACACGACCATCACCATCACCGACGCGCAGGGCAACACCATTGCCTGGTCGTCGGCGGGCACGATGGGTTTCAAGGGTTCGCGCAAGTCGACCCCGTATGCGGCGCAGGTTGCCGCGGAGGATGTGTCCAAGAAGGCTCAGGAACACGGGATGCGCACCCTCGAAGTCGAGGTCGCCGGACCGGGTTCGGGCCGTGAGTCGGCACTGCGCGCTTTGCAGGCCGCGGGTTTCACCGTCACCTCGATTCGCGACGTGACCACGATCCCGCACAACGGCTGCCGTCCGCGCAAGCGCCGTCGCGTTTAAGCCGCAGGGCTTTTGTCGCGGCCGCGCCACGGGCCGCGACGGCTGTTCGATCTTCGGACGCGGGCCGATCCCCGCGACCTCCAACGCCAGTTGTTTTGATGGCAAAGCTGGCCTGTATGGGTGAAACAGTGACGATCCAGAAAAATTGGCAAGAATTGATCCGTCCCAGCAAGCTTCAGGTGACGCCGGGCGCGGACGCAACCCGTTTCGCAACGCTCGTCGCCGAGCCGCTCGAGCGCGGTTTCGGTCAGACGCTCGGTAACGCGCTCCGCCGCATCCTGCTGTCGTCGCTGCAAGGCGCGGCGGTGCAGTCGGTGCACATCGACGGCGTGCTGCACGAGTTTTCCTCGATCGCCGGCGTGCGTGAAGACGTCACCGACATCGTGCTCAACATCAAGGACATTTCGATCAAGATGCAGGGCGAAGGCCCGAAGCGCATGGTCGTGAAGAAGCAGGGTCCGGGCACCGTGACCGCGGGCGACATCCAGACCGTCGGCGATATCACCATCCTCAATCCGGAATTGCAGCTTTGTACGCTGGACGACGGCGCTGAAATCCGCATGGAGTTCACCGTCAATACCGGCAAGGGCTACGTCGCTGCCGAACGCAATCGCCCCGAGGATGCGCCAATCGGCCTGATCCCGGTCGACAGCCTCTACTCGCCGGTCCGCAAGGTGTCGTACAAGGTCGAGAACACCCGCGAGGGCCAGATTCTCGACTACGACAAGCTGACCATGACCATCGAGACCAACGGCGGCATCACGCCGGAGGATTCCGTGGCCTATGCCGCGCGCATCCTGCAGGATCAGCTCAACGTGTTCGTGAACTTCGAGGAGCCGCGCAAGGAAGTGGCCGCCGAGATCATCCCGGATCTGGCGTTCAACCCTGCGTTCCTCAAGAAAGTCGACGAACTGGAACTGTCGGTTCGTTCGGCGAACTGTCTGAAGAACGACAACATCGTCTACATCGGCGATCTGGTGCAGAAGTCGGAAGCGGAAATGCTGCGCACTCCGAACTTCGGCCGTAAGTCGCTGAACGAGATCAAGGAAGTGCTGGCCCAGATGGGTCTGCACCTCGGCATGGAAGTGCCCGGCTGGCCGCCGGAGAACATCGACGAACTGGCCAAGCGCTTCGAGGATCACTACTGAGCTAATCGTGAGCAGCGCTCATCCGCTGCTCGCGTCCACCGGGCGAACGCAGGAAGCCCACCTGAGCAACATGTCCGACGAGCGGTCGTGACACAGAATGAAGGATACATCACATGCGTCACGGAAAAGTTCATCGCAAGCTCAACCGCACCGCCGAGCATCGCAAGGCCATGTTCGCCAACATGGCGGCCTCGCTGATCAAGCACGAGCAGATCGTCACCACGCTGCCGAAGGCGAAGGAGCTTCGTCCGATCGTCGAGAAGCTGGTCACGCTTGGCAAGAAGGGCGGTCTCGCGCTGCGCCGTCAGGCCATCAGCGAGTTGCGCGATCAGGATCAGGTGCGCAAGCTGTTCGACACGCTGGCGACCCGCTACAAGGATCGTCAGGGCGGTTACACCCGCATCATCAAGGCCGGCTTCCGCTACGGCGACAACGCGCCGATGGCGGTGATCGAGTTCGTCGATCGCGACGTCGATGCCAAGGGCAAGGACTCCGGCCCGGTGCAGGGTGGAGACGAGTCGGAAGCGGCGTAAATCTGCCGACCATCGCATTTAAAAAGCGGCGCTTCGGCGCCGCTTTTTTGTTTGCGTTCATGGCTTCGTCATTGCGAAGAGCGTCAGCGACAAAACGATCCAGGCCCTGCTTCGTGGATTTCTGGATTGCTTCGCTGCGCTCGCAACGACGGAACGAGAGATCGACGCTGTCGCTTACGCCCGCTGTTGCGGCTGCGCGCCACTAAGTCTGCACTGTCAGTATCGGATTCATCACCAGTCCAAAACTGCGCAACTGCCCGAGCAGTTCGCGATAGCCGAAGGCCTGGCAGCCAGATGCGAAGCCGACCTTGCGTGGCGGCGTTTGCAGCAGCGAATAGGCGGCATAGGCTTGCAGCATTCCGGTCTGCTTGTAGTTGCAGTTGCCGTGAATCACGCAATGCGCGCGCCCAAGCGGGCCTGATGCATAGACCGACTCGATCGAGGTATTGATGCGCGGATTTTCGCGGGGCGGCATCGCTGCCTGAACCGTCGCCGCAATGTCGGCCAGCGCCTTCTCCTGCTGATCGGGCGGCAGCGGCTTGATCTGCTCTTTCACCATCTGCGTGGTCTGCACCACGCCTTCCATCACCGCGCGTTGCAGCACGCCGCCCATCACGCGGCAGTTGGCGACACGCGGATCGTTCTTGAACCACACCGGATGCGCGGTGCCGCCCCACGGCACGGCGATGGCGGTTTCGTGCTGGCCGGGCACCACGACATCGGCGCGCGCGGTAACGTCCCATTCGAGAAACTTGTTCTGCTCGAGGTAGTACCAGTTCGCCTTGAGGATCGTGAAGATGGTCTGCGTCGAGGCGTAGGTGGGAAAGCCCTTCCAGAACACCAGAATATCCAGCGTATCGAGGCCGGGCGTCTCGAGACAGATGTTCGCGGCGATCTCGCCGGTGGTGTACATCTGCGCGAGGTTCGGCGACAGCAACAGGTTCTTCTTCGCGAACGCATCGCCCCAGGTTTTCTGCGTGTGCAGGACCCAATCCTGTTCGCCGGTCGTGTCGGTGTAGTGACAGCCCGCCGCAAGACAGGCTTCGACGACTTCGCCGCCATACTTGATGAACGGGCCGACCATGTTGCTGACGACGCTGGCGCCCTTGAACAGCTTCGTCAGGGCCTCGACATTGTGCTCGACGCCGACCACTTCGTAGTCGGCGGTTTCGATGCCGGGAATCTTTTCGACAACGGCCTGCACCTTGGCCTTGTCGCGGCCGGCGGCGATGAACGGCACGTTATATTCGCGCAAGTACTCACACACTAGTCGGCCGGTGTAGCCGGATACGCCGTAGACGACGACGGGTCGCTTGTCGCTCATGATGTTGTCCTCCCTGTCTCACTATGATGCGTTGTTACGTCAGGTGCTGAAGCTCAGGTGCCCATGCCGCCGTCGACCGGAAGACCGATCCCGGTGATGAAGCGTGCTTCGTCGCTGCACAGGAACACGGCGGCATCGGCGATCTCGCTGATCTCGGCGAGGCGGCCGAGCGGCGTCTGCTCGATGACCGAGGCGACCGCGGCGTTGACGTCGGCGGCAAGGCCGAGCGCGGCGATATCGGTCGCGAGTTTCATGCCCATCTCCGTCGGCGCGAGACCCGGATAGATGCAGTTCACCCGCACGCCGTAACCGAGCTTGCCGGCTTCCATCGCGCCGATCCGCGTCATGCGATCGACGGCCGACTTGGTCGCCGAATATCCGGCGATCGACGGATAGGCGATGGTGGCGGCAACGGAGGAGATGTTGACGACGGCGCCGCCTTTGCCGGCGGCGCCGTCGGGCTTCATGGCGCGGAACGCGTGCTTCATGCCGAGCCCGGTGCCGACGATGTTGACGTCGCACATGCGCCGCATGTCCTCGGCCTTGATGTCGATCAGCAGCGAGGTGAGTTCGATGCCGGCGTTGTTGATGAGAATGTCGTAGCCGCCAAGTTCGGAAACAGTCGCCGCGACTGCCTTCTCCCATTGCGCATCGTCGGTGACGTTGAGTTCGGCAAAGCCGGCCTTCACGCCGGATTTGCCGATCTTGGCGGCGGTCTCCTTGCCGAGATCCGCCAGAATATCGGTGATCATCACCGATGCGCCGGCACTCGCCAGCGCCATCGCGATCGCTTCGCCAATGCCGCGCGCCCCGCCGGTCACCAGGGCCTTGCGGCCGATCAAACGTCCTCCGCTCATAGTGTCGCCTCCCTTGAAAAGGTCAATCGTTCCAAGGACCTGCTGCGCCGGCGTGGTTCATTCCCGATTTTTGGGAAACGGATCGGCCGACTGAGACAGTTTGCTTGACGATTGTCCTAATTTTATTATCCGAATGTCAAAGATAATCTTGACGGTTGTCAAGATATCGTCTTGGGTGAACCGGAGATTTTTTCTGCGCGAGTTGGCATGATCGGCTGTGCGGCAGCCGGTGCGCCGAGTCGCGGGATGGGTTGGACATGAATCAAGCGTTGCTGAAAGCAAAGGCGGGCAGGGAGGGGCAGCCGCGGCGCGGCCGGTTGCCAGTCGACAAGTTCAATGCGCGGCGCGTCGAACTGGCGGAGGCTGCGCTGGCGACATTGGCCGACATTGGCTATGCGCGAACCAGCCTGCGCGAGATTGCGCAGAAGTCCGAATTTACGCACGGCGTGCTGCACTATTACTTCAGCGACAAGTTCGATCTGATCTGCTGCAGCGTGCGCTATTACAAAGCGAAGTGCGTGACCCGCTACGACCAGATCACCGCGACGGCGCGCAGCCGCGAGGAGTTGCTCGAAGGATTTCTGGCAAAACTCGGCGAGACGATCCGCACCGAGGCGCATATGCATCGGCTATGGTACGATCTACGCGCGCAGGCGTTGTTCGAAAGTGCGTTTCGCGATGACGTCACGGCGATCGACAAGAGCCTGGAAGACATGGTGTGGCGCATCATGTCGCGCTATGCCGGGCTCGGCGGCAAGCAGATATCGGTATCCCCCGAAGCGCTCTACGCCGTATTCGACGGACTGTTTCAAAAATACCTGTTGCAGCATCTGTCCGGCGACACCGACGCCATTCCCGCGCTTCAGGCCGAACTGCGACGTCTGCTGCCGATGATCGGATAGTCGAATCGGACGACGGCGATCCGTTCTGCGCCGCATCGCCGTTCACGGGGTCTTGAGATAGATTGGCCTGCGTCACGCTGGCGGGTGTTGATCGTCATCTCCACATGAAGGCACCGCGCCGCATCATTCGGCGATGACGCGACCCCGTCTCATCAGGAATGTCTTCATGAAAATCGATCTGTCGGGCACCACAGCTCTTGTCACCGGTTCAACTTCCGGCATCGGCCATGCCATCGCGAAGGGACTCGCGGTGACGGGCGCGAAGGTCGTCGTCAACGGGCGCACGCAATCCAAGGTGGACGAGGCCGTGGCCGCGCTGAAGAAAGCCTTGAGCGGCGCGACGATTGAGGGTGTCGCAGCCGATGTCTCGACGGCGGAGGGCTGCGCGGCGTTGGTCAAGGCAGTACCGAGTGTCGATATCCTCATCAACAACACTGGCATCTTCGAGCCCAAGGAGTTTTTCGACATTCCCGATGAAGACTGGCAGCGCTTCTTCAATGTCAACGTGATGTCCGGCATCCGGCTGTCGCGCGCGTATATGCCGGCGATGCTGAAGCGTGACTGGGGGCGCATCATTTTCATCGCTTCCGAATCGGCGATCATGATTCCGAAGGAGATGATCCACTACGGCATGACGAAAACGGCACAGCTTTCCGTGTCGCGCGGCTTGGCGGAGTTGACGCGCGGGACTGCCGTAACGGTGAACGCCGTGATGCCGGGGCCGACCATGTCGGAGGGCGTCGAAATTTTTGTCAAGAATCTCGCAGAACGGGCAATCGGTCGAGACCGCTGCCGCGAACTTTATCAAGGAGCATCGGCCGTCGTCGCTGATCCAGCGCTTCGCCAGCGTCGATGAGATCGCCAACATGGTGGTCTATGTCGCGTCGCGCGAGGCCGCAGTTACCAATGGAGCGGCGCTGCGGGTCGAAGGCGGGCTGGTGCCGACCATTGCATAACGACTGTTGCCGCCACATCGACAGCAGAGCTAAACGCCACAAAGCCCGCGAACCTCAGAGAGGTGTGCGGGCTTTGCTTTGTCGATCGTGACGCCATGCCGTGAGCATCCGGGCGCGGCGCGAGACTTGAAGGCAAAAGAAAGACCGTGACGCCGCGCGAGGCGGCGTCACGGCAGCACTCAGAATGCGAACTGCGTGCGCATGGCGAAGGCGTCGTACTTCGCGCCGCGATCCGCGCCGGCGAGATTGGTCTTCTGGACGGTGCCGTGGATCCAGTTGAACATCATTCGCATGTTGTCGTTGAGATACCAGTTGAGGCCGACGGTGATGTTCTCCTGCTTGCCGCCGAACACGGCCATGTCGTTGAGATCGACATAGCTGTAGCGCGCCGCGATTTCCCATGCGCCGGTGCCGCCGGTCATGTCCCAGAAGAAAGGATTGGCCGGCTTCACGCCGCCGAGCGAGCCCGACGATGCGCCGTACCTCCGCTTCTCTCCGGTCAGAATGTAACCGGCCTGCACGTAACCGCCCTTGAAGTGCAGATCGGGCAGCGCGAAGCGGGAGATGGAGTAGTCGAAATATTCGCCCTGGGCGTGGAAGCTGCCGACGGTTGCGGCGGCTTCGGCGCTCAGCACCAGCGCGTTGTTGACGTTGGCGAGCGCGCCGGTGTCGAGCACGCGGGTCGGATCGATACGCACCTCGATGCGTTCGCGCATCCGGATATCGTTCACGCCGGGCGCCCCGCCTGTGTCCGCAAGATACAGCACGTCGCCACCGAACAGGAACGCACCGGCATCGGTGTTGATCGGCGCGAACACAAGGCGGCCGGTCGCGGCGTAAGGCACGCGCAGAGAGTGATCGTAGCCGGTGGTCGGCCCGGTCAGGTAGGCACCGGCCCACCACCAACTGTCGTTGGCACGCACACCGAAGGCCGCGCGATTGTCGCCGGCGCCGAGGTCGGTCGCCAGCACCTGCGAGGAAGCGCGCTCCATGAAGGTGATGTTGTTGGAGCTGGTGGCTTCGTCGAGCGTATACGGCACATCCATGTAGCCGCCCTCGATCCGCATATTCCTGAAGCCCTTGTATGAAACGTAGGCGTTATTCAGCGTCACGGTGCCGTCCTGCGAGCCGCCGCCGTCGACAATCAGCGCATATTCCCAGTCGCGCGCGAAAACGCCGGTGAGGCCGATACGGGCGCGGCGCGCATTGACGCCGTTTTGCAGGTCCTGCGGCGAGGTGGCGGCCGAGTTCGGACGGTAGGAATAGCCGCCGACGTCGAAGTGCAGACGACCGGTGATGCCGACGCAGTTGTAGCCATCCGCCGTGCAGATGGTGGGCCGGTTGCCCTTCATCGACACCAGCACGTCCGGCGGCGCGAACTTCGCCTTGGTCGGCATGTAGCCGGCGCTGGCGTTGAGGAAGGTCTTCTGCTGAACTTTATCGAGCTTCTTTTCGAGCGCGCGAATTTGCTTTTGCAGGTTTTCGACCTGTTCGGCGGTGGCCGATTGCGCGTGCGCTTGCACGGCGCCGAGCGAACCGGCGAGCGTGATCGCCCCCAAGATGAGTTTCGTTTTTGTCGACATGACATTCCCCTGTTGTCGAGACAAACTGCTCCAGCTCCCGCGGCATCGCTGCCGCAGGCCGGATCGATTTTTGTTTTTGGGTCGATGTTGTTGTGTGGCTCGCCTTACGGCGAAAGAGATCGTCCCCAGCAAGCCTCATTCGAAGCTCGGGCGGAAACTAGAAACGTTCGGTTACAGTTGTGCGACACGCGACCAATTGTTGTGCGGCGTCGCGCCGCAGGGCGCGTCGCGTTCTTCATGTGCGTCGCGGCCGAGCGCCGTTTGTCCGATGATCAACAGCAAAACGCGCGGAGGGCATTCACCGTCCGCGCGCGATAAAATATTCGATGATGGCGATCGATCTTGCGATCGCGTCGATCACCAGCCTTCAAGCACGATCTTGCCGCGCGAGGTTGCGGTTTCGATCTGCGCATGGGCGCGCTTGAGATTCGCGGCGTTGATCGTGCCGTAGGTTTGATTGAGGGTGGTGCGCAGCACGCCCTTCTCGATCAGATCGGAGACATCGTTGAGCAGATGATTCTGCGCGATCATGTCGGGGGTCTGAAACGAACTGCGGGTGAACATCGATTCCCAGTGGATCGACGCCGCCTTGCCCTTGAATGCTGCGATGTTGAAGTCCGGCGGATCGTCGATCAGGCCGAACCGGCCTTGCGGGGCGATGATGTCGGCAAGCGCCTTGTAGTGCCGGTCGGTCATCGTAAGGCTCGCGATCAACGCCACCGGCGGCAGTTTCAAGGCGTCGATCTGCGCTTTCATCGGCTGCGTATGGTCGATGACGGCGTGCGCTCCGAGATCGCGGCACCAGGCCTGTGTTTCCGGTCGTGAGGCGGTCGCGACCACGGTGAGGCCGGTGAGGCGGCGCGCCAGCTGGATCAGGATCGAGCCGACACCGCCGGCGCCGCCGACGATCAGCAGCGTGCGCGGATCGAGGCTCTTGCCTGGCGCCGCGCCGAGCCGGTCGAACAGCAATTCCCATGCAGTGATTGAGGTGAGCGGCAGCGCGGCCGCCTGCGCGAACGACAGCGTCGCCGGCTTGCGGCCGACGATGCGTTCATCCACCAGATGATATTCCGCGTTGGTGCCCTGACGCAGGATCGAGCCGGCGTAGAACACCTCGTCGCCCGGCTTGAAGAGCGTCACGTCCTTGCCGACCACATCCACAACGCCGGCCGCGTCGTAGCCGAGAATCTTGTGCTCGCCGGCCGGCGGCGCGGCGCGCTTGCGCACCTTGGTGTCGACCGGATTGACCGAGACGGCCCTGACGGCGACGCGGATGTCGCGCGGACCCGGCTCGGGAACGGCGGCTTCGAAATCGACCAGCGCCTCGGCGGCGTCGATCGGAAGCGATTGTGTATATCCTACGGCCTTCATGTCGGATTCCCCTGGGTCACGTTCTTGTTCCGCCACTTGCTAGTTCGGCCACTTGGGCGTCGATTGCAAGCAGGGGCGCAACTGGTAAAACGTCGGACCACGACAGGGTCGGCGGCGCCTCCGGCCCGATTCGGCTTTTGGCCCGAAAATCGGCCAACAGGCGCGAAAATGCCGCCTTTTGCTTCTCTTGAGGAGGCGGGATGCCTATATCTCGCCTCTCACATCGGGAATCGCTTCATGACGTCACTTCGCCTGTTCGCCCTGCCGCTGCTCGTTTTGACCGTGCTGGCGCCCGCCCATGCCCAGGACCGCCGCGTGCCGGCGTCGCAGAACGAGTTGCGGCTGTCTTATGCGCCGATCGTACAACGGGTGACGCCGGCGGTGGTCAACGTCTATGCCGCCAAGGTGGTGCAGAACCGCAACCCGCTGCTGGACGATCCCATCTTTCGTCGCTTCTTCGGGGTGCCGGGCCAGCAGCCGGAACAGATGCAGCGTTCGCTCGGGTCTGGCGTCATGGTCGATGCCTCGGGGCTGGTGGTGACCAACAACCACGTCATCGAGGGCGCCGATCAGGTGAAGGTCTCGCTCGCCGACAAGCGCGAGTTCGAAGCCGAGATCGTGTTGAAAGATACCCGCACTGATCTGGCGGTACTGCGTCTGAAGAACACCAAGGAAAAGTTCGTGACGCTCGACTTCGCCAACTCCGACGACCTGCAGGTCGGCGACGTGGTATTGGCGGTGGGGAATCCGTTCGGCGTCGGCCAGACCGTGACGCATGGCATCGTCTCGGCCCTGGCGCGCACGCAGGTCGGCATCACCGACTATCAGTTCTTCATCCAGACCGACGCGGCGATCAACCCGGGCAACTCCGGTGGTGCGCTGGTGGACATGACCGGCAAGCTGGTCGGCATCAACACTGCGATCTTCTCGCGGTCGGGCGGATCGCAGGGAATCGGCTTCGCCATTCCCGCCAACATGGTGCGGGTGGTGGTGGCGTCCGCCGAACACGGTGGCAAGGCGGTGAAGCGGCCGTGGCTCGGCGCGCGCCTGCAGGCGGTGACGCCGGAGATCGCCGAAACGCTCGGACTGCCGCGGCCGGCTGGTGCGCTGGTGGTCAAGGTAGTGCCCGGCAGTCCGGCGGCGCGGGGCGGACTGAAACTGTCCGACCTCATCGTCTCGGTGGACGGCCAGAGCGTCGACGATCCGAATGCCTTCGGCTATCGCTTCGCGACACGGCCGATCGGCGGCACCACGCAGGTCGAGGTGCAACGAGGCGGCAAGGCGATGAAGCTTGCGATTCCCCTCGAGGTGGCGCCCGATACCAACCGCAACGAGATCGTCATCACCAGTCGCTCCCCGTTCCAGGGCGCGCGGGTCGCTAACATTTCGCCGGCGGTGGCCGATGAACTGCGCCTCGACAATGACGACGGCGTGGTGATCACCGAACTCGCCGACGACGGCACCGCCGCAAATGTCGGATTCAAAAAGGGCGACGTCATCCTCGCCGTCAACGGCGTTACCATCAACGATACCGAGGACCTCCGACGCGTGACGCGCGAGCGTAGCCGGCTGTGGCGCATCACCGTGTTGCGTGGCGGCCAGCAGATTCAGGTGACCCTCGGCGGGTAAGTGAGGCGCCTTCTTCACCTCGCCTCGCGTGCGGGAGAGGTCGGCGCGCGGCGCCGGGTGAGGGGGCGTTACGAAAGTATCGGACATGAGTCGCGTTATTTCTGTGGCCACTCACTCCAACCCTCTCCCCGCACACCGGGAGAGGGGGAAGCATCAGGCATGAACGCAAAGCGCGCGGCATCGTCATCGAATCTCTTCTCCGCCGCAGGGCTGGAGCAGGATGCGCCGCGTCCGTTGCCGGAGCGGTTGCGGCCGCGCAAACTCGCCGACGTGGTGGGGCAGGATCACATCCTCGGCCCCGACGGCGCGCTGACGCGAATGCTGGAAACCCGCACGCTCGGCTCGCTGATCTTCTGGGGACCGCCCGGCACCGGCAAGACCACGGTGGCGCGGCTGCTGGCGGATGCCACCGAACTGCATTTCGAACAGATTTCGGCGGTGTTTTCCGGCGTCGCCGATCTCAAGAAGGTGTTCGACGCCGCGCGTGCGCGGCGCGAGACCGGCGAGGGCACGCTGTTGTTCGTCGACGAGGTGCATCGCTTCAACCGCGCCCAGCAGGACTCGTTTCTGCCGGTGATGGAAGACGGCACCGTGGTGCTGGTCGGCGCCACCACCGAGAATCCGTCGTTCGAACTCAACGCGGCGCTTTTGTCGCGCGCGCGTGTGCTGGTGTTTCATTCGCTCGATGCCGAAGCCATCGAAAAACTGTTCGCGCAGGCGGAGCGGCTCGAGGGTCGGACGTTGCCGCTCGACGCCGAGGCGCGCGCCGCGCTGGTGCGGATGGCGGACGGCGACGGGCGTGCCGCGCTGACGCTCGTCGAGGAGGTCTGGCGCTCGGCGCGTGCGGGCGAGACGTTCGATGCCGCGCAGTTGCAGGACATTCTGCAGCGTCGCGCGCCGATCTACGACAAGTCGGCGGACGGCCACTACAATCTGATCTCTGCGCTGCACAAGTCGGTACGCGGCTCCGATCCCGATGCCGCGCTGTATTATCTCGCGCGCATGTTCGATGCCGGCGAAGATCCGCTGTTCCTGGCGCGGCGCGTGGTGCGGATGGCGGTGGAGGATATCGGCCTCGCCGATCCGCAGGCGCTGGTGATCTGCAACGCCGCCAAGGATGCCTACGATTTCCTCGGCTCGCCGGAGGGCGAACTCGCCATCGCGCAGGCGGTGATCTATCTCGCCACCGCGCCGAAATCCAACGCCGCCTACAAGGCGTTCGGCGCGGCGATGCGTACGGCGAAGAACGCGGGCTCGCTGCTGCCGCCGAAGCACATCCTCAACGCGCCGACCAAGCTGATGAAGTCCGAAGGTTACGGCGGCGGCTATCAATACGATCACGATATGCCCGATGCATTTTCCGGTCAGGACTACTTTCCGGAGGCGCTCGGGCGCCAGACCTTCTACAATCCGCCGGATCGCGGTTTCGAACGTGAAATCCGCAAGCGGCTGGACTATTGGGCGAAGCTTCGGCGCGACAAGGCGCGCGACGCATGATGTGGGATCGAGTGCAGATGACGGGACGTGGGTTCGCGGGAATGGTGTTGGGGCTGATGCTGATCGCGCTTTCCGGCGCAGCGCAGGCCGAGACGGTGGAGGTTGCACCGGGTGTCCAGGTCACCAAAACGACGTTCGACGCGCCCGCGGACGAGCAGCCCTTCTACGGTTTCGAAACCAGGACGACGGCGCAGCGCGCGGCTGACAAGAAACTGGTATCGGACCTGATCGCGGCGGCGGGCTCGCGCGAGCAGGCGTTCGAGGCCGTCTCCATTCGCGGATGGAAGGCGATCCAGGGCGGCCGGATGGTGGAGGCTGCCAAGCGCTTCAATCAGGCCTGGCTGGTGATGCCGGAGCGAAGCGCCGTCTATCATGGGCTTGCGATGGTCGCGCAGATGCGATTCAACGACCTCGCTTTCGCCGACGAACTGTTCACGCAGGCTTACAGGCAGCCGCATCCGCTCAAGGCGCTCAATGCCGATTATGGCCGTTTGCTCCTGATGCAGAAGCGTTATCGCGATGCGCAGCCGGTGCTGGAAAAGGCGGTGGCGGACACCGCCGATTTCGGCGACGCCTGGGCGTATCTCGCCTTCGCGAAGTTGCAGAACGGCGACAAGCCCGGCGCGTGCGCGGATGCCGAACAGGCGCGCAAGCGCAAACCCTCGCGCGGCACGGTGCGGGATCTGGCGCATATCGAGAAAGACGCCCAATGCAAATAAAGGTCATCTCATGAGCCGCCGCGTCAAACGCCCGCTCGCGAAGAAATCCGAACGCGCCAAGCCCGCGCGCGGCGGCAAGAAGGTTGGTGGCCGCAAGTCGGCTTCCCCGTCTCCCCGAAGCGAAGCGAAGCGGCGGGGCGGCGAGGGCGAGTTTGGCTCGCGCCGCCATCCGGAGGCGCGAGGCGGTTCTCACGCCGAGCCGCGAAGGGCGACGGCCTCGTCCTTCGAAGCGCGCGGGAAAGAACGCGCACCCCAGAACGAGGCTGCGTCCAGGCAGGACGCGCCACTGCCGACGAAGGTGCAAACCGTGACCGTCACCGCCGACGAAGCCAACATGCGCGTCGATCGCTTTCTCGAAGCGCGATTTCCCGGCCTGTCGTTCTCGCACATCCAGCGCATCGTGCGAAAAGGCGAGTTGCGGGTGGATGGCAAGCGCGCCGACAGCAAGGATCGGCTTGAGGAAGGGCAGAGCGTTCGTATTCCGCCGCTGAAACTCGATGCGCCGAAGGTGACGCATGTCTCCGAGGCGCAGCAGAAGACGCTCGATGCGCTGAAGGCGATGACGCTCTATGAGGACGCCGACGTCATGGTGCTGAACAAGCCCGCCGGGCTCGCGGTGCAGGGCGGCTCCGGCATGACGCGGCATGTCGATCAGATGCTGGAGGCGATGCGCGATGCCAAAGGGCAGAAGCCGCGCCTGGTACATCGGCTCGATCGCGAAACCGCAGGGTGTCTCCTGATCGCCAAGACTCGCTTCGCCGCGTCGGCGCTGACCGGTGCATTCCGCCATCGCTCGGCGCGCAAGATCTATTGGGCGCTGGTGGCGGGCGTGCCGAAACCCAAGCAGGGCCGCATCTCGACCTATCTCGCCAAGGAGGAGAACGAGGAAGAGTCCATCATGCGCGTCGCCGCCCATGGCGACGAGGGCGCAAGCCATGCCGTGACTTACTACGCGGTGGTGGAGACCTCGGCGCAGAAACTCGCCTGGGTATCGCTGAAGCCGGTGACGGGGCGGACGCATCAGTTGCGCGCGCATATGGCGCACATCGACCACGCCATCATCGGCGATCCGAAATACTTCAACAAGGAGAACTGGCAGTTGCCGGGTGGCATCCAGAACCGGCTGCATCTGTTGGCGCGCCGCATCGTGATTCCGCATCCGCGTGGCGGCGTGATCGACGCCACCGCCCCGCTGCCGCCGCACATGTTGCAATCGTGGAACCTCCTCGGGCTGGAGGCGGATCGCTTCGATCCGATTGAGCACGCGCCGGAGGAATGAGATCTTGTGTTTCGGCGGCGGCGTCACGACGTATCGGACATGAACATATCGCGCGTGAAATGCCTGTCCATTGTCATGCTCGGCGTCGTACTGGCGCTGGCGTCGTACGGCCCCGCAACGGCGCAGCTATTCGGGCCGAATGCGACGCCGACGAATCCGCCGCCGCCTCCACCGCCCCCGCCGCCGAAGATCGACGTGCCGGCGGTGCCGAAGCTCGACGCAGCGCCGCAACAGCCGAAGTCGAGGGGATCGCGGCGCGGCTCGTTTGGAGATCGCGTCATCGATTGCCTGGATCGCGGCGCGGCGGCGGGCATGAATTCGGGCGAGCGCGCCGCTTATTCGCGCGCTTGCGCCAACCAGTGAGAGGCAACCATGCGTGAACTGTTCGAAGACGTTGCCGCCAATGCGTCGCTCGATCCGCAGGAGGCGGTGCGCCAGACCTCGCGCGCGCCGCAGCGCAAACGCTTCTATGAGTCCGCCGCCATTGAGGAGACGGACGGCGGTTTCGCGATTGCGCTGGACAGCAAGCCCGTGCGCACGCCGACCGGTGAGCGGCTGGCCGTGCCGACGCGCGAGATCGCGCAGGCTATCGTCGAGGAATGGAATGCGCAGGGCGAACTGATCGATCCGATGACCATGCCGCTGACGCGGCTCGCCAACAGCGTGATCGCCGGCGTGGTCGGTAACGTCGACGCGGTGCGCGCCGATGTTGCCAGGTATTTCGAAACCGATCTGCTGTTTTATCGTGCCGCGCATCCCGAAGCGCTGGCGGCGCGCGAGGGCGAACACTGGGACCCGGTGCTGTTCTGGGCGACCGATGAACTGGGTGCCCGCTTCGTGCTGGCGGAAGGCATCGTGCATGTGCGGCAGCCGGAACCGGCCGTCGCGGCCGCCACAGCGGCACTGCCGGAAGATCCGTGGGCCATCGCGGCGCTGCACATCGTCACCACGATCACGGGCTCGGCGCTGCTGGCGCTGGCGCTGGCGCGCGGCGCACGCACGGCGGACGAGGTGTGGGCAGCTGCGCATGTCGACGAGGACTGGAATATCGCGCAGTGGGGCGCCGATGCCGAAGTGATGGCGCGGCGCAATTTACGGTTGCGGGATTTCCGCGCCGCAGCCTTTGTGCTGGCCGCAAACGACACGCCACAGCCGAGAAGTTAACGAGAGGTTTAGAGGCGCGGCGTTAATCTGCGGCGGCAACAGGACAGCCGCAGCATGGCGATCTCGATCAATCCGATCTTTCCGGTCATTGCCGCGCAGGGCGTGCCGGCCGAAGTCGTGCTGCAGCCCGGCACCGTGATCGACGCGCAGGTGCTCAAGGTGCTCGCCAACAATGCGGTGCGCATCGCCATCGCCAATCTCTCCATCGAGGTGATGTCGGAGATTCCGTTGCAGGTCGGGCAGAGTTTGCAACTCGCGGTGTCGCAGACGCAGGACGGCATTCGGCTCGCCGTCGTCGGGCAGTCGCCGGCATCCGCACCGTCGCTGGTGCCCAGCGACACGGTGACGATCGCATCCGACATGCCGGCAAATGCCGTTGCGAAGCCGGCCGCGGCCACGCCGGTTTCGCGCGAGGGGCTGACGGCGCTGCAGGCGCTGGCGGTGTCGGCGGCCGCGCAATCGGCCGCGACCCGGCAAGCCGGCCTGTCGCAACTGTTCGCGGATGTGCAGGCGGCTGCCCTGACCGGCAATCTGCCCGCGCATTTGCAACAGGCGGCGGCGCAACTGCTGGCGCGGCGTCCATCGCTCGATGGCACGCTATCTGGAAATGACATCAAAACGGCGTTGCAGAACTCCGGCCTGTTGCTGGAGCGGACGCTGGCAACCGGCGCACCGGCAGCGAGCGGTGCAATGCCGGATCTGAAGGCCGCGCTGCTGGTGTTCAAGCAAATGCTGTCGCTGCAACTCGATCAGGTCGCGACCACGCAAGGGCCATCGCAACCTTCGCCGAACCCGCAAGCGACAGCGGCTGCGGAAGCGGCCGCCCGCTTGGGAAGCGCGGCGTCGCCGTCGCTGATGCCGGACCTCGATGTGCAGGAGATTCTGCTGCCGCAGGCACGCGTACCGGTCGCCGAGGATGTCGCGCGCGCGGGCACGCGCTTTGCCGCCGCGTCAAACGCGGCGAGTGCGCCGCTCGATGCGGTGGCGGCCAGGCTTGCACTCAATTTCTTGCAGGAAGCGGCGACGAGTCCGGAAGGCGCGCCGCGCTCGGCATCAACTGCGACAACGACGGACCTTGTCGATGAGGCGGTGCTGGTTCGCACCAATGTGCCGCCGCCACCGGTTCGCGGCGCAGCGCCGGCCGCGCAGGGGGTGGCGGTGGCGTCGCTCGCAGGCAATGCGTCAGTGTCGGACGTGATGCATCGCCTGCATGACGATGCCGATGCTGCCATCGCGCGCACCACCTTGCTGCAGGTCGCCTCGCTGCCGGATCGCACCGATACATTGGCCGCGCGCAACGATCCTGCCGTGCCACGCTGGAATTTCGAGATTCCGTTCGCGACGCCGATGGGAACGGCGGTGGCGCAGTTCGAGATCGCGCGCGACGGCGGCGGCGTCGAGGTCGAGGCGGCCAAGCGCGTCTGGCGCGCGCGGTTCTCGCTCGATGTCGAGCCGGCCGGGCCGGTTCATGCGGTGGTGTCGCTGAGCGGCGAGACCACGTCGGTGCGAATGTGGGCGGAACGGCCCGCCACCGCCAGCCAGTTGCGCGCCGGCGTCACGCAACTGGGTCAGGCGCTGAGTCGTGCCGATCTCAAGCCCGGCGATATCGTCATTCGCGACGGAGCGCCGCCGCAAACCGCCGCCGCGCAAGCCGGCCATTTTCTCGATCGGGCGTCGTGATGACCGCGACCTCATCAAGGGATCACCTCGCGATCGCGCTGGAATACGATCATTCCGGCGCGCCGCGCGTGGTGGCGAAGGGGCGCGGCGAACTCGGCGAGAAGATCGTCGAAGTGGCGAAGGCGCACGACATTCCCATCGAGGAGAATGAGGTGCTGGCCGGCGCGCTCGCCCATGTCGAACTGGGCGACGAGATTCCGGCCGAGCTTTACAAGGCGGTGGCCGAAGTGCTGGTGTTCGTGTTGCGACTATCGGGCCGCGTGCGCTGAGCCACGCAAGGACTGTCATCGTTTGACCACGATGCGGTTGAAAGTGCCCGTGTGAACTGAAACGGGACCATTCGATGCTCACTCGCCGTCATGCGCTCGCCAGCGTTGCCGCTGCCATCGCCTTGCCGCGCCTCGCGCAAGCCAACGTCGCGCCACCGCGCAGCGAAATTCGCGACAGCCTCGCCAAGCGCTTCGCCGATGCCGGAACGGCGGGCACCTTCGTCGGCTACAAGACCGACGATTATCTGATCGTCGCCAGCGATCCGACGCGCTCCGGTGAAGCGATCCTGCCGGCATCGACCTACAAGGTGCCGCATTCGGTCATCGCGCTGGAGACCGGCGTGGTCGCCGACCCCGACAAGGACGTGTTCAAGTGGGATGGCGTGACGCGCGCGTTTCCCGACTGGAACAAAGATCACACCCTGCGTTCGGCGATCGCGGCCTCGGCCGTGCCGGTGTATCAGCAGATCGCGCGACGTATCGGCGAGGAGCGGATGCAAAAATACGTCGATCTGCTCGACTACGGGAATCACAATATCGGCGGCGGCATCGACAAGTTCTGGCTCACCGGCGATCTGCGCATCGATCCGATTCAGCAGATCGATTTCCTCGACCGGCTGAGGCGCGGTGCGCTGGCGGTGTCGAAGCGCAGTCAGGACCTGACCCGCGATATTCTACCCGTGGAGAAGATCGGGGAGGCGGTGATCCGCTACAAAACCGGACTGATCGGCATCGACGACCGCACCGAGGCGGGCAAGGTCCGTCCCTCGGTCGGCTGGCTGGTCGGTTGGGTCGAGAAGGACAGCAAGGCGACCGTGTTCGCGCTCAATCTCGACATCCGCGAGCCCCGCCACACCGCCGCTCGGATGCCGCTGACGAAGCAACTGCTCGAAGACATCGGGGCGATTTGATTCCTTCGAATCGTCATTGCGAGGAGCATCAGCGACGAAGCAATCCAGTTCTTGCGTCCTGGCTTTCTGGATTGCTTCGCTTCGCTCACAATGACGACCAAGCCTTCGCGGCTAGCCGCGCGCGGCCTTGCCGATGCGGCCAAGATGGGTGAAGCCGAATCCGGCGTCGTATTTGAGGCCGAAGCCAAGCGCGCGGTCGATGCCGATATGCGCCATCCAGATCATGGCGATGGACAGCGTCAATGGCATCGCGAGGGCAAAGCCGATCACCGAGAGGGTCAGCGGCAGCATGTAGGTATGCAGGGCATTGTAGAAGGCCGCGCCGGCGCGAGGCCCCGCCAGATAGGCAAGAAAGCTGAGGTCCGGCACGAAGAACAACACGGCGTAGATCCACCAGGAGCCGCCCCAGACTCCGTAAAGCAGGGTCATGCCCGCGAACAGCGTCAGCCCCTCGATCCGCAACAGGGTGTTGACCCCGCCGGTGGCGGTTCCGGCGGCGGGTTCGGTGGAGGTAGCGGTCATAGGGTCTCTCCTCGCGGGCGGGCTGCCCCGAACATAGGGATTGCGACCGGAAATTGCATCGTTTCTCCGGTTTCCATCCCGGAAACCCACATGATAGAAAGCTCCCAAGACGCACAAGGGGTGGCGCCCGCCGCCCGCATTGATGGCTGGGACCTAATGACCGACATTCTGGAATCTCTCGAGGCGCGGCGCGCCGGTGCGAAACTCGGCGGTGGCGAAAAGCGCATAGAGGCGCAGCACAAGCGCGGCAAGCTGACCGCGCGGGAGCGCATCGAGGTGCTGCTCGACAAGGGCTCGTTCGAGGAGTTCGACATGTTCGTCGAGCACCGTTCGACGGAATTCGGCATGGAGAAGACCAAGGTTCCCGGCGACGGCGTGGTGACCGGCTGGGGCACCGTCAACGGTCGCAAGGTATTCGTGTTCGCCAAGGATTTCACGGTGTTCGGCGGCTCGCTGTCGGAAACCCATGCGCTGAAGATCACCAAGCTGCAGGACATGGCGATGAAGGCGCGGGCGCCGATCATCGGCCTTTACGACGCCGGCGGCGCGCGAATCCAGGAAGGCGTAGCGGCGCTCGCCGGTTATTCCTACGTGTTCCGCCGCAACGTGCAGGCGTCCGGAGTGATTCCGCAGATCAGCGTCATCATGGGGCCATGCGCCGGCGGCGACGTCTATTCGCCGGCGATGACCGACTTCATCTTCATGGTGAAGGGCACGAGCTACATGTTTGTCACCGGTCCCGACGTGGTGAAAACGGTGACCAACGAGGTGGTGACGGCGGAAGAACTCGGCGGTGCGTCGGTGCACGCAACCAAGTCCTCGATCGCCGACGGCGCTTTCGACAATGACATCGAGACGCTGCTGCAAATGCGCCGGCTGCTCGATTTCCTGCCGTCGAACAACGCGGATGGTGTGCCGGAATGGCCGAGCTTCGACGATATCGAGCGCGTGGACAATTCGCTCGATACGCTGATCCCCGACAATCCGAACATGCCCTACGACATCAAGGAATTGATCCTCAAGGTCGTGGACGAGGGCGATTTCTTCGAACTGGCGCCGACCTTTGCCAAGAACATCGTCACCGGTTTTGGCCGCATCGCCGGGCGCACCGTGGGCTTCGTCGCCAATCAGCCGATGGTGCTGGCGGGCGTGCTCGACAGCGACGCCTCGCGCAAAGCGGCGCGTTTCGTGCGGTTCTGCGATGCATTCAACATTCCGATCGTCACCTTCGTCGACGTGCCGGGCTTCCTGCCAGGCACCGCGCAGGAATATGGCGGGCTGATCAAGCACGGCGCGAAGCTGCTGTTCGCGTACTCGCAATGCACCGTGCCGCTGGTCACGATCATCACCCGCAAGGCTTACGGCGGCGCCTTCGACGTCATGGCTTCGAAGGAGATCGGGGCCGACATGAATTATGCCTGGCCGACGGCGCAGATCGCAGTGATGGGCGCCAAGGGCGCGGTGGAAATCATCTTCCGTCAGGATATGAACGATCCCGACAAGATCGCCGCGCGTACCAAGGAATACGAGGATCGTTTCCTTTCGCCATTCGTCGCCGCCGAGCGCGGTTACATCGACGACGTGATCATGCCGCATTCGACCCGCCGCCGCATTGCCCGCGCGCTCGCCATGCTGCGCGACAAGAAGGTCGAGATCCCGGCCAAGAAGCACGACAATCTGCCGTTGTGAGGGATGCGCTGATGCAGCGTCATGTCTTCGTTGTCCGCTCGGTCGTGTCCGATGAAGGCAAGCGCGCCGCGTTCGATACATGGTATGCGCGTGAGCATCTGCCGGATGCCGTCAAATCCTTCGGCGTCACGAAAGCGTGGCGTTACTGGAGCATGACCGATCCGTCGCTGCATTCCGCGATGTATCAGTTCGACGATCTTGCCGCGTTGGAAGCCGCGGTCGGCGGGGCGGAAATGAAGCGGCTGATTGCCGACTTCGACCGCGACTGGCCGGATGTGAAACGCTCGCGCGACATCCTGGCGCTGGCAGAGGAGTATCCCGCCACGGCGTCATCCTGACACGCGGATTGCGCGCATCCGATCGGGTGCTTTGAAACGAGAAAGCCCCGCTCGCGAGAGCGGGGCTTTGCTTTTGATCGCCTGTCGGCTTAGCGCCAGCAGCGGCCGTGGCGCCAGAACATGCCGGGCGGGCAGCGGCGGGCGGGGCGCACCATCCGCGGCGGCACCACCATGACGCCGCGATTCATACGGCATCCGCCGCGCGGGCCGCGGTGGAAGCCGCGACCGCAGCCGCCGGCAACGTGAATCACGTCGCCCTGAACGGCGGGGCCGACCGGAGCGATCGGAGCGGCATTGACCGTGCCGAAGCCCAGGATTGTGCCGGCCACGAGGGCGGCTGCGAAAATCGTCTTCATGGGTGTCTCCTCTGATGGGGTCGCCAATCGATAACGGCGACCCTAGGCCTGTGTTCCTGACTGGGGGATGAATGAATTCGGCAAGGTCGCTCGATCTTGCATGGCGGAGGCGCCGGGCTACGATCCCCTCGGCCCGATTCAGGCCATGGGGCGGGGGAATCATGCAGCATAGCGATCTGGTCCTTCATGTGCTGTCGATCGTGGGTTTCGTGGCGGAGGCCATGACCGCTGCGCTGGCCGCCGGCCGGCGCGCCATGGACTGGCTGGGCGTCGCATTGCTTGGCTGCGTAACCGCGCTCGGCGGCGGATCGGTGCGCGACGTACTGCTCGGGCATCATCCCCTGTTGTGGGTTGCGCATCCCTGGTTGCTGGGCCTCACCGCCGTTTCGGCGCTCGCGACCATCGCGGTGGCACGCTTCATGTACCGGTTGCGCCTCACGTTTCTGGTGCTGGACGCCATCGGACTCGTCGTGTTCACGATCCTGGGCTGCGACGTCGCGCTGACGATGCAGGTGCCGCTGCCGATCGTGATCGTCTCCGGGATGATCACCGGCTGCGTCGGTGGCGTGCTGCGCGACGTGCTCTGCAACGACGTGCCGTTGTTGTTTCGCAGCGAGCTTTACGCCAGCGTCTCGGTGACGGTCGGGATCATCTATGTCGGCGGCGTCTGGCTACAACTCAATCACGACGTGGTCGTATTGGTGACGCTCGCGATCGGTCTGACGTTCCGGCTCCTCGCGATCGCCTTCAAATGGGAAATGCCGAAGTTCGTCTATGACGCCGATCTGCATTGACGGCCGCACGGGACGACAGTTCGGTTGGGGCCGAAGCATGGCGGACCGGCGGCATGATGTAACGTATATGTCCCTGCCAATATCACTGGAGGAAGGCAAACGATGTCCGTGTCGATTTCAGAGAAACGCGCGACGTTCCGACAATTGCATCAAAGCGGTTGCTTCGTCATTCCCAACCCTTGGGATGTCGGGAGCGCCCGTGCGTTACAGCACCTCGGCTACAAGGCGCTCGCGTCCACCAGCGCCGGGTATGCCTGGTCGACCGGGCGGGCCGACAACAAGGTGACCTGCGACGACGTGATCGATCACCTGACGCAGCTCTGCGCGGCGGTCGATCTGCCGGTCAACGCCGATTTCGAAGGTGGTTTTGCCGACGCGCCGGAAGGCGTCGCCGCGAACGTGACGCGCGCGATCGGTACCGGCGTGGCGGGATTGTCGATCGAGGATTCCACTGGTGACAAGGCCAAGCCGCTCTATGATCGTTTGCTGGCGGTGGAGCGCATCGCGGCGTCGCGCGCGGCGATCGACGCCAGCGGCGCCGACGTCGTGCTGGTCGGCCGCTGCGAGAGCTTCTTTGTCGGACAACCCGATCTCGATCTGGTGCTGGATCGCGTCGTTGCTTACGCCGATGCCGGCGCCGATTGCCTTTATGCGCCGGGCATTCGGACGAAAGAACAGGTGGCCGCGGTGGTGAAGGCGGTGCATCCGAAACCGGTCAACCTGCTGATCGGCTGGGCCGGCGGCCTGACCGTCTCGGACGCCGCCGAACTTGGTGTTCGTCGCATCAGTGTCGGCGGCTCGTTGGCGCGGTGCGCGTGGGGCGCATTCATGCGCAGCGCACGCGATATTCTCGAGAACGGATCGTTTCAATCGTTCGCAGACGGTTATCCAGGCGCGGAATTGAACACGATCTTCGGCGTGTAAGTCGACAGGAGCGAGGCGCCCTCATCGATGCACCTCGCTCCTGATGATGCTGCCCTTACCAAACAAGGTCGCAATCAAGCTGTACCGCCCGCGTGGGCGGTTTACTGCTTCACCTTGCTGCCATCGCTTGCCGGCGGCGACGCCGATTGCGGCTGCGCCGGCGCCGAACCGGTCGTGGTGCCCGGTTGATTGTTATAGGGCGTTACATCGCGAACGCCCGGCGCCACCGGCGGCTTGCTCTGTTCGGCCATGTTGCTGCGATCTGATTTCGATGTCGACTGCGGCGCGGTGGTCTGCGCCGTCGGCGTGCCGGCACCGGTGGTCGCGGTGGTGGTCTGACTGTTGTTGAGCCCGTAAAACACCGCGCCGAGAATCACCGCAGCCGCGACGGCATACAGCGCGATACGCGTGCCGCTGGCCGGGCCTTCCGCCAACTCGGGATCGACCTGCAATTCGTTGTCGAGTGACCGCGCGTCGCGTGGCTCGCTGCCGACGGCGGGGCGAAACGGGTCGTTCGGATCACGTTCGTGGGCCATGGAAATAGCGCTCCCTTCTGTCGTCCATTTGGATCAATTCGTCAGGCGAGGGCCGGTTCCTGAGGAACTTTGCAACGCGGTGGTCATCACGCGCAGACGCCGCCCTGCTTGGCTGTTTTTGCATTGCAAAAAGACCGTTCGCCGTCATCCGTGAAGAGCATGGGAGACCGGCAATTCGCGCATGGGCGACTGTGGCCGAGGCGGGACGCAATGCGCGCAAAATCCCTCGGAAATCTCGGTGAAGAAAATGCGCACCGAACGACATCTTTCGACACGATGCCGGGCTTTACGGACATGAAATTGTGATCTGCACGAACGGCGCGACGCGGTTGAGATTTGTCGTGCACTGGCGTCGGAAAGCGACGTAGACTGGTTCTAAAGCAGTTGCGATCACATCTGTAAGAAACACCTTTGGCAGGTGCAAGAAGAGGGTGGAATGGGAATCAACCAGGGTCCGATCAGTCTCGACCAGAAGTACACCCAGGAATCGGGACACATCTTTCTCACGGGCATTCAGGCGCTGGTTCGGCTGCCGATGGCCCAGATCCGGCGCGACCGCGCCGCCGGTTTGAATACCGCCGGTTTCGTGACGGGTTATCGCGGCTCGCCGCTCGGCGGCTACGATCAGCAGTTGATGGCGGCGCGCAAACACCTCGAGCAGTACAATGTCAAATTCCAGCCGGGCGTGAACGAAGACCTCGCGGCCACCGCGATCTGGGGTTCGCAGCAGCTCAACCTATCGCCCGGGGCGAAGCACGACGGCGTCGTCGGCATCTGGTACGGCAAGGGTCCCGGCGTCGATCGTTGCGGCGATGTCTTCCGTCATGGCAATGCAGCGGGCTCGGCGAAGAACGGCGGCGTTCTCTGCCTCGCCGGTGACGATCACGGCGCAAAATCCTCGACCGTGCCGCATCAATCCGATCACGCCTTCATCTCGGCGCTGATGCCCTATCTCTATCCGTCGAGCATTCATGAAATCATCCAGATGGGTCTGCTCGGAATCGCGATGTCGCGCTACTCCGGCTGCTGGGTCGGCATGAAGGTAATCACCGAGACGGTGGAGACGACGGCCGAGATCAATCTCGCCGACGAACTGACGCCGTTCGTGATTCCGACTGACTTCGAGATGCCGCCGGGCGGCCTCAATCTGCGCTGGCCCGACGATCGCTACGAGCAGGATCGCCGACTGCAGGACTACAAGGGCTTCGCCGCGATTGCCTTCGCGCGTGCCAACAAGATCAACCGCGTCACGATGGATTCGCCGAACGCGCGCTTCGGCATCATGGCCTCGGGCAAAAGCTACGAGGACGTGCGGCAGGCGCTGCGCGAACTCGGCATCACCGAGCAGGTCGCGGCGCGCATCGGCCTTCGCCTCTACAAGATCGGAATGCCGTGGCCGCTAGAGCCCGAAGGCGTGCGGCAGTTCGCGGTCGGCTTGCAGGAAATTTTCATCGTCGAGGAGCGCCGCGAGATCGTCGAGAATCAGGTCAAGCAGGAACTGTTCAACTGGCGCGACGACGTGCGCCCGCGCATCATCGGCAAGATGGACGATCACGACAAGCGCTTCCTGCCGTTCGCGGAAGAATTGAGCGTGGGATCGCTGGCGACTTCGCTGGCGGACCGTCTGCTGGCGATGGAGATCGATCCCGAGATCGCGGCGTTGATCCGCGCCAGGGCGGACTGGTTTCACGGCCGTTCGGCCTCGCAGGTGCAGCCGGCGGTTCCGATCGCGCGCACGCCGTATTTTTGCTCGGGTTGCCCGCACAACACCTCGACCAAGGTGCCGGAAGGCAGCCGCGCGATGGCCGGCATCGGCTGTCACTTCATGTCGTTGTGGATGGACCGCAATACCGAGACGTTCACGCATATGGGCGGCGAGGGTGTCACCTGGGTCGGCATCGCACCCTTCACCAATGAGAAGCATGTGTTCGCCAACCTGGGCGACGGCACCTACTTCCATTCGGGCAGCCTCGCGATTCGGCAGGCGGTCGCCTCGAAGGCCAATATCACCTACAAGATTCTCTACAACGACGCCGTCGCGATGACCGGCGGTCAGCGCCACGACGGCGATCTGTCGCCGCAGCAGATCACCTATCAGCTTCACAGCGAGGGCGTGCGTAACATCTATCTGGTGTCGGAGAATCCCGACGCCTATCCGCCGTCCGCCATCGCGCCCGGCGTCAAGACGGCGCATCGGGACGATCTCGATACGGTGATGAAGACCTTGCGCGAAACGCCGGGCTGCTCGGCCATCGTGTTCGTGCAGACCTGCGCTGCCGAAAAGCGCCGTCGCCGCAAACGCGGCCTGATGGAAGATCCGGCGCGTCGGGTGATGATCAATCCTGCGGTTTGCGAGGGCTGCGGCGACTGCTCGGTGCAGTCGAACTGTATCTCGGTCGAGCCGCTGGAGACCGAACTCGGCCGCAAGCGCGCCATCAACCAGTCGAGTTGCAACAAGGATTATTCCTGCGTCAAAGGTTTCTGTCCCTCGTTCGTCAACATCGACGGCGGCAAACCGCGCAAGCGCGCGGCGATGGATGTGTCGTCGCTGATCGGCGATCTGCCGGAGCCGGCGTCGCGCCCGACGCTGGAGAAGCCGTACAACATCGCGGTTGGCGGCGTCGGCGGCACCGGCGTTCTGACCGTTGGCGCGCTGCTGGGCATGGCCGCGCATATCGAAGGCAAGGCCAGCATGATCCTCGATATGTCCGGCCTCGCGCAGAAGGGTGGCGCAGTGCTGAGCCATGTGAGGCTGTCGCAGAACACCGACGACGTGAAGACGTCGAAGATCGTCACTGGCTCCGCCGATCTGTTGATCGCGGCCGACGAGGTGATGGCGATTTCCAAGGAAACGATTTCGCTGTGCGACTCCGGCCGTACCCACGGCGTCGTCAACACGCACCTCATTCCGATCGCCGACTTCATTCACAATCGCGATTTCGACTTCCAGAACCGCAAGGTCGATAGCGTGCTGCAGGGCGCGCTGACGAAGGACTCCGCGTTCATGGATTTCACCAAGGTCGCGGAGGGCTTGTTGGGCGACGCCATCGCCACCAACATGATGATGATGGGCTATGCCTATCAGCAGGGGCGGTTGCCGCTGTCGGCGGAAGCGCTGTTGCAGGCCATCGAGATCAACGGCGTGTCGATCAAGATGAACACCCAGGCGTTCCAGTTGGGGCGTCTCGCGGCGGCCGATCCGGCGCGTCTCGCGCAGATGATCAAGGGCAAGGACGAGACGACCGCGCCGAAATCGCTCGCGGCCATGTCGCTCGACGAGATCGTCGCGCACCGCAGCCAGTTGCTGACCGACTACCAGAACGCGGCGCTTGCGAACGTTTACCGCAAGGCCGTCGATCAGGTGAAAGCAGTCGCCAGGCAGCACGGCTTCGACGAGCAACTGCCGCGCGCGGTGGCGATCAACTACGCCAAGTTGCTCGCCTACAAGGATGAGTACGAAGTCGCGCGGCTCTACACGGATGGCCGCTTCCAGAAATTGCTGCGTGAACAGTTTGAGGGCGACTACAAGATCAGCTTCAATCTTGCGCCGCCGATGCTGTCGTCCGAACTCGATACGCAGGGCCGACCGCTCAAGCGCGAATTCAGCGCGCGGATTCTCCCCCTATTCCGGTTGTTGGCGAAGATGAAGGGGTTGCGCGGCACGCCGTTCGACGTTTTCGGCTACAACAAGGATCGCAAGATGGAGCGCGAGCTGATCGTCGGTTACGAGCGCGACATCGAAACAGTGCTGCGGTTGGTGTCGCCGGCGAATATTGACATCGCCGTCGAGTTGTTGTCGCTGCCGGATCGTATTCGCGGCTACGGGCCGGTGAAGGAAAAGGCCGTGAAGGAGGCCGGTGTTCGTCACCAGCAACTCGCCAGGGATCTGGTCAGTCCGCCCCCGGTGACGCGGCAGATGGCGGCGGAGTAGCCTCGGAATCGCGGGCGTCTCGCGGCGCGGAATATTTCCGCGCTTGCCAAGCCTGCGCGGACGGGCCAGAAAATCCGCTGGGGACAAACGCCAGCGGAGACATCTTTTGACGATCAAGGGCCAAGCCTACATCGCCGGGATTTACGAGCATCCCACCCGGCACGCACCCGATAAATCCACCGCGCAATTGCACGCCGAGGTCGCCAAGGGAGCGATCGAGGATGCCGGGCTGACCATCGACGATGTCGACGGCTATTTCTGCGCCGGCGACGCGCCCGGCGGCGCCTGGCCAATGGTCGATTATCTCGGTTTCAACACCAAGAAGCTGCGCCACATCGACTCCACCGAGACTGGCGGCTGTTCCTACATCATTCATATCGGCCACGCCGCCGAGGCGATCGCGGCCGGCAAGTGCTCGATCGCGCTGGTAACGCTGGCGGGCAAACCACGCACCAGCGTGATGCCGCCGCGCGCGGCCGGCGCCGAGGTGGATTTCGAGGCAGCTTACGGCGCCACCACCCACAATGCCTACGGCATGTGTGCCATGCGCCATATGCACGACTACGGCACCACCAGCGAGCAACTCGCGTGGATCAAGGTCGCGGCGTCGCATCACGCGCAATACAATCCGCACGCGATGCTAAAGGATGTCGTGACTGTCGAGGACGTCGTCAACTCGCCGATGATCTCCGATCCGCTTCATCGCATGGATTGTTGCGTTGTTACCGACGGCGGCGGCGCGTTGATCGTCACCACGCCGGAAATCGCCAAGAGCCTGAAGAAGCCGCTGGTGCGATTGATCGGTCACGGCGAGGCGATGAAGGGACCGCGCGGCGGCAAGGACCTCGACCTGACTTACTCGGCCGGGGTGTGGTCTGGCCCGCGCGCCTTCGAGGAAGCGGGCGTGACGCCGAAAGATATCAAGTACGCGTCGATCTACGACAGCTTCACCATTACCGTGCTGATGCAACTTGAGGACCTCGGCTTCTGCAAGAAGGGCGAGGGCGGCAAGTTCGTGTCCGACGGCAACCTGATTTCCGGCGTGGGTAAACTGCCGTTCAACACCGATGGCGGCGGGCTGTGCAGCAACCATCCCGTCAATCGCGGCGGCATGACGAAGATTCTCGAAGCGGTGCGGCAACTGCGCGGCGAGGCGCATCCCAAGGTGCAGGTGCCGAACTGCGATCTCGCGCTGGTGCACGGCACCGGCGGTCTCCTTGGCGTGCGTCACGCCGCCTCAACTGCCGTTCTGGAGCGCGTGTGATGAGCGAAGCGAAAACTCAGGAAAAGAAATACCCGGCGCCGCAGGGTAATCCCGAAACCCAGGAATTCTGGGATGCCGCCAAGCAGGGCAAGTTCATGATCAAGCGCTGCACTGCTTGCGGTGAGGCGCATTACTTCCCGCGCTCGATCTGTCCGTTCTGTTTCTCCGACAAGACGGTATACGAGGAGAGCAGCGGCGAGGGCGAAATCTATACCTTCAGCCTGATGCGTAAATCGCCGACCGGACCTTATGCCATCGGCTACGTCAAGCTGAAGGAAGGGCCTGCGGTGCAGACCAATTTCGTCGATTGCGATCTCGGCGCGCTGAAAATCGGCCAGAAGGTCAAGGTGGTGTTCAAGCCCACGGACGGCGCACCGCTGCCGTTCTTCACGACGGCCTGACGATTGACCTCTCCCCGCGTGCGGGGAGAGGTCGGCAAACGAAGTGAGCCGGGTGAGGGGGCGCGTCGGTTATGACGAGTCCCTCATCCCAATAAGACGAGCCCCTCTCCCCGCAGGCAGGGAGAGGGAGCATGGAAAGTCCTGGAGGAAAGACACACATGGCGCTCAGCTACGACCAACTCATGGCGCTCAAGAACATCGGCCAGAAGTACAGCTACACCGACCGCGAGGTGATGCTCTACGCCTACGGCATCGGCCTCGGGGCCGATCCGATGGACGAGAAGGAACTGGCTTTTGTCAACGAAGCCTGCTTCACCGAACGTCCGCTCAAGGTGGTGCCGACCTTCGCGTCCGTCGCGGCCTGGGGCTCCGGGCCGGGCGAGATGAACCTCAACCGCCTGATGGTGGTGGATGGCGAGCGCGATATCACGTTCCACACGCCGATGCCGGTGACGGCCAACATCACGGCGGACTCCAGCGTGCTCGGCGTATTCGACAAGGGTAAGGACAAAGGGCTGGTGATCCGCCATCAGACCGTGCTCAAGAACGAGAAGGGCGAGGCGCTGGCAACGCTGGTGGCGTCGCGCTTCGCGCGCGGCGACGGCGGCATCGGCGGCCCCGCACAAGGGCAGCCGGAAGCCCACGAGGTGCCGAAGCGTGCGCCGGACAAGGCCGTCGATATCACCACCCGGCCGGATCAGGCGCTGATCTATCGTCTTTGCGGCGACCGCAATCCGCTGCACAGCGATCCGGAATTCGCCAAGCGCGCCGGCTTCCCGCGCCCGATCCTGCACGGCATGTGTACCTACGGCCTCACCTGCCGCGGCGTGTTGCAGACCTATGCCGATTACGATCCGTCGGCGTTCCGTCGCCATGCGGTGCGGTTCTCCTCGCCGGTGTTTCCGGGCGAGACCGTGACGATGGACCTGTGGAAGGACGGCAACGTGATTTCGTTCGAGGCCAAGGTGAAATCGCGCGGCGTCACCGTGATCAAGAACGGCCGGACGGAATTGGCGTAGCAAGAGCTGCGGCTGCAAATAGCCGTCATGCCCGGAGTCGATCCGGGCATCCATCTTTCCAGATGATGGATTGCCGGATCAGGTCCGGCAATGACCAAAGGGAGAAAAGCCCATGGGATTGCTTGACGGAAAAGTGGCGCTGATTACCGGCGCGGGCGGCGGGCTCGGCGAGGCTTACGCAAAGCTGTTCGCGCGAGAGGGCGCGGCGGTGGTCGTCAACGATCTCGGCGGGCCGCGCGACGGCAGCGGGTCGGATACCTCGATGGCGCAGAAGGTGGTGGATGCCATCAAAGCGGAGGGCGGACGCGCCGTCGCCAACGGCGCCGACATTTCCACCATGGCCGGCGGACAGTCGGTGTTCGACGACGCCATCAAGCACTTCGGCCGCGCCGACATTCTTGTCAACAATGCCGGCATCCTGCTCGACCGCAGTTTCGTCAAGATGAGCGAAGCGGATTGGGACAAGTGCCTCAAGGTGCACCTCAAGGGCACGTTCTGCGTTACCTCGCCGGTGTTCCGCTGGATGAAGGACAACGGCGGCGGCGTCATCGTCAACACCTCGTCCACGTCGGGGCTGATCGGCAATTTCGGCCAGAGCAATTATGGCGCGGCCAAGGGCGGCATCTGGGGTCTCTCAAACGTGCTCGCCATCGAGGGGCGCAAGTCCAACATCCGCATCTGGACCCTGGCGCCAGGCGCGCTGACGCGAATGACCGCCGACCTGCAACGCTATATCGACAATCCCGGCGCGGCGCTGGGACCGGACGGCATCGCACCGGCCGTGCTATACATGGTCAGCGACCTGTCGGGAGATCAGACCGGCAAGGTGCTGGGCGTCTCCGGTCCGCGCGGCGTGCGCGAGATGAAGATGCTGGAAATGGAAGGCTGGAAGCCGCCGCATGACGGCTGGAAAGCCGAGGACATCGTCACCCACGCAAAGGAGATTTTCTTCTCCGACGAGACGATGGGCGCACGACGGTTTTGAGAGAACGCCGATGAAACTCACGCATGATGCCAGCGGCACCTTCGCGATCGCGCCGACACCGTTTCACGATGACGGCCGTATCGATGAAGGTTCGATCGACCGTCTGGTCGATTTCTACGCCGAAGTCGGCTGCAATGGGGTCACTGTGCTCGGCATTCTCGGCGAGGCGCCTAAGATGGACAGCGCGGAAGCCGCGGCGGTGGCGACGCGATTCATCAAGCGCGCCAAGTCGTTGCAAACGGTGGTCGGTGTCTCGGCGCCGGGCTTCGCCGCCATGCGTGGGCTGGCGCGCGCATCGATGGACGCTGGCGCTGCGGCGGTGATGATCGCACCGACGCCGAACCTGCGCACCGACGATCAGATCGTCACCTACTTCAAGCAAGCGACGGAAGCGATCGGCGATGACGTTCCCTGGGTGCTGCAGGACTATCCGCTGACCTTAAGCGTGGTGATGACGCCGTCGGTGATCCGCAGGATCGTGATGGACAGTCCGTCGTGCGTGATGCTCAAGCATGAGGACTGGCCGGGGCTGGAGAAGATCACCGCGCTGCGCGGTTTTCAGAAGGACGGCTCGCTGCGGCCGCTATCGATTCTCACCGGCAATGGCGGCACCTTCCTCGATTTCGAAATGGAGCGCGGCGCCGACGGTGCGATGACCGGCTACGCTTTCCCCGAGTTGCTGATCGATGTGGTGCGGTTGTCGAAAGAGGGCAAGCGCGACGCGGCGCACGACCTGTTCGATGCGCACCTGCCGCTGATCCGTTACGAGCAGCAGCCGGGGGTGGGTCTGGCGGTGCGCAAATATGTGCTCAACAAGCGCGGCATCATTGCGTCTGCCGCGCAGCGCAAGCCGGGTTCGTCGTTGAGCGCCAAGGCGCGCGAGGAGGTCGATTATCTGCTGTCGCGCGTGGCGCGTGTCGATAAGCGTGCGTTGACCGCGCCGCACGCGAGCGCTGCGGGTTAAAGGAGAATTTCAATGCCGACCGAAGCCGCCGTTGCGCGTCCAGCCTCGACCATTCTGTTGCTGCGCAAAGGCAAAAGCGCCATCGAAGTCTTCATGATGGTGCGGCACTATCAGATCGAGTTCGCGTCCGGTGCGCTGGTGTTTCCCGGCGGCAGCGTCGATCCGGGTGATCGTGATATCGTCGGGGATCCCGCGCTGTGCGATGCGGACGGCTCCGATGCTGCGACGCTGCAGTTTCGCGTCGCCGCGATCCGCGAAACCTTCGAGGAAAGCGGCATCCTGCTGGCGCGCCCGCGCGGCGCGCAGGACTTGATCGCGGCTTCGCGCGCCGCCGCCATCGCCGATGCGCATCGCGTCTCGCTGTGCGAAGGCAAGACATCTTTCAGGGAGATCCTTGCATCCAATGAACTGATCCCGGCGGTCGATCGTCTGGCGCATTACGCGCACTGGATTACGCCGGAAGGTCAGCCCAAGCGGTTCGATACGCATTTCTTTCTGGCAAAAGCGCCGCCGGAGCAGGTCGGCACGCACGACGGTCGCGAGTCGACCGATTCCATCTGGGTGTCGCCGCAGGAAGCACTGGACGGCGGCCAGAGCGGCCGCTTCATCCTGCCATTCCCGACCACGCGCAACCTCATCAAGCTCGCCAAGCAGCCCGGCGTCGAAGCCGCGCTCGAAGATGCGCGTCGTTCGCGCGTGGTGACGGTGATGCCGGTGGTGACGAAGGACGGCGACAAGCGCCGTCTGCGCATCCCGGCCGAGGCCGGTTACGACGGCGAACTGTTCGACGTCCCGGCACGTTGAGCCCCGGAAAGCGGCCTCCGAAACGATAGAAATATGCTACCTTGAAAGGGCATGTGCCCGGCGCCGGGCCATGGCGACTGGAAACGTTCTTTTTCATGCGGGCAGGTGGCCGTGGTTTTTCCGCTACTGGCGATCGATTTAACCAATGCCGGAATGCTGATTCCCGCGCTGATCATCGCGGTCCTTGTCGGCGCCGGGCTCGGCTATCTCGCAGCGCTGACCGGCAGTAGAGGGCGCGCCGCGGCCGCCGACCGGGCCGGCGAGGCGGCCCGCCGTTCGCTAGCAGAGCGTCGCTACGCCGAGGCGGAGGAAAGCTACCGCAAGCTGTTCGACAGTTCGATTGACGGCATCTATGTCACTACGCCCGAGGGACGACTGCTCAATGCCAATCCTGCGCTGGCGCGGATGATGGGATATGACTCCGCGGAGCAATTGATCGAAGGCGTGACCGATATCGCCAATGCCATCTATCTCAATCCCTCCGTCCGCACGCAGTATCAGGAGCGCATGGCGCGCGACGGCATGGTGCGCGAGTTCGAGTATCAGGTGCGGCAGCGCGATGGCGCCGTGCTCTGGCTCTCCGACAGTGCGACGACCGTGCGGGACGAGGCCAACAATCCGGTCCGCTACGAGGGCGTGGTTCGCGACATCACCAATCAGCGGCGGGCGGAAGATGAGGTCGCCGAAGGCCGCCGACGCTTGCAGGAAGTCATCGACACCGTGCCGGCGGTGATCAACGTCAAGGACGTCCGCATGCGCTACGTCCTGATGAATCGCTACATGGCGAGCATTTTCAACATCGAGCCGGAGGACGCCATCGGCCGCACCACCACCGACATCATGTCGCGTTACGGCGCGGAAAAAACCGACGAGAACGACCGGCGCGTCATCGATCAGGGTCAGGAACTGGGATTCTACGAGGAAGAATACGTCGATTCCTCCGGCACCATGCGCCAATGGCTGGTCAACAAGCTGCCGCTTCGTGGTTCGGACGGCGAGATCAAGCAGATCGTCACCGTCGCGCTGGACATCGGCGAGCGCAAGCGAAACGAACAGGAAATGCGCAAGGCGAAGGATGCCGCGGAGGCGGCCCTTCAACATCTTCGCGAGACGCAGAATTCCCTGATCGAAGCGGAGAAGCTGGCGGCGCTCGGACGTCTGGTCGCCGGCGTCGCGCACGAGGTCAACAATCCGGTCGGCATCAGTCTCACGGTTGCCTCGTCACTGGAGCGCAAGGCGTCGGTGTTCGCGGAGGAGGTGGCGCGCGGCAATCTGCGGCGCTCCAGCCTGAACGAGTTCGTGGAGACCAGCCGCAGCGCAGCGTCGCAACTGGTCGGCAATCTCAATCGCGCTGCCGAGCTTATTCAGTCGTTCAAACAGGTCGCCGCGGATCGCAGTTATTCCGACCAGCGCACCTTCAATCTCGCCGATCTGACCGATCAGGTGGTGATGAGTTTGCGGCCGGGCATTCGCAAGCAGAATCTCACGTTGAATGTCGATTGCGAGCCGGGTTTGATCATGAACAGCTATCCGGGCCCCTATGGTCAGGTGCTAACCAATCTGTTTCTCAACTCGGTGGCCCATGCGTTCCCGGGCGGCGCGGCGGGCGAGGTGCACATCAGGGTACGAGCATCCGGTGGCAATCACGTCGAGGTGCTGTATTCCGACAACGGTTGCGGCATGACGCCCGACATTCGGCGTCGCGCGTTCGATCCGTTTTTCACCACGCGGCGCGACGAAGGTGGCACCGGACTGGGACTGCATATCGTCTACAGCATCGTCACCAATCGGCTTGGTGGCCAGATTCATCTGGAGTCGGAGCCGATCGGTGACGATGCTGAAGACGATATGCAGTCCCAG
>Ga0209963_1000602_pt1 | contig 42948 bp, 37 predicted proteins | sample ThiBio_1000_biof_2_FD_183957 | JGI IMG/M metagenome (GOLD analysis project Ga0209963, IMG submission 183957) | Wastewater bioreactor microbial communities from Cape Town, South Africa - Thiocy_cont_1000_biof (SPAdes) | ecosystem: Engineered > Bioreactor > Thiocyanate-remediating >...
TTCAACAAACTCAAACGCTTCCGACGCATCGCCCTGCGCTGCGAGAAAACCATTTCTGCCTTCATGGGCTTCGTTCACCTCGCCTGCGCCATCATCTGGTTACGATGAATGCAGACAACGCCTAGAGCGGTTGTCGATCCGATTGCATCGGATCACCGCTCTATTTTCCTTTGTTTGCCGCGATTTCCGAGCCGGCAGGTGATTAGCTGCGCTGAACTGCGTTTCCACCTGCCTCGAAATCGCTCTAGCCGCGTCGATCGTCGTCGGCGGCAAAGTCGCGGCCCTGCCTTCCACTCGTCTCATTCCATCACCCGGCCTGCGACGATCGGTTTCGCCGATAGTCGCGGTATTCCCGCGCCGCTCATCGAAAGATGAAATCAAAATGAACTGAATTGGTCGACGGACGTCACCGTTATGTCACCGGGATGCAGCGCGACGGCCATAGGGCGCCCACGCGGGCCGATGCAGCCCGGAGATGGGGAAACATGACATGACGATTCTTTCGCGGACGCGCCTGCGTCTTCTCGCCGGTGCCGCGCTGCTCGCGCTGCCCGCCCTGGCCCATGCCGCCCCGGCGCCGGCCGACGTCGCGCCCGCCGAGCCGGCCGCCGCCGAACCGGCCGAACGCGGCCTCGAGGATGTCGTCGTCACCGCCACCAAGCGCGAGACGAGCCTGCAGAAGACGCCGATCGCGATGGCCGTGGTCGATCCCACGGTGATCAGGGACCGCCACGTCCAGAGCCTGATCGACTTCGCCGACGGCGGCATCCCCTCGCTGCGCGTCGCGACCTTCGAGGCGCGCCAGTCCGCGCTGACGGTCGGCATCCGCGGCATCGTGCCGTTCGACCAGAACCAGACCGCGCGCGAGCCGGGCGTCGGCGTCTATATCGACGGCGTCTATCTCGGCCGCTCGCAGGGCCTCAACGCCGCCTTGTTCGACGTCGAGCGGATCGAGGTGCTCAAGGGGCCGCAGGGCACGCTGTTCGGCCGCAACACCGAGGGCGGCGCGCTCAGCATCGTCACCAAGGGGCCGTCCGGCGAGTTCGGCGGCCGCGTCAGCGCGGGCGTGGGCAATTACGGCGCCTATACGGGCGAGGCGCACATCGACCTGCCCGAATGGCACAATGTCGCGATCAAGGTGGACGGCGTCTATCAGCATCAGGACCCCACCACGAAGAACCGGCTCGCCGGGCAGATCGGCTGGAACGCCTATGACCGCGTCGGCGGCCGCATCGCCGCGCGCTGGACGCCGACGACCGACTTCACGGCGACGGTGACGTTCGACAAGGCCACCGACAAGAACACGCCGTTCTTCAGCCAGCTCGTGAACTACAATCCGCTCGGCTATACGGTCGCCACGCTCGCCAATGGCGCGCTGACCTGCCCGTCCGCGCCGTGCATCAACCCGCTGCCAAAGCTGGTCGGCGTGCACCCCGAGCGCCAGGACATCGCCGATGTCGGCGTGCCGCAGCAATGGTCGGTGGACAAGACGCAGGGCGTCGGCATCAATCTGAAATATCATCTGTCGGACGCGCTGGAGCTGCGCTCGATCACCGCGTGGCGCAAGGTCTCGACCGACCAGTTCGACAATTCGGGCGGCCCGGAGCGCGTGCCCTTCTCGCCCAACGGCAAGTTCAGCCGCTATTCGCTGTCCGACCTCTATCAGAACCAGTTCAGCCAGGAGCTTCAGGCGGTCGGCAGCATCCCGCAGCTCGATTACGTCGCCGGCCTCTATTATTTCTACGAGCAGGCGCGCGAATCCGCCGCGACCCCCTCGTCGAACCAGTGGAACGCCGACGGCACGGCCTATACGATCCTGCCGTCGCAGGTGTTCGGGCCGATCACCTCGGGCAACAACGGCTGGGACTATAATTCGCGCTTCCTGCAGCGCGCCAGCGTTGCCCGCGCGCGCAGCTATGCCGCGTTCGGCCAGTTCACCTACACGCCGGACTGGGCGCCCGCGCTGCACCTGACCGCCGGCGGCCGCTTCACCCACGACAAGCGCGACGGCACGCTCTACCTCGTGTCGGGCGTCGCGACCGACTGGAAGCTCCACTACAAGAAGGACCGGTTCGATCCGATGGTCACGCTCGCGTTCGACGCGGCGCAGGGCATCAACCTCTACGCCAAATATTCGACCGGCTACCGCGCCGGCGGCGCGAACGACCGTTCGTCGAACTTCGCCGCCTTCGGCCCGGAGACGGTCAAGGCGTATGAGATCGGCGCGAAGATGGACCTGCTCGACAATCGCGTCCGTCTGAACCTCGCCGGCTATATCATGGACCGGTCGGGCACGCAGATCGACTTCGACTATGTCGACACCAACCAGTATCTGCCGGGCACCACCACCCCGAACCCGACCTTCAACCTGCACACGCAGGATACCGCCAACGCGCCGGGCATCTCGAAGATCAGGGGCGTCGAGGCCGACCTGACCGTGCGGCCGGTCGACAACCTCACCCTCGGCGCGTCCTATGCCTATACCTACACGATGGTGCCGGTGACGCCGAACCCGCTGCCGGGGGTCAATTTCGGCAAGCCGACCGCGGTGTTCACCGTCTATACCCCGCCCAACGCCGCGTCGGGCTATATCGACTATTCGATCCCGGTCGGCGGCGAGAGCAATCTGCGGCTGCACCTCGACGCCAATTACGCCGACGCGCAATACAGCTTCCAGGACCAGAGCCTGAAGACCGACTCGAGCTTCGTGGTGAATGGCCGCCTCGCGCTGACCGACATCACGCTCGCGGGCAACGGGCAGAAGCTGACCGTGTCGGTATGGACCCGCAACCTGTTCAACGAACAGCACAAATACCGGGTCAGCAATGAGAACGCCAAAACGCTGGGCTATTACGCCAACTTCAACCCGCCGCGCACCTTCGGCATCGAAGGCTCGATCAACTTCTGATCGCGTCGGCGGGTTCCGGGAGCGGGGCGGGGGGTGATGCCTCCCGCCCCATTTTCATGCCCGGTCGAGCGGCAGCCGGATCGTGACGATCAGGCCCGGCGCGGCGTCGCCGAGCGTGAGCGCGCCGCGATGCAGCCGCGCAACCGCGTCGGCGAGCGGCAGGCCCAGCCCGTGCCCGGCGCGGTTGCGGCTCGGCTCCAGCCGGCCGAAGCGCCGCAGCGCGCGGGCACGTTCCGCCACCGGGATGCCCGGCCCATCGTCGCGCACCGTCAGCGCCGCCTCATTGCCCGTGTCCGCCACGTCGAGCGTGATCGTCGCGCCCGCCGGCGTGTGGCGCAGCGCGTTCTCCACGAGGTTCATCAGCGCCTGGCTCAGCAACTGGCGGTCGCCCGACACGCGCGCCGGATCGCAGCGCCCGATGACGAGGCGATGGCCGGTCTCGGCGGCGACGGGGGCCATCATCTCCCCGAACTCCGCGACCAGCGCCCCGAGGTCGAGCGAGGCGAAGCCGGCGCGGCGATCGCCCCCCTCCACCTCCGCGATGCGCAGGGTCGCGGCGAACATCGCCAGCAGCGCGTCGCATTGCGCGATCGCCTCCGCGATCTCGTCGTGCAGCCGTGCCGCCTCGGGCCGCCGCGCGATCAGCGCCAGCCGGCCGCGCAGCCGGGCGAGCGGGGTGCGCATGTCGTGCGCGATATCGTTGCTGACGTTGCTGATCTCCGCCATCAGTCCGGCGATGCGATCGAGCATCCGGTTGAACGTCGCCGCCTGTTCGGCGAAGGCGCCCCCGGCAGGATCGACCGGCAGGCGGCGCTGCATGTCGCCGTCGATGATCGCACGCGCGGTCTCGCGCACCTCGCCGATCCGCCGGCTGACCAGCGAGACGAACAGGACCACGCCGATCACGACGATCGCCACGATCGCGCCGAACCCGAACAGATAGGGGCGGCCCCGCGCCACCCCTTCCTTGTCGATCGGCTCGGTCTCCGCGATCGTGGTCAGCGTGAGGCCGCCGCCCGCGTCGCGCACCAGGGCGCGGCCCGCCGACAGCCCCGCGATGCGGTCGCTGCTCGCCAGTGTCGCATAGCCACGCGGCAGCGGCCGGGTCAGTCGCACGTTGCCGGCCAGCCGGCGCCCGCGCGCGTCGCTCAGCATCATGCCGATGTCGCCGGTGTCGCGCTCGCGCGAGACCGAGGCGATATGCGCCGCGATGGCGCGCGCGTCGCCCGGCGGGGAATCGCGGAGGATGTCGTCGCTGATCGCGGCGATGCGCTTGTCGACCAGATCGACGATCGCCCGCTGCATCGCGCGATGCGTGGCGAAGCCGGTGAGCGCCACCGCGATCAGGAAGGCGGCGAGGAAGGCGAGCGTCAGCGATCGCAGCGACCGCAACGCCGGCATGGTCAGTCGCGCAGCATGTAGCCGACGCCGCGCACGGTGACGATCGGATCGTCCTCCCCGTCCGCCATCAGCTTGCGGCGCAGCGCGCGGATCTGCACGTCGACGATGTTGGTGGTCGGCTCGAAATCATAGCCCCAGACGCGCTCGATCAGCATCGCGCGGGTCAGCACCGTGCCCGCGTTGCGCGCCAGCTCGGCCAGCAGGTTCAGCTCCAGTCGCACGAGATCGAGCGGGCGCTCGCCGCGCCAGGCGCGGAACCGCGCGGGGCTTACCGTGATGTCGCGGACGCGGATCGTGTCGCCGCCGCCACCGGCGGTCCATTGCCGGCCGCGCAGCAGCGCCTTGAGCCGCGCGTCCAGCTCCGCGGCCGGGGTGGGCTTCACGACATAATCGTCGGCGCCGGCCTCCAGCCCCTCGACCTTCTCGGCGGAGCGGCCGAGCGCGCTCAGCATCACCACGGGCAGCATCTTGCCGCTTTCGCGCAGGCGGCGGAGCACGGCGGTGCCGTCCATCTGCGGCAGCAGCCGGTCGATGATCGCGGCGTCGAACGGCTCGCGATCCGCGATCTGGAGCGCCGCGCCCCCGGTCGGCGCGATCGTCACCTGATGATCGAGCGCGCGCAGCTCCTCGGCGAGCGTGGCGGCATAGCCTTCGTCGTCTTCCACCAGCAGCAGGTTCATCGCCATTCTCCAATCGCCGACATATGACCGCTGCGGAGCAAGGCAAGTGACAGTTCTGTCATTGACTCGCGCGGCGCTTTCGCGTGGTGGGGCGGGGAAAGCGGAGAGCGGGCGGATGGGCGAGCATTTCGACATATTGATCGTGGGCGGCGGGCACGGTGGCGCGCAGGCGGCGGTGGCGCTCAGGCAGCGCAAGTTCGCCGGGACGATCGCGATCGTCGGGGACGAGCCGGAACTGCCCTATGAGCGCCCGCCGCTGTCCAAGGACTATCTCTCACGCGAGAAGGAGTTCGAGCGCATCCTGATCCGCCCGGCGAGCTTCTGGGCCGACAAGGAGGTGACGATGCTGCTCGGCCGGCGCGTCACGGCGGTCGATCCGGCGGCGCATCGCGTGACGACGGCGGACGGCGCGACGATCGGCTACGGCGCCCTGATCTGGGCCACCGGCGGCAGCCCGCGCCGGCTGACCTGCGACGGGCACGACCTCTCCGGCGTCCACGCCGTGCGCACCCGCGCCGATGTCGACCGGCTGATGGGCGAGCTGGCGACCACCACCCGCGTGGTGGTGATCGGCGGCGGCTATATCGGGCTGGAGGCGGCGGCGGTGCTGTCCAAGCTCGGCAAGCAGGTGACGGTGCTGGAGGCGCTGCCCCGCGTCCTCGCGCGGGTCGCGGGCGAGCCGCTGTCGCGCTTCTACGAGGCGGAGCATCGCGCGCATGGCGTGGAGGTGCGGCTCGACGCGATGGTCGCGGCGCTGGTGGAGCGTGACGGCGCGGTCAGCGGCGTGCGCCTGGCGGATGGCGAGGTGCTGCCGTGCGAGATGGTGATCGTCGGCATCGGCATCATCCCCTCGGTCGAGCCGCTGCTCGCGGCCGGCGCGGCGGGCGGCAATGGCGTGGACGTCGACGCGCATTGCCGCACCAGCCTGCCCGATATCTACGCGATCGGCGATTGCGCCGCGCATGAGAGCCATTTCGCGGGCGGCGCGCGCATCCGGCTCGAATCGGTGCAGAACGCCAACGATCAGGCGACGACGGTGGCGAAGGCGATCACCGGCGAGCCGGCCCCTTACGAGGCGGTGCCGTGGTTCTGGTCGAATCAATACGACCTGAAGCTCCAGACGGTCGGGCTGTCCACCGGCCACGATCAGGTGGTGGTGCGCGGCGATATCGCGGCGCGCTCGTTCAGCATCGTCTATCTGAAACAGGGCCGGGTGATCGCGCTGGACTGCGTCAATGCGACAAAAGATTACGTGCAGGGCCGCGCACTGGTGCTCGCCGGAGCCGCGATCGCGCCGGAGCGACTTGCCGACGCCGCCGTTCCGCTTAAGGAACTCGCGACAGCCTGATTGAATGGAGCTTTCCGTATGAAGACCCGCGCCGCCGTCGCGTTCGAGGCGAAGAAGCCGCTGGAGATCGTGGAACTCGACCTCGAAGGCCCCAAGGCCGGCGAGGTGCTGGTCGAGATCATGGCCACCGGCATCTGCCACACCGACGCCTATACGCTCGACGGGCTGGACAGCGAGGGGCTGTTCCCCTCGATCCTCGGCCATGAGGGCTGCGGCATCGTGCGCGAGGTCGGGCCGGGCGTGACGAGCGTCGCGCCCGACGATCACGTCATCCCGCTCTACACGCCGGAATGCCGCCAGTGTAAGTCCTGCCTCAGCCAGAAGACCAACCTGTGCACCGCGATCCGCGCGACGCAGGGCAAGGGGCTGATGCCGGACGGGACGAGCCGGTTCAGCTACAAGGGCCAGACCATCTATCATTACATGGGCTGCTCGACCTTCTCGAACTTCACCGTGCTGCCGGAGATCGCGGTGGCGAAGATCCGCCCCGACGCGCCGTTCGACACGAGCTGCTACATCGGCTGCGGCGTGACGACCGGCATCGGCGCGGTGGTCAACACCGCGAAGGTGGAGCCGGGCGCGACGGTGATCGTGTTCGGGCTGGGCGGCATCGGCCTCAACGTGATCCAGGGCGCGAAGTTCGCCGGCGCGGCGCGGATCATCGGCGTCGATATCAACCCGGACCGCGAGGGCTGGGGCCGCAAGTTCGGCATGACCGATTTCGTCAACCCGAAGGATGTCGGCGATATCGTCCAGCATCTCATCGCGATGACCGACGGCGGCGGCGATTATACGTTCGACTGCACCGGCAACACGGTCGTGATGCGGCAGGCGCTTGAATCCGCGCATCGCGGCTGGGGCGAATCGATCGTCATCGGGGTCGCCGAATCGGGCAAGGAAATCTCCACCCGCCCGTTCCAGCTCGTCACCGGCCGCGTGTGGAAGGGCACCGCGTTCGGCGGCGCGCGCGGGCGCACCGACGTGCCGAAGATCGTCGACTGGTATATGAACGGGCTGATCCAGATCGATCCGATGATCACCCACCGCCTCTCGCTGGAGGAGATCAACAAGGGCTTCGACCTGATGCACGCGGGCGAGAGCATCCGCTCGGTCGTGGTCTATTGATGGAGACCGTCTCCACCAGCACGGCGTTCGGCGGCACGCAGGGCGTCTATCGCCACGCCTCCGCCGAGACGGGGACGGAGATGACCTTCTCCGTCTATGTCCCGCCGCATGAGGCCGGCGCGAGACTGCCGGTGGTCTGGTATCTCTCCGGCCTCACCTGCACCCACGCCAATGTGACCGAGAAGGGCGAGTTCCGCCGCGCCTGCGCCGAGCTTGGCCTGATCCTCGTCGCGCCGGACACCTCGCCGCGTGGCGAGGGCGTGCCGGACGATCCCGACGGCGCCTATGATTTCGGGCTTGGCGCGGGCTTCTATGTCGATGCGACGCAGGCGCCGTGGTCGACCAATTACCGCATGTGGTCCTATGTCACCGAGGAATTGCCGAAGCTCGTCGCGGCGGAGTTCCCGGCGGACATGGCGCGCCAGTCGATCATGGGTCATTCGATGGGTGGCCACGGCGCGCTGACCGTTGGGCTGACCTTCCCCGATCGCTATCGCGCCGTCTCCGCCTTCGCGCCGATCGTCGCGCCGGGGCAGGTGCCGTGGGGAGAGAAGGCGCTGGGCTTCTATCTCGGGCCGGACCGCGCGGGCTGGCGCAGGCACGACGCCGTGGCGCTGATCGAGGACGGCGCGCGGGTGCCGGCGCTGCTGGTCGATCAGGGCGCGGCGGACCAGTTCCTTGAGGGGCAGTTGAGGCCGGAATTGCTCGCGGCGACATGCGAAAAGGCCGGCATCCCGCTGACGCTCAGGATGCAGCCGGGCTACGACCACAGCTATTATTTCATCTCGACCTTCATGGAGGATCACCTCCGCTGGCACGCGGAGCGGCTGGGCTGATCGCCGGGCGGTAGGTCAGCCCGCGCTCTGGTCGTCGCCGTCGATTTCCTCCGGCGGCGCGACGTCGCGATGGACGCGCACCCCGCCGCTGATCGTCGAGCGCGCGGCGGGCGGGACGAGCTTCGCCGCGCCGGCATCCGCCATCGCCGCCTTCGCGCCGCTGCGGTGGATCGTCACCGACCCGACCGTCTCGTTGCCGCCGCCCTCCGCCACGCCGCCGTCGCGGTGCACCGTCACGCCCAGCGCGTCGGCCACGGCGAGGCCCGATCCGACCTCCGGCTCCACCCCGTCATAACGCTGGCGGAAGGCGAGGGCGTTCTCCATCGCGTCGCGCCAGCGGTAGAAGATGTGATTGCCGATCGCGCCGATCCGCGTGAGGCTCGCCGCCCACCACGGCTGCACGTAATTGGCATGGTAATGCGTCGCCGAGCCGACCGGGGCATAGACCTCGCCCGACAGCGCCGCCGCCGCCACCGCGCGGGCGCGCTCCCACGCGCCCGGCTCGCGCGGGCGCAGCAGCGATCCGTCGCAGGTGAAGGTGAACTGGCAGCCGGTGTTGCGGTTCGATCCCTGATAGACCACGCCGCACACGCTCTTGGGGAAGGCGCGGTCGCGCACGCGGTTGAGCACCACCTGCGCCACCGCACGCTCGCCGTCTATCGGTTCGGAGCGCGCCTCGTAATAGACCGCCTGCGTCAGGCAATCGAGCGCGCGCGCCGCGTCGTCGGTGGATTGGTCGCCCGCATTGAAGGCGGGCGCGGCGTTCAGCACCGCCGGCCGTGCGAATCGCGCCAGCGCGGTTTCCTCGACGAGATCGGCCGGCACGTCGAGATCGAGCCGCTGGAGCAATTCGCGCGGGTTCTTCACCGGGCGCGCCGCCGCCGTCCCCGGCGCGGGCGCATAGCTCGGCGCTTCCGCCTGCGGCACGCAGGAGGTCGCCAGCACGAGCGTTGGCACGGCAAGGAGAATGGGCCTCAGCATCGGCTCCGGCACGGTTGCGGTCGGGAGCGGGGTAAAGCAGCGCGGCTAAGACGCGGTTAACGTCGCCCGCCGGGCTTGCCGCCCGCGCGCGCTTGCCGCACACCTTGCCCGCGAACCGGAAGAAGGGGCGAGGATGCAGGACAAGCGCGCGCTGGGGCTGTGGGCGGCGCTGGCGCTGGTCGTCGGCAACATGATCGGCTCGGGCATCTACCTGTTGCCCGCGACGCTCGCCCCGCTCGGCGCGAACGCGATGATCGGCTGGGGCGTGACGATCGGCGGCGCGATGTGCCTCGCCTTCGTCTTCGCGCGGCTGGCGGCGGCGATTCCGGCGGCCGGCGGCCCGTATGCCTTCGCCAACGCCGCCTTCGGCCCGACGGTCGGTTTCGCGGTGGCGTGGAGCTATTGGGTGCTGGTGTGGGCCGGCAACGGCGCGGTGGCGGTGGCGGTGGTCAGCGCGCTCAGCGTGCCTTTCCCCGCGATCGGTAGCGGCCTCCCCGCCATCCTCGTCGCGCTGGCGCTGATCTGGGGGCTCGTGGCGGTCAATATCCACGGCGTCGGGCTCGCGGGCCGGGTGCAGATGGTGACGGCGGGGGTGAAACTGGTGCCGCTCGCCGGCGTCGTGCTGCTCGCCTCGTGGCTGCTGCTGGGCGACGGATCGGGCGCGCTGGCCGCCAATCCGCCTGTGCAGGTCGGTGCCGGAGCGGTGGCGGGCGCGGCGGCGCTGACCTTCTGGGGCTTCCTCGGCGTCGAATCCGCGACCGTGCCAGCCGACAAGGTGGAAAATGCCGAACGCGTCGTGCCGCTGGTCACGATGGCCGGTACCGCGCTGACCGGCGTGGTCTATTTCGCCGTCGCCGCCGCGATTGCGCTGATGATGCCGCGCGGCGAGATCGCCGCCTCGCCCGCGCCGGTCGCCGCCTTCCTTGCGCGCACCTTCGGTGGAGGCACGGGCGATCTTGTGGCGCTGTTCGCGGCGGTCAGCGCGTTCGGTGCGCTCAATGGCTTCATTCTGCTGCAGGGCGAGATGCCATGGGCGATGGCGCGCGGCGGCGTCTTCCCGGCGTGGTTTGGCAAGGAGAGCGCGCACGGCACGCCGACGCGCGCGCATCTCGTTTCCGGCGTGCTGGTCACGCTGGTGATGGCGCTGAACTATACCGGCAAGACCGGCGACCTGTTCTCCGACATCGCCTCCATCAGCCTCGCGGCGGGGATGCTCGCCTATTTCGCCAGTGCGCTCGCGGCGCTGAAATTGTTGCGCGGCGACGTGGCGGTGACGATCGCGGCGGCTATCTCGGCCGGCTTCGTCGCGTGGATGACCTGGGGCCTGGGACTGAAGGCCGACCTGTGGGGGTTGGCGCTGCTCGCGTTCGGCTTGCCGGTCTATTGGTGGGTACGGCGCGGATAGGGATCGGATGGGCCGAGCCGGCGCGCCGCCAGCGCCAGCGCCGCCGCGACCGCCGCCGCCAGCGCGACGCTGAGCGAGCCGATGCGCGGATAAAGCAAAGCGCCGCTCACCGCGCCCGCTAGCAGTCCCAGCCACAATCGCAGATAGGCGATCCAGCCGCCCGCATCGTCGCCCAGCAGGGCGGCGGCGATGCGCTGGCCGAGCTTGACGAGCGTTCCGGTCATATAGGTGACGCCTACCGAGACCTCGCCGTTGCGCAGGAAGACGTTGTTGATCGTGCCCATCGCCGCCGCCATCGCAAGCGCGGTCCAGCCTCCGGCGATGAACCGGTCCATCGCCGCCGCCAGCGCGAGCAATGCCGCCGTCAGCGACAGCACCGCCGTCTTGCGCGCGGTGCCGGTGGTGGCGGCGACCAGCGCGCCCAGCACCACCCCCACGAGAAACGCCACGATCAGCCCGGCCGCGACGGCCGCCACCGCCGATCCGCCGGCCAGCCCCACCGCCATGCGGGTGGTGTTGCCGCTCATGAAGGAGACGAACAGACCGCCGAGCTTCACGAAGCCGATCGCGTCGACATAGCCCGCCAGCGCGGCGAGCGCGGCGGCGAGCGACTGGCGGCGGCGATCGTAGTGGATCATGTCAGAGCGGCAGGAAGCGCCCGACCAGCGAGCGATCGCGCAATATCTCGTGCGCGGCATTGTGCCCCGGCGCCCCGGTCACCCCGCCGCCCGGATGCGTGCCCGATCCGCACATGTAGAGGCCCTTCACCGGCGAGCGATAGTCGCCGTGCCCCAGCACCGGCCGCGCCGCCCAGAGCTGGTCGAGGCTCATGTGCCCGTGGAAGATATCGCCGCCGATCAGCCCGAACTTGCGCTCCAGATCGAGCGGCGAGTGAATCTGCCGCGCGATCACGCTCGCCTTGAAATTGGGGGCATGATCGTTGACCGTGTCGATGATGAGGTCCGCCACCTCCTCGCGCACGTCGTCCCACGAGCGCCCTTCGGACAGCACCGGCGAGAATTGCTGGCAGAACAGGCTGGCGACATGCTGCCCCGGCGGCGCGAGGCTGTCGTCCACCGTGGTGGGGATCTTCATCTCGACGATCGGCTTCTTCGACCAGCCGAACTTGCGCGCGTCGTCATACGCCTCGTCCATGTAATCCATGCCCGGCGCGATGATGATGCCGGCGGTGTGATGCTCGGCCCTGTCCTTGCCCGGCAGCACGGTGAAATCGGGCAGCTCGGACAAGGCGACGTTCATGCGGAACGTGCCGGAGCCGACCTTGTAATTGTCCATCCGCCAGTTGAAGTCGCCCGGCAGGTCGGACGGGTCGACCATCCGGCGATAGAGCAGCGCCGGGCCGACATTGGCCGCGACGATCCTCGCCGCGATCTCCTCGCCGCTTTCCAGCCGCACGCCCACCGCCTTGCCGCCGTCGACCAGCACGCGATCGACCGGCGCCTCGAGGCTGATCTCGACCCCGGCATCCTCGCACGCGCGCGCCATCGCCTGCGTGATCGCGCCCATGCCGCCTACCGAATGGCCCCACGCGCCGAGCTTGCCGTTCACCTCGCCGAAGACGTGATGGAGCAGCACATAGGCCGATCCGGGCGTGGAGACGCCGGCGAAATTGCCCACCACCGCGTCGAAGGCGAAGGCCGACTTGACGTGATCGTCCTCATACCAGCCGTCGAGGAAGTCGCGCGCCGACTTGGTGAACACGTCGAGCAGGTCGCGCTGCGCCTCGATCCCCATCTTCGCGAGCGGCCAGCCCTGGGACGCGCCGGACATCAGCGCGCGCAGGCCACCGCCGACATTGGGCGGCACCTTCAGCGCGAGATCGCGCAGCACCTGCGCCACCTTTTCCAGCGCGGCGTCGTAATGCGGGTAGGTCTCGGCGTCCTTCCGGTTGAAGCGGGCGAATTCCGCCTGTGTCCGAGCAGTGCCGCCGCCGAGCTTGAGATAGGTGTCCGCGAACGGGAAGAAGTTCGAGATGGTGCGCTCGATGATGCGGAAGCCGCGATCGTGCAGCTTCATGTCCGCGATCACCTTGGGGCGGAGCAGACTGACGGTGTAGCTGGCGGTGGAATTGCGGAAGCCGGGATGGAATTCCTCCGTCACCGCCGCCCCGCCGACGACATGCCGCCGCTCCAGCACGCGCACCTTCATCCCGGCGCGGGCGAGATAGAAGGCGCAGACGAGGCCGTTGTGCCCGCCGCCGATGATGATCGCGTCATATTTCCTGGTCATTGCGTTCCCCGAACCCCAATTCTTCCTTGTCTCAAACCCCGCGCGGCCGCCGCGACCAGCCCGGCGGCGGCGCGTGGTGCAGCCGCGCCTCGGGTATCCGGTTCCTGATCTTCGCGGCGAAGCTGCGCAGGCACACCTCGCTCGCGCCGATCGGGCCGACCGTGTAGCTCTGCGAGGCCATGCCCTGCTGCACGCGCTCGATCAGCCAGGTGTCCTCGGCGTTGACGACGCGGTTGATCCGCCAGTTGGCGTAGCGCGCCAGCTTCATCTCGCGCCGCTCATCCGGCAGCGCGAAGCACATCTCGCGCAGCACGCAGGTCGTCGGCGACACCGGGAGCCATTGCATGAAATCGATCTGGTCGGCGTAGATGTCGAACGCCATGTTCGGCCACAGCTTGTAATAGAGCCACAGCCGCTGGTTCTCCTCCGGCAGATGGTCCACGCGCGGCAGATGCTTCTGGTAGAAGCGCTCCCACACATTGTCGGACGGGCGATCGACCAGCCCGCCGCTCATCCTGTCCACCCAGCCGGCGGCCTCGATCGCATAGCTCTTGCCGAACAGCCGCGTCAGCCCGTCATGCGCGACGGGGATATGGAGGTTGTCGGAATAATTGTCGCCGACATTCTTCCAGTTCACCGCCCGGTCGCGCAGGCGCACGTCGCCGATGCGCCGCATCTCCTCGAAGCGATAGGGCGCGATCTCGTGATCGTAGGGCGCCATCATCTCCGCCACCGAGGGGCCGCCGTCATCCTCCAGCCGGACGAAGACGAAGCCGCGCCATGTCGAGACCTCGACCGGGACGAGGCCGTTGTCCTCCAGCCGGAGCGCGGGATAGTCGCGCTTCATCGGCACGCCGGAAAGCCGCCCGTCCAGCTCATAGGTCCAGGCGTGATAGGGGCAGACCAGCTTCTTCGCGCAGCCGGCGTCGCCCTCCACGATGCGCATCGCGCGGTGGCGGCAGACGTTGTGGAAGGCGCGTACCGCCCCGTCCTCGCCGCGCACCACCATCACCTGCTCGCCGAGATACGCGATCGTGCGCCATTCGCCGGGCGCCGCGAGGTCGCTCTCGTGGCAGACGATCTGCCACGACGGGCGGATCACCCGCGCCATCTCCACATCGAAGAACTCGGCGTCGGTGTAGATCCAGCCGGGCAGCGAATAATCCGCATCGGGATCGGCGAAGGGCTGGGCGAGGGTGGCCATGAAGCGCGACTCCGATTGCTTGCTATACAAACGTATAATAAGCTCCGGCCATGCGCAATATCCCCGCCTTCACCCGCGCCGACGCGGACGAGCGCCGCAAGTCGCTGATCGCGGCGGCGACGCGGGTGCTGGCGCGCGACGGGGCGGCCGGCGCGTCGGTGCGGGCGATCGCGCAGGAGGCGGGGGTGTCGCCCGGCCTCGTCACGCATCATTTCGGCGGCGTGGATGCGCTGATCGCGGCGACCTACGCCCATGTCGGCGCGGCAGTGACGGCGGCGCTCGACGCGGCGGTGGCGGGGGCGGGCGACGATCCGCGCGCGCGGCTCTCCGCCTATGTCGCGGCGAGCTTCGCCCCGCCGATCGCCGATCGCGCGCTGCTCGCGACCTGGGTGGCGTTCTGGAGCCTCGTCATCGCGCGCGACGACGTGGCGCGGCTGCACGACGAGCAATACGGCCATTTCCGCGCCGGGCTGGAGCGGCTGCTCGGCGATTGCGGGATCGCCCCCGCCGCGCGCCGCCGCGCCGCGATCGCGATCACCGCTTTGGTCGACGGATTGTGGCTGGAGCTGTGCCTCTCGCCGGAGGTGCTCGACGCGGCGGAGGCGCGGGCGATCGCCGAGGCGCAGATCGCGGCGATGCTGGGCGCGGGGTGACAGCGGGCCGCCGCCGCCCTACCTCCCGCCGTGTCTTGTACCGGGAGCAACGATGACCATCGCCCTCGATCGCCGCGGCGTGCTGCGCGGTAGTGCCGCGCTTGGCGCCGCGGCCGTCTTCCCCGCCTGGGCGCGGCCGGTGTCGCCGGGCATCGTCGGGCCGCTGCCATCGCTTTCGGGCGAGGATATCCACCTGCGCATCGCGCGGCGGATGCTGACGGTCGATGGCCGGGAAAGCCATGCGATCGGCATCAATGGCACCGTCCCCGCGCCGCTGATCCGCCTGCGCGAGGGGCAGCAGGTGCGGCTGCATGTCGAGAACGCGCTCGATGAGGACAGCTCGATCCACTGGCACGGGCTGATCCTGCCGGCGGAGATGGACGGGGTGCCGGGCATCAGCTTTCCGGGGATCGGGCCGGGCGAGACCTTCACCTATCGCTTCCCGATCGTGCAGTCGGGCACCTATTGGTATCACAGCCACTCGGGGCTTCAGGAGCAGATGGGCCATTACGGCCCGATCGTGATCGACCCTGCGGGGGAAGACCCGATCGTCTCGGACCGCGAGCATGTCGTCGTGCTGTCGGACCACAGCCCGCTCCATCCCCATGCGATCTTCCGCAAGCTCAAGCTGCAGGGCGGTTATTTCAACCGCCGGCGGCAGACGCTCGGCGGCTTGCTCGCCGGGCGCGACCAGCGCGAGGGCGAGCGGCTGGAATGGGCGGCGATGCGGATGGACCCGACCGATATCTCGGACGTCACGGGGAGCACCTATACCTATCTCGTCAACGGCCATGGGCCGGAAGATAACTGGACCGCGCTGTTCGCGCCCGGCGAGCGGGTGCGGCTGCGCATCGTCAACGCCTCGGCGATGACCACCTTCAACCTGCGCATCCCCGGCCTGCCGCTGACGGTGGTGCAGGCCGACGGGCAGAACGTAAGGCCGGTGACGGTCGATGAATTGCAGGTCGCGGTCGCCGAGACCTACGACTTGATCGTCGAGCCGCGCGAGGACCGCGCCTATACGATCGTCGGCGAGAGCATCGACCGCTCCGGCATGGCGCGCGCCACGCTCGCCCCGCGCGCGGGGATGGCGGGCGAGGTGCCCCCGCTCCGCCCGCGTCCGCTCGCGACGATGCGCGACATGGGGATGGACATGGGGGGAATGGCCATGCCCGGCATGGATCATGGCGCGATGAAGCACTCCATGCGCGATTTCACCAATGCGCCGGAGGTGAAGAAGACGCCAGCCGTCCAGACCATCTCCCCCATGCCGGTCGACCGCACCGGGGAACCGGGGCAGGGGCTGGCCGATGTGGGGCATCGCGTGCTCACCTATCGCGATCTCGTCGCGGTGGCGCGCAACCCGGACGTGCGCGCGCCCGGCCGGCAGATGCGCATCCACCTCACCGGCAACATGGAACGCTATATGTGGGCGTTCGACGGCGAGAAATTGAGCGCGGTGACCGCGCCGATCCCCTTCGCCAGGGACGAGCGCGTCCGCGTCACGCTCGTCAACGACACGATGATGGGGCACCCGATCCACCTGCACGGCCATTTCTTCGAGCTGGTCACCGGCCACGGCGATCATGCGCCGCGCAAGCATACGGTGCAGGTCCAGCCCGGCGGCACGGTGACGTTCGACGTGACGACCGACGCGGTGGGCGACTGGGCGTTCCACTGCCATCTGCTCTATCACATGCACGCCGGGATGATGCAGATCGTCTCGGTCCGCCCGCGCGAGGGAGGCGCGGCATGACGCGCGCGTTGCTTCCGCTCGGGCTGGCGGCGCTGCTGGCCGGCGGCGCGGCGCAGGCGCAGGAGATGGACCACGCCGGGCATCAGGGCATGGCGATGCCCGCCGCGCCCGCGCCGGACGCCGCCTGCCCGCCGGAACATGCCGCGATGGGCCATTGCAAGGCGGCGACATCGTCCGCGCCGGCACCTGCCCCGAGCGATCCGCAATGTCCGCCCGAACACGCCGCAATGGGGCATTGCCAGTCCGATCCCCATGCCGGGCACGCCATGCCGCAGGCGACCGGCGGCACCGCGCTCCCCGCCGGCAACGCCCCGCCCCCGCCCGCGCCGGTGGCGGATTATGCCGACCGCTTCTGGGGCGCGGAGGCCATGGCCGCCTCGCGCGCGGCGCTGCGGCGGGAACATGGCGGCATGGCCTTCTCGCAAGTGATGATCGACCTTGCCGAAGCGCGCATCGGCGCGGGGCCGGACGGCTATCGCTGGAGCGGCGAGGGCTGGTTCGGCGGCGATATCAACCGCCTCGTCGTCAAGAGCGAGGGCGAAGGCGCGTTCGGCGGGCGGCTCGACGAGGGCGAGGCGCAGGCGCTCTACAGCCGCGCGGTCGGGCCGTATTTCAACCTTCAGGCCGGCGTGCGGCAGGATTTCCGCGCCGCCGCCCCGCGCACTTATGCGACGATCGGCGTCGAGGGCCTCGCGCCTTACTGGTTCGAGATCGACGCCGCCGCCTTCCTTTCGACCGATGGCGAACTCACCGCGCGCGTCGGCGCCTATTACGACCAGCGCGTGACGCAGCGGCTGATCCTCCAGCCGCGCGTCGAGCTGGACCTCGCCGCGCAGGACGTGCCCGCCGCCGGCATCGGCGCGGGGCTGAGCGAGGCGGAGCTTGGCCTGCGATTGCGCTACGAGATCGCGCGCGAGTTCGCGCCCTATGTCGGCGTGTCGTGGCGGCGCAAGACGGGGCGCAGCGCCGATTATGCGCGCGCGAGCGGGGAGGATGCCGGCGGCGCGGCGCTGGTGCTCGGCATCCGGGCGTGGTTCTGATCGCGGGGCCTGCCCCTCATCCCAAAGAGAGAGGCAGGCCGGAACTCACACGTCGAGGTTGGCGACCGACAGCGCGTTTTCCTGGATGAACTCGCGGCGCGGCTCCACCACGTCGCCCATCAGCCGGGTGAAGATCTCGTCGGCCACGTCGGCCTGATCGATCGCCACCCGCAGCATCGAGCGGTTGGTCGGGTCGAGCGTCGTTTCCCAGAGCTGCTCGGGGTTCATCTCGCCCAGCCCCTTGTAGCGCTGGATCGACAGCCCCTTGCGTCCCGCCGCGAAGATCGCCTCCAGCAATTGCGACGGCCGGGCGACGAGCGTCTCGCCCTTGCCGATCGTCGCGGCCTGCTCGCCGTCCTCGTCCGCGTCGGCGGCGTCGTCGGCCGACGCCGCGCCCTTCAGCGGCACCAGCTTGCCCGCCATGGCGAAGGCTTCGGCCTGCTCGCTCGCCAGCGCGTGCAGCTTGCGCGCCTCGGTCGAGCCGAGGAACGCCGCCTCGACGATGTGATGGTCGGTCACGCCGCGCCACAGCCGTTCGAAGTGGATGCCGCCCTCGTCGGTGATCCGCGCCGACCAGCGCGCCTCGCGGTCGCCCGCGTCGAGCCGCCGCGTCACCTCGGCCACCGTCGCCGCGCGCGCCGCGCGATCCAGCTCGGGATCGAGCGCGCCCGCCAGCGCCAGCGCCTCGATGATGACCGGATCGTAGCGGCGCGGGACGTAGCGCATCAGCGTGCGCATCCGCCGCGCATGCTCGACGAGCACGGTCAGGTCCTGCCCGGACCGCGCGCCGCCCGTCGTTTCCAGCACCGTCGCGGCGACGCCGGCCTCGACCAGATAATCGTCCAGCGCCTTCTCGTCCTTGAGGTACACCTCGGACCGGCCGCGCGTTGCCTTGTAGAGCGGCGGCTGGGCGATATAGAGGTGCCCGCGCTCGATCAGCTCCGGCATCTGGCGGTAGAAGAAGGTGAGGAGCAGCGTGCGGATATGCGCGCCGTCCACGTCCGCGTCGGTCATGATGACGATCTTGTGGTAGCGCAATTTGTCGGCGTTGAACTCGTCGCGGCCGATGCCGGTGCCCATCGCCTGGATCAGCGTGCCGATCTCGCGGCTGCCGAGCATCCGGTCGAAGCGCGCGCGCTCGACGTTGAGGATCTTGCCGCGCAGGGGCAGGATCGCCTGGAAATGCCGGTCGCGGCCCTGCTTGGCCGAGCCGCCGGCCGAATCGCCCTCGACGAGGAACAGCTCGGACTTGGCCGGATCCTTCTCCTGGCAGTCGGCGAGCTTGCCGGGCAGGCTGGCGATGCCCATCACCGACTTGCGGCTTGCCTCACGCGCCTTGCGCGCCGCCTCGCGCGCGGCGGCGGCGTCGATGATCTTCTGGATGATCGTGCGCGCGTGAGCGGGATTCTCCTCCAGCCATTCCGCCATCTTGTCCGCCATCAGGCTTTCGAGCGGCTGGCGCACCTCGGAACTGACGAGCTTGTCCTTGGTCTGCGACGAGAATTTCGGATCGGGCAGCTTGACCGAGACGATCGCCGTCAACCCCTCGCGCATGTCGTCGCCCTGAAGGGTGACCTTCTCCTTCTTCAGGATGCCGGACTTGTCGGCATAGCCGTTGAGCGTACGCGTCAGCGCCGAGCGGAACGCGGCGAGATGGGTGCCGCCGTCACGCTGCGGGATGTTGTTGGTGAAGCACAGGACGTTCTCGTAATAGCTGTCGTTCCACTCCAGGGCGACGTCGATGCCGATATCGTCGCGGTCGCCGGTGATCGCGATCGGCTCGGGGATCAGCGGCTGCTTGGCGCGATCGAGCCACTTCACGAAGGCGGCGATCCCGCCCTCGTAATACAGCTCCACCGTCTTCGGCTCCTCGTGCCGAGCGTCGGTGAGGAACAGCCGCACGCCGGAATTGAGGAACGCCAGCTCGCGATAGCGGTGCTCCAGCTTCTCGAAATCGAACTCGGTGATCTTGAACGTCGCCGGGCTGGGCAGGAAGGTGACGCGCGTGCCCTTCTTCCCTTCCACCTTGCCGACCACCTTGAGCGGGGCGACGGCGTCGCCATGGGCGAAGCGCATGTAATGCTCCTCGCCGTCGCGCCAGATCGTGAGGTCCAGCCATTCGCTGAGCGCGTTGACCACCGAGACGCCCACGCCGTGCAGCCCGCCCGAAACCTTGTAGGCATTGTCGTCGGAGGTGTTCTCGAACTTTCCGCCGGCGTGGAGCTGGGTCATGATGACCTCGGCCGCCGAGACGCCTTCCTCCGGGTGGATGCCGGTGGGGATGCCGCGGCCGTTATCGGTCACGGAGACGGAGCCGTCCGCGTTCAGCGTGATGTCGATCCGGTCGCAATGGCCGGCGAGCGCCTCGTCGATCGCATTGTCGGACACCTCGAACACCATGTGGTGCAGGCCCGAGCCGTCGTCGGTGTCGCCGATATACATGCCCGGACGCTTGCGCACCGCGTCGAGGCCCTTCAGCACCTTGATCGAGGAGGCGCCGTATTCTGCATTCTGGGGTTCTGCCATGCCGATTATATAGGCACGACACCCGCGTAACGAAAGCGAAATGGGAGAGTGGAATGGGACCGATCCTGATCGCGGCGCTGCTCGCCGCCGCCCCCGCCGTGCCGCCCGATCTGGCGGCGGCGGTGCGCGCCTATGACGAGGCGCAGGTGAAGGGCGATCGCGCCGCGCTGGAGCGGCTGCTGGCGGACGATTACACGCTGGTGAACTCCGCCGGCGCGACCGAGACCAAGGCGGAGCTGATCCGCGACTACACCGCGCCCGGCTTCACGCTGGAGCCGTTCACGGTCGAGCAGCCGATCGCGAAGGTCTGGCCGGGCGGCGCGGTGATGGGCGGCGTCGCGCTGCTGCGCGGGATGGATGGCGGGAAGCGCTACGAAGCCCGGCTGCGCTTCGCGGACATATGGGCGAAACGCGGCGGTCGCTGGCAGGTGATCTATACCCAGGCCGCACGCGCGCCGGCCGGCGGATAATTTCCGCCCTGCCGTATAACCGGCTCATTTCCGGGCGAGATGAGCCATTCATGAGACGGCCCGGCGCAACATTCATCTTAACGTGCGGTTTACCCTGCTAGCCAGCGCCTCCCACCACGGTGGAAACCGTCGGCCGGCCCGCGTTTGTGTCTATCGGTTCGGGCGACCTTAGTAAGGGGTATCGACCATGCGTAAAATTCTCGTTCTCACTACGGCCGCGGTGGCGCTCGCGCTTCCGGCCGGCGCGAATGCCGCCGCATTCGTCAACGGAAGTTTCGAGGACGGCGTCGCGCCCGGAGTCTACACGACCGTCGCTGGCGGTGATTCCAGCTCGATCGCCGGCTGGACCGTTACCGGCAACAGCGTGGATTATGTCGGCAGCTACTGGCCGGCGCAGGACGGCAGCCGCAGCATCGACCTGAACGGCAACGCACAGGGCGGCATCGAGCAGACGTTCGATACCGTCGCGGGCACGCTCTACAGCGTCACCTTCTGGCTGGCCGGCAATACCGACGGCGCGCCGGTGACCAAATCGGTGCTGGTCGGGGCGAGCGGCAATGACGGCAAGCTCGTCACCTTCGATTCCAGCGCCTTCGACCGGGGCGACATGGGCTGGGCGAAATACAGCTACAATTTCGTCGCCCAGAACGCGTCGACGACTCTGTCCTTCGCGTCGCAGGATGCCGGGCCATTTGGCGCGGCGCTCGACAATGTCTCGCTGCTGATCGGCGGCGGGGTGCCGGAACCGGCGACCTGGGGGCTGATGATCCTCGGCTTCGGCGGGATCGCCGGTGCGATGCGACGCCGCAAGGCCACGGGCATGTCGTTCGCCTGAGCCACCCGACAAGGTCTGGAACGCCGTCGCCGGACATCATCCGGCGGCGGCGTTTTCATGTCGGGGTTCAGCCGAGCGCGATCCGCGTCGCGCCGCCGCCGACATCGGCGAACAGCGCCGGCTCGGTTCCGGTCATCCACACCTGCCCGCGCCCGGCGAGCCGCGCGAACAGCGCGGCGCGGCGCGCGGGATCGAGGTGCGCCGCCACCTCGTCGAGCAGCAGCACCGGCGGCACGCTGGTGCGCGCCGTGACCAGTTCGGCATGGGCTAGGACGATGCCGAGCATCAGGGCCTTCTGCTCGCCGGTCGAGGCGAGCGCGGCGGCGCGGTCCTTCTCGAGATGCCGCACCAGCAGGTCGACGCGATGCGGCCCCGCCAGCGTCCGCCCGGCGGCGGCGTCGCGCGCGCGGCCGGCGCGGAGCTGATCCACGAGGTCGCCGGGCTCGCCGCTCCACCCCTCCAGCGCCAGCCCGGCGCGCGGGAAATCGCCCGCCGGCTGCGCCGCCAGCCGCTCGGCAAGCGCCGCCACCGTCTCGCGCCGCACCGCGTCGAGCGCCGTGCCATGCTCGGCCATGCGGCGCTCGAGCGCGTCGAGCCATTCGCGGTCAGGGCGCTCTTCCGTCAGCAGCCGGTTGCGGCTGCGCATCGCCGCGTCGTAACGCGCGGCATGGACGGCATGGCCGGGGAACAGCGCCAGCGCGAGCCGGTCGAGGAACTGGCGGCGGCCGGATGCCGGCTCCGTGAACAGCCGATCCATCGCCGGGGTGAGCCACAATATGGAGAGCCGCTCGGCCAGCGCATTGGCGGCCGATGCGGCGCCGTTGATCCGCACCACGCGGCGCTCCGGCGCGTTCGCCAGCGTGCCGGTGGCGATCTCCGTCCCGTCCGCCAGCGTCGCGGCGACGCCGAAGCCGCCCGCGCCGTCGGTTCGCGCCATCTCGCCCAGCGCGGCGCGGCGCAAGCCCCGGCCCGGCGCGAGCAGCGAAACCGCTTCCAGCACATTGGTCTTGCCCGCGCCGTTCGGCCCGGTCAGCACCACGAAGCCGCGCGCCGGCGCGAGCGTCAGCGCGTCATGGTTGCGGAAATCGGTGAGGACGAGCCGGTCGAGCATCGCACCCGCCATAGGCGCTGATGCGGGGGACGCGCCAGTCGCGCCGTCGATGGAGGGGCGGCGCGCCGATGGGACATGGCGCGCCGTGGCCCCCCCTCCACCGTTTCTCCCGAGGGAGCGGGAGTGGGATCAGGCGGCGAGGCGTTGCGGCTCGGCCTCGATCGCGGCGTTCTTCTCGCGCCGGTCGCTGAGATAGGAGGCCATCTCCGGCCCCAGCACGCGCTGCGCCTCCAGATAGGCTTTCGGCTCGCGGATGCCCAGCCGTTGCCGCGCCGCCTCGATCGGCTCGTGCAGCAGCGTCAGATAATCCTCGCCCGACAGCCATTTCGCGGCGCGGCCGTGGCGATAGCCTTCCCATACCGCCCTGGTGAACAGCGTGCCTTTCGTGACGCGCAGGCTCTTGAGCGCGGCGGCGGCGCCGATGAACGCCCAGCCCAGCCCGCCGACCTGCGCGTAGCTGAACGCCACCAGTGCCGCCTCGCCGAGGCTCTCGTCGGCCTTGTAGCCGGTCATCACATGCCAGATGTCATGGGTGTCGCGCACGCGGCGGCCGAACCACGCATAAGGGTGCGGCATGTCCTCGCTGTCGGTGCCCTCGCGGCTGACGTCGGCGAGGCCGTCGGCGGAATAGCCGGTCGATTCGAGGAAGTCGCGATAGGCCGCGCCGACCGTGCCGGGGGCGAACTGCTGGGCGAAGCCGGGTTGCGAGAACACTTCCGCCAGCTCGACCTGATCATAAGCGATACGCCCGCCCTGTTCGGTGGCGATCAGCCGGGCATAGCCCTTCTCGGTCGCGCCGACGTTGAGCGCGCGCATGATGCGGAACACCTGCACCGTGTCGTCGCCATTGGCGAGCAGCTTGCGGATCGCGGCGAAGGCGGTGCGCCAGTCGCGGCGGCCGGTGGTGCCGGGGAGGGGAGGAAGGGTGGCGGCCATCGAATCGCTCCTTACTGACAACTATGTCAATAAGCATTGCTCACATTGCTGTCAATAACCTCGGCCGTCCGGACTTTCAAATCCGCGTCATCGCCATCGCCCGTTCGCCATAGCGGGGGCCGGCGGTGCCGCCGCGCGGGGCGACGGCCTCCAGCCGGGCAAGGTCGTCGGCGGTGAGCGCCAGCTCCGCCGCCGCGACCGAATCCTCCATTGTCGCGCGGCGCTTCGATCCGGGGATCGGCACCACGTCCGGCCCCTGCGCCAGCAGCCAGGCCAGCGCGACCTGCGCCGGGCTGGCGCCGTGCGCCGCCGCGATCTCCTTCGCCACCGCGACGATCTTCATGTTGGCGGCGAAATTCTCCTCCGAATAGCGCGGGTCGTTGAGGCGGTAGTCGCCCTCCTCCAGATCGGCGCGCGAGCTGATCTGCCCGGTCAGGAAGCCGCGTCCGAGCGGGCTGTACGGCACCAGCCCGATGCCCAGCTCGCGGCAGACCGGCAATATCTCCGTCTCGATGTCGCGCTCCCACAGCGAATATTCGCTTTGCAGCGCGGCGATCGGATGGACGGCGGCGGCGGCGCGGATCGTGCCCGCGCCCGCTTCGGACAGGCCGATGTGGCGGATCTTCCCCTCACGCTTCAGGTCGGCGAGCGTTTCGATCACCTCGCCGATCGGCACGTTCGGATCGACGCGGTGCTGATAGAAAAGGTCGATCGTCTCGATCCCCAGCCGCTTGAGCGATCCCTCGCACGCGCGGCGGATGTTGGCCGGGTGCGAATCGACCGCGAAATCGCCCTTCGGCCCCATCAGCCCGAACTTGGTGGCGATCACCAGCCCGTCGCGCTTGCCCCGGATCGCCTTGCCGAGCAGTTCCTCGTTGGTCAGCGGGCCATAGACTTCGGCGGTGTCGAAGAAGGTGACGCCCAGATCGATCGCGCGATGGATGGTGGCGATGCTCTCGGCATCGTCGGCATGGCCGTAATTGATACGGCCGCCGGCCTTGCTCGCCATCGGCATGCAGCCGATGCCGATCGCGGAGACCTTCAGCCCGTCCCCCAGCGTGCGATACTTCATGCCTCGATCCCTTCCACGATCGTATCCGCCTCATCCTCCACCACGCGCTGGCCGCGCGCCAGCGTGACGGTGGTGGCGAGATCCCACATGACATTGCCGAGCGTGCGCACAATGTCCGGCATCGTCTCCACCGCGACGAGCAGCCCGAGCGGCGCGACGGGCGCCCCGAGCGTCGCGCAGACCGGGGAGATCGCGCCGATGAAGCTCACCGTGCCGGGCAGGCTGACCGAGCCGAGCGAGGTGAGCATCGCCACCAGCGCGCCCGCCGCCAGCGTCGCCGGAGAAAGCGGCACGCCGAACCAGGTCGCGACATAGATCGCCACCGCGAAGTTCATCGCCGGCCCGGTCGCGCGCAGGATCGCGACGGCGAGCGGCAGCGTGACGCCGGCGGTCGCCACCGGCACGCCCATCGCGCGCGAGCTGGCCAGCATCGCCGGCAGCGAGGCGAGCGAGGATTGCGTCGAGATCGCCACCGCCTGCGTCGACAGCCCGGCGCGGATATATTGGCCAAGACCCACCCGCCCGCCGATCACCGCGAGCGGATAGGCGAACAGCGACACCACCAGCCCCACCGCCGAGACGGTGAGGATATAATGGACCAGCGCGTGGAACGCTCCCCCTCCGGCCTTTGCGCCGACCACCAGCGCCAGCGCGAACACGCCGACCGGCCCGATCCACAGCACCCAGCCGATCACCACCAGCATCGCGTCGCGCAGCCCCGCGAACAGGCGGGTGATGAGGTCGCGCAGCCCTGCGTCGATCCGCATCAGCGCGAAGGCGAAGACCAGCGCGAAGACGATCATCGACAGGAAGTTGCTGTCCGCCGACGCCTTCAGCGCATTGGCCGGGATGATGCCGGCCAGGAAATCGCCCACCGGAGGCACCGGCGGCACCGTCTCCGCACCCGCCAGCGCGTGACGCAACGCGGCGGCGGAATCGGCCGGTAGCGGCACCAGGTCGAGGAACAGCGGTGTCAGGAACGCCGCCGCGATCGCCGACGCCGCCATGACGATCAGGTAAAGCCCGACCGCCCGCCCGGCGAGCTTCCCCGCCTGCGCCGCCTCCGCCGTCGCCGCGACGCCGGTGACGAGCAGCGAGAATACCAGCGGCACGATCGTCATCTGCAGGCCGTTGAGCCAAGCCTGCCCGATCGGCCCGGCGACCGACGTGACCGGATCGACCGCCTGCGGCGCGAAGCCGGCGATCAGGATGCCGGCGACGATGCCGGCGATCAGCGCCAGCAGGATGCGGGTGGATGGGGACATTCTGTTCCTTTGGCTCGCCCTTTTCGCTGCGCGACGCTATCAGCCCCCGGCAGGGAGCCGATAGGGGAACCGGACGCAGGCGATGGCAAGAAAATATTTCGGCACCGACGGGATTCGCGGCCTGACCAACCTCGCGCCGATGACGGCGGCGATGGCGATGAAGGTCGGCATGGCGGCCGGCACCTATTTCCAGCGCGGCGACCATCGCCATCGCGTGCTGATCGGCAAGGACACGCGGCTTTCCGGCTATATGCTCGAATCGGCGCTGGTGGCGGGCTTCACCAGCGTCGGCATGGACGTGGTGATGACCGGGCCGATGCCCACGCCGGCGGTGGCGATGCTGACGCAATCGATGCGCGCCGATCTGGGCGTGATGATCTCCGCCAGTCACAATCCCTTCGCCGACAACGGGATCAAGCTGTTCGGCCCGGACGGCTACAAACTGTCCGACGAGGCGGAAGCCGAGATCGAGGCGCTGATCGACGGCGTGGATCAGGGCGCGGTGCCGCTCGCCCCCGCCGCGCAGATCGGCCGCGCGCGGCGGATCGACGACGCGCAGGGCCGCTACATCCACTTCGCCAAGTCCACCTTCCCCGACGACCTTCGCCTCGACGGGATGAAGGTGGTGGTCGATTGCGCCAACGGCGCCGCCTATCAGGTCGCGCCCGCCGCCCTGTGGGAACTGGGGGCGGAAATCGTCGCGATCGGCGTCTCCCCCAACGGCCGCAACATCAACGACCGCGTCGGCTCGACCGCGCCGCAGACCTTGTCCGAAACGGTGGTGGCGAGCGGGGCGGCGATCGGCATCGCGCTCGACGGTGATGCCGACCGGTTGATCGTGGTCGACGAGAAGGGCGCGGTGGTCGACGGCGACCAGCTCATGGCGACGATCGCCACCGGCTTCGCGCGCGCCGGGCGGCTCGCGGGCGGCGGGCTGGTGGCGACGGTGATGTCGAACCTCGGGCTGGAGCGGCACCTCGCGGCGCAGGGGCTGGGGCTGGTGCGAACCGGCGTCGGCGACCGCTATGTGCTCGAGGCGATGCGCGCGCGCGGCTATAATGTCGGCGGCGAGCAATCGGGGCATATCATCCTGTCGGATTACGGCACCACCGGCGACGGGCTGGTCGCCGCGCTCCAGATCCTCGCCGAGGTGCAGCGCGCCGGCGCGCCGGCGAGCGAGGTGCTCCACCGCTTCGATCCGCTGCCGCAACTGCTCAAGAACGTCCGCTTCGATCGCGGCGCGAAGCCGCTGGAAGCGGCATCGGTGAAGGACGCGATCGCGGCGGCGGAGGCCGCGCTGGAAGGGCGGGGACGTCTGGTGATCCGCGCGTCGGGCACCGAGCCGGTGATCCGCGTGATGGCGGAAGGCGACGACCGTGCGCACGTCGAAGCGGTGGTGGACCGGGTGTGTGAGGCGGTGAAGGCGGCGGTTTAGGGGGGCAAGCTTCGCCCCCGAGCCGGTCATTTGTCGAACCCTGCTCACGCTCTGAAAGCTGCACAGACGTAAAATACCGGATGTCGTTATATTGATCTGATCTTTAAGAATATCCGTCCATGCCCTACCGAGTTTTGTAGATGGGGCGTTAGCGAACATTCGACGATGATCGCCTGCGAACTCATCTGGGTGGTTCAAAGTGACCGCGGGGAGGGGCGCGACATGCAGAAATTCGCACGGGGCTTTATGCTTCTCGGATTGGTTCTCAGCGCGTCCGCCGCCTTCGCCACGGGGCAAAGCATACACTCGGATCCTGCGCATCCCGAGCGCGAACGCATGTCAGCCTCCACCCGGCGACAGGCTGTGCTCGACGATCTCGATACGCTGCTTGTCGGCCCAGCCACCGCCTATGGCATAGCCACCGCACCCCGCGCCATCCATGTTGTGGGCATCATCCTGTGCAAGCGCGACATCATCTCACTACAATATGGTCGCGCCGACGCGGGCAATCCCAAGAGCCCATTCAAACCTGTCGGCATCTCAGATGTTTCCAGCGAATATCATTTAATCGGCCATTCCGATGAACTGTCTGAAAGAGCAGCGCAAAAAGCTTGTCGATCGATCGACAGGAACAAGGGTTACTGGGCCAGCGGCGATGAATATACCGCTAGCCTCGGTCTGTCGACCCTTAAGGAAGTCGCTGCGGCAGCCCGGGCGAACGAAGTGATCACGTTCGACTGCCAATCATTGCAGGATGCTAGGATCGAAGCAATCTGTGCATCTCAATTCCTAGCTGCAGCAGATCACCCGTCCAGCGTGAGGCGTTGCTCCGAGGGAATAGGTAAGACGCGGCAGGACTGTTTTTCATATATGCTTGGCGATTATTACGTTACGATTACCCGTGTTTGGCCATCCAAATGCTGTGGTGGCCCCGCCATCACCGTTAAACTGGAGTTCCCAGACATTATCGTCTGAATCATTTTCGCAGTCTGACCTGCAATCTGCCCGCGAACGGCTTTTCTTCTGATGTTACGGTGCTGGATCGGGGGTTTTCGTCATGCTACAATGGCCACTACCTGCGACAAGGCGCATCGGAGGCGAGCGTCGCAAATCCACCAGCCTCGATCCCCCTCACCGCACCAATTCGCCCCCCTTCATCACATGCGCGACCTTCTCCAGCACGCGCACGTCGGCGAGCGGATCGCCGGCCACCGCCACCATGTCCGCATAATGGCCCGGAGACAGCGAGCCCACGTCCGCGCTCTTGCCCAGCAGCGCGGCGGACACGGTCGTGGCGGACTGGATCGCCTGCATCGGGGTCATGCCGTAGCGCACCATATAGGCGAACTGCCGCGCGTTGAGGCCATGGGGATAGACGCCCGCGTCGGTGCCGAAGGATAGCTTCACGCCCAGCTTCACCGCCTTGGCGAAGCCCTGCCGCTGCGCCTCGGTGGTGTCGCGGTTCTTCTGGAGATATTCGGCCGGCCAGCCGTTCTTCGTGCCCTCCGCGTCGATCCAGTCGCCGTCGTAGATGTCCATGTCTAGCCACACGCCCGCGTCCTTCGCCATGCGCAGGCCCTCGTCGTCGATCAGGCTGGCATGCTCGATCGAGCGCGCGCCGGCGCGGATCGCGGCCTTGATGCCCTCCGCACCATGGGCATGGGCGATGCAATAGCTGCCATGGCGCTTTGCCGCGTCGCAGGCGGCCTTCATCTCCTCGGGCGTCAGCTCCAGCGCGCCGGGGGTCGAGCCGACCGCCAGCACCGCGCCGGTGGCGATCATCTTGATGAAGTCCGCGCCGCGACTGAACAGCATGTCCACCGCGTTGCGCGCATCGTCGGCGTTGCGGACATAGCCCAGCCGCATGTCCGCCGGCACCGGCACGTCGGGCGCGGCGCCCGTCACCGCGCCGCCGCCGTTGGGGATGGTGATATAGGCCCCGGCAACGATCATGCGCGGGCCGGTCACGTCCCCGGCCGCGATCGCGTCGCGCAGCGCCACGTCCGAAAGGCCGCGGAACACGCCGACGTCGCGGATCGTGGTGAAGCCCGCATCCAGCGTCTCGCGGGCACGGCGCGCGCCCTTCAGGATCGTCGCGGCGGCGGAATGGTGCAGCGCCTCGGCCGGGTCGCTGCTGTCGGCATAGCCGTCCGAGACGTGGGTATGGCAATCGATCAGGCCGGGCAGCACGGTGAGCGCGGACCAGTCGGTCACGCTCGCGCCGGTTGGTGGGGGCGACCACGGGCCGACCGCCGTTACGCGATCGTCGGTGATGTCGATCCGCTGGTCGGCCAGCACCTTGCCATGCTCGGTGTCGATCAGCCGCCCGGCGTGGACATAGCGCGTCCCGGCCTGCGCGCCCGAAGCCGCCGCCAGCGCGAGCGCCAAAGCGATCATGCGCATACTTGTCTCCCCTTTCCCTGCCGCTCTATGCCAGCTTCATGCTTGAGATGCGCCCCGATTGCGAACGCTGCGGCGTCGATTTGCCGGCGGATGAGGGCGGCGCCTTCATCTGCTCGTTCGAATGCACCTTCTGCGCCGATTGCGCGGAGCAACTCGACGAGCGTTGCCCGAACTGCGGCGGCGAATTGCTCGACCGGCCGGCGCGCGTCGGCGCGGCGCTGAAGAAATTCCCCGCCGCCACCCAGCGCCGCTTCAAGGGGTGAGCCGGATGGTCCCGCGCGTCCTGATCGTCGCCGGCTCCGATTCGGGCGGGGGAGCGGGAATCCAGGCCGATATCCGCACGGTGACGATGCTCGGCGGCCATCCGACGACCGCCATCGCCGCGATCACCGCGCAGAACACGCTGGGCGTGCGGGCGATCCATGCCGTGCCGCCCGAAATGGTGGTGGCGCAGATGCGCGCGGTGATCGGCGATATCGGCGTCGATGCGGTGAAGATCGGCATGATCGGCGCACCTGCGACGGCGGAAGCGGTGGCGGATGTGCTGGAGGAACTGCGCGGCGTGCCGGTGGTGTTCGATCCGGTGATGGTGGCGACCTCCGGCTCGGTGCTGGCGGACGCGGCGACGATCGCGGCGTTCGAGCGGCTGATGCGGGTCGCGACGCTGGTCACGCCGAACCTGCCCGAAGCGACGGCGCTGGGCGGCGCGGAGGCGATTCTCGCGCGCGGCGCGGCGGTGCTGCTCAAGGGCGGCCATGCCGAGGGCGACATTGTCGCCGACACGCTGATCGAGCCGTCCGGCGCGCGGCGCACATGGGAAAGCACGCGGATCGACACGCCGCACACCCATGGCACCGGCTGCACGCTGGCGAGCGCGATCGCCGCCGGGCTGGGGCGCGGGCTGCCGCTGGCGGAGGCGATCGCGCGCGCGCGGCTGTTCGTGCGGATCGCGCTGCACGAAGCGCCCGGCTTCGGCGCGGGGCATGGGCCGATGGGGCATCATCGCGTGCGGCTCGATGTCGATCCCGGCGGCGCGACTCCCAACCAGATCACGCTGCCGGCGACCGATCACGCGGCGAGCTTCGCTTTCTATCGCGCGCTCGGGCTGACGCCGATCGTCGACAGCGACGGCCGCTATGCCCGGTTCGAGAGCGCCGGCGGCGTCACCCTGTCGATCGAGGCGACGGCGGAGATCGGCGGACGCCCGCTGCTGTTCATCGAGGTGGCGGACCTCGATGCCGCCGTTGCCGCTGCCCGCGCGCGCGGCATCGCGGTGGCCGATCCGATCGATCAGCCATGGGGCTGGCGCGAGGCGCGGCTGGCCGATCCCGCCGGCAATGCGCTCTGTCTCTATCACGCTGGCGAGAACCGGCGTTTCCCGCCATGGCGTCTGCCATGCCCGGATTGAAGCACGAACGACTTTGCCTGCCGCCCGTCGCCGGGGTGGACGAGGCGGGGCGCGGGCCGCTCGCCGGGCCGGTGGTCGCCGCCGCCGTCGTGCTGCCGGCGAAGGGCGTGCCGCGCGGCATCGACGATTCGAAGAAGCTCCCCGCCGCCGAGCGCGAGCGGCTCTGCGCCCGCATCACCGGCTGCGCGATCGTCGGCGTCGGCGTGGTCGAGGCCGACGAGATCGATACGCTCAACATCTATTGGGCGACGATGAAGGCGATGACGATCGCGGTGGATCAGGTGGTGGCGCTGCTCGGGCGCGAGCCGGGCCATGTGCTGGTCGACGGCAACCGCCTGCCGCGCTGGGGCTATGCCGCCACCGCGCTGGTCGGCGGCGACGCCCTGTCGCTGTCGATCGCCGCCGCCTCGATCGTCGCCAAGCATACCCGCGACACGATCATGCTGCGCCATCACGAGACCTGGCCGCATTACGGCTGGGCCTCGAACAAGGGCTATGGCAGCCCGGCGCACCAGCGCGCGCTGCGCGAGCACGGGCCGTCGCCGCTCCATCGCCGCAGCTTCGCGCCGGTCGCGCAGGCCGAGCTGCCGCTGTGATTCAATCGTGATTCGGCCCGCCTTTTCCGAATCGCCCGGCGCATTTTTCGGTCGCGGGAGCGGAAAAGCAGAAAAAATCGTCATCGCGGTGGGCGGTGAGTCTTTCGAGTCACACCGCGAGATGTTGAGTCAAGCGCGACTCGCCGGACTCAACATCTGCCGGCGGCCACGAAATGTTCCGCTTCGTTAACGATTTCGCAACGATATGCGTTAACCATTGATCGCTTGACGGATTCCACCTGCTTCGCGCTTCTGGCGGCTCATCGAGGGGGATTGCATGGGGGTCATCGAAAAGGTTGCGGCGAAGCGCGGGCGTGCCGAAGAGGCTGTCCTGCCGCTCGACCAGATCCTCATGGGGGATTGCATCGCGACGATGAAGGCGCTGCCGGCGAGGTCGGTGGACATGATCTTCGCCGATCCGCCCTACAACCTCCAGCTCGGCGGCGAGCTGTTCCGGCCGGACGGCAGCCATGTCGATGCCGTGACCGACGACTGGGACAAGTTCGACACTTTCGCCGCCTATGACGCCTTCACCCGCGCCTGGCTGGCGGAGGCGCACCGCATCCTGAAGGATAACGGCACGATCTGGGTGATCGGCAGCTATCACAACATCTTCCGTGTCGGCACGGCGGTGCAGGATCTGGGCTACTGGATCCTCAACGACATCGTGTGGCGCAAGGCCAATCCGATGCCGAACTTCCGCGGCACCCGCTTCACCAACGCGCACGAGACGCTGATCTGGGCGTCGAAGGGCGAGAAGGCGAAATACACCTTCAACTATCGCAGCATGAAGACGCTCAACGACGAGCTTCAGATGCGCTCCGACTGGGAATTCCCGATCTGCGGTGGGCAGGAACGGCTGAAGAAGGGTGGGCAGAAGGTCCATCCGACGCAGAAGCCGGAGGCGTTGCTCTATCGCATCCTGCTCGCCTGCACGCAGCCGGGCGACGTGGTGCTCGATCCGTTCTTCGGCACCGGCACCACCGGCGCGGTGGCGAAGCGGCTCGGGCGGCGCTGGATCGGGATCGAGCGCGAGCCGGGCTATTGCGCCGCCGCGATCGAACGCATCACCGACGCGCTGCCGCTCGACGAATCCGCGCTCTCCACGATGCAGTCGCCGAAGCAGCAGCCGAAGGTGGCGTTCGGGGTGCTGGTCGAGAACGGCCTGCTGCCGGCGGGGAGCGTCGTCACCGATGCCAAGCGCCGCTTCCGCGCGGCGGTGCGCGCGGACGGCAGCCTTGCCAGTGATTGCGGCGCGATCGGCTCGATCCACAAGCTCGGCGCGACGCTGCAGGGCGCGCCGGCCTGCAACGGCTGGACCTTCTGGCATTATGAGGCGGAAGGCGGGCTGAAGCCGATCGACGCGCTGCGGCAGACCTACCTGCTCGCGACGCAGGTCTGACCGGCGCGTTGCACCTCCGCCCGATCCACTTCGTCGATACGCCGGTCGGCCTGCCGGACGGCAGCGTCGCGCGGCTGGCGGGGGGGATGCTGTGGTTCGCGGCCTATGAGCTGCGCGAGGGCGCGGATCGGCGCGTCGTGCCGGTGGCGGAGATCGCCGGCTGCGGCGACCGCGCCTTGCTGCTCCACCAGCGCATCACCGCGCCGCGCCCGCCGCTGACGCTCGGCGAGCGCGTGCTGCGCTTCGACCAGCCGCTCGTCGCCGGCATCCTCAACGTGACGCCGGACAGCTTCTCCGACGGCGGCGCGCATGTCGACGACCCGGCGGGCGCGGCGGCGGCGGGCGTGGACATGCTCGCCGCCGGCGCCGCGCTGGTCGACCTCGGCGGAGAATCGACCCGCCCCGGCGCGCCGCTGATCTGGGAAGGCGACGAGACGAAGCGCGTGGCGCCGGTCGTCGAGCGGCTGGTGACGGCCGGTGCGCTCGTCTCGATCGACACGCGCAAGGCGCCGGTGATGGAAGCGGCACTCGCGGCCGGCGCGCAGATCGTCAACGACGTGTCGGCGCTGCTGTGGGACGAGCGCTCGCCCGGTGTCGTCGCGCGGGCCGGCTGCCCGGTGATCCTGATGCACTCGCCCGACCCGAAGGCGGGGCCGCATGGCGGATCGGGCTATGCCGATGTGGTAGGCGAGGTGTTCGACTGGCTGGAGGCGCGTGTAGATGCAGTGGTGGCGGGCGGCCTCGATCGGGCGCGGATCATCGTTGATCCCGGCATCGGCTTCGGCAAGTCGCTGGCCGACAATCTCGCGCTGATCAACAACCTCGCGCTGTTCCACGGGCTGGGCTGCCCGATCATGCTGGGGGCGAGCCGCAAGCGGATGATCGGGGCGCTGTCGAACGAGGCGCCGGTGAGCGAGCGGCTCGGCGGCTCGATCGCGCTGGCGATGAAGGGCGCGGACGCCGGCGTCCAGCTGCTGCGCGTCCATGACGTGGCGGAGACGGTGCAGGCCTTGCGCGTATGGCGCGGCCTCAGGGATCGCGCGCTCGTCGGCTGAACGCGGATCGTGTAGCGCGCATATCATGCCTGTCGACCTGATCTGCCTCGATGCCGACGATACCCTGTGGCACAACATGCGCTTCTTCGCCGCCGCCGAGGAGGCGCTGGTGGCGATGCTCGCGCCGTTCGCGGAAGCCGGGATCGCGCGCGAGACGATGACGGCGGTCGAGCTGCGCAACCTCGCGCTCTACGGATATGGTGCCAAGAGCTTCACGCTGTCGATGATCGAGGCGGCGCTGGAACTGGGCGGCGATGCGCTGCCGCTGTCGGCGGTGCGCGGGATACTGGCGGCGGGGCGCACGCTGCTCGCCCATCCGGTCGAGCTGTTCGACGGGATCGAGGACACGCTGGCGGAACTGGAGATGCGCGGGCGGCTGGTGCTGGTGACGAAGGGCGACCTGCTGCATCAGGAGATGAAGCTCGCCGCCTCCGGGCTGGGCAGCCGCTTCTCCGCGATCGAGATCGTCAGCGACAAGACGCCGGACACCTTCCGCCGCCTGTTCGCCCGTCACGGCGCGCGGCCCGACCGATGCCTGATGGCGGGCGATTCGATGCGCTCCGACGTGCTGCCCGCGCTCGCCGCCGGTGCCTGGGCGGCGTTCATCCCGCAGCCCGGCGGCTGGACGCACGAGGCCGCCGCGCCGCCCGAGGATCGCGCGCGGTTCACGATGCTGGAGCGGTTGGCGGATTTGCCGGGCTGGATCGATCGGATCGGTTGAGCGCGCCGCGGTTCAAGCGGCGTTGTCGATCCCCAGCTCGACCAGCTTGCGATAGAGCGTCGAGCGGCCGATGCCGAGCCGGCGCGCGACTTCGGTCATGCGCCCGCGATAATGGCCGATGGCGAGGCGGATCACGTCCGCCTCGATCTCCTCCAGCGCGCGCAGGTGGCCGTCGGCGCGGAACAGGGTGACGCCGCCCGAGGTCGCCATCCGCTGCGTGCTCGGTGCGGTGTCGCGGCGGGCGGCGAGCGCGGCGATCTGCGGGAAGTCGCCGCGCGTCAGCGCGTCGCCGTCGCACAGCACGGCGGCGCGGAACAGCGCGTTCTGGAGCTGGCGGACGTTGCCCGGCCAGTCGTATTCGACCAGCAGCGCCAGCGCGTCGTCGGTGATGCCGAGCTGCCGCAACCCTGGCTGGCGGGCGATGCGGGCGAGCAGGTGGCGGGCCAGCGCCGGGATGTCGCCAGTGCGGTCGCGCAGCGGCGGGATCGTCACCTGCACGGCGTTGAGCCGGTAATAAAGGTCCTCGCGGAAGCGGCCCTGCTCCACTTCCTCGCCCAGGTTCCTGTCGGTCGCGGCGATCACGCGCACGTCCACCTCGCGGGCGTGGCGCGCGCCGATCGGCTGCACCTCGCCCGATTGCAGCAGGTGCAGCAGCTTCACCTGCGCGTCCGCCGGCATCTGGCCGATATCGTCGAGGAAGATCGTGCCGCCATCGGCGTCGACCAGCTTGCCGATCTTGCGATCGAACGCGCCGGTGAAGGCGCCGGGCTCATGCCCGAACAGCTCGCTTTCGACGAGATTGGCGGGAATCCCGCCGCAATTCACCGTGATCATCGGCTTGCGACCGCGCGGCGACGCGGCGTGGATCGCCTCCGCCACCACTTCCTTGCCGACGCCGCCCTCGCCCTCGATCAATACCGCGACGCGCGCGCGCGCCGCCTTGGCCGCGATCGCCAGCGCGGCGCGGAAATCCGGCGCGGAGCCGACGATCTCGTCGAAGCCCAGCATCGCGGGGATCTTCTCGGTCAGCGGGCGCAGCTCGCCCGCCTCGGTGCCGGCGACGGCGGCCTCGAGCGCCGCGAGCAGCCGTTCGGGCGCGATCGGCCGGACCAGGAAATCGGTCGCCCCCGCCCGCATCGCGTTGACCGCGTGCGCGACCGAGCCGTTGGCCGCCGTCACCAGCACCGGCAACGCCGGGCGGCGCGCGCGCAACTCGCCGAGCAGCACGGCCGTGGCGTCGTCCTCGCCGTGATGATCGAGCACGATCGCGTCGAGCCGCATCCCGTCCTGCGTGCCGAGCGTGGCGATCGCCATTTCCGCGTCGTCGGCGAACAGGGTGCGCCAGCCGCCGCGCGCCGCGAGCGCCGCGACCAGCCGGCGCTGGCCCGGTTCGTCGTCGATCAGCATCAGCAGCCGTTGCCCGTTACGCGTCATTCTTTCGTTCCATTCCGATACGGCAGGGACGGATTCGGCAGATACGCCGCTATCGGTAAAAGCCGCCTTAAGCACCGCCGTCGCGTGGCGGACGGGCTTGAGGCCGGCGGCAAGCGTCGATAAGGAGCGGGACGAATCAGGGAAAGCGGGAGGACCCGGTGGCCGACAACTCCGACATGAAGGCGCATGTTTCGACCTACCAAGGGGTTATGAACCTGCTCAAGTGGGGGACGATCGGTGTGGCGGTTGTCGCCGCTGTAGTCATCTGGCTGATCCACTGATCCCATGAAGATCGCCGTCCTGAAGGAAACCGCGGGCGGCGAACGGCGTGTTGCCGCAACGCCCGAAACGGTGAAGAAGTTCGTCGCGCTGGGGGCGAATGTCGCCGTCGAGCGCGGGGCAGGGGCCACCGCCGACATCGCCGACCAGGGCTATGCCGACGCGGGCGCGACGCTGGGCGATCGCGCGGGCGTGATCGCGGATGCGGACATATTGCTCGGCGTGCAGGGGCCCGATCCCGCCACCCTCGCCGGGGTGAAGCCGGGCGCGTGGCTTGCCGCCGGGCTCAATCCGTTCGGTGAGCGCGCGCGGGTCGACGCCTATGCCGCGGCGGGGATCGAGGCGCTGGCGATGGAGTTCATGCCGCGTATCACGCGCGCGCAGTCGATGGACATATTGTCGTCGCAGTCGAACCTGTCGGGCTACAAGGCGGTGCTCGACGCGGCGGCCGAATATGGCCGCGCCTTCCCGATGATGATGACGGCGGCGGGCACCGTCACCGCCGCCAAGGTGTTCGTGATGGGCGTCGGCGTCGCCGGGCTCCAGGCGATCGCCACCGCGCGGCGGCTCGGCGCGCAGGTGTCGGCGACCGACGTGCGCTCGGCGACGAAGGAGCAGATCCAGTCGCTCGGCGCCAAGCCGATCTTCGTCGAGAATGTCGCGGGGATCGAGGGCGAAGGCTCGGGCGGCTACGCCACCGAGATGTCGCCGGAATATCAGAAGGCGCAGGCCGAGCTGGTGTCCGGCCATATCGCGAAGCAGGATATCGTCATCACCACCGCGCTGATCCCCGGCCGCGCCGCGCCGCGCCTCATCACCGACGCGCAGATCGCGACGATGCGGCCCGGCAGCGTGATCGTCGATCTCGCGGTGGAGCAGGGCGGCAATGTCGAGGGCGCGGTCGCCGGCGAGGTGGTCGAGCGGCACGGCGTGAAGATCGTCGGGCACCGCAACGTGCCCTCGCGGCTGGCGGCGGACGCCTCGGCGCTGTTCGCGCGCAACCTCTATAATTTCCTCTCCGCCTTCTGGGACAAGGAAGCGGGCGGCCCGGTGCTGGACGCCGAGATCGGCGACGCGATCCGGCTCACGAAGGATGGCAAGGTCGTCAACGAAAGGCTGCTCGGATGATCGCCGCGCTGCTGTTGCTGGCCGCAGCCGCGTCACAGCCGGCGGAGCGCCGGCCGGTCGACGTGCGCGCCACCGGCGACGACGCGCTGACGCAGCGATTGTCGGACGCGCTGATCGAGAGCCTCGGAAGCGCGAGGAAGCTGCGCGCGGCGGACGGGGACGACAAGACCGGCCTGTCGCTGGTGATCCTCGGCAACGTCACGCCGAAGGGCGACCGCTTCGGTTACATGGTCGATCTGGTCGAGCCGGGCAGCAACCTGTCGTCGCGCCGGCTCGCCTCGATGAGCGGCACCTGCCGCGAGGCGCAGATGGCGCGGTGCGCGGCGGATATCGTGGCGAAGGCCGAGCGCAAGGTGGGGGGCTGAGCAAATGGATTTCATCGCGATCCTGTCGATCTTCGTGCTGGCGTGCTTCGTCGGCTATTATGTCGTCTGGTCGGTCACGCCCGCGCTGCACACGCCGCTGATGGCGGTGACCAACGCGATCTCCTCGGTGATCATCGTCGGCGCGCTGATCGCCTCGGCGGCGTCGGGCAGCGCAAGCTCGAAATGGCTCGGGCTGGTCGCGGTGACGCTGGCGAGCGTGAACATCTTCGGCGGCTTCGCCGTCACCCAGCGGATGCTGGCGATGTACAAGAAGAAGGAGCGGCCGGCGGCCGCGAAGCACTGACGCTGGCGTTGGCCCGGCGGAGGCCGGGACCATGCCCTGAGGGCGCGCTTGCGGGAAGCGACCCGGCCTTCGCCGGGGTGATGGATAAGGGGGTAGGATGGAACACGTCGCGGTGAATCCCTGGGCGGCATTGGCCTATCTGATTGCCGGCGTGTGCTTCATCCTCGCGCTGCGCGGGCTGTCCAGCCCGACGTCGAGCCAGCGCGGCAACCGCTTCGGCATGATCGGAATGGCGATCGCGGTGGTGACGACGCTGGTGACGCACGCGCCGCGTCTCGCCCAAGCGTCTTACGCCGCGGTCGAGCATGGCCTCGACATCGACTGGGGCACGGCCGGCCTGATCCTCGTCGCGATCGGCATCGGCGCGGCGATCGGCATCACCACCGCGCGCAAGATCGCGATGACGGCGATGCCGCAGCTCGTCGCCGCCTTCCACAGCCTCGTCGGTCTCGCGGCGGTGCTGGTCGCCTGTGCCGCCTATCTCAACCCGGCGGCGTTCGGCATCGTCGACGCGGCGGGGCAGATCCTCACCGTCAGCCGGATCGAGATGGGTCTCGGCGTCGCGATCGGCGCGATCACCTTCTCCGGCTCGGTCATCGCCTTCGCCAAGCTGAACGGCAACATGGGCGGCGCGCCGATCCTGTTGCCCGCGCGCCACGTGCTCAACCTCGGTACGCTCGTCGGCATCCTGATCCTGATCGCCTATTTCACGCAGGATCAGGCGCCGTGGGTGTTCTGGACGGTGACGGTGCTGAGCTTCATCATCGGCTTCCTGCTGATCATTCCGATCGGCGGCGCTGACATGCCGGTCGTGGTGTCGATGCTTAACTCCTATTCGGGCTGGGCGGCGGCGGCGATGGGATTCACGCTGCACAACACCGCGATGATCATCACCGGCGCGCTGGTCGGCTCGTCGGGCGCGATCCTCAGCTACATCATGTGCCGCGCGATGAACCGCAGCTTCATCAGCGTGATCGCCGGCGGGTTCGGCGCGGAAGCCGCCTCGACCGGCGGCGCGGCCAAGGTCGATCGCCCGTGGAAGCGCGGCTCGGCCGAGGACGCCGCCTTCCTGATGAGCCAGGCGGAGCAGGTCATCATCGTCCCCGGCTATGGCATGGCGGTGGCGCAGGCGCAGCACGCGCTGCGCGAAATGGCGGACAAGCTCAAGGAGCATGGCGTCCGCGTCAAATACGCCATCCACCCGGTCGCGGGGCGAATGCCCGGCCATATGAACGTGCTGCTCGCCGAGGCCAACGTGCCCTATGACGAGGTGTTCGAGCTGGAGGACATCAACTCCGAGTTCGCGCAGACCGACGTGGCCTTCGTGATCGGCGCCAACGACGTGACCAACCCGGCGGCCAAGACCGACAAGACCTCGCCGATCTACGGTATGCCGGTGCTCGACGTGGAGAAGGCCAAGACCGTCCTGTTCGTGAAGCGCTCGATGGGCGGCGTCGGCTATGCGGGCGTCGACAACGACGTCTTCTATATGGACAATACCATGATGCTCCTCGCCGACGCCAAGAAGATGGTCGAGGAAATCGTCAAATCACTTGACTGACGTGCGACCGATACCTCCGTTTCGGATATAATGCCCGCCAGCGCCGGGCAGTGCATTCAAATTGGAGCCGGATAGGCTGCGCCAATTCGGTGGTTTGCGTAATTTGCTGCCGATCATTGCCTGATCGGGAGAACCGGGGATGTTTCACGATATGATGGAGCCGGCAGGGGCGACGGCGCGGTTCGATGCGCTGATTGTCGCGACACCGGGCTATACCCGCGACGATCCGTTGCGCGATGCGGTGATCGCGACGGGCGGCCGCGTGCTGGCGAGCGTCGGCTGGGACGAGGCGCTCGACCACCTGGAGGCGACGGTCGCCGCGCCGCTGCTGCTGCTCGACGCCCGCGAGGTGGATGACGAGCGGCTGGCCTCGACGCTCTACCGCATCGATGGCCTGGCCGCCGGGCGTGAGCTGGCGATCATCGCCGGCGTCTCGTCCGCACAGATCGATATCGCCGCGGCCGGGTTGGTCGGGCGGCAGGTCGAGCTGATGTGCGACCCGGAGCCGGCCGAATGGGCGGCGGCGGTTTCGGTGTGGCGCGCGGTCAACGGCGCCCCGCTCCACGATCGCATCGCCGAGAGCGAGGCGGCGCGGCTCGCGCGGCTCAATGCGGAGGTGGCGCGGATCGCGGACGTGCTGGCGCGACTCAGCCGGCCGCAGGAAGCGCCGCGCCCCTTCGCATCCGAATCGTCGGTCGCCGATGTGCGGCCGGTCTTTGCGGCAAGACCCGAGGAGCCGATCGCGGTCGAGGCCGGCGAGATCCGGCAGGTCATCCGCGCGCGGCGGCTGCGCGACCGCCAGTTCGGCAAGGGGCTATTCGAGGATCCGGCGTGGGACATGATGCTCGATCTGTTCGCCGCGCATCTTGAGCGGGCGGAGGTCTCGGTCTCCAGCCTGTGCATCGCCGCCGCCGTGCCGCCGACCACCGCGCTGCGCTGGATCGCACGGATGACCGACGCCGGTCTGTTCGAGCGCCGCCCCGACCCGTTCGACCGCCGCCGCGCGTTCATGGGGCTGACGCGCGATGCGCTGGACGGGATGCGCGCCTATATCGGCACGGCCCGCGCGATGGGGGTGCCGCTCGTCTGAGGCTTGCGATGCGGCGCTCGCTCTGCCATCGGCGGCGGGCAAGGGCGGTTAGCTCAGTTGGTAGAGCATCTCGTTTACACCGAGAGGGTCGGCGGTTCGAGCCCGTCACCGCCCACCATCGCGCAGGAAGAAAGACGCGCGAGCGAAGCTCGCCGCGCATTCTTCCAAGCGCGATCGGCGCAACAAAGCGGGCCGAGGGGCGCAGCTTTGCTGCGTCCGGCGGCACGCGGCGAGGTAGCTCCCCTCATCGCCGAACCAGCGCCACCAACTCCTCGATCGTCCCCCGCGCGAAGGCGAACAGCGCCCCGCCATATACCGCCCCCCCCACCGCAACGAGCACGGCCAGATGCGGCGCGGGCGCGAGCCGGGGGAGTCGGGCGTCGACCAGCAGCACCGCCATCGCCATCACCGACGCGGCGGCCAGTGGTGGCGTGATCGCGCCCGCGACGCGCGCAAGGCTCGTGCCGATCACGGGCAATGATCGTCGGCAGGTGAAGCCGAGATAGAGCGGATAGGCGCAGATCCACGCCCAGCCCAGCCCGACCGGTCCCCAGCGCACCGCGATCAGGAAGGCGGCCGACAGGATCACCGCGCCGGTCGCGCCGTTGCGTACCCCGATCCCCGGACGGCCGAGCGCGTCGCTCGCGGGAGTGAACAGCACCTGCAGCGTCATGAACGGCATCGCGCAGGCGAGCAGCCGCACGACCGGGATCGCCTCCGCCCATTTGTCGCCGAGCATCGTCAGCACCAGCGGTTCGGCGGTGATCGCCAGCCCGAAATAGAAGGGCAGCGCCACCAGCATGATCACCCGCACCGCCTTCAGGAAAGCGGCGGCGGTGGCGTCCGCGTCATGCTGGATGCGCGCATAGGCGGAGAAAGCCACCTCGTTCAGCGGCGGCACGAATTTGGAGACGAAGATCTGCGTCAGGAACAGGCTGGTGGTGTAGATGCCCAGCATGTGCGGCGTGAAATGCCGCCCGCCGATGAACACGTCGGCCTGGCTTTGCAGAAACCAGAAAAGCTGGCTCGCCGCCATTACTCCACCGAACCGCGCAAGCCCCCCCGCCCCACGGAAATCGAACGACGGCCATACCAGCGCGCGCGCCGCGATCGTCATGCCGATCGCACGGGTGTAGAACAGCGCCATCGGCGCGAACACCAACGTCCATACGCCCAGCCCGGCGAGCGCCCCGCCCAGCGCGGTGCTGGCGCTCACCACCGAGGCGATCATGTTGACCTTCGCCTGCCGCCGGAAATCCATCTCGCGGCTGAGCAGCGCATAGGGAAGCGCGATGAACGGGGTCGCGATATACAGCAGGCTCTGCACGCGCAGCAGCGTCGCCACCTGGGGTTGGCGGTAGTAGCTCGCCGCGACCGGGGCGATCGCGAGCTGGGCGAGCGCCAGCGTCAGGTTGAGCGCGATCAGCATGCCGAAAAGCTGGCGCACCTCGCGATGACTGATCGTCGGCCGCTGCACCAGCCCGCTCGCGAGCCCGTAGCCGTTGAGCATGTTGAGGAACACCAGCACCACGCCGGTCATGGCGTAGAGGCCGTAATCGTGCGGGCTGAGGATGCGAATCACGAGGAAGGTTGCTGCCCACTGCACGAGCTGCGCGAGAATCTGACTGCCCGATCGCCAGATCACGGCATTGCGCACCTGCCGGGCCAGCGATTCCGGTGGTTGATTCTGTTGATTCGCGGTGACGTCCATCGTTTCGGTCTTTAGCCCGGGGGGTCTTCACAACGGGTTAAATCAAGGATTTCTGCGCTTTTCGTCGTTGTCTGTCATAAAATTGCAAGAGCGGGGTTGACGTTGGTCGGGGTGATACGTAGATGGGCTTCACCGACGCGGTGGGCCGGCAGGTTCATGTGTTGGTCACCGCATGGCAGGCGCTGAGGGACGCTCCGGGAAGAGGGGTGGTCTTGGGCGTCGGTTTTTGTCGGCTCTTTGACATTGTAGGTTTG